>Ga0070686_100001318_pt1 | contig 14039 bp, 9 predicted proteins | sample KBSS23LmetaG_FD_65654 | JGI IMG/M metagenome (GOLD analysis project Ga0070686, IMG submission 65654) | Switchgrass rhizosphere microbial communities from Kellogg Biological Station, Michigan, USA - KBS S2-3L metaG | ecosystem: Host-associated > Plants > Roots > Rhizosphere ...
AACATCCTGTACGCGACGACCTTTCCTGCCGCGTCAACATACGTGACGGGCCGATACTCCGTCGCGAAGACGAACGCCGCGATCAGCACCTCTACCAGCAGTGCCGGTCCAAGAACGCGAAAGGCGAGGCGGGTCCGTTCGCTGTGCGACGACGAATGACTGCGCGCGCCGGGGACGGCACACAGGAACACGATGGCGGCCAGCGCCAGAAGTGGGCCGATCGGCATCAGGTACCGTAGAAACTGTTGCGGAAATGGCGTCACGAGGAGAACTGCCAGCGTCGACAGGATATAGAGGGCCGGGATCCACTCCCGCCGGAGCAGCAGCACCGTGACACCGCCTCCAACCAGCACCGCGCCAAACGCCGACAACACGATGAACAGTCCCCACATGGCGATCGGACTGTCGGCGGTACGCGCGCCGAAAAACGCCGACTGCATCATCTGGAAGTAGCCAAGTGGCGCGGACAGCGCCTCACCCAGACTCCTGGCCAGGTCTCCCATATTGCGGACCGCGCGGCGAACGATCCGAACGTCTCCCTTTTCCGGTGTGAACGGATCTCTCAGGGCGATATTCCGCGCATACGTGACGTTGTAGAAGAGGTATGGAGCTCGCTGATAGGTGTAGGCAGGGTTGATATATGGCGAGCTGTGCTCAACCGACGCGATATAGGTCTGCCACATCAGGATCGGAACGAGCACCAATACGAAACGAATCGCCGCCTGTTTGAATCGCCGCCTCACGAGACTGTCGAGCACCCACACGAGAAATGCGGCCACCCCGATCGTTCTGAGCGCGTATGAGGTCACGGCGCAGACATATGCCACAGCGCTGGGCACGACGCCGTCGCCGCGGCGAACGAATATCAGGAACAGCAGCGTGGCAACACTGAACCATAGTTCCGGATAAAGCGCGTCGGAGAGGAACCACGCGTGCAAGCAGAACAGCGACAGCAATGTCCCGAGGACGGCCAGTGAAACGGGGACATACGACTTTAAGAAACGCAGGACAACGACCGCCCATGTGATGAATACGAGAAACGACGTCAAGCGCAGCCAACGTCCGACCGTCGTCGGATCAGTCGAACCGAGGATCAGCTCGTGTGCCGCGACGATCGCCGGCAGCAACGGAGGGTACTGGACCGCTGCGATCTCTCCCGGCTCGTTGAGCAATCGGTACCCCTTCCCTTGAGCGAGAGAGGTTCCGAGCGTGTAGTAGACGGATCCGTCGAATCGGAGATCAATCGGCCCGGCGTGCCGCGGGATCCACAAGACTACCGCCAGCGCAATGACGAGAATCGCCGCGACCCTGTCCGGCGACACCACCCCGCGCCATGTGTCGGCCGACGTCGAAGAGCTTCGGGTGGGAATGGTGGCCGAGGCGGCGTTCATCGACGAGGTTCTACCATCGCGCGCGAGGCGGTGATCGCGGCGCGTGCATCGCTCGAAACAGTCGTCGACGTCGCCGCCGCATCGTTCGACACGAGCAGCAGCATTGTGTCGCCGGCACGGTTGAGCAACTCGGTGCGAATCCCGCGTGCGTGCAGCTCGGGCAGGAGCCAGTTCAGGAACGATAGACGCACGAAGTCGCCGTACACCAGGAACCGGCGGTGCTCCGCCAGGAAGCGATCGAAGGCCACGACCGGCATGCGAAACCACGGGCCGACCAGATCGATCATGCCGCGCTCCACGCTGTTGTGCCCGAGATATTGCAACGCCAGCTTTGGATCCGCCAAGTACACCAGGCGCGAACCGATGTCGGCTCTGGCGTAGTGCGAGAGCACGACGAATGTCTGCGGATCGGCGACGACAATCGGCAGCTCTCGTTCAGGCCGCGCGCCCAGCCAGTCGGTGGATCGCTGAATCAAGGCTGGACTCACCGGCAGCGTGTCGCCGGTCGGCTGAATCACTTCTCGCGCCTGGCTCAGGACGAACCATCCGCCGAAACAGACGACGGCGATCAGCCGAACGGCGGCATGAGGCCTGAAGGCCAACTCGATCGCCCAGCCCGCAAGCATCGCTAACCCCAGGACGGCGGCAAGCGCATAGCGGTTCACAAACGCGCCCGTGACCAGCTTCGCGAGAACGACGCAGACCGCCGGCAGTGCGACGAGTGCGCACGCAGCGGCCAACTCGTGAATCGGCGGCGATGTCGATCGATCGTCTGGCGCCGGCGTGAATTCGGCCGCAGTCACGGCGACAATGACGCCAATCGTCAATACACAAACGATCGGCACGATCGCGGAGTGGAGCAAGTCGCTGTAGAAGTCAGGCAGGTTGACCCACTGCGGCGGCGCCCAGAAGGCGGACGAGTAGGATGTGCCGGCCTTGATCAACGGCAGATGCCACAGCAGCGGTACTACCGATATGCCGAGCGCCACCCAGATCGCAGCGTCCAGGCGTCGTCGCGTCACCGTACGCACGATCTCGCCCACCACCAGCGGCAGCGCGAGGAAAACGCCGTAGTAGTGGGACGACGCCGCCGCTGCGACAGCGACGGTCAGGCAAACGACCGTCCATCTACTGCGGCCCTCGAGGGTCGCCGCCTGCCAGGAGACGATCGCGAGGGCACCAAACCCGAGCACGAGTCCGTACGGCCGCGCTTCAAACGAGTAGCCGTAGGCCTTCGTCACGATCGGAAACAATGCGGCGCACAGCGCCGCCGACACGGATGACGTGCGGCGCACAAACCTGAAGAGACATAACATCATCACGAAGACCGCCAGCATTTCCGGCAGCCGGATGGCGATGTTGTTGATGCCGAACAGATGCAACGACGCGCGTGTCGTGAGATAGAAGAATGGCGGCGTCTGTTCGCCGCCACTCATCAGCGCACCGACCACGTCGTGCATCGTCGGAAGACGGGCGATGTAGTACGTATACAACTCGTCGTTCCACATCAACTTCCGAAATGCAAACGTGCAGGTGAAGGTCCAGTAGAGCGCGGCGACAACGAGCAGCGGCAGCGCGCTCGAACGCTCGACCGATTCGGCGCGGCGGTCGGCCAGGCGCACCGCGGCCTGGAAGTGATCAGCGGACGCCATCGAGGAGTTCAGGGACCGTCGGTCGGGTCGCGGCGTCGTCGGGCGGGTGCATCGTCGACGTCCTGAAATCGCGTCGCCCGCGCCACACGTCGCGAATCGTGCGCATCAGCCCCCAGAAATAGCCGGGCGCCACGCTGACGATGCGGAACGAAGAGGCGCCCATATCGATGGTGCGATTAATCCACGAGATCGGCACTTCTTTGATGTCGTAACCGGCCAGGAGCGGCTTCAGCCCGGTTTCCATGTTCGCGGCGAAGTGAGGCTCTTCGATGTCCAGTTTCTGCAGAATATCGGTACGGTACAACTTGAGATTGTTCGACAGGTCGCGCACGTGTGGCAGCAGAGTGCGGTTGACCAGCCAATGAAAGGCGCGATTGCAGATGATCTTGAAGAATGGGTAGTTGATGAGTACCGAGTCGTAAGAGAAACGGCTTCCCATTGCGCCGTCGTGGCCGTCGGCGATCACATCGAACATATCGCGCAGTTCGGGGACCAGGAGAGCGAAATCACAATCCATGGTCAGCACGTATTGACCGCTGACAGCCGCATAGCCGTCGCGCAACGCCCGGCCGACGCCGTTCGGCGGTTTGCGGCGCACGAGTCGCACGCGCTTGTCCGCTCGCATCAAGCCCTCGACGACGTCAGCCGTGCGATCGGTACTGTTGTCGTCAACGACAATGATCTCGTGGATGTACGCGTCGTACGAGTCGACCAGGGCGCGAATCAGCCTGGCGACGTTCATTTCCTCGTTGTGACAAGGAATCACGATCGACGTCGAATCGAACAGCCGCCGGTGAGTTGCGAGATTGACGCGAGGGCGTTCGGCGCACCCGGGTTTGACGAGCCAGATATATAGAGTGCCGCAGAAATCGCGGATGATCGGCGCGTGCTCGAGGATGAACGCGGTCGATTGAACGGCGTTAATCCAGGTTCGTGGCGTACGCGAGTGGATGATGTCGTAGGGAATGACTTCGATGTGGGTGAATCCCTGGTGCGATGCGTGCTTCATCAGGTCGAATTTGCGCATGCCGATCTGGCACTCGGCGTCCCCCGCCCAGCGTCCGAGGGGCCGGATCGTCGTCTTCAGGAACACCTGCGGATTCCAGTAATTGGCTTCGAAGAACAACAGCTGACCGCCGGGCTTCAGCAGCCGGTACAACGCCGCGAGCGTCTGGTCATACGCGGAGTGACAGAGGATGGCGGTGCCGACGATGTAGTCGAAGCTGGCCGGTGGAATCTCATCGAGCCGCGTCACGTGCGTCACGCGCGTATTCGGCAAGTGGCGGTCAGCCGCCTGCGCGGCGAGGTCGTCGTTGAAGACGACCGCAGTCACAGGATTCTCGCCGCGCAGCGTTGCCGTGAGATGCTCGGTCCACAGGCCACTGCCGGCGCCGAGTTCGAGAATGGATTCGCCTGGCAGCACATGAAAGCAGTGACGGACGGTCAGCGCGCGCCAGCGCAGCTTGATCGGAGACGTCGCGGGGTACCGTCTCCAGTAGGCCTCGCGGCTGCGCTCCATCTGGCGAAGATTATCTTCGAGCGTCATCGCGCATGCCCCTTCAGACCCACCGCACGACGAATTGCTCCAGGATCTGCTCGAGGGTCGCGCGTAAGTCGTACTGCTGCTGCCACGCCGGAAACTCCGCGTGGAACGCGCCCATGCCACTGATCCACCAGATGTGATCGCCGCTCCGGGCAGTGTCCGTGTAGCGCCAGTCGAGGCGCTTCCCGGCCACGTCTTCACAGAGACGAATCGCTTCGAGTACCGAGCAACTGCAGAAACGGCCACCGCCGATGTTGTAGACCGCTCCAGGGCGCGGCGCCCGGTAGAAACAATCCACGGCCCTGACGTAATCGTGGCTGTGAATGTTGTCGCGCACCTGCTTGCCCTTATATCCGAACACGGTGTACGGAGTCCCCTCGACGACGCAGCGCATCAGATAGGACAGGAAGCCGTGCAACTGCGTGCCCGAGTGGTTGGGCCCGGTGAGACAGCCGCCGCGGAAGCACGCGGTCCTCATGCCGAAGTACCGCCCGTACTCCTGGACGAGCAGGTCGGCCGCCGCCTTGGAGGCGCCGAACAGGGAGTGCCGCGTGGCATCGAGACTCATCGACTCGTCGATGCCATCACGAAAGCGGTGCGACGGATCGATTTCCCAGCGCAACTCCTCTTCCACGAGCGGCAGATCGTTCGGACGATCGCCGTACACTTTGTTGGTCGACGCAAACACGAACACGGCGTTGGGCGAGAACTGTCGCGTGGCCTCGAGCAAAGTGAGGGTTCCGTTGGCGTTCACCGTGAAGTCGACGTGCGGATCGCGCGCCGCCCAATCGTGTGACGGCTGCGCGGCGGCGTGAACCACGAGGTCGATCGCCGATCCGTATTCCTGAAAGATGCGCTCGACCGCGGGCCGATTCCGGATGTCGACGTCGTAATGTTGGTACTGCACGTAGTCGTGCACCAGCGCGTCGCGCTTCCAGCGGGTGGAGGCTTCGTCGCCGAAAAAAGTGCGCCGCATGTCGTTGTCGATGCCAACGACCAGATGCCCGCGCTGCGCGTAAAACGCCGCCGTTTCCGAACCGATCAGGCCGGCCGAGCCGGTGACGAGGACACAGGACACGTATTGAGGCTCACAGTTGAGGGATGTGGGTTACGGCCGCGCATGCGGATGATGCTGACGAGGAAGCTGCCGAACATGGTTTGAACGCCGAGCGCAGTCAGGAGCACGCCCGGGACGACCACGCGCATCGTGCTCGCGTAATCGAGATCGCCGAAGTCGTGCACGCGCCATTGGTTCACCGCCGAGAGCAGCAGCACGACACCGACGACGACCGCCGCGAGACTGGCCGCCAGGCTGCGCTCCAGCGTCGCGACCCGGTAGAACGCGTCCATGCGCCGATTCGGCGGCAGCAGCCCCTGCGCGATCGCGTTGGTCTTGGCGCAAATCGCAAATACGACCGCCTGATGCCCGAGCAGGATCGCCAGCGTCGAGATCAGCAGCGTGTGCGCGTCGAAGCGGGCGCCCGCAACGCGAAGGCCGGGAAGCGCCAGCGCATACCCCACCGCGCCGAGAGCGGCGAGCAATACGCCCGGGTACAGAAACAGCCAGCGCGGGCTGTACATCAGGAAGAACCGCAGCGTCCGCCAGCCGTCGCGAAAGGTCCGCAGATGCGGGGCGTGGGCGCGGCGTCCGTCCGGATGCAACGTGATTGGGACTTCGGCGATGCGCGCGTTCCGAAGGCTCGATCTGATCACCATCTCGGTCGCGAATTCCATACCGGAGCTGCGCAACTCGAGGCCGTCGAAGAGCTCCTTCCTGAACGCGCGGAGGCCGCAATAGACGTCATGCACAGGTGCCCAGAACATCCCGCGCACCATCATCGAGAACATCGGGTTCCCCCACCACCGGTGCAACAGCGGCATGGCGCCCGGCCGGATCGTGCCGCCGCCGGACGGAAGCCGGCAGCCCTGGACCAGGTCATATCCATCGCGCAGCTTGGCGACGAACTTCGGGAGTTCACGGAAGTCGTAGCTGTCGTCCGCGTCACCCATGACCACGAACCGGCCGCGTGCTGCGGTGATGCCTCCGCTCAACGCGCTGCCATAACCGCGGGCTTTCACTTCCACGACGCGCGCACCCATCCGCCTGGCAATCTCTTGCGATCCGTCCGAGCTGCCGTTGTCGGCCACGATCACTTCGCCCCGAAAGCCACCGTCCCGCAGAGCCGCCCATGCCTTGTCGATGCACAGCGCCAGCGTGTCGGCCTCGTTCAGGCACGGCATCACGACCGAAACTTCGACCGCAGTGGAAGCGACGCTGTTCTCGGCAATCGTGCCGTTACCGCGCTCACCTGCTGGCAGCGTCACGGCGTCCTGATATGTCACGACGGATTCTTCGACTGTCGACACGGCTGGGCCCAGCCTCAGCAAAGAACGTGCTCGCTCAGCCTGGTCGTTTCTGGCTTAGCGATAAGTACGTTTACTGAGCAATGCATAGGACAGACGAGTTCTTTGTTGACGTCGGATGGAAGGGCTTTTCCACAATTGGGAAAAGTGTTGCGCGCGAGTCCGGGGGCGATAGGGCGACGGCTTGAGGGGGCACACGATCTGACGGCGAAGTCCTTGCACTCAGCTCGACGGAATGCCCAACGGCCTAACCCATCCGGTTCACGTTCAACCCGATCGAGGCCTGTGCTTGTTCGCTGAAGCATCTGAGCCAAGAGACGATCTGTCCGGCTCCTCTCAGGAACCAGATGGCCATGCCGGCGTGGATGTGCCGCTCGTGACCGTTGTCATCCCATGCCGAGACCAAGCGCATTTCCTGGGTTGGGCGATTCAAAGTGCGATTCGACAGAACTATCCCCGCATCGAAATCATCGTCGTCGACGACGGATCGACCGACGAAACGGCCGATGTGGCCGCCCGCGCCGGCGCGATCGTGGTGCGGCAGCGGCCGGCCCACGGAGTGGCGGCGGCCCGGAATGCGGGACTCGGTCTGGCCCGCGGTAAGTACATCGTCTTTCTCGACGCCGACGACGAACTGCTGCCGGACGCCATCGCCTCGGGAGTTGACATTCTCGAGCGGAACCCGCGTCTGGCGTGCGTCGTTCGACGCTGTCAACTGATGGACGTCGACCGACGCACGCTGCCATCGAATCCGCCGGTGGTGGACGGCGACGACCTCTATCGCGCCTGGCTGCTCGATAACTTTGCCTGGACGCCCGGCGTCGCGTTTTTCCGGCGCGACGATGTGGAGAGAATCGGCGGGTTCCCGCCACACATTGGCCCGGCGTCCGACTACGCGGTGTATCTGGCGCTCGCGCGCTCGGGAGTGGCGATCTTCGATCCGCGCGACGCGGTCAGATACCGGCAGCACGCCGGCAGCATGTCGCGCGATCCTGCCTTGATGCTCCGGGCGATTCTCGAAGTGCTGCGGAGGGAGCGCTCGCACGTTCCCGTGCACGCGCTACGCGAATTCGCCCTTGGAAAGCGGCGTTGGCGGACGTTTTATGGCGGTCAAATCGTCGAGCGCCTGCGATGCGACTGGCGGGCCGGAAGACGGAACCGCTGGTATCTCGCGGCGATCTGGACGCTGCTTCGCCACGCGCCGCACGTGCTCACGACTCACGTCGTCCGCAAGTTATCACGTGTGGCGCGGGGACTTCCTCCCGCCGCGCTCGAGACCGGTCGGTTCTCCGATGCACCCGTCACGCGGCGAAACCCCGTCCCTGACCGTCCGCCTTCGTGCTGAAGCGCGACGGCGTATTTCAAGCCCTGGCGCCGCACGTACGTCTTCGTCCGTCGTCAAACCGACTTCTCGAGCGTTTCTTTCGTGTTGCGCGACTTCGACACGTTCGTGTGCGTGCCCAACATCGTTTTCGTTCAGTCGCTTTGGATTCTTGCCATCACGCACTAATTGGGGATTCCTGCGTACGCCGCGTTGCCGTGTTTGCACGGGTGCGCCCTGGCGAGCTCTCACCGAGGACGCTCCTTGGCGGCGACGGCGGCGGCCACCTGATCGCAACTGGGTTTACGAGCGCAACCGTCAACGGAACACAGATCGTTAATCCGTTGTTGGCCGGGACCTTGCGCTTCGAGGCTTCGACGGTCGTACTCCCACTGATCGACCCGCAGGTTACTGGCGTCGTGACGGCTCCGTTCATTTCAGCGGCGACGTGAGCGGGTTCGCTCGGGACGACACGAATTTCCAGGAGCCGCTCTTCCACGTCAACCTCGCTGTCCGTTGATCCGCATTCGGTCAATGGCGTCGTTTCAAAGCCGCGGCCGCGCGTTCATAGACGGCGTCCGTATAATGTGGGTCGGCAATCTGTCCGTGACGGCATTCGCCTTCCACAGGAATTACGATGACACGTCTCGCCGCGACCGCTATCAGCGTCATCCTTCTCTCGGCGGCTGTGCCGGCGCGCCAGGCGGCGCCACAGACCGTCGATCCAGCGACGCGCTTCGTCCAGGTCGCGAACACCTACACTCTCGCCGCGGACATCACGTATCTCCGCGCCGCCGGCGCCGACCTGAAGCTGGATGTTTATCGGCCGTCGGACGCCGCCGGTCCGACGCCCGTGCTGATGTTCATGCATGGCGGCGGCTGGACGAACGGATCGAAGAACAGCTCGCTCTTCGCGTTCCTGCCGTTCCTCGAGATGGGATGGGCGGTGGTCAACGTCGAGTATCGCCTCGCCGACGTCGCGCTGGCGCCGGCGGCCGTGGAGGACTGCCGCTGCGCGCTGCGGTGGATCTACCAGAACGCCAGACAGTACAAGTTCGACCTCGACAACATCGTCACGACCGGCCAATCGGCGGGCGGCCATCTCGCGCTCACCACCGGGATGCTGCCGGAGTCGGCGGGGCTCGATCGGCAGTGCCCGGGCGACCGGCGCCGCGCCTGGACGACGGGAGATCTTGGAACGCAGCCGATGAGGGTCGCGGCGGTGCTCGACTTCTATGGAATCACCGACGTCGAGGATCTGATGAACCGGAAGCCGGGTTCATCCGGCAACTTCACCGAGGCGTGGCTCGGCAGCGCAATGGACCGCGCGGCGATCGCAAAGCGCGTCTCGCCGACGACCTACGTGCGCAATGGACTGCCGCCAATCATGATCATCCACGGCACCGCCGATTCGGTCGTGCCGTTCGACCAGGCGACAAAGCTGAAGAAGATGCTCGACGCCACCGGCACGCCTAATGAGTTCTACACCGTCGAAGGCGGCGGCCACGGTGGGTGGAGCACGCCGGACATGGAGAAGATCTACAGAGCGATCCGCGTCTTCTTCGCGAAGTATCACATCGGCGAGCCGCACCAGGACGCCCGACGGCCGATACCGTAAGACCTGGCGATTCGATCTGAACATGGACGAGCGATTCGTCTCACCCAGATTCCCGCGTTCGTCGGCGTACCATCCAGAATGGATCATGGCCAGTGTCAGTGGCGGGGCGAATTCCCTGTGGCTGACGGAGTGGCTGACCGAGGCCATGGACCTGCGGCCCGGCATGCGGGTCCTCGACCTGGGCTGCGGGCGGGCGGCGTCATCGGTCTTTCTCCGCCGCGAGTTCGGCGTGCAGGTGTGGGCCACCGATCTGTGGTTCAGCGCTTCCGAGAACATTCAGCGAGTGCGGGACGCGGGTGTCGACGACGGCGTCTTCCCGATCCGGGCCGACGCGCGGTCGCTGCCGTTCTCCGAAGGGTTCTTCGACGCCGTCGTGTCGATCGACTCGTTCATGTACTACGGCACCGACGACATGTACCTGAACTACCTCGCCCGGTTCGTGAAGCCAGGCGGCGCGGTGGGAATCGCTCTGGCCGGCTTTCTCAGCGAGATCGCCGACCAGGTTCCAGCGCACATGTCCGAGTGGTGGGCGGCGGAACTGCCGTACTGCCTGCACTCGGCAGGGTGGTGGCGGCGGCACTGGGAGCAAACCGGCATCCTGGACATCGCAGTCGCCGACACCCTTCCCGACGGCTGGCGCTTGTGGCGGGACTGGATCACACTCGTTGCACCGGGCAACGAGAAGGAGATCCGGGCGCTCGAAGCCGACGCCGGTCGCCACTTCGGCTACGTTCGAGCGGTGGGCCATCGCCGCGCCGAGGCGCAACTGTTCGACCCGCTCATGTCTGTGCCGGCGCGATACACGCAACAGCCGCTGCTGCGCGAAGGAAGATAGCGCTGCTGTGCCGCATCGCTACGGTTCGGAGGTCCTGATGTCTCGTTTCCTCGCCGGCTGTGCCATGTGCTGCTGCGCGATCGTTGGAATGTCGCATGCCACGGCGGGCCGCGGCCATCCCGATCTGCAGGGCAACTGGACCAATCGGTTTGCGACGCCGCTGGAACGTCCACTCGAGCTGCGCGACAAGCCATTGTTGACCGACGCGGAAGTGGCGGCGCTGAACACGCAGGCCGCGCGCAGTTTCAAGGACGGCCACGTGATGGTCGTCCCGAGCGGCCGGTCGTTGCTGGCGCTGTTGAACGATCCCGCGCACTTCGACTCGGCGCCGACATACGATCCGGCGTTCTTCACCGAGATGGAATTCGAGAATCGAACGTCGCTGATCACCGACCCGCCGACCGGTCGGTTACCCGCCTATACGGCCGAAGGCCGGCGACGCCGCGACGCGCAGCCACCGGCCGAACCTGGATCAGTCGCGGACTTGTCCATGGCGACGCGCTGCATCACGTTCGGCATGCCGCGCATCGCTGGAATCGCCGGCACGCCGAGCGCCGGGATCTACGCGTATTACCAAATCGTGCAAACGAACGACTACGTCGTGTTCTTCATGGAAGCGATCCACGACGCCCGGATCATCCCGCTCAACGATCGCGTGCATCTGCCGCCGTCGATGCGAGCGTGGAACGGCGATTCGCGTGGACACTGGGACAACGACACGCTGGTCGTCGACACGACCAACTTCCGTCCCGAAACGGACTTCATCGGTGCGGGTGCGGACATGCATCTGACCGAGCGCTTCCGGCTTGTCGCACCAGACGAGCTCGACGAGGAAATCCGCGTCGAAGACGCGCGGACGTGGACGCGTCCGTGGACCGCGATGATTCGCCTGAAGCGAACAACCGAGCAGCTCTACGAATTTGCCTGCCACGAAGGTAACGCGGACACCATCAAAGCGATTCTAACGGCGCCAGGTCGCTAGGCGGGTGGCGGTCGTGCACCGTGATCGCCGTCACATCGCGCGACTCGCTTGATCCGCCCGGGGCATTGCGGTACGAATAGCGCGTGCCGCGCGCCCTCGCTGTCCTTCTTCTCGCTGGGACCGTTGCCGGCCAGGCCGGCGATCCATGGTCTCGTGTCGCCGCGTTCTATCGTCAGCGTCTGCAGGATGCGGGCATCGCCGGCAGCAGCCTGATGGTGGTGCGGAACGGCACGGTCGTGCACAAGGCGTTCGAGGGATTTCAGGATCTCGACGACCGACGGCCGGTCGACGAAGACACGATCTACCACTGGGCGTCGATTACCAAGACGTTCACCGGCGTCGCGATCATGCAGCTGCGCGATCGTGGCTTGCTGTCATTGGACGACCCGGCGGTGAAGTACGTGCCGGAGCTGCGCCTCGTTCACAATCCGTACGGCGACATGTCGCAAGTCACGATTCGACAGCTGATGTCTCACAGCTCGGGATTTCGCGCCGCGACGTGGCCGTGGGGCGGCGACGAGCCGTGGCATCCATTCGAGCCGACCCGATGGGAACAGGTGGTTGCGATGTTCCCGTACACGCAGCTGCTCTTCAAGCCAGGCACGCAATACAGCTATTCCAACCCTGGCGTGATTTTTCTGGGACGGATCATCGAGCTCTTGTCCGGAGACGATTACGAGGTCTACATCACGAAGAACGTGTTCATGCCGCTCGGCATGACCCGGAGTTTCTTCGACCGCGCGCCTTACCACCTCGTCGCCCACAAATCGCACAGCTACGTTCGCAATGACGACGGCATCACGGAGCAGCGCTTCGATTTCGACACCGGCATCACGGTGTCGAACGGCGGTCTGAACGCCCCCCTCGGCGACATGGCCAGGTGGTTGACGTTTCTGATCGAGGGCAGCGATGCCATCCTGAAGCGATCGTCGGTCGACGAGATGTTTACGCCGCAGATTCGCGCGCGTGACGGCGAGGGTGGCAGCGGTTCCGATGTCCAGGCGGGGCTGTCGACGTTCATCGAGCGGCACGGCAAGGTCGAACTGGTCGGCCACAGCGGCGATCAGAACGGATTCATCTCGCACCTGTACGTGCACCGGCCCTCGCACTCCGGTTACATCGTGTCATTCAACACCGACACAGCTTCGAAACGCGACCCGAAACGCACGACGCGAGCGGTGGACGATGATGTCCGCGACGCGATCGTCCGCGAGTTGTTTGCGCCGCGGTAACGATCGCAACGAGGTCCGCGATGGCTGAGACACGATGCGTCGGATGCCCGCGGGTCGTTGGGGCTGGTCTCGTCTTCACGGTAGCGGCGCTGCTAACGGTCGCTGCGGCACCCGCGTCGGCGGACTCCCGGTGGACGCTCCTCACCGCCGGGAACCTCACCATCATCGGCGACCAATCGCCGGCGACGCTCCGCGACATCGCCCTCCAGATCGAGCAGTTTCAAGTTGTCGTCGGCGGGCTGATTCGCAATGCGGATCGTCCGCCCTCTGTCCCGACGATCGTCTACGTCGTCGGCAACAAGAAAGCGCTCGACCCGCTCGTGCCGCTCTACAAGGGCAAGCCGGCGAGCATCGCTGGTTTCTTCGGCCAATCCTCGGACATGAACCACATCGTGATGTCCCTGGAGGGCTTCGATGAGTCCACGCAAATCGCCTACCACGAGTACACGCATCTGCTGGTGAGGAACGCGGTTCGCACGCTGCCGGTGTGGCTGAACGAAGGGCTCGCCGAATACTACAGCACCTATCACCTGATCGACCGCGGCAAGGCGGCGACAGTCGGCCGCGCGCAGCGGGACCACATCCTGCTGCTGCGCGAGCGCTACCTGCCGATTGCCACGCTGATCGACGTGGACCAATCGTCACCGATGTACAACGAAGGCGAACGCCGGACGATCTTCTACGCCGAATCGTGGGCGCTCACCCACTATCTGATGGTCGCGCGGCCGAATGGCGGCGAAACGATCAACCGTTACGTGCACGAGATCGCCGAAGGTCGGCCGCCGGTCGAGGCGTTCACGACCGCCTTCGGCAAAACGCCGGTCGAGCTCGATAAGGAATTGCGAGACTACCTGCGCGGCCTCACGTTCAAGGAATATCGCTACCAGTTCGCCGACAAGGTGTCGGTCGCCGAACCCGGCCCGGGCCGACAGCTCACGGCCGGCGAAGTCGACGCGTGGCTCGGCGACGCGCAGCGGCGCGTCCACCGCGAGGCGGAAGGCGCGCCGCGCATCGAACGCGCCGCCGCCGCCGAGCCTGACAACGCGACGACGCAGATGGCGCTGGGCCTGCTGCGCGTGTCGCAGAACAAACTCGATGAGG
>Ga0070686_100001322_pt1 | contig 14009 bp, 16 predicted proteins | sample KBSS23LmetaG_FD_65654 | JGI IMG/M metagenome (GOLD analysis project Ga0070686, IMG submission 65654) | Switchgrass rhizosphere microbial communities from Kellogg Biological Station, Michigan, USA - KBS S2-3L metaG | ecosystem: Host-associated > Plants > Roots > Rhizosphere ...
CCGCCTTCACAGAGCAGCGTCCGGATGCCATGTTCTTGCCGGAGCAGTTGTGTAGCGGCGACAAGATCGACCTGTGTTCCTTCGCCCACGGAGATGATCTTCGTCGTTCCCTCCCGGCCTAACCTCTTGAGCTGCGACCGGAGATTCTCTTGCCCCTCCCGAGCGGTGATGATCCAAGCTTCAACTCGTGGCGAACTGAAGAGGCGAAGAGTGAGATCGATGTTCCCGGAACCGCTGAGAACGAGGACTTTCTGCCGGCCTAGCCTGAGAGTATCCTGTCGATATATCCGCAATTCTTCGTCTTCGATGCCATAGTCCCAGCCTCTCCCCTCAGGGTTTCGTTCGTCACGGAGCGTGCTCGCACCGATCAACTGCCCGTCGTGGTGCGCTCGCAGAAAATCCATTAGCCAGCGATCTTCTCTGCTCCTTGAAACGATATTGCCATCGGTACGGTCCTTCAACTCTCTGAACGAGGCCCTGCCGTCGAGCCCCATCACAAAGTTGGAACTGATATACGGCCGACGGGCGTTGGCAGGTGCAGGAAACCCAAACGAACCATAGCGCTCCCTGAAGTGTTGCGGTAAGGGAAATGTATCCTCGCTGGCGTTATAACAAAGTTGCAGATCCATGGTGCCTCCACAAAGGACTAGTATGATAGTCACCATGCGGTACTGATCACAAGTCTGTACAAGGAGGCATGACGTCGTGGGGACCGGAGCGCTTTTCTGGTGTCCTGACCTCATTGCTCTTGAGTCTGGAAGCAGCTTCATTGTGCTGGTTGCTGCGTTGATCTTTTCCGTGTCAATGAGTAAGGGAAGGCCTGCGTTTTGTGTGGGAGAGTGAATTGAAGTGCCGTTCCTGGACCTCTAGGGTATCATGAGGTCAGGTTTTGGAGAGCTCGATGAGGGGCTCTCTAATCTGAGGAGGATGTGATGGATTTTTACAAGGTGGCCCTCGCGGTCATGATCGTCATACCGGTTGCTTCCCCTGTATTGGCCCAGTCGGTCGGGACGGAAGTACAGCGGGATATCAACCAGGAAACGCGGGTTGAGCGGGGGTTGAAGTCCGGCCAGTTGAGCACCGGTGAGGCGGCGAAATTGGAGCGTGGGGAGGCCCTGATCGACCGGATGGAATCCAAGGTCCTCAAGGATGGAAATCTGTCACAGCAGGAAGCAACCAGTATTCAGGGTGCGCAAAATCGGGAGTCTGAAACGATCAACCGGCTGAAGCATAACGATGTGACCGGCAATCCCAACTCAGCCTCCTCTCAGCGCATGCAAGCCGATGTTCAACGTAATATCAATCAGCAACGCCGCATCGAGCGAGGAGTCCAATCCGGTGCCCTCACCAAGAAAGAGGTGTCGCAGTTGGAGCGCGGACAGGCGCGTGTGGGCCGCGCTGAAGCACGAGCGGGAGCCGATGGTCACGTTGGAGCTCGAGAACAGGCCCGCATCCAGAATAGGGAGAACAATCAAAGCCGGAAAATATTCCAGGACAAGCACAACAATCGTATGCGTTGAATATGGGGTGCAGGCGAGACCGTTGAAGAGTCCAGATAGGGGGTTGGGTCTTGCAATTCAATATTGCTGAACTCGTCAGCGCGTGCCATTGCGAGGTTGCTCCCCCTGCCCTGTTTGAGGCCCTCCACGTAGATGTTCTCTCCGAGACGAGTTAATCCAATGTGGTATTTCGCGGCTGCATCATATATGAACTATCGGCACATGCCAGGATCAGTGCAGAAACTTTCGTCGCGACACGTGACGGATTAGGCCTGCTTCCCACCAGTCAATATCTTCAGATCATTCTCGACGGAGCGCGCGAGCACGAACTGCCCAGCAATTTTCACGCGTAATCGGTCGGCACTCGATCATCAAGATTATCGATCGTACTAGAAGAATTGCCCGGAGCGGCTACTCGTTGAGGCTGAGGCAGGGTTCGGTGACGCCCTGAGTAGAGCATAGACGCCTGCGGACGTGCCCCTGGTTCCACTCACGACTGGGGTGTAGAATAATGTCAGAAAGGCTCCCATGCTCAAGTTGCAAAGACCCATCAATCGGCCCATCACCTTCATTCAGGAGGTGCGGTCATGTTCTCTGCGTGGGATTTTAACAGTTGGTTCTTGAGCATTGGAGCCGAGGTCTTCATGCTCAGCCTTCTCACGGGCTTCAGTGCGTTTGCGACCGCGCTGATGTTTCGGATTTGGGGAGAAGCGTGTTCCGATGCTGCAATAGTTCGCATGTGCCGGACGCCGAAAGAGCCTCCGATCCGTAACGCGGCGTGATGAGGTGGCTCGTATGTGGAGGCAGCTCTCTCGCGCGTGACGGTCGATCAGTAGATGGCGAAGAGTTTTTCAGGCCTAGTCCTGACGTGTGAGTTGTGTTTTTATCTCTTCCTGCTTCTAAGTAGAGCCAATTAATCCAACTTGCAGACTTCTTGCTCGAGCGTCGGTAATTGGGCTCGAAATCGTTTTGGGAAAATGTCGGACATCAGGTCTGATTCAAAGGGAAATGATCTATAATATAGAGGTCGTTGCAGTGTTTGCCTCACTCTGACAAGGAGACCAAGATGCGAATCCTTCTGGCCGTTGACGAGTCCGAAAACTCCGATCGCGTCGTCCAATATGTTGGATCTCTGCTGAGCCGAACACCTGATCTCCTCCTCACCCTCTTTCACGTGCTCAAGCCGATGCCAAGGGGGTTGCTAGAGCATGGCGGTTCGGAGAATCCTGCTGCCGAGGCGCAATTGAGTGAACAGTTGCACAATGAACAGGAAGCCTGGATTCGGAAGGAATCGGAGGCCGAGTGCCATGTCCTGAAGAAGGCGTGCGAGACGCTGAAGCAATCCGGATTCGACATGACCCATGTGGATTTGAAGTTTGGCCATGAGGACGATGTTGCCAGAAATATTCTTGAAGAGGCGCGAAGCGGACATCACGAAACCATCGTCGTGGGGCGGCATGGGACCTCCAGGATCAAACAGATCTTTGGCGGCGGCGTGACCGATAAATTACTGCGCGACGCAAAGGGCTTTGCGATCTGGGTGGTGGAATGAAATGGTCAAGGCCCTTCTTCTTGCACAAGACCTTGCCGCGACAAGAAGCGTGGTCGGGAATTGTTGTTGGAGCGACTCATCAGCGCGCGCGGCGTTGCGTGGCTGCCCCTGCCTCGTCCGAATCTCTCCACGTTGATACTCTATCCAAGCCTGATTGATCCAATTGGTATTTCACAGACGCATCGAATGTGCGTCCTCGGCACGTTGAAGCGTCGGTGCAGCGTATTCAATTGTGCTGAGTGATGGCTCGACTCGGTGGCTATGTCCTTCAGTTCAATAAGCGGAGCGCAGTGGATCAGAGTGGGTAAGCCACCTGTCTGGGCGCGGGCTTGTTTAGATGCGATTTCCTTTGTATGATTTACAACATGAAACAGTATATTGCGGTCGCATCGGTTTTATTGGTTGCTGCTCTTGCTGCCCCTACGCTGGGCACTGCAGCACGGGATCGTGTCATAGCCGATTCTGCTGTGCTTGGGGAGTCGAAATATGGCCAACTCTCTTCGAGCACGCTGAAGAACGATATCCCAACCCAACCTCCAATCGCGACGCCTTCAGCGTCGGCTTCATCTTCAAACGTTCAAGACATTCCCTCGATCAGTGGTCGCTACGCAATTGGGGGGAGGACCTTGTTGCCGTATATCGGGGCAGGATTTTCCGGAGGCTACAGCTCAGAGTTCAATCGTTCCTTGGGTGGGGTGCCTCCCGCGTTGAGCGACTTCGGGCTTCGAAGTCAGTTTGGGCAGAGTGTCTCCCCGAATGAGTTCCAAATTGGTATCCGTATTCCGTTCTAGCTGAATCGACAGACACAGTTCTTCCTGCTGACCGACTAGCGGGTCAGAGTGAGGTCGTTGCTTGATCTTGGACCTCGCAAGTTGGCGTTTCGCGAAAACAGTTCCCCCCTCGTCCACACGCATCTACCGCGCGGGTTTCTGGTCACTGATCACACTCCTGGCCCTGAGTAGTGCTCCAGTGCATGCGGAGTAGGTGGCCGTTGAGAAAGACTATTTCTCACCAGGGCTATGGACGATCTACGTCGATCCAGACACCATTCACAGAGAAGGGAATTTGGTCACGGTGTGGCAACTAGTTGATTTTAAGACAATGTGACAATGCAAGGGGGAAGAAGCCCCAGTCGATTCTTGTCTGCAAAGACCTACAAGCAATTCGATTGCGAGGAAAATCGCCTTCGATTGCTGGCATTCACAGAGTTCTCAGACGGTATGGGAACCGATATACCGGCTGATGGATACGTAGACAAGGACAACTGGCTACCAATTGAACCAGAGAGTATTACTCAAGCCCTGTGGGAGGTGATTTGCAGCAAGAAGTGATTCCGCAATCGGACGTGGTCGCTGAGTTGTGGCATCGCGGGTTCGGTCAAGACCAGTTTTACAAGTTCGTCCAGCTGGGCGTGGGAAGGGCTACGAAGTAGGTAGGGCAGGATGCGTCTGATCATCCACCACGGCATGAACGGGCTGAGTGCGGTGTCGGTGGCTGGGTGTATGGTTAGGTAGAAGTGGCTCGGTCTTTCCTATGCTTTCAACTTCCCGAAGACGCCTAGTGGCGTATAGAGGGAATGCCGCCAACTCGATGGCCCAAAGGAATAAAACGTGTATACCCAGATGGCCACATCAGTCAGGTTGCCCCATTCGGCCTTTCCGTGCCACACATGATACAGCACTAACAAAATACCTATGAGGGCAACGAAGCGAAGTAGGTGGCAGCCCACCGACAGCCGAAGAAGAGATAGCACCGTGGCTACTATGAGAGAACCGGCGAACAAATCTGACGCAAAGAGGCTACCATCGGTAAGATCTCTAGAGAAGAAATGCCAGGCCCCCATCCAAATGAGGAGGGCATGAAAGCCCCACCAAGTGAGCGTTCCAAGAAGCACGTCCCTTTGTGAGGTCTCCATCGAACAACCCTCATTTATCTGGTTACTGACAACAGTATTGTACTCGATGCGATCCTTCGCACCTGTACCGGAGACCGATAGCCATTGCATGTTGCTCAGCGCGCCGGCGCCGCCTGACGCAAGCGCGATAATATAGCAGAAACCGGTGCCGAAAAGTGGCATTGCGTGGTTTGCCCCTGCCTCGCTAGAATCCCGGTCGGTTAATCGTCTATCCGAGACTGGTTGATCCAATGTGGTATTTTGCAGACGCATCACCTATGAATCGTCGGCCAATTAAGATGATAGCGGTGTCTGCTTTATTTGTCGTTGGCGTTCTGGCGAATCCATGTGGCGCACAGACGCCGCCACCTGTGCCAACCCCGCCGCCCGTTCAGAATCAAACGGCACAGACCCCACAAGCTGCGTCGAGTGCCGGGGTGTCCGGCCAAGCCAGCATCGGACCCACATCAGTGCCGACTCCCGGGGTCGGTTCCACGACGAGTTCAAGTGTCGGGAAGAGGTTTGGCTCTGCCGGACAAGGACTCCCCGGAATGCCTGGCGGCCCGCCGATCAAGGGATCGATGGGGTACCAGGATCCCTCAAGCCGGTACATGCGCCCTCCGGAATTGTCACCGGTGCTATGCGACCCGGCCATCAATATTCCCTGCTAGTAGGATGCAGCTTCGTATCGATCATGCGCAGTTTAGTGATGCGCCGATCATCGCTCAGATGGTCGGCGAGCTTCTTCGCGAAATCATGGCGATGGTCGGAACCGGCTCGTTTGGTTTTCGCCAGGAGGAGACCGAAACACGGGCACGATCTTGGATGACGAATGGGATGTACAGTGTCTTGCTGACCCGAGATACGGCACAGCCTGAACCGCTCGCTCTTCTGGCGCTTTATGAAAGCAATGCACTCTATAGCGAAGGCACAACGGCACGATTCCAGAATTCTATGTTCGCCAGCCGTATCGATCACAAGGGGTCGGGACTGCCTTGCTCATGGAGGCAAAAGGAATTGGGCGATTGAAGGGATGGACCAGGCTCGAAGTGACCACGCCGCCGTTACCTGAATTTGACCGGACGTTGGCCTTCTATCAGCAACAGGGATTCAGCATCTCCGGAGGACGGAAGCTCAAGATGGATCTCTAGCAGGCTGCTGGGAAAATCCGACAGCGTAAGGAGACCGTTATTTGGTTTGTCTCGTTTGTTCGGTTGAACGAAACTAACCAGATGAACCAAATCAACCAGATAAACAAAACAAACCAGAGCAACCAGACAAACCGCCGCCCGCTAGAGATATACGGTCTGATAATCTTGCGTCGCCAACGTCTGTATTTTCACATCCCACTCGATTACGAATATCGCCGAACGTGCCGAAGACAAGGACAGCAGACGCTGCCCGTTCTTGGCTACTACACTTTCGGCTTGACGAAAGTCGAGCGTCCGGTCTGGTCCGGTCCGATTGCAGACGATGAGCGGGAGCCCCGTGTCCCGGGTGCATCGTTCCCATTCGCCGTTCGGGCCATGGAGGCCCGGCGCCCATGCGGCTGATGAGACCAGTTGTTTCGCCCTTTGGTTCAGTAGGTTTTTGGCAATCTCCGATGTATACGCATCCGCACAGATCAGCATCCCAACACGTGTGAACGGAGGAACTGGACGGCGACTGCCTGCGTTCCGGGGGTCGACCACGCTTCCGATCCTACACGCAGTGTGTTTATTTTTCGATGTGCGCCGACGAGGGCTCCATTCGCTGCAATCACGAACAGGCTGTTGTAAAACTTGCGGGATTTTCGGTCCTGTTCGGGATAGGACAGAAACAGGGTCACGCGTAGTTGAGCGGCGAGTTGTGACATGCGCGTCATCCACGAGTCGGGCTGCGGCAAGATCCATTCCGTCCCGATGCTGTCGGCAAACGTATAGCCGGTCACAATGAGTTCGGGCGTGATGATCCATGTCGCGCCGAGTCGTGCGGCGGCGGTGACTGCCTTTTCGACAAGCCGGCGGTTTCCTGTGAGGCCGCCCGGGACAGGCGCAAGATGGAGCAACGCGATGCGTAATGTGCGTGTCGGCATGTGATCGGGCGGTCAGATGAGAGGAAGCATGGCCATGACGCCCACGAACGTAACACAGTCGAACGCACAGGTGAAACCTTGAACCGGCGTCACCCTCTTCTTGACAAGGCATCATGATATGGGAAATATGCACCAAAGACCTGGCAGGTGCATGTCTGTCGTATTTTAGAGAAGGATTGGCCATGGACAGCTCCGTGGTCTTCTATCAACGAGCGGGGCTCAGTATCTCCGGCGGACGGAAGGAGAAACGAGAGTGGTCATGAAGCCGGTCGTCCAACTTGAACGGACGGGGTGTGGTATTGCGAGTGTCGCAGCGCTGGCCGGCGTGAGATATCGGGAGATGCAGCGCGTCGCGAATAGGCTCGGCATTGTTGCCGACGATCCCAGATTGTGGTCCGAGACAGGCTATGTTCGGAGACTGCTTAAGGAGTTCGGAATCAGGCCGGCAAGTACCGAAGTGCCCTTCACCTCATGGGAGGCCCTGCCGGATCTTGCGCTGCTCGCCGTCAAATGGCACAGAGAGCGGAGTAGCTCGTTCTGGCATTGGGTCGTGTTTTGGCGAGGACCGTATGGACCTGTTGTGCTCGACTCGAAGCGTGAACTCCGCAACCATGTACGCACCGACTTCGGTCGCATGAAGCCGAAATGGTTCATTCCTGTTCGCTCGATATAGAAGGCGGCTGCATCCTTGAGCCGATTTCTCTGCTGATGACCAAGCCTCTCCGTCCCATCTCCGATGGTAAGACCCGCTGCGGCTGGGTCGGCGGCAAGCCGCATCTCATCGCCTATCATGACCGGGAGTGGGGAGTGCCGGTTCACGATGACCTGAAGCATTTCGAGATGCTGCTGCTGGAAGGTGCGCAGGCGGGTCTTGCGTGGGAAACGATTTTGCTGAGGAGGGATGGCTATCGTCGCGCGTTTGCGGAATTCGATCCCAAGAAAGTGGCGCGATTTACCGCGAAGCAGAAAGCTGTGCTGCTGAAGGATGCCGGGATCATTCGCAACCGGCTCAAGATCGACTCAGCGGTGACTAACGCGCAGGCCTTTCTGGCTATACAAGAGGAGTTTTGTTCGTTCGATCGCTACGTCTGGCCGTTCGTGGGAGGCAAACCGATCGTGAACCGCTGGGCCAAGTTGGCCCAGGTGCCGGCGACGAGTGCGGTCAGCGATGCATTGTCGAAGGATCTCAAGAAGCGTGGTTTCCGGTTTGTCGGCAGCACGATCGTCTATGCCTACATGCAGGCGGTTGGGCTGGTGAACGATCACACGACTGATTGCATTATATGTGCTCGTGTTTAGCCCGCATTCGAGGCGGGCAAGACTGGCGGGAAAGGCGCGACTGCGCGATTCCACGACGAACCGTCATGAATAATGTGGGCTCGCGGTCGGCGCACGAGTAACTCGTTCTTGTTTCCTATCAGCAGGGAAAAGTTGCCTGATGATGAAGTCGATGTCGGTGCGTTGCTGCATAGCAGGAGGCGGTCCTGCCGGGATGATGCTTGGCCTGCTATTGGCGCGTGCTGGCGTGGACGTTGTGGTGTTAGAGAAACACGCCGACTTTCTCCGGGATTTCCGAGGCGACACTATCCACCCCTCCACTCTGGAGGTCATGCATGAATTGGGATTGCTGGAGCGGTTGCTGACGTTGCCACATCAGAAAGTGCCGCGGATCAACGGGCAGTTCGGCGATCTGACGTTGACGGTCGCGGATTTCTCGTCTCTCTCGACGCAGTGCCGCTTTGTCGCCTTCATGCCGCAATGGGACTTTTTGAACTTCCTTGCCGAGGAGGCGGCGCGGTATTCGACGTTTCAGCTGCGGAGGCAAGCCGATGTGACGGACCTTATCGAAGAGGCGGGCTCTGTCAGGGGACTCCGGGCGAACACCCCAGATGGTCCGCTTGAAGTGCGCGCCGACCTTGTCGTGGGAGCCGATGGGCGACGCTCGGTCGTTCGTAGGCAGGCAGGCTTTTCGATCGAAGAGTTCGGCGCGCCCATGGATGTGCTGTGGTTCCGTCTGTCCCGGAAGTCCAGCGACTCGGGAGATCCCATAGGCCGTTTCGACGCCGGCCGGATCTTCATCATGCTGAACCGGGGCGACTATTGGCAGTGCGGCTTCGTGATCCAAAAGGGATCACGAGATCAACTACAAGAGCAAGGGCTACCGGCATTTCGTAATGTTGTCGCACAGCTGGTGCCGTTCATGGCCGACCGTGTCGGCGAACTCCACGACTGGGAGCCCATCAAGCTACTGACCGTGCAGGTCGATCGGTTGCGCCAGTGGTATCGCCCAGGGCTGCTCTGTATCGGCGATGCGGCGCATGCCATGTCGCCGGTCGGTGGTGTCGGGATCAACCTGGCCATCCAGGATGCGGTCGCAACGGCGAACCTCTTGGCAACGCCACTCTGCGACGGCCGGGTTACGACCGAGGATTTACATCGGGTCCAGCAGCGGCGTGAGTGGCCGACCCGCATGACGCAACGAGTGCAGCTCGCTATTCAGAATCGCGTCATCAGGCGCGTGCTCACCGATAGGGGCAAGTTCTCACCGCCGTTCGCAATCCGGCTGCTGGCGTTGGTCCCATTCCTCCGCCGGATTCCCGCCCGGATGATCGGGCTGGGATTCCGACCGGAGCATGTGCATACGTCCGATACAAAGACTCCGCCCGCAACAACGGAAGTCGTCTCGCACTAACTGGTTTGTATGGTTGATCTGGTCCATCTCGTTAGTTTGGTTCAGCCAAGCAAACCAGATGAGCCCGCCGTTGCTTATTGCTTGGAGCTTTCCGGCGAACTGACGAAGGCTTTGCGGTAGCCGGTCACTTTCTCCAAGTAGTGACGGGTTTCCTGGTAGGGAAGATGTTCGTGCAATTGGTCATAAACGCCGGCCGGTTGGAGGCCGTTGATCTGATTGACGGCAGCCACACGGTCGCGCGAAAACGTGCGGAACACATTGCTCGGGCCGGTATTGTAGGCCGCGATCACACAGTATTCGCGTGACACATGGTGCTCCACGTCTTCCAGTTGATTGAACATCAACACATTCAAATAGGCCGTTCCCAACTCGACATTGTTGGCGGGGTCGAATAGATAATCCCGCGAGGGAGCCACGTCCTTGCCTTTCGCACGTCGGTAGGCTTCGCGGCCACCGCTGGTGGGAACCAGTTGCATGAGTCCGTATGCTGGGGCCGAGCTGACGGCATAGGGGTTGAAGTTGCTCTCGGTGCGGATTATGGCAAAGACCAAGCTGGGGCTGATGTCATATTGTTGCGCGAACTGGTGAACTAACGGCCGGTATTTGTCGGCTTGCTTCACCGCAAGGTTGGATACCATGGCCATCGTGACGTAGTAGGCCGTTTTCTTGGTTCCGTCCTGATCGATTATCCGCGTGCCGGATTTCTTTTCGAGGAGATAGGCGGCGAACGGCTCGGCTTCTTCCGGTGTGCGCATCGGCTTATTCTGCTGATCGAGGACGAGGCCGAACAGGTAGGGCGGCTTGTCGTCCGTCAGGACGATTTCTTTGTCGGAAAACAAATCGACTGCTCTCGGATCTTCCGGGGTCAGGATCGTCGTGGTCACGGCATTCTTGAGACTGCGTTGGGGGTCTTGATCGTCCAGCGTCTCGACCAGGATCTCTCCTGAATCAAAGTTGACGATCGCCCGGCTCTTGTAGTTTTGCGTGTACTTCACATATTTTTTACGTTCGGGAAGTTGGACTTCCTTCGTCCCCCAGGTTTTCCCGACGTTCACTCCGAGGGCGGCAAGGATGGCCTCAAAGTCTTTCTTGGCCTCGCGCATATCTCTGAACAGCGCATCGGGATCGCGTGCGTATTGGTCGAGGCGCTTCTTGGCGATTTTTGCCGGATCTTTTCCCGAAGCGAGATCAATGATGGCCCGTCCGGATTGACCCCTGGCGACTCGTCCGGCCGCTGTAAGGGCCCGATCGGTCGTTTCACAGCCGGTGGCGAGCAAGGCGAAGGTGAGGATCACCAATGAGGAGAGCAAGACCAATGGACGCATCGGTGTATTGTACAGATTTTGCCCTGGCCTGCAAGGCAACCGGCTGGTTGCTCTGGTTTGTTTGGTTTATCTCGTTTGTCTGGTTTTTTAGTTGACGAAACTGACCAGATAGACCAGATCAACCAGACAAACCAGATGAACCCATTAGGGTTAGGGTTGGCCGGCAGACTGTGTCTGTTTTCCCTCGAGTTCGGTCCATCGGTTATAGAGACGCTCTGCGGCTGTGCGGGCTGCGTCCAGCGCCTCGGATCTTTCTTGTAGTGCTGCCGCGTTGGAGGCGATTGCGGGATCTTCTATTGCGGCCTGACAGGCGGCGATGGTCTCCTCGGCCTGGAGAATTCTCTGCTCCATCTTCGCCCACTCCTTTTGCTCACGATAGGACAGACCTGTTTGCTTTGCCTTCGGAGTCGATTCCGATTCGGATCGAGATGCCTTGGAGGGACGTGATGTGAGGGTGCGAGTTTGTTCTGTCGCTTTTCGTTCTTGTGCGGACTCCCATTGCGCATAGTCAGCGAACCATTCCATCTGGCCCGTGCCGTCCAGCGCAAGCAGGATCGTGGAGACGCGATCTAAGAGCCACCGGTCATGTGTGACCAGCATCAACGCGCCGGGAAATTCCATGAGACTGTCTTCCAGTACATCGAGCGTCGGAATGTCCAAGTCGTTCGTCGGTTCGTCCAGGATCAAGAGGTCGGCTGGTTGTAGCATCAGCCGTGCGATGAGCAGACGGGCCTGTTCGCCTCCGGAGAGGCGAGAGACCGGGAGATCCAACTGCTCCGGCCGGAAGAGAAACCGCTTCGCCCAGGAGACGAGATGCACCGAACGGTCTTGATAGACGACCGCGTCGCCGTGCGGGGCGAGGGATCGACGCAGCGAAGAGGATTGGTTCAGTGACTCGCGGTGTTGCTCGAACGTGACCACGCGTAGCTTGTCCGCGCGGGTGATCGTGCCTGAGTCGGGCTCGAGTGCCCCGGCTATCAGTTTGAGAAGAGTGCTTTTCCCGCTTCCATTCGGACCCAGCAATCCAAGCCGCTGTCCCGGCCCGAGCAGGAGATCGAGATCTTTGATGATCGGCCGCCCGCCGAGCGATTTGCAGAGTTGTGTTGCCTCGACCAACTGTTTCGATCTGCGCCCCGATGAGGTGAAGTTGATGCCCGCCGTGCCTTGATCTTTCCTGGCGTCGGCGCTGTTCAGTTCCTCGATCAAGCGGCCGGCCGAGTCGATCCGCGATTTGGCTTTTGTCGTGCGGGCCTTGGGCCCGCGCCTGAGCCACTCCACTTCGCGACGGACACGGTTGGCCAAAGACGTTTCATAGTTGGCTTGGGCCTGCAGCGCGGCATCACGCTGTTCAAGGAAATCGCTGTAGTTTCCTTTGGCCTCGAAGACCCCGGTGGGATAACTACGATTAATCTCGATCATCCGCGACGTCACCGCTTCGAGAAAACGCCGATCGTGGCTCACCACAAGAAAGGCGTGGGCTTCGGCTCGCAGCAATCGCTCCAACCACAGGATGCCTTCGATATCCAAGTGGTTGGTCGGCTCGTCCATCAGCAGGACGTCCGGTTCCAACATCAGCGACCGGACGATGGCCAGGCGTTTCTTCCATCCTCCTGAGAGCGTGGCTGTGGACTGGTCGGTTGAAGGAAATTCTCCCAGACTGAGCGCGGCGGATGTGCGACTAGTATGGTCGTGAGGGTCCAGACCTTTGTCGATCAGGACCTGTGCGAGCACTTCCTCGATCGTATACACCCCGTCAAATGACGGATCTTGCGGCACGTAGCCGATTTGGAGTTGTCGGCGCATCGATCTGGTACCCTCATCCGGTACCTCGAGCCCTGCCATGATCTTCAGCAAAGTTGATTTGCCGGAGCCGTTTGGCCCGACCAGTCCGACATGATCGCCCTCGGCCAACCCGATCGACAAATCGGCAAACAGCGGTTTTACGCCGTAACTTTTGCTGATGGACTCGCAGCTCAAGAGAATTGTCGGTGGCATAGCTCTAGCGAACGAATGACTAAGTTATTCATCAGCTGATAAACGATCGGGCAGGACTGTTCAGACCAGGCTGGATCGCGATGGCATCAGTGTACGGGTTGGGCGGCGGAACTGCAAGTGGGGATGGGAGGGAAGCCTGGTCGTCCTCCTGCTCGCGGAACGCGCACGGTAAGAATGTGCTCGTTCGACGCGCGCATTCGAGGATCAACCAGGCTACCCTTGAGCGGAAGTAGGGGATTGGACGCGCGCAGTAGAAGATCAATCAGCCCCCATCCCTGAGGGATAACGAGCAAGCTTGGAAGGATCATTTATACCCTCGTTCGAAGCGCGGATTGGAGGATCAACCAGGCCACTCTTGAAAAGAAATAGGGGGGTGGGAGGATGCTCCTTATGACCTTGCTCGGTTAGGCATTGAACTTGAGACGAGGGGATGACTAGCCTACGCACAGAGGCATACTGTTGACGGCTGGGATAGAGAAGGATAGACTGATGCGATGCGAGTCTATTCTCATCGCTTCCATTCGGTTCTCGCCTGCACACTCGTCGTGCTCTTTTTGGCGTTGAGCTTCAATGCCTATGCCTGTCTCCTGCCGGTGAACGGCGTCACGCCCGCTGCAATGGCGAATGGGTGTGCAACGCCAGATGAGCAACCTGTTTCGCAATACTGCGATGCGTTTAAGACGCTCGGCGTGCAGTCGGCCGATAAGCTTTCCGTTAACAGTGACTGTCAGGCCCTCTGTCCAGAAGACACTGCCTCGTTAGCGCTTCTTGTCAACCTCACCACACCAAGCAGCCGCTTGTCCGATCATCCCACAGTCGGTCTTCCCGAGGATCTCCTGCTCAAGATTTCCATACTTCGCATCTGATCTCCCTCTTCCATTCCTCGCAATCGCTCTTGTGCCATCACATGTGCCGTTCGACGTGTAGTTTCAGCGTCCGGACTGCCGTCTAGTTCTCTTGGCCACATAGAGCCAGAGC
>Ga0070686_100001325_pt1 | contig 13999 bp, 5 predicted proteins | sample KBSS23LmetaG_FD_65654 | JGI IMG/M metagenome (GOLD analysis project Ga0070686, IMG submission 65654) | Switchgrass rhizosphere microbial communities from Kellogg Biological Station, Michigan, USA - KBS S2-3L metaG | ecosystem: Host-associated > Plants > Roots > Rhizosphere ...
AAACCTTCGGTCAACGAAGCGTTGCGTCTCTCAAAAAACGAAGCGCAGATGGAGGGCTCGCCGACATTTGTTCGTCCGGCGCGGACTGCAGCCGTTCCGTCACCACGTCAGCCCGGCGACGGCGCCACCGCGATGTCTCTGACGCGCGGCGTCTCCTGGACCCTTGTCGGCAATCTCGCCTACGGCGCAAGCCAGTTCGCGTCGCTGGTGGCGTTCGCGAAACTCGCAACCGCGAACGCGCTCGGCGAGTTCGCGCTGGGCTCAGCCATCTGCTCCCCAATCCTCGCATTCACCAGCCTTCAGCTGCGTGGCCTGCAAGCAACCGATGCGCAAGACGAGTACACGATTGCCGACTACGTGTGGCTGCGAACGGTGACATCGGCAGCAGCCGTACTCGTCGCCGCCGGCATCGCGGTCTGGACTGGCTACGCTGCAGTCCCGCTGGCAATTGTGGTGTTGACGGCGCTCTACAAAGCGGTCGATTCGATCAGCGACGTTCTGTACGGCAAGCTGCAGCAGGTCAACCGGTTCGAAACGATCTCGAAGTCACTGCTCATCAAGTCCGTTCTGTCGCTGATCTGCGTCGCTGGCGCGCTCCGCATTTGGGGAACCGCGCTCGCCGCCGTCCTCGGCCTGCTCGTAACGTCGCTGCTTTGCCTACTACTCTACGACGTCCGCCGTACCCCGGGCATCACGTTGTCGGTCGCGAGCGATTTGTTCTCGAGGCCGACGATCCACCGTGTCCTGAAAGGGCGCGCGCTCGTCATTCTCGCGCTGCCGATGGGCTTCGTCCTTCTTCTCAGCTCCCTGCAGCTGAACGTTCCGCGCTATTTCATCGAGCACAAGCTCGGCACCGACCAACTTGGCGCCTTTACGGCGCTCGCCTATCTCGTCGTCGTCGGCAGCACGTTGATCACTGCAGTCAGCCAGACGATATCGCCGCAATTCGCGACCTCGCTCGCCGACGGCGACCGCCTCCGCGCCACGCAACTGCTCTGGCGGCTCCTCGGGATCTCGGCGCTCATCGGCTCGGCGAGTGTCGTCGCCGCGGCCGTCGGCGGCTACACGGTGCTGGCGCTGCTGTATACGCCGGCCATCGCCAGGAATACCGACGCGTTCGTCCTGATTATGCTGGCCGGTGCCGTGGCGTACGTCCTTGGCGCCCTCGGATCGGCACTGACCGCCATGCGGATCCTCCGACCTCAACTCTGGATTCAGATGGCGTCGGTCGGCTCGTCGGTCGTGGTCTCACCGTTCCTGATCGGCCGTTACGGCCTCGCGGGAGCCGGCGCCGTCATGCTGATAACGAACGTGGTGGCCGTGGTGCCGTTCGCCGTCCTCGTGGCAAGGCACCTGCGAACTATCCGCCCGGTGCGACAATCGGCAGAGGGCCTGGACCTTCCGTCGCCCACGGGTATCGTTGGCGGTGGCTCGTCATCAATCGCGAAACAACGCCGGCCTCACGTGGTCGTGTTGTTGCGCAAGCTCGACGTCGGCGGCGCAGAGCGGCAGATTCTTACGTTCGCAAAGGCGTGCGCCGGAAGCGACACCAGGCTGACGCTGGTGTCCTTCTATGACGGCGGCGAACTCGTCGAGACCGACCAGCAGCGCCAGGGAATCCATCTGGTCACGCTTGGCAAACGTCGCAGGTGGGATCTGTTGCGGTTCACCGCGGCGGCCATCCGGACCATTAGAGCCCTGCGCCCGGATGTGATTTACGGATACCAGGCTGTCGCCAACGAGCTTTCCCTTGTGATCGGCCGCCTCCTAGGCGCAAAAGTCGTCTGGGGTCTGCGCGCTTCGAACATGGATCTCGCCACCTACGGGTGGATGACCAGGGCTACGTTCCGTCTCGGCGCGTTCCTCTCTCGATTCGCTGATCTCATCGTCGTGAACTCATACTGCGGCGCGCAGTACTTCGGGAGCGCAGGATACGCTGCGAAACGCATGATCGTGATCCCGAACGGGATCGACACCGACATGTTCAGACCGGACGTGGCCGCAGGCGCGGCGCTGCGGAGGGCGTGGAACATTCTTCCGCGAACGCGGCTGGTCGGTGTGGTTGCACGGCTCGATCCGATGAAAGATCACGACACCTTTCTCGAGGCCGCCGCGTTCGTCGTCCAAAGGCATCCGGACGTCAGGTTTGTGTGCGTCGGCGATGGTCCCACAGCGTATCGACAATCACTTCGTCAACGCTGCACCGATCTTGGGCTCGACAGATTTGTGATCTGGGCGGGCACGGAACGTCGCATTGCGGCCGTTATGAGCGCCATCGACGTGCTGTGCTCGTCGTCCGCGTTCGGCGAGGGGTTCTCGAACGTTATCGGCGAGGCCATGGCCTGCGAGACACCATGCGTGGTCACCGACGTCGGCGACGCGGCTCGGATCGTCGGCGCCACCGGCGTCGTCGTCCCGCCGGGCTCGCCGCAGGCCATGAGTGACGCCTTGCTGTCGGTGCTGACGCTCGAGCCCGAAACTCTGCGAGCGATGGGTATGCGGGCTCGGCGGCGGGTGGAAGAGCATTTCAGTGTGGGAAAGCTCGTGGTCGACACGTGCTCGGCGCTGGACTCGGTCGCGTGAGCAGGATCCGAACCACACATCTCGTCACCGGCCTCGTGCAGGGCGGCGCGGAGACGATGCTCGCACGGCTACTGTCGCGGCTCGATCGAGAACGGTTCGACTGCGAGGCGATTTGCCTGGGCGAGTCCGGTCCGATGGCCGACGTGATCCGCGCCACCGGCGTTCCGCTGACGATTCTCGGGATGCGCAGAGGGCGTCCGTCAGTCGGCGCTTTCTATCGGCTGGCCGCCGAGCTGCGGCGCTTCCGGCCGCACGTTCTTCAGACATGGCTGTACCACGCGGACCTCGCCGGGCTCGTCGCCGGCCGGGCGACGTCGGTTCCGGCGATCGTCTGGAACGTCAGGGCCGCGGACATGGACATGAGGCAGTACAGCGCCACGTCGGCCTTGACCGTCAAAGCCTGCGCGCGCTGGTCGCACAAGCCGACTGCAATCGTGGTGAACTCCGAGGCCGGCCGGCACCACCACGAACGTCTCGGCTACCGCCCGAGGCGCTGGATTCTGATCCGCAACGGCATTGACACGTCGGTGTTCAGGCCGGACCACGCGGCGCGCGCCGCGTTCAGAGGCGAATTGCAGATCGCCGCTGGAACGATCCTGATCGGATTGATCGGCCGGTTCGACCCCATGAAAGACCACGAGGGGTTTCTGCGCGCGGCGGCGATCGTCGCGCGTGCTCACGACAACGTGCACTTCGTCATGGCTGGCACGGGCGTAGATGGTCAGAACGCCGTTCTCACCAATCTGATCCGCGACTTGAACCTCGACAACAAAGTGCATCTGTTGGGCAACCGTACCGACATGCCGAAGCTGACGGCTGCGCTCGACATGGCAGTGTCGTCATCCATCTCCGAAGGGTTTTCCAACGTATTGCTTGAGGCGATGGCGTCAGGTGTGGCCTGCATCGCAACTGATGTCGGCGACTCGCGACACATCATCGGCAATACCGGAGTCATGGTTCCACCTCGAGATAGCGCGTCGCTCGCCGCAGCGCTTGGGCGGCGAATTGCCGCCGGACCCGAGGTGCGGGCGGCGGCAGGACGGCTGGCGAGGGCACGAGTGCTCGCTGAATTCGATCTGACGGTTGTCGTTCAACGATACGAGCAGCTCTACGCGTCGTTGGCTGAAGAGCGCGTATGTGCGGCGTGACCGGTCTGTGGCTCGAGCAAACGGCGCCGCCGGATTACCTCCGTGGATGCGCGTCGCGAATGGCCGATAGTCTCGAGCATCGTGGACCGGACGATCGCGGAGTCTGGGTCGACCCCGGCGCGGAACTTGCGCTCGGCTTCAGGCGGCTTAGCATTCTCGATCTGTCCGCCGCTGGCCACCAGCCGATGGTTTCGAACGACGGACGCTACGCACTGGTGTTCAACGGAGAGATCTACAACCACGTCGAGCTACGTCGTGAGCTCGATGCGGCAGGCGCGCAATTCCGAGGCTCCTCTGATACAGAAGTCCTCCTCAACGCGATCGCCGCGTGGGGTTCTGTCCCGGCGCTCAGGCGGCTCGATGGTATGTTCGCGATCGGCGTGTGGGATGGTCGTCAGCGCGAGCTCGTCATCGCGCGTGACCGGATAGGGAAGAAGCCCATCTACTACGCGCTCACCCGAAAGGGTGTCATTTTCGCTTCGGAGCTGAAAGCGCTGGTCGCGTGCCCCGAATTCACCCCCACGATCGATCGCACCGCCGTGACGGCGTTCATGCGGTTCGGATACGTTCCCGGACCGGGAAGTATCTACGAGGGAGTACAGAAGCTCCCGCCAGGCACTTACCTGCGTATCCGTTCCGGCCGGCCGCCGGAGTTCGGTTCGCACTGGCGCGCGGCGACGGTCGCCGAACAAGGCGCAAAGCACAATCGGCGCGTTTCGGACGACGAGGCTGTCGGCGAGCTCGATGAGCTTCTGTCCGATGCCGTACGGCGTCGAATGATCGCCGACGTCCCGATTGGCGCTCTGCTGTCCGGCGGCGTCGATTCATCCGCGGTCGTGGCGCTGATGCAGGCGAATAGCGCGCGGCGCGTGCAGACGTTCACGATTGGTTTTCGCGAGAAGTCGTATGACGAGGCCGACGCGGCCCGAGCTGTCGCACAACATCTCGGCACGGAACACACCGAGCTGTATGTGGATCCGGCGCGCGCTCTCGAGCTGATCCCGAGGCTTCCGCTGATCTACGACGAGCCGTTTGCCGACGCCTCGCAGATTCCGACGCTGCTCGTCTACGAGCTCGCGCGCCGCCACATCGCCGTCGCCCTGTCGGGGGATGGAGGAGACGAGCTGTTCGCAGGCTATACCCGCTACGTGTGGGTGACCAGGATCTGGAACGTCCTTCGCGTGGTGCCGACTTGGATGCGTCCAGCCATCGCTGGCGCGATCCACGGTGTCCGGGCGAACACCTGGAACGATCTCTACGCGCGTCTGGAGCCCGTCATCCCCCGCAAATGGCGGCAGACGCTGCTCGGCGAGAAGCTTCACAAGCTGGCCAGCATCCTCGGTGCCGCCACGGCGGATCAGCTGTACCACAACGTCGTGTCGATCAGCGGGTCACCGGCGGATTTCGTTATCGATGCGCAGGAGCCGCCGACGCCGATTCTCGATCCGGCGTTCCGGCGAACGCTGCCGGATCTGACCGAACGGATGATGCTGCTCGATCAGATTACTTACTTGCCCGACGATGTCCTGGTCAAAGTGGATCGGGCGAGCATGGCGGCCAGTCTCGAGGCGAGATCGCCATTGCTGGACAGTCGGGTCGTCGAATGGGCGTGGCGCCTGCCGCTGAACTTGAAATATCGCGACGGCCAATCGAAATGGGTGCTGCGGCGTGTGCTGGAGCGTTACGTGCCTCCATGCTTGACCGAACGGCCGAAGATGGGCTTCGGCGTTCCAATCGATCAATGGCTTCGAGGTTCGCTTCGCGACTGGGCCGAATCGCTGCTCGACGCCCGCCGTCTCCGCGCGGACGGATTTTTCAAGGCCGACCAGGTGCGAATGATCTGGGAACAGCATCTCGCCGGCAATGGGACCCAGCAGAAGCCGCTGTGGGCGATTCTGATGTTTCAGGCCTGGCAGCAGCAGTGGATGGTGTGCTGATGGTCGTCCACGCCGCCGCCCCCATGTTGGAGTTGGAGTTTTAACGTGCGTCTAGTGCGCGCCTTTATCAAGCAGCAGCGGAATCTGTCGAACACATTTGATCGGCTGCTACCACAGGCGTTCCAGGTCGACGGCAACCGCGATTTCGTCGACTCGTTCGTGCCCGCGTTCCTGAAGCCTGAGCTCACGATCTACGACGTCGGCGGTGGGAAGAGGCCGTTCGTGAGCGTCGAACAGAAGGAGCGGATGCGGCTGCGAATCGTCGGCCTCGATATCGACGCCGGCGAACTGGCTAGAGCGCCTGAAGGGGCTTACGACCACACGGTGTGCGCCGACATCTGTACTTATCAGGGCTTGCACGAGGCCGACATTGTCATCTGCCAGGCGCTGCTCGAACACGTACCCGACGTCGAGAAGGCACTCGAGAATTTGTGCAGTATCGTGAAACCCGGTGGTCATCTGCTCGTCTTCGTGCCGTCGCGCAACGCGATCTTTGCGCGCTTGAATCTTCTGATCCCTGAGGCGTTGAAAAAGACGATCCTCTTCGCGATCTGGCCGGAGGCCGCTTCGAAACAGGGATTCAAGGCCTTCTACGATCGATGCACGCCTCGCGATTTCCGTCAGCTCGCGGGCCGCTTTGGCTTGGCCGTGCGAATGGAGCGGCACTACTTTTCCAGCAGCTACTTCAAATTCTTTCTGCCTCTGCACATGCTGTGGCGATCGTGGATCGCGGTTGCCTTCATCCTCATCGGCAACCAGGCCGCCGAGACATTTGTCGTGGCGTTCCGCACGCCGAACGCGAAGCCAGCGCACGCGGCATGAACTCGCCACGGCGCTGAGTGTTCTCATTTTCGACAACCAGATTTCTCGAGGCCTTTCATACCGATGCCCGGCAACCGCCGGGCCTTAGACGACACCTCGTTACCTGTCGAACCCTCGCGTTGACTCCCAGGCAATGTTAAGAAGACGCGTCGCCAAAGTCATACTCTTCGCCAACACGGATTGGTATCTGTACAACTTCCGCCTTTCGTTGGCGATGACGCTCAAGCAACTCGGCGTCGAGGTGCTGCTCGTATCGCCCCCTGGCGACTACCGTGAACGGTTCGCCTCGCTCGGCCTCAGGTGGCGGTCCTTGCCGTTCACGCGACGAAGCCTGAACCCGATCGATCAGGCCCGCGCTGTCGCCGGTCTCGCGCGCATCTACGCAAACGAGCGGCCGGACGTCGTGCATCACTTCACGATCAAGTCCGCGGTGTACGGCTCGATCGCCGCGCGATTGACCCGTGTGCCGACCATCGTCAACTCGATAGCGGGTCTGGGATCCGCCGCCGGCCAGACGTCCCTGTCGGAGCACGGCCTCGCCCGGCGGCTGGCGTTCGCGAGCCTCAGGCTGGCGCTGCGGAATACGCACGTGATCGTGCAGAACCCCGACGATGGCGAATTCCTGATCCGGCAGAGGATCGTCGAGGCGGCGCGCTGTCAGCTGATCAAGGGGTCCGGCGTGGATCTCGCGCGATTCCGGCCGACGAGGAAACGAACGCTCGGCGTAACGGTCCTTCTCGCGTCGCGGCTGCTGTGGAGCAAGGGCATCAAGGAATTTGTGGAAGCCGCCATCAAAGTTCGCTCGCGCCACCCGCAAGTGCGATTCGTGATCGCCGGAGACGCGGATCCCGGAAACCCGGACACCCTGCTGCCGGCCGACCTCGATGAGCTGTCACGCAATTCGAATATCGTGATGAGGGGCCATGTCGACGACATGCCGTCGCTTCTCGCGGAAACGGATATCGTCGCGCTCCCGACCTCCTACGGTGAGGGCGTGCCCCGGATTCTGGTCGAGGCGGCAGCCTGCGGTCTGCCGCTGATCACGACCGACGCGCCAGGCTGTCGGGAAATCGTTAGGCCCGGTGTGAACGGATACCTCATTAAAGCGCGAGACGTTGGCGCGCTCGCCGAGGCAATCGATCGGCTCGCGAGCAATCACTCTCTGAGGGGCGCGATGGGCGTCCAGTCGCGGCTCTTTGCCGAAACGGAGTTCGGCGAGGCGATCGTGCTCGACGCGACCATTCGCACATACGGTGTGGATCCGAGCAGCTCACCGCGAACTGCTGCGGCCAGCTAGGGACGATCATGACCACCACTATTCGCGTCGCCATTCCGGTCATCGCGTCGGCGGGGCTCGCCTTCTGTCTGGCCCCGTTCGTATCGAAGCTGGCGGTCATCGTCGGAGCCATCGACATGCCCGGCGAGCGGCGGATCCATCGGAAACCGATCCCGAGGCTCGGCGGCATCGCCGTCGTGTCGGCCGTCGCGGCCGTGTGGTGCACGACGTGGCTGCTCGGCATCCTGCCGTGGCCGATTCCGCGCGACCTGATGCTCGGCATCGGCATTGGTGTGGTTCCTGTATTTCTTGTCTCGGTGATCGACGACATCCGGTCCATGCCGGCGATACCAAAATTTATCGCGCACATTGTTGGTGCGTCGCTGGCGGTGATGTGCGGCGTGTCGCTGGGCAGTGAAGTCCACCTGTTTGGCGCGACCATCTTTATCGGCTGGCTGGCCATGCCGCTGTCCGTCTTCTGGATCGTCGGCGTCACGAACGCGTTCAACATCATCGACGGCCTGGACGGTCTCGCGTCTGGCCTCGCGCTGATCTCCGCGGTCAGTATGGCGGGCGTATTCGCGGTGCTCGCCGCTCCGGCGATGGCGTGGTCGGCGCTCGTTCTCGCGGCCGCTCTGGCCGGCTTCCTGCCGTACAACCGCCATCCGGCCCGCATGTTCCTCGGGGATACCGGCGCGACGGCAATTGGGTTCTGCCTCGCGGCTTTTGCGCTCCGCGGGGGATCAACGCTGACGAGCGGCTTCGCCGCGCTGCTGCCAGTGTTCATTCTGGGCCTGCCGATCGCTGACACGTTGATCGCGATGGTGCGCCGCGCGCTCGGTCGCCTGGACAATCCGGACGCCGGCATTTTCGTCCCGGATCGGAAGCATATCCATCATCGCCTTCTCGACCTCGGCATCCATCACGGCCGGGCGGTGATGATCCTCCATGGCGCCGGAATCATCTTTGCGCTGGCCGCGTTCGGTTCGATGTTCCTCAAGGCGCGCGAAGCCTCGCTAGTGATCGTCGCGCTGATGCTGGCAGCGTCCGTTGGCATCAACAGATTGCAGTACGAGGAGTTCGCGCTGATCCGGCGCGGGACGATGCTGCGAATCTACGAGGCGCCTGTCGTCCAGCGCGCGATGTTCGTGGTGTTCCTTGATCTCTTCATGTGCGTCGTCGCGGCGTACGTCGCGGCGGCCCTCAAGGCCGACGATTGGAGCATCCACGCCACGCGTACGGCAGTGGTGCACTTGGTCAGCGTCCTTGCGCCGCTGACCATCGCCGTCTTCTGGAAGAGCTCGATGTACCGCGGTGCGTGGCAGCTCGCCGAGCTCGATGACCTGAGACGCGCCGGCGCCGCCACGCTTGCGGTCATCCTTCTCGGCTCGATCGCCGAGCTGATCCTGGCATCGCACAATTACAGCACGATCCTCATTTACGGACTGGCGAGCCTGATCCTCGTCGTCGGGTCCCGCGCTTCGTACGTGCTGCTGCTCAACAGTCAGCGCCGGGCGAGCAAGAGCGGCACACCCGTTCTGTTGTACGGCGCAGGCCACGGCGGTGCCGCCGCGAGTCGTGAGCTGTTTCGTAATGTCGACGCCGGGATGCGGCCGATCGGCTTCATCGACGACGACGTGTCGAAGCTAAGCAAGATCGTCAACGGACTTCCGGTCCTCGGTGCCAGCCGCGACCTGGAGGAGATTGTCCGGACTCACGGCGCGCGGGCTGTCCTCGTCACGACGCCAAAGGTACGGCCAGCCCGGCTCGGACGTGTGGCGGCTGTGTGCAAACGTACCGGCAGCGGCTTGTTTCGAATGAACGTGCGAGTCATGCCGCTGGTCGACTGTTCGCTCCAGCCGACGGCACCGGTTGAACCGCCTGCACCTGTTGCTATGAGCATTCAAACGTCGATCGCACCGAAGCCTGCCCTGTCCGTTGCCGACCTCGCGATGGTCGGTACGCCGTGCGGTGCGTGCGGAAGCCTCAAAACACACCGGTCAAGGGTGCGCAACTTCCTCGAACGCCTCCGAAAGGCCTATACGACGAAGCGGCTGTTCCGCTGTCAGGACTGCGGCTGGCGCGGCTGGCTCGAACCTCTCGAGCATTTTTCGGTCAGGGAAGCCGTTGCCGACTTTGATTTGACGGTGCTCGATTCGCCATCGAGCTTCAACGCCGCCTGATCTCGCCATCGTCTCTTCGTCAACTCGCCCAATCGATGACAACTCGATGCTTTAGGCTTTTTGCGGGCATGTTTCTGCTCGCTCACCTTACCGAACCGATTTCGGTTGCGGCCCAGGCACCGGTGCTCTCCGGCGCACCGTCCGGCGTAACCACTGAGACGAATCCCGAGATTTCCGTGCAGCTTCCGGGAGCCGTGGCCTACAAGTACCGTTTCAACGGCGCGCCGTACTCCGACGAGCGGCCTCTCGAGTCGGCGATCAACCTGCACGCCGACGTTCACATCGGCGATCAGACGTTCGTTGCCGGTACGAGGGCGCTTGCCGATTTCATCAATCGCAGGACGGACGAATTCTATTCGGGGCCTCAGATCGACAGCATCACGTTGGACCATGTGGATACGCAGCTCCAGTTGACGTATCTGCTGAACCGAATCCGAGCATCCGTTACCAGCGACAACATCCTGAACGTCTGGGGTTCCGGCGTCGGAGCGCTCAGTGTCACACTGAAGGAAAAGATTCCGCAGGACGCGCACGCTGAATTGAGCGGGCTCTCCATCACCGGCGGGCAACTGACGCTCCAGACTACGACGGCGACCGCCAGAGCGTTCCTGCTCAGGATCAGGCCGTTTGCCCCATCGCTCACTGTGACGGCGACGGTGAACAACGGCCAGACGGCGATCACGGTCAACGATCGGCAGGTCGTGTCAGGGACGGCGGTCACGATCGCGAACCCTTCCCACGGTTCGGTCATCGTCATTCAGACAACATCCGGCGACGGAATCGTCTGGAGCTACACACTCAACGTCGCATTCGACGACACGCTTGAGGATACGCTTCACGGTGGTCACTATCTCCGGGCGTTCGACCCGCAGTCCAGCTACGTCAGCATCCGCAACGACGGCGCCGAGCCTCTCGTGTACGGCATGACGTTCAACGGCAAGCTCGGATTGACCAGGCAGGGAATCGTTCGCGAGATCCAGGCGATGAGTCCCGAATTTCCCGATGAACCGATCCAGCGGAAGGTATGGCGCTACATTCGCGACAACTCATATCACTCCGAGCCACTGAGCGGTACGGCATGGTTCTCCGAGGCGGCTGAATTCTTCACCTCGGCAGGCTTTGGGCTGTGCGACGATTCCGCAGATCTGTTCTATCAGTTGATGACGCAGTTCGGCTACACGGCGCGCGTGTGGCAACTCGAGGGCCACGTCGTCGGTGAAGTGCTGATAAACGGCCGATGGGAGATGTACGACCCGGATCTGAAGGTCTACTATTTCAACGCGAGCGGGCAGATAGCGGGCGCCGAGGAATTGATGAACAATCCGGCGCTGGTCACCAACCCGATCAATCCAGTCCTGGCGCTGACCGCGGACGCGTACCAGCAGTACGTCGCGACCATTTATTCAAGCAAGACCGACAATGAGGTGTCGCACGCCTCCCCGCTGCAAGATGTCGACATGACGTTCCAGGTGCCGCCCGGCGCGACGTTGGAGTTTCCGGATGTCTACGAGACCCGCCTGGATGGCTTGAAGCTTTCGCCAATCGTGTCGTATACGAATGCGCGCCTGGTAATTCCGGCAGGATTCATCGGAACCATTCGTGAGCCGCTGATCATCCACTCGATTGGGTGGTCGAGCCTGCCGACGTTGTCCGTTCTAACGAAGGACAGTTTTGGCAATTGGGCCGCCACGCCGGCCACTGCGACGTGGGCCGTCGACTTCACAGCTCCGTTCACCACCGCAAGCCAGCCATCGCCCGGCTATCACCCGAACGAGTTGCTGACGCTGTCGGCAAACGAGCCCGCGACGATCTTCTACACCACTGACGGCACGACCCCGAGCGAGGCGTCTTCGATTTACACCGAGCCGCTGTCGCTGGTTCCTGGTGGAACGGTCAACTTCTTCGCGATCGATCTAGTCGGGAATCGGGAACAGGTTAGGACCTACGGGCCGCCGGTCGATGCAGTCGTAACCCGCGTCGTCAACCGGACGGCGACACGTATCGACTTCGATGCGAGCGCGAGCGGCGGGACCGGTTCGTACGAATACATGTATGTTCTCGGCGATCCGAGCCATGTCTGGTCGATCGTGCGGCCATATGGGGTGTCGACGAGCTGGTCGTGGGACACGTCGGGCGTGTCGCCCGGAAGGTATGACGTGCAGGTGTGGGCGCGCAACGTCGGATCTGACGCAACCTGCGACGCGATCACGCAGCTCAATATAGACATCAGGCCGCCCAACTCTGCTCCCGGCCTCGTCAATCCTGGAACGCAGCAGACGGACGACTCGACGGGATCGTACGCGGAAGTCGTAGCAGCAGCGGGCCCCACCGCGTATTGGCGACTTGGCGACGCAACGACGACGACCGTGCTGGACAACGCGGGAATGAACTCCGCTGCCGCGGCGGGCGGCGTGAGCGTTCAACAACCGGGTGCGCTCAGCGACGGCAACGGCGCGATGCGCTTCGACGGATCGTCGGGTTTCCTGTGGGTCGGCGACGAACCGGCGCTTCGCCTCGCCGCCGATCTCACGCTCGAGTTATGGGTGAATGTGTCGCTGGTCGCGCCACAGACGCTGCTGACCAAGGGCTACTTGTCGGAATTCGAACTGACGCTGGAAACGGACGGCCGGCTGAACTTCTACCACGGCAACGGCACGAGCTTTGAGAATGTGATGTCGGTGCCAGGCGCTGTCTCGCCGAACGTCTGGCAGCACATCGTCGTGACGCGCTCGGCGGCAACAAAGACAGTTGTCTTTTACGTGGACGGGGTCCAGAAAGGTACCGGCTCCTACACGATCACGCCGACCACGTCGACCAATGGGATGTCGATCGGCGGGTCCAGCGCGCAATTCGTGAACGGCGGCCTCGACGAGATTGCGATCTATTCAGTGCCGCTGACGTCGACTCAGGCGGCACTGCATCACGCCCTCGCGGCGTTCACCGGCAGTGGCATGCCCGTCGAACTTCCGTTGGTGGGCGGCGACGTGGACGGCGACCTGCTGACCTACAGCGCGAGCGGATTGCCGCTCGGCCTCTCGATCGACGCGACGACGGGTGTGATCTCGGGCACGCTGACGTCCGCCAGTGTCGGCACGTACGTCGTCACCGCGACAGTGTCCGACGGCAGCCTGGCAGATACGGAAACGTTCACGTGGAGTGTGACGCACGTTAATCGTGCGCCGACGCTGACCAATCCGGGCAATCAATGGAGCGTGCTGAACGCGGCTGCGTCCGTCTCGCTCACGGCAGCGGACCCAGACGGCGACGCACTGTCGTACAGCGTGACGGGTCTGCCTGCCGGACTGATCGTGGACGGCGCCACCGGACGGATTGCGGGAACACCTGCAGTCGCCGGCACGTTCGCGGTCACGGCGACCGTGTCCGACGGCGCATTGTTGGCGAGCGCGACATTCATATGGATCGTCGCGACGCCGAATCGAGCGCCGGTTCTCGCAAATCCGGGCAATCAGCAGAATGGTGACTCTTTGCCCGGATACGCGGAAGGCGTGACCGCGGCAGGACCGATCGCGTACTGGCGACTAGGCGACGCCTCGAAGTCCACCGTCGTCGACACCGTGGGCACGAGCGCCGGTATCGCTGCCGGCGGCGTCAATCTCGAGCAACCGGGTGCGCTCAGCGACGGCAACGGCGCAATGCTCTTCGACGGGTCGTCCGGATTCGTGTGGATCGGAGACAAACCCGCACTTCGCCTCGCCGGCGATCTCACGCTCGAGTTATGGGTCAACGTGTCGCTGGCGGCGCGACAGACTCTGCTGACGAAGGGCTACTCATCCGAATTCGAGCTGACGCTGGAAACGGACGGCCGGCTGAACTTCTACCACGGCAACGGCACAAGCTTTGAGAATGTGATGTCGGTGCCAAGTGCTGTCTCGCCGAACCTCTGGCAGCACGTCGTCGTGACGCGCTCGGCGGCAACAAAGACGGTTGTCTTTTACGTGAACGGGGTCCAGAAGGGCACCGGCTCCTACACGATCACGCCGAGCACATCCGCCAACGGCATGTCGATCGGCGGGACGAGCGCGCAATTCG
>Ga0070686_100001326_pt1 | contig 13995 bp, 10 predicted proteins | sample KBSS23LmetaG_FD_65654 | JGI IMG/M metagenome (GOLD analysis project Ga0070686, IMG submission 65654) | Switchgrass rhizosphere microbial communities from Kellogg Biological Station, Michigan, USA - KBS S2-3L metaG | ecosystem: Host-associated > Plants > Roots > Rhizosphere ...
CCGGCGATGACCGGTTCGCCCAGCATCCAGCCGCTCATCAGGAGGTTCGACTCGGGATAGCGCGCGATGACGTGAATGTTGTCGGAGACGGCCGGGGTAGCCGACCGATCGGTGAGCGCGAACGCCGGGCTGTGGATAAAGAACGCGGCGGCCTCGGGCGGCATGCCGTAGGCGACCGGATGAGTTGGATCGATCGCAATCCGAAGAATCGAGCCCGGAATGTAGAAGTCGGTGTCGCGCTGGTCGCGCGTGACGTCGCGGATCGGCAGATCGAAGGCCGTCAGCGGCAGTTCGCCGGCACGGTCCATCGCGACGAGTGTTCCGCCCTGGTTCACGAATTGTGTGAGGTTGGATACCCCCGCCGCGGTCATCCCGCCGGTGTAGCCGTCGGGCATCGATCCAGCCGGCAACCCGTTCAGCATCTGGTCGTGGGTGGCGTCGGGGAGGAGGATGACATCGAACTTTGCCCGCAGATTCCCGGCGCGCACGTCCCGATCGAACACGCTGGTGTACGGGAACTCGAACTGCTCGAGCAACCAGCGCGTCCACCCCTCGTCCATGTTGCCGCCCCACGCGTGATACAGGCCGATTCGAGGCGCGCGGACGCGCACGCGCGGCGGGTTGGACGGCACCGTCGGACCAACGAGAATGTTCACGCCCAGCGGCCTCGCCGCCTCGAGCATCGGCCCGCTTTCCATGAGGAAGACGCCGGCTGGAAACTCCGTCCCGCCACCTGCCACGGCCTGCGTTGCGCGATACACCGGCGTTCTCTCTTTCAGAAGCCGGTTCACCGCGATGAACGCATCGTTCGCGCGCGGGTCGATCGCGAAGTAATAAGGCTGCCCGGCGATGCCCGCAGGCATCGTGCCCGGCGGCATCGTCGCAACGTCGACCGGCTCGGTTGCGACGTCCACCGCCTCCGCGATGCGGTCGGCGCGGACGCCCATCTGGTACGACAGCGTCCACCCGGTGATGTCGTACGGACGCTTCGGCGGTCCGCCGGGATACAGGCGCATGTCGGGATACACCTGCGGCGTCAGCAGGTCCTTCACGTACGGCTCGAACGGCTGCGCGCCGCGGATGACGAATGAGCCGGCATCGTAGCGGCGGCCGCTGGCGGAGAAGGGGGTCTTTGCGCGTTCGACCTCGATGCCGCCAAGTCGCAGGACGTTGACCAGCTTCACCGCCGCCCCCGCGTCCCATTGCTCCGCAGGAATCACGAACGTCTCCCGCGCGTTGGCGCGGATCGCGTCACGGCCCATCTGATAGATGTCGTACAGCCATTCCTGCCGCCGCGTCGCGCCGATGTGCAGTGCGGCCATCGACGTCGTCAGCATGATGTTGCAGCTGTCGCGCAGGTGCCATTCGCCGCCGCGATAGGGGCTCGGATAGTAGGTGGTCGGTTCGAGCGTCGACACCGTTGTGCCCGGAAAAAACTTCGGGAAGGTGCGCGGGTCGTAGGTCGCCGGCGTGGCCGACGCATGGCTCGTTTCGGTCAGGATGCCGACCATGTTGTGGAAGTACGGCGCCGTCCGCATGCCGCCGTTCCACCACGTGTCGAAGCCGATCCGGGAGACCGCGCCGCGCTTGCCTTCTTCATCCAGCCGGCGCGTCATCGCGTCGCCGATCAAGTTCACGCCGCGCATCACCAGCGGCGGAATGTTCGGGTTCATCGGGTCGTCGAACGGCGGGACGAAGATGCGCGAAGGGAAGGGGCCGGTCTGGTGCTGGTTGTAAATAATCTGCGGGAACCATTCGGAGTACAGCTGGCGCGCGCTGTTGCGCGTTTCGACCTGGTTCATCATGTACCAGTCGCGGTTGTCGTCGTGGCCGACGTACTTGTGCCACAGCTCCGGTAGCCGGCTCTCCCACGCCTTGCCGAGATTTTCTCGGTACCAGCTCGCGACCATCGTCGTGCCGTCGGGATTCATGTTGGCGACGAGGAGGAGGATCACGTTGTCGCGGATGAACCGCATCTCCTCTGATTCGTCGGCGACGGCTTTGTACAGCAGCAGCGGCGCGGTTTGCCCGTGGGCGACCTCGATCGAGTGCAGGCCGAAATCGATCCAGACAACCGCTTTGCCCTCGCGGGCGAGGCCACGCGCGTCTTCGTCGGTGAGCGGGCGAGTGCCGTCGCGCGCCAGCGCGAGGCGCCGCGCAATCGACTTGAAGCGGTCGAGCTGGCGCAGGTTGTCCTCCGACGACACGATCGCCAGCACCTGGGTCCGGCCTTCCGTCGTTTTCCCCATGTCGACGAGCCGCACGCGCCCCGGCGCCGCCGCCGCGAGCGCGCGGAAGTAGTCTTCGATCTGTTCGTAGGTCGCCAGCTTGTAGTCGGCGCACGGCTCCCACCCGATCACCGACGCCGGCGACGGCAGGCCACGCTGCGCGGAGGGCAGCGCGACGCCGACGGTCGCGAGCGTCGCGGCGATCGCAATCGATCGCCATGAGCGGTGCATGAATGTCCCTCCGAATCGCGACGAGCGGAAGCGGCGTTCCATCGACGCGCCGCGACGGTCGAAATCGGCGCGGATGATAGCACCGCGCGATGGCACTTCCGTTGCTATTTCGAAGACGTGTGAGGCCGTTTTTTCTTGCCTGGCTGACGATCGCGCTGCTGCTGTTTGCGCTCGGACGTCTGAGCCGCGCCGGCGACGAGTCGATGCAGGTGCACCCCGGACAACATGTCCGCGTGACGGTCGAGACGGCAGGACTGGAGATAGCCGGCGCTACGCGCAGAACTCGGTGAGGCGCGCGATCGCGGCACCGACCAGGTTGTCCGGCGTCGACGCGCCGGAGGTAAGGCCGATCGTCACCGGTCCGTCCTGCGGCAGCCAGCCGGCCGCGGACACTTCCACTTTCGAACCGACCGGCCGATGCCGGATCTCGGTGCGCGAGACCAGGCAGTCGGGATCGGCGATGTGAAACGTCGGCCGGGCGTCGGCGCAGATGCGCGCGAGGTTCGCCGTGTTGCTGCTGTTGTAGCCGCCGATGACGATCATCAGATCCACCGGCTTCTCGCGCAGCAGCGCCACGACGGCGTCCTGGCGATCCTGGGTGGCGCTGCAGATCGTGTCGAATGCCTGGTATCTCGCCGCGAAGTCCGCCGCGCCGTAGCGATCGAGCATCGCCTGGCGGATCGTGTCGCCGATCTCGAGCGACTCGGTCATCAGCATCGTCGTCTGGTTGGCGAGGCCGATGCGCTGGAGATCGCGATCCGGATCGAAGCCGGGCGAGACGGCGTTCTTGAAGCGATCGAGAAACGCCACGCGATCGCCGCCGCGGCGGATGTAGTCGCAGACGATCTCGGTTTCCGCGCCGTCGAAGACGACGACGTACTTGCCGCCGTACTGGACGGCTTGCGACGCGGTGGCCTGCGTCTCCTCGTGCCACACCTTGCCGTGAATCACCGAGGTGAAGCCGCCTTCGGCGTAGCGCCGCACGTTCTTCCACACGTTGAGGACCGAGCCGCAGGTGGTATCGATCAACGTGCAGCCGCGGCGGTCGAGCGACTCGAGCATCGCGACTGTGACGCCGAAGGCTGGCAGGATCACGACGTCGGACGGTCCCAGCTGATCGACGTTGCCGTCCGAATCGGACAGGAAGCGGATCCCCATCGTCCGCAGCTTCTCGTTCACGTGCGGGTTGTGAATGATTTCGCCGGTGAGATACACCGCGCGATCGGGAAAGCGCTCGCGCGTCTGATAGGCGTAGTCGACGGCGCGGTCGACGCCGTAGCAGAACCCGAACTCGCGCGCGAGGTGGATGGTGAGCCGCCCCGCTCGATAGGTGAAGTCCTCGGCCTTGATCTGCTCGACGATCCCGCTGTGATAGTTGTCGGCGAGCATGCCGGCGACGGCGTGCTTCAGGTCGAGGCCTTTGCGGAAGATTAGAGACGGCATCAGGGGTTCGGCGTTCGGCGTTCTAGGTTCTCACGTTCCGGGTTCTGGGTTCTGGTTCAAAAGGTTCTAGGTTTTAGTTGGAGGTTCGAGGAAAGAACCAAAGAACGAGAGAACCTGGAACCAAAGAACGAGAACGGCGAACGCCGAACCTCCAGCCAGCGCGTCAGCGCTGGTCACGGATTTCTCGTACGTGCGGCGTGAGCGCGTCGAAGGCCTGCAGTTCGCGCGTGTGCGGGCGCTCGAGCGCCAGTTCCAGGTCGGACAGGAACGCGGCGTCGTCGGCAGTGACCGCGCGCACGGCGGCCGGCGTGGTGCGCGCGGTCGCGTCGCGGCTGCTGAACGACGCCATCGGCACCCGGCGCATGTTCCACTCGTAGGACGCGCCGAGCGCGACGCCGACGAACAGCCCGGCGGCGGCGGCGGCCGCGACCCAGCGCGGTGCGGTGCGCGACTGCGAGGCGCCGAGCGTGCGCTGGACGATCCGCCCCGGGAAGCTGATGACGCGTGCCGGGCGGCCGAGGTGTTCGACGCGGCGCGCGATCGCGTGCTGCTGCGCCCGCAGACGATCGGGTGTGAAGACGGCGTCGGCCTCCGCTTCGCCGTCGCGGCGCAGCGTCTCCATGAACTGGGTGAGCTCCGCGTAGCGGGCGGTACACTCGCCGCAGTCGGCAAGGTGTTCCGCCGCCGGCGGGTCGAGGACCTCGCCGCCGCGCTCGGTGAGATAGCAGTCGAACAGCCGCTCGTCGTGGAGGTGATGCGCGCGCTCCTTCACGGCTTGCCTCCCAACAGGCCGCGCAGCTTCCGCGCGGCGCGAAACAGGTGAACGCGGACGGTCGACTCGTTGAGCCCGGTCATCGCGCTGACCTCGCGCGGTGTGCAGTCGCCGTAGTGACAGAGCATGAAGACCGTGCGCTGCCTTCCATCGAGGCGATCGATCGCCGCGGCGACCCTGGCGCGGCGCTCGCGCGCCAGCAGGCGATGTTCCGGATCGGCCGATGTGCCCGCTGCCACCGCGCGCGCTTCGTCGGCACTCGATACCTCGGTGTCGGCGAACCAGCGATCGCGGCGGCTGCGCGCCTTGCGCCGATCGAGGCAGCCGTTGATGAGGATCCGCGTGAACCAGACCTCAAAAGGCCACGCCTCGCGGTAGCCGTCGATGTGGGCGAAAACCTTGACGAATGCGTCTTGAACCGCCTCGTCGGCCTCGGCGGCGTCGCGCAGATATTGATACGCGATACGCGACGCGCGACGTTGATGCATCGCCACGAGATCGCCGAACCGCTCGCGCGCTTCGTCCATCGCGCCCTGTTCGACCAGGCTGCGGATTTCGACCGCCAGCCGCGAGTCGTCCGACAGCGGCGCGGACGCGCGACGACGGCCGCCGCCGTGGCCGGCAGCGTCGGCATCGAGCTCAGGCGTGTCGACGGGCAAAGGCCGAAATTCGCCACTCATAAGGGATTACGATGCGTTCGGGCGTGTGTTTACAGTTCTTAAAGTATAAGGCAGTCTTCTATCGTTATTGACTCGGCTGATCCTCGGGGATTACGATCGCCGGATTCTGCGTATGTTACTGCGCCCTCATGTCTTAGGAGTCCTTGATGAGCACCGAGGTTGACCGCGCCCGCGGGCTCGACCGCGAAGGGATCCGAACCGACCGCGTCCGCTGGAATCTGTCGGCGGCTGCGCTCTACGAAGAGGCCGTCCGCCGCCAGGAAGGGCTGATCGCCGCGGGTGGACCGCTGTCCTGCCGCACTGGCCAGCACACTGGCCGCTCCCCGAACGACAAATTCACCGTTCGCGATGCGGCGACCGAGCGCGAGATCGAATGGGGCAAGGTCAACCGGCCGATGGATCCGGCGCAGTTCGATGCGCTGCACGCTGACTTGTTGAGTTCGCTCGCCGGCCGCGAGCTGTTCGTGCAAGACGTTTACGCCGGCGCCGACCCGACGTACCGGCTGCCCGTCCGGGTGATTACCGAGTACGCGTGGCACAGCCTCTTCTGCCGCAACCTGTTTATCGACGATCCGCAGGCAGCGGAAGATGCCAGCCCGCAGTTCACGATCATCGACTCGCCGAGTTTCAAGGCCGATCCGGCCCGTCACGGCAGCAACTCTGACGTGGTGATCGCGGTCAACTTCGGCAAGCGGCTTGTGCTGATCGGTGGCACCAGCTACGCCGGCGAGATGAAGAAATCGATCTTTTCGATCCTCAACTATCTGCTGCCGCTGCGCGGCGTGCTCTCGATGCACTGCTCGGCAAACGTCGGCGCGTCGGGCGACGTCGCGCTGTTCTTCGGCCTGTCGGGCACCGGCAAGACCACGCTGTCGAGCGATCCCGATCGGATGCTGATCGGCGACGACGAGCACGGCTGGAGTGATCAGGGCGTCTTCAATTTCGAAGGCGGCTGTTACGCGAAGACGATCCGGTTGTCTGCGGAAGCGGAGCCGCAGATCTACGCCACGACGCGCCGCTTCGGCACCGTGCTCGAGAACGTCGTCGTCGATCCGGCAACGCGCGAGCTGAACCTGGACGACGACCGTTACACCGAGAACACGCGCGCCGCCTACCCGATCTCATTCGTCGAGAACGCCGTGATGTCGGGGACGGCCGGTCATCCACGCAACGTGGTGATGCTCACCGCCGACGCGTTCGGCGTGCTGCCGCCGATCTCGCGGCTGACGCCCGACGGCGCGATGTATCACTTCCTGTCCGGGTACACGGCGAAGGTCGCCGGCACCGAGAAAGGCGTCACCGAACCGAAGGCGACGTTCAGCACCTGCTTCGGCGCGCCGTTTCTGCCGCTGGCACCGAGCCGCTACGCGCGGATGCTCGGCGAAAAGATCGCGCGGCACAACGCCCGCGTCTGGCTCGTCAACACCGGCTGGAGCGGCGGCCCGTATGGCGTCGGCAAGCGGATGAAAATCGCCTACACGCGCGCGATGATCCGCGCCGTGCTGTCGGGCGCGCTCGACGCCGTCGCCTACGACCGCGATCCGATCTTCAACCTCGATGTGCCAACCAGCTGTCCGGCGGTGCCGCCCGAAGTGTTGAAGCCGCGCAACACGTGGTCGAGTCCGGCCGACTACGACCTGCAGGCGGCCAAGCTGGCGCGCATGTTTGCCGACAACTTCAAGACGTTCGAGAGCGGCGTCACGCCCGACGTGCTGGCGGCCGGGCCCCGGGCGTGAACTTCGAGCCCGTCATCGGGCTCGAAATCCACGCCCAGCTGCTGACCGTCTCGAAGATCTTCTGCGGCTGCAGCACCGCGTACGGCGCCGAGCCGAACACGCACGTCTGCCCGGTGTGCCTTGGCATGCCCGGCTCGCTGCCGGTCGTCAATCGCGCTGCGGTCGACTACGCCATTCGCGCCGCGCTGGCGCTCGGCTGCACGATCCACGAGACGTCGATCTTCGCGCGCAAGAACTACTTCTATCCCGACCTGCCGAAGGGCTACCAGATCTCGCAGTACGAGCTGCCGCTGGCGACGCGCGGCCGCTTCGAAGAGGTGCGCATCACCCGCGTCCACCTCGAGGAAGACGCCGGCAAGTCGCTGCACGAAGGCTTTGTCGACTCGTCGCGCAGGACCTACGTCGACTTCAACCGCACCGGCGTTCCGCTCATCGAGATCGTGACCGAGCCGGACCTGCGCTCCGCGGCTGCTGCGGCATCGTTCTTCACGCGGCTCCGCGAGGTCCTCGTCTGGCTTGGCGTCAACGACGGCAACATGGAAGAGGGCAGCCTGCGCTGCGACGCCAACGTGTCGGTCCGCCGCGCCGGCGACGAGACCCTCGGCACCAAGGCGGAAGTGAAGAACCTGAACTCGTTCCGTTTTCTGCAGAAGGCACTCGAGTACGAAATCGAGCGACAAGTCGATCTCGTCGCCGGCGGCGGGCGCGTCGTCCAGGAGACGCGGCTGTGGGACGCGGCGGCCGGCCATACCGTGTCGATGCGCAGCAAGGAGGAAGCGCACGACTATCGCTATTTCCCCGATCCCGATCTGCCGGCGGTGATTCTCGACGCCGCACGGATCGCGTCAATCCGCGCCGCGATGCCCGAACTGCCCGACGCGCGCCGTCATCGTCTGGTCCGGCAGTACGCCGTTCCTGAATACGACGCGAATCAACTCACCCAGGCGCGTGCCGTCGCCGATTATTTCGAAGCGGCCGTGGCCGCCGGCGCGCCGCCGAAGGCGGCGAGCAACTGGATCATGGGCGAGCTGGCACGCAAGCTGAAGGCACAGAGCGCCGACATCACGGCCTCGCCGGTGACCGCCGAGCGGCTCGCCGGCTTGCTCGTGCTCATCGACAAGGGGACGATCAGCGGCTCGATGGCCAAAGACGTGTTCGAGAAGATGTACACGACGGGCCGCGTGGCATCGGCGATAGTCGACGCCGAAGGGCTCGCGCAGATCGACGACGAGTCGCTGATCGCGCGCCTCATCGCCGACGTTGTCGCCGCGAACGCCGACGCGGTCGCGCAGTATCGCGCCGGCAAAGCATCGACGTTCGGGTTTCTCGTCGGCCAGGTGATGCGCGCGGCGAAGGGGAAAGCCAATCCGCAGCGCGTCAATCAACTGCTGCAGAAGGCGCTGGGGTCCGGCTGACGTAGCCGCGTGCTATATTCCTTTGCCCAGAACACGTTGATAGAAACCTATCACCTGTCCAAGCTGTACAACCGCGCCGTCTACGCGCTGCGCGATCTCACGCTCACCATCGACAAAGGCGAATTCATTTTTCTCACCGGCCCGAGCGGCGCCGGCAAGTCGACCTTTCTCCGTCTGCTGCTGCGCGAAGACTTGCCGAGCGAAGGCGAGCTCAAGGTGCTCGGCCGCGACCTGAAGACGCTGCGCCCGGCGCAGGTGCAGAGCTACCGCCGCAGCGTCGGCTTCGTCTTCCAGGACTTCCGGTTGATTCCGCGCTTCACCGTCTTTCAGAACGTCGCGTTCGTGATGCGCGTGCTCGGGCTGCCGCTGGCGACGCAGCAGCGCAAGACCTTCCAGGTGCTCAAGTGGGTCGGCCTGCAGCATCGCATGAATGCCTACCCTGAAGAACTGTCGGGCGGCGAGCAGCAGCGGATCGCGATCGCCCGCGCGCTCGTCAACGATCCGCAGCTCGTGCTGGCGGACGAGCCGACCGGCAACCTCGATCCCGATCTCTCGCTGGAAATCATGAACCTGTTCCGCGAAATCAACGCCCGCGGCACGACGGTGGTCGTCGCCACGCACGATCGCGAGCTGATTCGCCGCGTCGGGCGCCGCTCGCTCACGCTCGATCACGGCCGCATCGTCGAGGTCGCATGAACACGCGGGCGCTGCGCTACGCGACGGAGGAAGCGGCGCTCAGCCTGTGGCGCGGCCGTCAGGCCGGCATTCTCTCGACGCTCACCATCGCGCTGGCGCTGTTCGTCCTCGGCGGGTTCCTGCTGGTGACGGCAAATCTCGATCGGCTCGGCACGGAGTGGAGCCGCGCCGCCGAGCTGTCGGTGTATCTGAAGGATGAGGTGACGGCGGAACAGCGTCGTGCCGTCGAAGCGGCGCTCGCGCCGGGCGACGTCGTCGCCTCGCACGAGTACGTGTCGAAGTCCGACGCGCTCCTCCGGTTCAAGCAGACGTTCTCCGATCTGGCGCCGGCGCTCGACAGCGTCGAGACCAATCCGCTGCCGGCCTCTTTCGAAGTGCGGCTGCGGCCCGGGCCCGACGCCGGCTCCGCCGTCGACATCCTCGCGGCGCGATTGCAGCAGTTGCCGGGTGTTGCGGATGTCCGCTACGACCGCCAGTGGCTGGACCGGTTGCTGTCCGCGATCCGCGTCATCCGTGGCGTCGGGTTCCTGCTCGGATCAGTGCTCACGATTGCCGCGGCGTTGACGGTGGCGAACGTGGTCAGGCTGGCGCTCTATGCGCGACGCGATGAACTCGACATTATGCAGCTCGTCGGCGCGCCGCAGGCCTACATCCGCGGGCCTTTCGTGATGGAAGGGGTACTTCAGGGCGGCGCCGGCGCACTGCTCGCGCTGGCGGTGCTCGGGGTGGCGTACTTGGCGCTGCGCGCGCGCTACCTGGTGCCGCTCGCCGCCGCGCTCAACGTCTCGTCCATCCATTTCCTGCCGGCGGAGCTGTGTGTGCTGCTCGTGATCGGCGGGATGGCGGTCGGGTGCATCGGCGGGCTGGTTGCCGCCTGGAACCACTGATTCATTACAGAATCTTGACAGCGCTTTTGCCGGGCGATTACACTGGATCCATCAATCGACAATTCAGCTCGAGGACCTGCATGCCACGCTTCGTTCCCGATTCGAGGCCGATCAGCGCGCAGCACCCGATCGCAGAGTTCTACCGGGAAGAATTTCTCAAACATCAACGCTGTCTGCAGCAGCAGCGGGCCTACTACTCCGAGAGCGCCATCACGGATGTCGAGGCCGCCCTTTCAAAGATCATCAACAAGCTCGAACAGCTCGCCACGCAAGAGAACGCCCCGCAGCTAATCGGATCGCTCCTGAAGAAGTTCGACGTCGTAACCGGCCTGTCATCCTGGTCGGACCCCAAGCAGACCCACTGACCCGTTCACACGCTCGGCTGCGCGACGATGTCCTGGAGATTGTCCGGGCCGGTATTGGTGCGTGCGATCCGGCCGAGTTGACGCGCCGCGCGCTGGTCGCCGCTCCGCCGGCTGAGCGCTACCTCTGCGTCGCGGCCGGGAAGGCGGCGGTCGCGATGGCGAGCGGCGCCACCGCAGTGCTGGTCGATCGTCTCCGCGCCGGCGTGATCATTTCGCCAGGCGACGTGCGCGTCGCCGGGTTCGAGTCGATTCGCGGCGGCCATCCGATTCCCGACGCTGGCAGCGAGCGCGCCGGTCGTCGTGCGCTCGAGCTCGCACAGTCGCTGGGCGACGGCGAAACGCTGCTCGTTCTGCTGTCCGGCGGCGCGTCGGCCTTGATGGCAGTACCGGCGGACGGAATCACGCTCGCCGACAAGCAGCGCACCACCGCGCAACTTCTGCGCGCCGGCGCCGATATCTACGCGCTGAACACGATTCGCAAGCATCTGTCGGCCATCAAAGGCGGATGGCTCGCCGATCGCGCCGCTGGCCGCGTCCGCACCTACGTGATCTCCGACGTCGTCGGTGACGACCTCACGGTGATTGCGTCGGGCCCGACCGTGTTCGACACCTCGACGTTCGCCGACGCGCGCCGTCTGGTGGATCGCTTCGGCGGCGCGGATGCGTTTCCCCCGCCCGTAATCCGACGGCTCGATCGCGGCGTTCGCGGCGACGTTCGCGACACGCCGAAGCCGAGCTCGGGAAATTTCGTGCGGCCGGCCATCGACGTAATCGGCAGCCGCCGTGACGCGATGGCCGGCGCGGCGGCGCATGCCGCGTCGCTTGGCTACGAGGTGCTGCGCATCGACGATGCGATCGTCGGTGACGCGCGCGAGGCGGCGGCCGCGCACGTGCGCGCGGTGCTGGCGCGCGCCGCTGACCTTCGCCGTCCGGCGTGCATCGTCTCGAGCGGCGAAACGACCGTGCGCGTCACTGGTACCGGCCGCGGTGGACGCAATCAGGAATTCGCCCTGGCCGGCGCAGAACCGTTGGCACACGCCGGCGGCGACGCGGTCCTGGCCAGCGTCGGTACCGACGGCGTCGACGGACCGACCGATGCGGCCGGCGCGATTGCCGACGCGACGACGCTCGAGCGGGCGCGGCGCGCCGGCTTACACGCCGCTCACTTTCTCGACGACAACAACTCGTACGCCTTTTTCGACGCGCTCGGCGACCTGATTCGCACCGGCCCGAGCGGCACGAACGTCGGCGACCTCCAGGTAATTCTGTTAGCCTAAATTCAGATGTTTTCACGCGATCAGGTGCTCGATCTCATGCGCGAGCGGGTGCATCACCCTGCCGGCATGCGCGAGCTCCTTCAGATTCTCAAAGTTCCGCGCGAGGAGCGCACCACCTTCAAACGCCACGTCAAATCGCTCGTCTCCTCCGGCGAACTGATTCAGATACGCGGGCACCGGTTCGGGTTGCCCGAAAAAATGGACCTCTACGTCGGCCGGCTGCAGACGCATCCGGCCGGCTACGGGTTCGTTACGCCCGAACGCGCGCTCGAGAACGGCGGCGACATCTACATCTCGGGCCCGCTGCTCAACGAAGCGATGCACGGCGACCGCGTCGTCGTTCGCATCGAACGCATCAAGGAAGGCGGCCGCGCCGAGGGCCGCGTCATCCGCATTCTCGAGCGCGCCAACACGTCGATTGTCGGCCGCTACGACCGCGACGACAACGGCATGGGCTACGTCGCGCCGTTCGATCGCCGCGTCCTGATGGACATCTTCGTCCCGCCGGGGCAGGAAGGCGGCGCCTCGCCAGCCGAGATGGTGATCGTCGAGCTCACCCGATGGCCGACGTCGACGCGGGGCGCCATCGGCCACGTTACCGAGGTGCTCGGCAACATCGATGCGCCTGGCGTCGACACCGAGATCATCATCCGCAAGTACGGCATCCCCGACCAGCATTCGGCGGAAGCGGTGACCGAGGCGACGCGCATGGGTACTCAGGTATCCGAGCGTGACCTCCGCGGCCGCACCGACTTCCGCGCCGTGCCGACGGTGACAATCGACGGCGAGCACGCCCGTGATTTCGATGACGCGATCACCATCGACAGGCTGGCGAACGGGAATTTCTGGCTCGGCGTCCACATCGCCGACGTCTCGCACTACGTTCACGAAGGGAGCGCGCTCGATCGCGAAGCCTACGATCGCGGCACCTCGGTGTACTTCCCCGAGCGCGCGGTGCACATGTTTCCCTCCGAGCTCGCCACCGGGCTGTGCAGCCTGAACCCGCACGTCGATCGGCTGGTGCAGTCCTGCTTCATGGAGGTCGATCGCCGCGGTCAAGTGGTCCGCCACGAGTTTCACGACGGCGTGATCAACAGCGACGAGCGGATGACCTACACGGCGGTGAACGGCATTCTCACCGACCGCGATCCGGCGCTGATCAAGCGCTACGCGCCGCTGCTGCCGATGTTCGAGCAGATGCGCGAGCTGTTCCAGATCCTCAACGACGCGCGGCGGCGACGCGGCTCGATCGACTTCGACCTCAACGAAGCCGAAGTGATCATGGACGAACGCGGCGTCGTCGAAGCGATCATCGCGCTGCAGCGCAACGTCGCGCACCGGATCATCGAGGAATTCATGCTCCTCGCCAACGAGACCGTCGCCACCTATCTCGAGGCGCAGGAGGCGCCGGCGCTGTACCGCATTCACGAAGAGCCCGACATCCTCAAAGTGGCGAAATTCGAGGAGTTCATTTCCGGCTTCGGCTACAGCCTCGCGGCGCCGGCAAACGCGCTCCGCCCGCGCCACTTCCAGAAGCTGCTGGAAAAGCTCGACGGCAAGCCGGAAGAAAAGCCGATCGCGATGGTCATGCTGCGGACCATGCAGAAGGCGCGCTACGCGCCCGACAACCTCGGCCACTTCGGGCTCGCCTCGCCGAGCTATACGCACTTCACGTCGCCGATCCGCCGCTATCCCGACCTGGTCGTGCACCGCGCGCTGCGCGCTGCGCGCCATCAGACGCTGTCCGACGACGAACGCGAGGAATGGACCGAGGAGCTTCCCGAAGTCGCCCGCCACACATCGGAAATGGAGCGGCGCGCCGACGACGCCGAGCGCGAGCTGGTGCAGTGGAAGAAGGTGAAGTTCATGGCCGACAAGGTCGGCGATGAATTCGAAGGCTACGTCACCGGCGTCGCCGCCTTTGGCCTGTTCGTCGAACTGATCGAGCACTTCGTCGAGGGGCTGGTCCATGTCTCGACGATGGCCGACGACTATTACCGGTTCGTCGAGGGCGCGCACCTGCTGCGCGGAGAGAACACCCACAAGGTCTATCGCCTCGGCGACAAGGTCAAGGTGCAGGTGATCCGCGTCAACATGGAGATGCGACAGGTCGATCTCGGCCTTGTCGAGATCCTCGACCGGGTGCGGGAAGGGGAGCGCGGTCCGCGGCGGACGAAGGCGCAGCCGAAGTTCGAAAAGAAGCGGAAGCAGCGGCCCGGGCGCCGCGAACGTCAGCTGGGGCGCAAGCCACGGCGCCGGTGAGGG
>Ga0070686_100001330_pt1 | contig 13979 bp, 10 predicted proteins | sample KBSS23LmetaG_FD_65654 | JGI IMG/M metagenome (GOLD analysis project Ga0070686, IMG submission 65654) | Switchgrass rhizosphere microbial communities from Kellogg Biological Station, Michigan, USA - KBS S2-3L metaG | ecosystem: Host-associated > Plants > Roots > Rhizosphere ...
ACGTCGGATTCGTCGATGAGGTATTCGACGGTGATCACGACGGGGCCGGTGCGCTCGTCGACTGGGACGGAAGTGGACGGTGCGTTCCATAGTTGGGAACGGAGTGGATCGAGGTTGAGCGCGCCGGCTTGAGACAGTGGAGCCCAGCGGCCGATGACTACGCCGATGAGCACGACACCTGCGGAGATCAGCAGCGACGCCTCAATAGTTAGATCTGCAGCAAGTTCGCCCCACAGCCAACTGCCAGCGGCCAATCCGCCGAACGCAGCCATTTGATACAGCGCCAACGCGCGCGCGACAACCCATCGCGGGGCGGACAGCTGCACTGAGACATTGAACGTCGACAGGCTCAACACCCATCCCGCGCCCGCAAGCAGAAGCGCGGCCATCGTCGCGACCATGAATGTGCTGACCGCCACCAACGCAGCAGCGAGCGCCATGATGCAGCCGGCCCATCGCACGATGGCTTCAGTCGACAACAGATCGCGCAATCGCGCGGCGCCGAGCGCGCCGGTCACGGCCCCCACTCCGAACGCGCCGAGCAGGAGGCCGTAGGTAAGGGGTCCACCCGAGACGAGATGCTTCGCGACGACAGGGAGCAGCGCCAGGATCGAGCTCGCACCGAGACCGAAGACGGCAGCGCGAAGCAGAACCGTGCGAATGTGCGGCGACATCGCGACGTAGCGAAGACCCGCCGCCATCGCGATGCCGAGTGTCTCGTTGGGCAGCGCGCTGGTGCGCGGCGGACGTTTCCACCGCGCGAGTACGAAGAGCAGCGCGATGTAGCTCGCGGCGTTGACTCCGAATGCAGCCGCAGCTCCGGCCGCGGCGACGATCGCGCCGCCGATCGCCGGCCCGACGCTGCGCGCGATGTTGAAGCCCATGCTGTTCAGCGCGACGGCGCCAGGCACTTCCACTCGCGGCACCATGTCGCCGACCGATGCCTGCCACGCCGGCGCGAAGAACGCCGCGCCGCAGCCGATCGCGAACGTGAAGAGGAGAAGAGTCCACGGACCGACCAGTCCCAACCATGTGCAGATCGACAGCGTGAGGGAGACGGAGAGCATGACGATCTGCGCGAAGACCATGACGCGTCGACGATCCATGTTGTCCGCCATCGCGCCGGCGACGAGCGAGAGCAGCATGATGGGAAGGGAGACCGAGGCTTGCACGAGCGCGACCATGTCGGGCGATGGCGCGATCGAGAGCATCATCCAGGAAGCGCCGACGGATTGGATCAGGCTGCCGAAGTTCGACAGCAGGCTCGCGATCCAGATCGAGCGGAAGACCGGATAGCGGAAAGGAGAAAGCGCCGAGGGAGCGCCGGAATCGTTCATGGGGTGGGCATTCTCGCGCTTGCCCCGAAATACCTCAACGAACGCACCGTGTTCCGTGTATAGTGCGCCCCGGCTCGCGACCTTCCTTTTATCTGTTGGCCACCGCCGTTCGGCATCAACCGGCCAATTCAACTAAACCGAATCGTTTCGACCTCGGCGACAGCTCGTCAAAAAGCTGTCTGTTTCCGCACGCGTCCAGGCTGGCATTCAGCTCGCCCGCGTCATTTTTCAAGTGAGTGTACTAATCAAATGAGCAAGATCTATGTGGGCAACCTGCCCTTTACCGCCAACGAAGAAGCGGTCCGCGCGCTGTTTTCACAGCACGGCACGGTCGAGTCCGTCGCCCTGATCAACGATCGGGATACCGGACAGCCCCGCGGCTTCGGTTTCGTGGAGATGCCGCGTGCGGATGCAGCGCGCGCCATCCAGAACCTCAATGGCCAGGACATGGGCGGTCGGCCCCTGAAGGTCAACGAGGCGCAGGACAAGCCCCGCAATGGTGGCGGCGGCCCGCGTCGCTTCTAAGCAATCAAACCTTCCGCACGGGTCGTTCGCGATCCGTGCGGGATTTGCAATGAGAAGGCGATGATCGAGAACAGACCTTACGGCTACCCTTACCCAGTGAACGATGCTGACGCAATTGCAGACCGTCGCTCGCAGCTCGAGCGCGATCAGCAGGAGCAGATGGCGGAGCGTCAGAAGCAGATCGCCTTGCAGACGTCGCCCTTCAGCAGTGCCGAGGAACGGATTCGCCTGTGGGAGAAATTGCACCAGCTCGCATTGCCGCGATCTCCGACGCACAAGCTGTTGCGTGTGATTGCGGAGAAGACAGAGCTCGCGATGGAGCAAGTGCTGGAGATTCAGCGGCAACGGTTTGCTCCACCGACGCCGCCGGTCGCGGCAATTTGATATGACGAAATTCGTCGCGGAGACCACCGTGGAACTGCCGTTCAAGCTCGATTCGATTACGAAGGCCTCGGCGCCCAGTGGCGCAACGGGTGTGTGGCACAGCTATGTGATCTCGCAGGGCGAGAACACGATTGAGGGCGTGCGGGCGGGTACGCAAGCGGAAGTGGCAGAGCTGCTTCGTCAGATGGTTGAGCGGTTGAATGAGAGGCGTGAAGGGAAGGCGCGGTCGAAGGCGAAGCGCTGAGGATAGCGTCACGCGCTGACCACGCTCACAGCTTCTCATCTCGGAATTGCTACCTGCCTCATGATGCTGAACGTACGCGTCTGCGCCGGCACACTCGTGCCCGGCTGGCCCGAACCGACCGATACGCGATGCTCGCCGGCAAAGACCTGCCGCACCCCGTCGCGCGTTACAAAACTCAGATCGCGTGGCGATAGTTCGAATGAAATCGTACGGCGCTCGCCTCGCTGCAGCTCCACCCGCTGAAATCCGCGCAATGCCAGACGCGGCGCGCCATCGAAGGGCGGCGGCGCGAGATAGAGCTGTGCAACTTCCTCACCCGCGCGGTCGCTCGTGTTGCGAACGACCGTCGTGACACGCAGTCCATGCTCGGGAGCAGCAGCATCGACTGCTTCGATCTGGAGCGGCTCGTACTGGAACGTGGAGTAACTCAGACCGTAACCGAAGGGATAAACGGGCGTGCCATCGAAGTAGCGATACGTGCGGCCCTTCATATCGTAGTCATGGAATGACGGCAGATCGGCAACGCTCCGATAAAACGTGAGCGGCAATCGCCCCGCGGGGTTGGTCTTACCCGCGATCGCATTCCCAATAGCAAGCCCGCCGGCCTGCCCGGGATACCACGCCTCGATGATCGCAGCCGCGTGCTCCGTGGCCCACGACAGGTCCAGCGTGCTGCCATTCATCAGTACGACGATGAGCGGCTTGCCGCTCGCGTGCGCTTGTTCGAGGAGTTTGCGTTGATCCGCAGGCAAATCGATCGAGGTCTTGTCGCCGCCGGAGAATCCGTCGAGCTCGACTTTCATCTCCTCGCCTTCGAGATCGGAAGTGAGCCCTACCGCCGCAACGACAACATCAGCCTGCGCTGCCGCCGCTGCCAGATCTCTCTCCGCCTGAGTGGACACGCGCTTCCACAGCACCTCCACACCTGCCAGCAGCAATGCTTCGGTCGTCACACGAAGCGGATAGCGATGTCCCTTCTCCAGCTTCAGCGTGACCATGTCCGAACGAGTCCCCCAAGGTTGATTCTTGTGTCGCGCCACCAGATTGCCGTCCAGCATGACTTCGGCATTCGGCCCGCTCAAACCCATGCGATAGGTGCCTGACGCCTCGGGCACGAGGAATCCGCTCCAGACGACTCGATAGTAGTCCGACAGTTGCGCGAACTCGTTACCGCGCATCGCGATACCGGGCTCGACGCGCGTCACGGTTGGCTTGGTGTTGAAGGTCACCTCCGATGCACGCTTGCCGTACTCGACCATCGACGGATAACGCTGCGGTGGCAAGGAATTGGCATCGGCGTTGTAGTACTCGGCGCGCAGCCCCGGCTTGCCGTCCGGCGTGCGTAGCACTGCCGTCGGCAGCGGATCCCCATCGGTGATCGAAGGCGACCACGGAACCAGCGTCACTTCAACATCGGGCAGCGCACGGCGCAGACCTTCGGCCAAAGAGATTGGCGGACTCGACAGTGGCGATGAGTAGTTACCGCGCAGTACGCGTGTCGCATCGGCATGCGGTCCGATCACGACGATGTGTTTGATTGCCTTCAACGGCAACACACCATCGTTCTTCAGCAACACCAGGCTCTTCTCGGCACTCTTGAGCGCCAGCGCATCTCTCTGCAGCGTCGTGGTTGGGGATACCGGGGTGTCGATCGCGGGCCTGCCGCTGAGCCCCGCCAGGTCGCCGTTGCGATAACGGGCCGAGAACAGGCGAACCAATGCCTGGTCGATGTCCTGAATGCCGATGAGCCCGCGCTCGTAAGCTTGCCGGTAACGATCGCTCAGTGCAGCGATATCGAACAGCGTCGCGGTGTGACACTCGCTATCGACGCCGGCCTTGAGCGCCGCCGCCACTGCCGCTGCCGGGTCCGATGCATATTTGTGGTGATCGCTGATGTCCTTGACGGCATCGCAATCCGAAACCACGTAGCCCTGGAAGCTCCAGTCGGCGCGCAACCGCTCCTTCAGCAGCAAATCGCTGGCGCACGCCGGCTGACCATTGATCCGGTTGTAGGCACACATGATGGAGCCGGCACGGCCTTCGACGATGGCCGCGCGGAATGCCGGCAGGTAAGTATCTTCGAGATCATGAGGCGAGACGAACACGTTCGCTTCGTGACGCGTCGACTCCGGGCCGCTGTGTACGGCAAAGTGCTTTGGCGATGCGATGACATCCGGCCTGTCCGGGTCCGAGCCCTGCATGCCGCGCACGTAGGCAACCCCCAGGCGCGCGGTGAGAAACGGATCCTCGCCGTACGTTTCCTGCCCGCGTCCCCAGCGCGGATCGCGAAAGATGTTGATGTTGGGTGACCACGTGTCGAGCCCGGTCCCGATGCGGCCCAGCCGCCCGGTCTTGCGGCCCAACGCATGGAGTGCACGTACTTCGACGCTTATCGCGGCGGCGACGTCGTGCAGCAGCGATTGATCGAATGACGCAGCCAGTCCGATCGGCTCGGGAAAGTTGGTTGTCGGCACTGGACCGAGCGCGCCATGCAGCGATTCGGTCCACCAGTTGTACGCGGGGATTCCCAAGCGCGGGATTGCCGGTGCGACATTCAGCAGCTGCTCGACCTTTTCATCGAACGTCAGTTGTGCCACGAGTGCCGCCGCCTTTTCGTCGGCGCGCACCCGGATGTCCAGTTGCTGATCATGCTGCGCCGATGCGGCCGTGGATATGGCGACGCTGAGACACAAGACGAGCACACCGGCGCGTGATGACATCGAATGCATGGAGGTCCTCACTTTGTTGGCGGTGTCTGCGTCGCCAACTCATTCGCCGCGTGCACGAGAAAGATGTAACTCGCGCCGAGGTTGATCACGTACTCGTTTTCCCCCCAGAAGAACGGCCAGTCCTCTTTGTTCTCCGGATAGTCGGGCTTGAGGACCAGCACGCCGGGCACGATCCCGCCGGCGATGAACGAGAAGTCAGCGCGATTGCTGCCGTATGCGACGCGCTTCGAGTGCGCGCCGACGGCCGAGACGAACGAGATGTCCGAGTCCGGATGCGTGCCGTACAAATAGTCCAGAGCGCGCAGCGTATGGTCGGGCGGAAAGACGTCCGGGAACGCTCGATGCAGGTAGTACATCGTGACCGCGAAGCCGATCACCGTGCCGTTGCCGGCCCAGCCGCCGCGCGTGATCGGAACACCGAACGGATTCTCGGTCAGCTCCTTGGCGAGCTCGTCGCGGGATCTGAGCGCGCGCGCCCGCACTTTTGAACGAAACCCGGCGTCCATGTACGGCATCGCGCGGATCGCATCGGCAGCGTGCATGCCGAACTTCCCATCGATCACCGGGAAGAGCTCGTGCACTCGCTTCGCGTACTGTGCCTCCTTGGTGGTGATCAGCAACTCGATCGCGGCGCGCAGCTCTTCGTCTGCCGGATCGCCTCCAGTCGTGTTTCCATACCTGTAGAGATTGGGCTTGCGCCCCTTCTCGAATTTCCAGACACGCAGCGCCGTCTGCAGACATTCCTCCGCTAAGGAATCGTTGTAGCCACGCAGCGCCCGGCTCGCGGCGGCCAACGCGGCCGCAGACCCGTAGTTCAGGGCTGTGGTTGCCGTCGTGAACGCCCAGCGGTCGTCGGCGGGCGAGTTCGGATCGGCCGGGTCGTAGATGCGACCGTCCGTTTTGGAAACGGCGTCGCCGAGATGCGTGTACTGGCCGAGATCCGGTTCGACGATGCCCGGAATCGCGTGACCGAACACACGCTGCTGAGCAATCAGCAGCAACGTGCCGTGCTCGATCTGCTGCAGCAGGTCCGGCATGCCGTCGGGGCGATGGATTTCGACGCGACGACTGCGCTGGTCGATGGTGGTTTCGTCACGTGTTGGCCGGAATCGCTCCCACACGTCGACCAGTGACAACACGGTGTGATAGTGCGTCTGAGTGCGCAGATCGTAATCGCCGGCGTCGAACCACCCGCCGACGTTCAGCCCCGGAATGTGCTCGCCTGCGGCGAAAGGCGAATCCGTCTCGGAGCCCATGGCGTACAGGTCGAAGTGCTCGTGATTCGGCGGGGCCTGTCGTGCGTCATCCAGATGGGAGGCGCCATGCCACACGCGATACGCCTCATTGACGAACATGTGGTCCATTTGCACAGGAAAGTACACGTCGTTCGTCGCATGCCAGGCATCGCTGAATATTCCCTCGTCGATACGGAAGGCGCGCGTACGCTGTCCTTCAGACTCGAGCACGTAGACACCCGGTTCGCGCACGCTGCTGAAGTCGAACGTGAAGTACTCGTAGCGCAAGTACTCTCCCCAGCGGGTCGCTGCTCCGGCCTGCACTTCGCGCATCGACCCGTCGCTGGTGACACGTAGCACGCGAACTGCCGCAGGCTGCCGGTTCCGCGGATCACGCTCGAGAACCGCGACCTTCTTCTGTCGGGGGTGATAGCCCACTTGCGAGTGCGCGATCACCGTGGGGCGCAGCCACTGCGGTAGCGCGCTTGCGCTCAGTTCCCATTCGAGCACGGTGCCCGTGACGCTCGGGGGCAGCAATTCACGAACTACGAACCAGCCGTTTTGCGCTTGGTTACGTCCATCGAGCAGCTGCAGCTCACCGGTGCGCGATGCGATTCGGACGCGCTGTTGCCCGCTATCCGGCGCCAACACCAGCGTGCGGCTCCGACCGAGAGGCAAGCGCTCGACTTCGCCTGCGGAGTCGCGGCCAGTCGGACCGCTGGGATACAGCGGCAACGTGCCGCTCCCCTCGTCCATGAGATACGCGCTGCCGAAATACGCAGACGGCAGAAACTCCAGGTTGAACCCCGCCTTGCCAACCAGCGCCGCAGGCACCGGCGCATCGAGCATGACGCTCAGAACTATTCCGTCGGCGCGCGCCTGTGCCCGCAGCGTGTATTCGAAGTTGAACTTGGCATACGCGAGCCGAACTTCGATCGCGTTCTGCTCGCGTATCACAGTGCGTCGCTTGAGCTCGGGGAGCATGTCCCATTGCTCGGGCGTCGGGCTGAGACGCACATCCCCATTGGTGGCGGTCCGCTCGCCGTGATGAATCAGCTCGATGCCCGCGATCTTCGCATCGCTGAACAAGCCGTCGTACCAGTTGCTGAACACCAGGACATCGACGCCGGGCATCGTGAAGTACTCACGGTCGTTCAGCTGTAGCGTCTGGGCGCGCGCCTCGGCTGCGTGCAGCCCGACACTGGTCAGTACGAGCAATGCCACCGCAGCGCGTACCAACTTACGCATCGAGCAGATTGCCGAGATCATTGGTTCAACCCCGCGGAACAAGCTCAGGCGCGAGCCGGTGGCGATGATAGCGCTACCAAAGGCTTGTTGCATGGGGTTGCGCGTTCTCGCACCTCCTTCACGCGAAGCTGAGTGAGCGGCGTGAAGGGAAGTCGCGGGCGAAGGCGAAGAGATAAGAACAAAGGAAGGCGATCTGGTTCGGTGTCAGCCGAACGCACCTATGCGCTCCATTACCCAGACCATCGCGACGCAGCCAATGACGTAAGGAGCGGCGTACGCCATCCAAGTATCGGGGGCAGATTGGGCGTGCAGCTCAGCCCGCTCGCATCAGCAGAATGCTTTGCACCTCGATGGGTTGTTCGTACTGACGAAATTCCGCCGTCTTGTTCAGCACTGCATTCATCGCCATCCGGTCGGCAAGCTCGTTACCTTCTGTTCCGACGTGTGCACTGACGTGCGTCAGCGTGAGCTGTGGCTCCATGCTGGAGTAGAGAGCGTAGGCGGTCTTGATGAGATCGAGGTTCTTGATGTCGCCGCCCTTCCTTTTCCATCCTTTCTTCTCCCAACCGCTGGCCCACGTTGCGATACAGCTGATCGCATACTTCGAGTCGCTGAGTATCTGAACGCACGATCCCGTAGCGATCTCTTGTTCGGCGAACAGCAAGGCTTGGTGCAGGCCGGTCAATTCCGCCGTGTTGTTCGTACCGGCCGGGTTGTAGAGGCCATACCAAAGCTGCGTGACCACACCCTTCCGGTAGATGGCCATGCCTGAGCCTGCATTGCCGGGATTCGGTTCACACGCGCCGTCGCAGTAGATTTGTATATCGAACTTCTCTGCATCGGTTGCCGAAGGAGCCCGGATGGTCGCCGGCTTCCGCGGTGCGAATGCCCGTCGCGGCATTCCTGACTGGAAGGCGCGCTCAGCCTCCGCTCGAGTCTTAAACGCCTTGAAGCGCGCGCCAGCAAACTTGTCGACCAGCGCGTGCGTCGTCGCCCACTCCGAAAAAACACCGGTCTGTCTGCCTGCCCACACCACATAGAACTTCTGGGCCACGCTTACAGCTTCCCGTTCGCTCTCACATCCCAGCCGCCGGTGATTGGCGGAAGCGCCGTGCCCTTCGGTCCGATCGGGCGGTATTCCCAGCGAATTTTGCCGAAGTGCAGCGTGACTTCTTCGAGCAGCGCTGCGCCCGCTGCGCTCTTGGCGAGCGTCTCGAACTCGAGTGGGGACTGAGCACCGGTCGTCGCACATTGACCGGCATGCGTCACGATGACGTCTTCGAGCGCGACGACGTAGAAATCCAGTGGAGCGCGCCGGAACGCGAAACGCGCGCTCTGGATATGGAGGCCGGATGCACAGGCCAGGGCGATGGGGATTGAAGCGGTGTCGAGCAGCTTGCGGAAGCGCACGCCGGAAAACGTTGACTTGCCAGCGCCGGCGCCGCCACCACCGCCACTGATTATCACGGACGCATCGATCGACTGATCGTAGGAGACGACCTCGATCTCCTTCTCGTGGCCCTTGGTCGTGCTCTCGCCGTCGATGCCGGAGAGCTGGAGGAAAATGTCGAAGCCGGCCATGGGCGTCTCCCGTGAGTCGATGCCGGGAGACTCTCATGCGGGAGCGCGACCCCGCAACCCGCGCTGACGATGCCTCTGCAGGAACGGGATGTAGCGCCTCACCCCTTTGGAGTTCCCACAACTGCCGGAAAGTGCTACCTATGTTGAAGACGGCCACGTGAAAGCGATTGCCGAAGGATCACCCTCTGCTGAAATGATTGGCGGAAGCTCCGTTCGATCTGCGCTAAGACTCAGCGCCGACGCCGCACTCGACCAGCAATGCACGGATCTCCGCCAGACACGACCCGCAGTTCGTGCCGGCGCGCAGCTTTTTCCCGACCTCCTGCGTCGTGCCGAGCCGGTCTTGGCGGATTGCGTTGCAGATTGCATTGCGACCGATGCCGAAGCAGGAGCAGACGGTGGGCCCGGTGTCGGCTCGAGGATCCGCAGGCTGGCCCATGAGCAGCCCTGCCCGCTCGACATCGCTGATCCGATCGCGCGCGAACAGGCTCGCCAGCCACGTGCGCGAAGGCAAGTCCGGTCGCGGCGACAGGTACACGCACGCGCTGATCCGATCGTCGGTGAGCAACGCCCCGCGAAAGACGTGAGCGGCGGGATCCGAGTATTCGATCCAGTCGGCATCGTCTGCCGCGTTGAGCAGCTGGCGTGCCCACATCGACCAGTCGCGCGGCGGCTTTCTGCCGGCGATTTCATAGCGCAGATGCTGATTGCCGCGCGCGAGCGTCCACCACGTCACGTCCGGGCTCGCGATGGCGTCGCGCGCAAGCACGAAGCCATGCCAGCGAACGGCGAACGGCATCACACGCGCAGGCGTGTGCTTGAACTCGGGCTCGCCTGAAATCGGATCGACGACGGGATTGACCAGCGTGCACACGCGCGCATCGGACGAGAACGCGCCGTTCCAGTGGATCGGCACGAAGATCATGCCGCGCGGCATTTCACCGCTGATGCGCAGGCGCACGATGATGGATCCCCAGCGTGTGGCGACTCGCACCAGTTCGCCCTCGCGCGTCCCCGCGAGCAAGGCATCCTGCGCATGCATGTCGACGTAAGGCTCGGGCACGTGACTGGTCAGGCGCGGCGCGTAGCCCGTACGCGTCATCGTGTGCCACTGATCGCGGACGCGCCCCGTGTTGAGCACCAGGGGATACTGCGCGTCCGGTGTGTTGACCGGCGGGCGCGGCGGCGTCGCGACGAAGCGCGCTTTGCCATCGGGATGGAAGTAACGCCCGTCACTCAGCAGACGCTCGGTGCCCGGGTGCCTCAGTACAGGAACTGGCCATTGAATCGGAGCGAGTCGATCGTAGTCATCGCGGCTCAATGCGCTCAGGCCGCCGATATCGAAAGCGCGCCCGCCGTCGTTCTCCGCGCCGGACAAGGCCGCGTGCTCCGCGAAGATCTCGTGAGCCGCTGTAAACGCGAACGCCTGCTCATGCCCCAACCGTCGTGCGACCTGACAGACGATCCACCAGTCCGGCTTCGCTTCGCCCGGTGACGGCAGGAAGGCGCGCTGGCGTGAAATGCGCCGATCGGAATTGGTGACGGTTCCGTCCTTCTCCGCCCAGCCGGCGGCGGGCAGCAGGACATGTGCGAGCCTGGTCGTATCCGTCTGCTGGACGCAGTCTGAAGCGACCACCAGCTCGCAGCGTCGCAACGCTTCCCTCGCCCGGTCGGCGTCCGGCAGGCTGACGATCGGATTGGTCGCCATGATCCAGACCGCTTTGACGCGACCTTCATGAATGGCGTCGAACAGTTCGACTGCCTTCAATCCGGGTGTGCTCGCGATGACCGGGCTGTTCCAGAACTCCTGCACGATGCGCCGATGGTCTGCGCTTTCGAGATCCATATGCGCGGCAAGTGTGGTCGCGAGACCGCCGACTTCGCGCCCGCCCATCGCGTTCGGCTGGCCGGTCACCGAGAACGGTCCCATGCCGGGCCGACCGATGCGGCCGGTCAACAGATGGCAGTTGATGATGCTGTTGACCTTGTCGGTGCCGGCCGAGGACTGATTCACGCCTTGCGAGAAGACCGTCACCGTCTTCTCGGTGCGCGCAAACAGCCGGTAGAACTCCGCGAGCACACGCTCATCGATGCCGCAGGCTTTCGCGACGGCACGCATGCTTCCGGCAGTCTGCTCGGCGACCCGCAGTGCACGGTCGACGCCACTCGTGCTGCTCGCTACGAACTCGGTTGCCACCGCGCCGTGCTGATGCAGGAACGCGAGCAGCCCGTTGAACAACCAGACATCAGTCCCGGCCCGCACCGGCAAATGCAGATCGGCGAACTCGCAGGTTGCCGTGCGGCGCGGATCGATGACGACGATCTTCATGTCCGGCCGTTCCTGGCGCGCGGCAGTGATGCGCTGGAACAGGACCGGATGGCACCACGCGGTGTTCGAGCCGACCAGCACGACGAGATCGGCGAGCGCGAGATCGTCGTAGCAGACCGGCACCAGATCCTCGCCGAACGCGCGCTTGTGGCCGGCCACGGCCGACGACATGCACAGGCGGGAATTCGTATCGATGTTGGCGCTGCCGATGTAGCCCTTCATCAGCTTGTTGGCGACGTAGTAGTCCTCCGTCAGCAGCTGGCCGGACACGTACAGCGCGACGGCGTCCGGTCCGTCGCGATCGATGATGCGGCGGAAGCCGGTAGCTACGTAGTCGAGCGCTTCGTCCCAGGTCTTGCGCTCGCCGCGGATGTGCGGATAGAGCAGCCGGCCTGGCCGTTCGAGTGTCTCTCCGAGCGCGGCGCCCTTGGAGCAGAGTTTGCCGAAGTTGGCGGGGTGGTTTGGGTCGCCGGTGATTTCGAATGAGCCATCCGCGCGTGATTGTGCGAGGACGCCGCAGCCGACTCCGCAGTACGGACATGTCGTGCGGATCGGGTGAGTGGTCATTTCCTCGAGGTCGAGCTGAAGGGCAGCTTGTCGCGCAGCGTTCGTCGGGGCTGAGCGATGCAAGGGCGGTGCCAGGAGTAATCGGGCAGTTCTGGGGCGAACGGAGGTTTCTTTGCGCAGCGGTGGTGCGTGTGGGCGATCGTTGGTCACTCAGACTGGTACGAAGTGGTGCAGGTCAGTGACCAAGACCGCAGTTGTATGATGACGCCCGGGACTACGGACTCGAGACAGGTGTTTTGCACATGGAGATCAATTCCAAGGGTATCCGGTGGATTCGCTATGACGAGAGCACGCGCACGCTGGATGTGGCGTACACGAACTCGGGAGAGTATCGGTACTTTGATGTGGGGCCGGAGGTGTATGCGTGGCTGGTGAGAGCGGAGTCGAAGGGGAAGTTCGTCAATCGGTTGGTGAAGGAGAGGTATCGGTACGAGCGGTTGGATGATGGGCAGGCGTCGAGCGGGGAAAGCGATTTGGAGCAATTGCTTCGCGATTCGTTGGAGTCAGAGAAGAGCGAGGAGGACTAGCGGTTCGCGCGACCCTGCGAGCTACTCTACTGAGGAGCACTGCAATGGCAACTGACACTGGCAGCAATCTTCTGCGTGCGTACAACTTCGAACTCGAGATCGCCGGCGAGTGGGCAGGTGGCTTTGCCGAGATCAGCGGGTTGACCGCCGATGGCAATCCTGTCGACTACGGGGAAGGACGTGGCAGCAAGGAGATCGTCGATAGGTTGGCCGGTTTGCGCAAGCAGGCGAGGCTGACGCTGAATCGCGGCGTCGCCAATCGCAAGCTCTGGGATTGGTACACCGCCATCTTGAAAGGCAGGCACGACGCGCGCGAGCTCAGGATTACGATGCTCGATGAGTCGCGCCAGCCGGTGCGACGCTGGAGGATCGTGAACGCCTCGATCACCAAGATCGCAGCACCGACGCTCAATGCGAGCGGCAACGAGATCGCGATCGAGTCAGTCGAAATTGCCCACGAAGGGTTGACGCTGGACGACATCGGCTAGCGAACGTCACTCGACTGACTGCGCCTGAAGAAAGAGCGATCTTTCCAGCGCTGCAAAGAAGTCCTGATATGGAAGCGGGTCAGTAATGGGGAGTAAGTTGTATTGGCCGCTTGCTCTGACAAGAACCTTGCCGCTATCGCTGCCAGGCCTTACCGACACAGTCATCCGCAGCTCATATCCCAGCGGGCCATTGCTGGCCCGCTGGGAGAAGCTACTCAGCAGTTGCCCGTCGCGTTGGTGCACGCGGCGTTGAGCATGGCCGCAAACTCTGCGTTGAAGCCCGAGGCACCCAGGATCTTTACGTTGGGATCGGTGAAACCGTATGACGTTACGCCCACCACGGCGTTGCGCGTGAGGTTGCGCACACCGGTCGGCGCGGCACTGAGCGGATCGCCGAAGTTCTGAACCCACGGCCCGCCGCTCGAACCGCCGGCCATGTCGCTGCCGTACTCGAACGCGTTGTTACCGGCAACGGTGCTGCCTACACGATGATCGCTCGAGTCGTTACGCTGCATGATGCTGCAGCTGTTGAAGTTGCAGGGATAGCCGAGCATGGTCACGTGCGTGTTGGGGAGGTTGTTGGTGATAGCCGTGAAGCTGGCGCCGACTTTCGTTCGAACGTTGACCGGCGCGGCGCCGGAGAAGCTCTGGTCCTGAAGCACGATCAGGCCGAAGTCGCCGTTGTTGGGCAGGGCGCCGTTGGTGTTGCTCCAGGTCGCGGACACCTCCACAAATCTCGCGGTCCATGAGCCGAAGGGCGCCTGCGGGCTGGTCTGGGACCCCAC
>Ga0070686_100001331_pt1 | contig 13971 bp, 15 predicted proteins | sample KBSS23LmetaG_FD_65654 | JGI IMG/M metagenome (GOLD analysis project Ga0070686, IMG submission 65654) | Switchgrass rhizosphere microbial communities from Kellogg Biological Station, Michigan, USA - KBS S2-3L metaG | ecosystem: Host-associated > Plants > Roots > Rhizosphere ...
TTACCCTCTCCCGCTTGCGGGAGAGGGCAGGGTGAGGGTCTTGTTTTTTCTTCTTAGGCCCCGATCAGCTCCCGCCCGATCAGCATCCGCCGGATCTCGTTCGTGCCCGCGCCGATGTCGAGCAGCTTGGCGTCGCGGAAATAGCGCTCGACCGGCCAATCCTTGGTATAGCCGGCGCCGCCCAGGGCCTGGATCGCCTCGCCCGAGACGCGCACCGCATTCTCGCTGGCGAGCAGGATCGCGCCGGCCGCGTCGAAGCGGGTGGTCTTGCCCTCGTCGCAGGCGCGGGCGACCTGGTAGACATAGGCGCGCGCCGAATTGAGGGCGACGTACATGTCGGCCACCTTGGCCTGGATGAGCTGGAACGAGCCGATCGGCTGACCGAACTGCTTGCGCTCGCGCACGTAGGGGAGGACCACGTCGAGGCAGGCCTGCATGATGCCGAGCTGGATGCCGGCGAGCACGGTCCGCTCGTAATCGAGCCCCGACATCAGGACGCCGACGCCGCCATTGACCGGCCCCATCACATTCTCGTCGAGCACCTCGCAATCGTCGAAGATCAACTCGGCGGTGGGCGAGCCGCGCATCCCCATCTTGTCGAGCTTCTGGCCGATCGAGAAGCCCGGCATGTCCTTCTCGATGATGAAGGTGGTGATGCCGCGGCTGCCGTCGCCGGTCTTGGCATAGACCACGAGCGTGTCCGCATAAGCCGCGTTGGTGATCCAGAATTTGGTGCCGTTGAGGACGTAGCCGCCCTGGACCTTCTCGGCCTTCAATTTCATCGAGACCACGTCCGAGCCCGCCCCGGCCTCGGACATGGCGAGGCTGCCGACATGCTCGCCCGAGATCAACTTGGGCAGATATTTGGCCTTCTGCTCCGGGCTCGCCCAGCGGCGGATCTGGTTGACGCAGAGGTTCGAATGGGCGCCGTAGCTGAGCCCGATCGAGGCCGAGGCCCGCGCCACCTCCTCCTGGGCGACGACATGCTCGAGATAGCCGAGCCCGAGCCCGCCATCCTCCTCGGCCACGGTGATGCCGTGCAGCCCCAATTCGCCCATTTGCGGCCACAGCTCGGTCGGGAACCAGTCCTCCTCGTCGATCTTCGCGGCCAAAGGCGCGATCTTGTCGGCGGCGAAGCGGCTTGTGGTGTCGCGGATCATGTCCGCCATCTCGCCCAGCGCGAAATCGAGCCCCAGCTCGGCCATAAGCGTGTCTCCTGTCGGGTGCCGCCCTACATTTCGGGGGGGATTTGAACAAGGCGCGGGCCGCGCCTATGTGCCCCTCCAGTCCAAGTCGTTCGTGTCGAGCGACGTCGAGACACCCCGCCGAGCGAAGCCGAGGCCGGTTTCTCGCCACGCTCGAATGGGTCCCTCGACTTCGCTCGGGACGAACGGGTCCCGCCGTTGGAGCCACGCATGCCCGCCACCGACCCGATCGTCATCCTTTCCTACGCCCGCACCCCGATGGGCAGCTTCCAGGGCAGCCTCGCCGGCGCCAGCGCCACCGACCTCGGCGCCGCCGCGGTCAAGGCCGCGGTGGAGCGGGCCGGGGTCGCGGCGGAAGACGTCGAGAAGATCTATATGGGCTGCGTCCTGCCCGCCGGCCTCGGCCAGGCGCCGGCGCGGCAGGCGGCGATCAAGGCGGGGCTCGGCACCCATGTCGAGGCGACCACGGTCAACAAGATGTGCGGCTCGGGCATGCAGGCCGCAATCATGGCCGCCGACACGCTCGAGGCGGGTTCGGCGGACATCATCGTCGCCGGCGGCATGGAGAGCATGACCAACGCGCCCTATCTCAGCATGAAGCATCGCGCCGGCGCCCGGATCGGCCACGACCGGCTGATCGACCACATGTTCTTCGACGGGCTCGAGGACGCCTATGAGCAGGGCCGGCTGATGGGGAGCTTCGCCGAGGACAGCGCGCGCGACTATCAGTTCACCCGCGCGGCCCAGGACGATTATGCGATCGCCTCGCTGACCCGCGCGCAGAAGGCCCAGGCCGAGGGCTGGTTCGCGCGGGAGATCGTGCCCGTGGAGATCGAGGGCCGCAAGGGGGCGGTCACGGTCGGCGAGGACGAGCAGCCGGCCAAGGGCGACGCCTCCAAGATCCCAAGCCTCAAGCCCGCCTTCGCCAAGGACGGCACGATCACCGCCGCCAACGCCTCCTCGATCAGCGACGGCGCCGCCGCGCTCGTCGTCACCCGCCAGAGCGTCGCCGACCGGCTCGGCGTCAAGCCGGTCGCGCGCATCGCCGGCCATGCCGCCCACGCGCACGAGCCCGCCAGGTTCACCACCGCCCCGGTCGGCGCGATGACCAAAGCGCTGGAGCGGGCGGGCTGGAGCGTCGGCGAGGTCGATCTGTTCGAGGTCAACGAGGCCTTCGCCTGCGTCGCGATGATCGCGATGCACGATCTCGGCATCCCGCACGAGAAGATCAACGTCCATGGCGGCGCGACCGCGCTCGGCCATCCGATCGGCGCCAGCGGCGCGCGCGTCCTCGCCACCCTGCTCAGCGCGCTCGAGACCCATGGCGGCCGGAAGGGGGTCGCCAGCCTCTGCATCGGCGGCGGCGAGGCGACCGCGATGGCCGTGGAGCTGGTCGACTAGGCTGCGCGTCCAACCTGGCGTTCAATTGCCGATTAAGCAGGTTTCAACGAGACTTCGGTCCAGAAGTCTTCGGGATTGAACCGCTCATTGCTCATCGGCTCCGTGCCGTGGCGGAAGCAGCCTTCGACAATCCCGTCGACATCCCGAGCCTGTGCAGGGGTTAGCTCGCGCCGGTAAGCGACTGCGCAGGTCCGCTCCGGAATCGCAACACGATAGTCCGGTCCCAGGAGATCGTCGTACAGGTGCGGAAGCAAGAGTCTGGAGGGACCGAACCCGTCGTCGAACAACAAGGCGAGAATGAACGGCTTGCCATCGTCGTCCAGCTTGTCCCCGGCCCAGCGATGGCGGCCCTCGCTTACCTGCGCCAGATTGCGCATCGCCTCGGCACGCCAATCGATACCCGAATCCTCCCAGAGTGCCGCTCGCTCATGGGTCAAATAGAGGAAGTAGTTTGGCTCGGGGATCAGTGCCCAGGCTATCGCGAACGGGAGCGATCCGATGGCCGCGATCGGTCCTGGCCAGTCCGTGGTTAAACAGTCATGAGGAAGGATGATCGGCACGAGCGTAGCCAGATCGTTCTCGGATGGAGCCCGATTCAGGTCGGCTTCAAGTGCGTCGATTTCCTTCCTCGGATCGACTTGATTCTCGCGTCGGCCGAACAGCCGCTTGAAGAACTCTCCCATCATTCGATGAGAATAGGCGCGTCGCTCCCGCAGGGCTAGGCGCGCTGCGGCATTGCCAAATCGGGGCGGTTATGGGAGCGTCCGGGCGGTTCGCCAGGGGGCAAGCCGAATGAACGCGACGGCCGCCTACGTCTTCATCAGTCACGGGTCCGACGACCGCGACGAGGCCGCGGACCTGTGCGCGTTCATCGAGAAGCGCGGCATCCGCACCTGGATCGCGCCGCGCGACGTCAGGCCCGGCCAGGATTATTCCGAGCAGCTCCAGCATGCGATCGAAGGGTGCGCCGCATTCGTCGTGCTGGTGACCGAGAAGGCGAACAGCTCGCCTTATGTCCGGGCCGAGACCGAGATGGCGTTCAGCACCGGCAAGCCGATCTTCCCGGTCCGCCAGAGCGACATCAAGCCCGCCGCCGGCCTCGCCTTCTTCCTCAAGATCCGCCACTGGACCGACGCCTTCGGCAAGGACGGCGGGGCCGCGATGGAGCGGCTCGGGCGCGAGCTGGACCAGCTCTGCGGAAGCGACAAGCCGGCGGCGTCGGCGCCGACACCACAGCCTGCCGCGCCGGCGCCGGCGCCGGCGCCGCCCGCCGCTGCGCCGTCCCGCCCGCCTGCGCCCAGGCTGCGCATCGACCCGCCCGTGCCTTCGCCGCCGCTTCCGGGCGCGCTCGAGGAGAGGATGAAGGCGGCGATCGGGCCGAACGCGCACTGGTATCTCGAAAAATGGCGCAAGATGGACGGGACCTGGCTGAGCTGGAACTGGCCGGCCTTCCTCGTCAGCTTCTTCTGGTTCGCCTATCGCAAGATGTGGCTGCCGCTCGCGGCCGCGATCGTCCTCCTGCTGCTCACCGATTTCGTCGCCGGGCGCAATCCGGCCTATCTGAGGCCCGCCTGGCTGTTCCTTCTGCTCCTCTTCGTCCTTTACGGCGCGCTCGGCAACGCGCTCTATCGCCGCCAGGTCACGCGGCTGGTCGCCAAGGCGGACGGGCTCGACCAGCCGGTCGCGCTCGCCCAGATCGGCGCGGAGGGCGGCGTCTCGATCCCCGGCTTGGCAAGCGCGCTCGCGGTGTTCCTGCTGCTCTTCATCGCCGCCGGCTTCGCGCAGCTCAACCAGCCGCGGCCGGTCCCGCCCAACCCGAATCCCGACCCGCCCATGCCGGGACCGGGGCCGGGGCCGGCGCCCCCCGCGGTGACGATCGATTCCGCCTATATCGTCGGCCGCTGGCGGGGCGATGCCGACGGCGATTGCGGGAGCAGCTTCAACGGCGACGGCACCTGGACGGACCGCGACGGCCGGGGCGGCACCTGGTCCCTCTCCGGCGACCGGCTGACCCTGATCGGCAACACCACGCTCGTCCTGCAGGTGGTCCCGATCGACGCGAATGCGATGACCCTGATCCAGCCCGACGGCTCGCCGGTCCGCGCGCTGCGCTGCTGAGCCACCGGCGGCTGGAAACCCGCGCCGCTTTGTGCGACCCGAAGCTCCATGCTCGACGGCGTCGAAACCGGCTATGAAGGGAAGTTCGACTTTCCGGGGCGTGCGCCGGAGATTCCCTACCTGCTGGCGACGGTGCCGCGCACCGGCAGCTCCTTCCTGAGCCACGTCCTCTGGCGGACCGGCTGCCTCGGCGCCCCGCTCGAATATCTGAACTTCGACAAGGACGGGCCCTATTTCTTCGCCCATGACGCGGCCGAGCAGCAGGACTGGCTCTGGCGCTCGGTGCTGCGGCGGCGGACCTCGCCCAACGGCGTGTTCGGGGTCAAATGCTTCCCGATGCAGCTCGAGGCGCTGCACGAGTCCAATCCGGCCCTGCTCTCCGCGATCTGGGCGACCTTGCTGCCCGCGGGCCGCCGGGGCCGGATCGTCTATCTCGCCCGCCGCGACCGGCTCGCCCACGCCATCTCCTACGCCCGCGCGACGATCTCCGGCATCTGGCGCAGGGAGCAGGAAGAGGGCGCTGCGGCAGAGCCCGAATATTCGAAGACCGCGCTGGCCAATGCCGAGCAGTGGATCGAGATGCAGGCGCGCGGCTGGGAGGAGATGTTCGCCAACCTCGGGATCGAGCCGCTGCGGCTCTGGTACGAGGAGGTCGCCGCCGATCCCGACCAAGCCGCCCGCCAGGTCGCCGATTATCTCGGCGTCGCGCTCGACCCGGCGGCGGCCGTCGAGATTCCGGCCGTCGAGCGGCAATCCGAGGCGGGCGCCCGCGCCTGGGCCGAGCGCCATGCGGCGACGAGCGGCGAGTAATCCTCCTTTCCCGCCATGTCCCCGTCTGCATTTCGCCGGCCGATGAATGAGAGCGGAGCCCGGGCCCCGGCATTGCGCCCAGGCGGCCTAATTCAGAGCGGGTTCACCGCACGCGTGCGACCGGACCCCCGATCGAAAGGATCGTCATGCGCGGGTTCCTCTGGCTGATGCCGCTCGCCGCGGCCCTCGTCCCGGCCTCCGCCGCCGCCAAGGGCGGCCATGCCTGCCTCCCTTTCTCGCGGAATTATGCCCGTCTCGCCGATCTGCCGGCGGGCGCCGCCGCGGCGCTGGGCTTTCCGATCGCGGAGCGCGGCACGCCCTGGAACGCGACCGACGTCATCGAAGCCGGCTCGCGCCTTCCCTTCGCCCGCTTCATCTCGGCGCAGGGCGGCGGCTGCTCGCTCACCATCCGCTACGAGCATGGCGGGATCGCGCACACCTACCTGACCGCGACCCTCGTTCGCCGCGGCCAGGGCTGGGCGCTGGTGCGCCGCCGGTGACGGCACGCGCGCCGCTTGATGTATCACTGCCGGAACAAAGCCGCGCCGACATGCGCTATCTTCAGGTTCGGGACAGGTCGGACGCCGTAGCCCAGAGAAGATTGGCAAGGAGAGCAGCGAAATGAAGAGGACAATTCTGGCCTTGGCGCTTGCCACGGCCCCAGTGATCGCGCTCGGCGCGGCCGCGCCGGCGCAGGCGCAGACGCGCGCGGACGAGATCCGCTGGCAGGAAGCGCAACGCCGCTTCGACAACGAGCGTGCGATCTACGAGCGCGAGCGCGCCCGCTATGAGGATGCGCGCCGCTACGGCCGCGGCGGCTATGGCCGCGGCTATGGCAGCGGCTATGGCGGCGACCAGTATCGCTGGCAGGGCGGCAGCGCCGATTGGGACGCCTATCGTTATTATCGCGAGGACCCGCGCTACGAGGAGCGGCCGCTGAGCGCCCAGGATGAAGTCTATCGGGGCTCCGACGGCCGCTATTATTGCCGCCGCAGCGACGGCACGACCGGCCTCGTGGTCGGCGCCGGCGTCGGCGCTCTGGTCGGCCGCGGCATCGACGGCGGCCGCAACCGCGCCGGCGGGACGATCGTGGGCGGCGTGCTCGGCGCCCTGCTCGGCCGCGAGGTCGAGCGCAACGCGGACGTGCGCTGCCGCTAGTCCGACCCTGACGCTCCCGTCGAGCGGGAGCGTCCCTTCATCGAATGGCCGCGCCGCCGTCACGGCGGCGCGGCTATGCGTCCGGCGTCCGCTCGAGGGGGAAGCCCATGCGCCGCGCAATCACCCTGCTGCTCTTCCCTCTGGCGGCGCCCGCCGTGGCCCAGCCCGGCAGCGACGAGGCCGCGATCCGCGCCGCGATCGAGGCCGGCGCCCGCGCCTGCGAGGCGGGACGGCCCGACGAGGTGATGGCGAGCTACGCGCCCGACATCCTGCTCTCCTATCCCGGCGTTCCCGACCAGGATCATGCGACCCTGCGCGCCGGCTATCGCGCGCTCTGCCCGGGCGCCGGCGGCGGCGAGGGCACGGTCGAGACGACGCGGGCCACGTTCGACGAGATCATCGTGTCGGGGGATCTCGCGGTCGCGCGCCTCACCTGGTCGACCCATTTGCGCGGCATGGCCGACGGCGCGGTGCGCCGGCTGAGGGACATGCAGGTCTGGAGGCGGACGCGCGAGGGCTGGCGTTTCGCGCGCGGCGTGCACTTCCCGCTGCGGCCGTGAGCAAGTTCGCGTCCGACCTGTTGTCTGGCGACTCGGAAAATGCGGCAGCCATGGACATTGGTCGAGCCGCTCAGGCCGAGGCGGCCTCCGCGACCGCCGGCGCCACCGCCGCCTGAAGGGCCGCGACGAACGCCTTGCGCCAGCTCTTCACATCCTCGCGCCGGACATTGTCGATCAAGGCCTGCCAGCGGCGGATGCGCTCGTCGCGGGGCATGTCGAGCGCCTTCAGGATCGCATCGCTGATCTCGTCCTTGCTGTACGGATTGACCAGCAGGGCCTCCTTGAGCTGATGGGCCGCCCCGGCGAAGCGGGAGAGGATGAGCACGCCCGGATCGTCCGGGTCCTGGGCGGCGACGAACTCCTTGGCGACGAGGTTCATGCCGTCGCGCAGCGGCGTGATCAGGCCGATGTCGGCGGCGCGGTAGAAGCCGGACAGGGCCTCGCGCGGATAGCCCTGGTTCACGTAGCGGATCGGCACCCAGTCGACATGGGCGAACTCGCCGTTGATCCGGCCCGAAAGCTCGTCGAGCTGCTCGCGGATATGCTCGTAGGTATGGACCTCGCCGCGCGAGGGCGGCGCGATCTGGAGCAGACTCACCCGGCCGCGCCAATCCTCATGCTCCTCGAGGAAGCGGCGATAGCCGAGGAAGCGTTCGGCCAGCCCCTTGGAATAATCGAGCCGGTCGACGCCGATGATCACCTTCTTGCCCTCGGCGCTGCGGCGCAGCGTCTCGAAGGCGTTGCGCGCGTCGGTCGCGGCCAGCGGCGCGTCATAGGCGGCGGTGTCGATCCCGATCGGGAAAGCCGCCGTCATCACGCGCCGCTCGCCCACTTGGATGGTGCCGTCGGGATGGACGGTGCCGCCGAGCTCGCGCTCGACATAATGATGGAAGCTCTCGAGCCACTCGGCGGTCTGGAAGCCGATCAGGTCGTAGGCGAGCATCGAGCGCACCAGGCGCTGGTGATAGGGCATCGACACCATCAGCCGGTGCGGCGGCCATGGGATGTGGAGGAAGAAGCCGATCCGGTTGCGGACGCCGTGCTGCCGCAGCTGCTGGCCGAGCGGGATCAGATGATAATCGTGGACCCAGACCAGGTCGTCGGGCTCGATCAGGGGCGCGACCGTCTCGGCGAAGCGCTCGTTGACCCTTTCGTAGCCGGCGCCGAAGCTGCGGTCATATTCGGCAAGGTCGATCCGGTAATGGAAGAGCGGCCACAGGGTGCGGTTGGCGTAGCCGTTATAATATTCGTCGACGTCCTGCTCCTCGAGGTCGATGGTTGCCGTGGTGACCCCGTCCACGCGGTGGAGGTTGATCTGGCCGGTGAAGATTTCGGTCTTGTCGCCCGACCATCCGAACCAGAGGCCGCGCGATTCGCGCAGCGCCGCGGCCAGCGCCACCGCCAGCCCGCCCTGCGTCCCCTCCACGCTGCGCGGCTTCGGGGAGGAGACCCGGTTCGAAATGACGATGAGCCTGCTCAAGGATGCACCCTAACGGACCGAACTCCAGGGACGGGACAGAAGCCCCGCGCAGTTGATCAGCCCTACAAGCGAATAAGTCTGCGGATAGTTGCCCCAGAGCTCGCCTGAATCGAAGTCCGTGTCCTCCGAAAGCAGGCCGGAGGGGGTCAATCGATTCAGCATCTTGACGTAGAGGTCGCGCGCTTCCTCCTTGCGCCCGACCAGGAACAGCGCCTCGATCAGCCAGAAGGTGCAGAAATTGAACGCGGTCTCCGGCAGGCCGAAATCGTCCTCGTTCGCGTAGCGCAGCATATTGTCGCTGCGCCGCAGCCCCTTCTCGACCGCGTTGAAGGTGGCGAGGAAGCGCGGATCGTCGGGATCGAGGAAGCGCATGTCGACGAGCTGGAGCAGGCTGGCATCGAGCCCGTCCCCCCCGAAGGTCGCGGCGAACCTCTTCCCCTTCGGATACCAGGCTTTCTCTTCGATGCCGGTGCGGATGCGGGCGGCGCGCCGGCGCCACACCCTGGCGCGCCCGGCCAGGCCCAGGGTGACCGCGATGTTGGCGAGCCGGTCGCAGGCGGCCCAGCTCATCACCGCGCTGTAGGTGTGGACCTCGGCCCGGGTGCGGAATTCCCAGAGCCCCGCATCGGGCTTGTCATATTTCTTCCAGGCACGCTCGCCGACCTTCTCGAGCGCGGCGAAATCCTCGGCCCCGGGCTTGCGGTACAGCCGTTCGTCGAAGAAGGCATGGGTGTTGGAGAGGACGATCTGCCCATAGGCATCGTACTGGATCTGGGTGAAGGCCGCATTGCCGACCCGCACCGGCCCCATGGCGCGATAGCCGGCAAGGTCCTCGGCGATCCGCTCGTCGAGCCTGGGCTCCCCCGAGACCGCGTAGAGCGGCTGGATATGGCCGTCGGGCGCGGCGTCGACGACGTTGCGCAGGAAGGAGAGATAGGTTTCGAGCACGTCGAGCGCGCCGAGCCGGTTCAGCGCCTGGACCGTGTAATAGGCGTCGCGGATCCAGCAATAGCGATAATCCCAGTTGCGCCCCGAATTGGGCGCTTCGGGGATCGAGGTGGTGAGCGCGGCGACGATCGCCCCGGTCTCCTCGTGCTGGCAGAGCTTCAGCGTGATCGCGGCGCGGATCACGACCTGCTGCCATTCGAGCGGAATGGCGAGGCCGCGCACCCAGGCCTGCCAATGGTCGGAGGTCTCGTGGAGCATCGCCGCGAGGCTGTGGCCGATCTTGCCGACGAAGGGCTCGTCCGGCCCGAGGAAGAAATGGAGCGGCGTTTCGAGCCGGAAGCTGCGATTCTCGAGCAGGTGCAGGATCGGCGCGTCGGTGGTGAGCCGCAGGGGCTGGGGCTCGGTGAGGAAGCGGATATGGTTGGTGCCGCTGGTGCAGGCGGCGCTGCGCGCGCCCCAGCCGGTCGCCGGGCTGACCGTCACCCGGATCCGCGGCGCACCGGCGATCGGCCGCACGATGCGCACGAACGCGACCGGCCGGTAGGTGCGCCCGCCCCGTTCGAGCCGCGGGCAGAAATCGTAGACGTCGGCGACCCCGCCGTCCGCGTCGGTGAGCCGCGTCACCAGGATCGGCGTGTTCTTGAGATAGCGCTGGGTCGCCGAGACCTGGCCTTCGAGCGCGATCCGCCACTCGCCGCGCACCGGCGGCCTCGGCTCGAGCAAGGCGCAGAACAGGGGATCGCCGTCGACCCGCGGCTGGCAGGCCCAGACCAGCCCGGCCGCGTCGTCGATCAGCGCGCTGACCTGGCAATTGCCGATCGGCCAGAGATCGAGCCCCTTCATGCCGCCGCCTCGAGCCAGTCCGCCACCGCCTTGACCGAGGCGAGCCGGTAGCGCGCCGCGCTCTCCCGCGCGGGGCCCACCAAGATGCCCGCCCCGCCGAGCGCGGCGGCGGCGGCGAAGGCATGCTCGTCGGTCAGATCGTCTCCCACGAACAGAGGACGCGCGCCGGCGAACCTCGGTTCCCTCATCAGCGCCTTCAGCGCATCTCCCTTGTCGGCGCCGGGCGCGCGCAGCTCGGCGACCATCTTGCCGCGCTGCAGGCGGAGGCCGCGCCGCCGCGCGATCCCCTCCATCAAGGCGAGGACCGCGGCTTCCGACCCGGGTGCGCGGCGATAGTGGAGCGCGACGCCGAGCGGCTTGCCCTCGACGATGAGGTCGTCCCGGCCGGCGGCGAAGCCATCGACCTCCGCGCGCGCCTCGTCGAGCCCGGCCGGGGCGCTGAGCGGCAGGCTGGTGCCGTCGGCGAGACGGAGCTCGAGCCCGTGCGAGCCCGCGACCGCGACTCCGGAGCAGGGCAGATGGCGCTCCAGATCGGCGAGCGCGCGGCCGCTGACGATCGCCAGCCGCCCGCCGAGGCGCAGGCGCAGCCGCTCGAGCAGGGGCCCGAGCGCCGGCGGCACCCGAATCGCATCGGGCGTCTCGGCGAGCTCGACCAGGGTGCCGTCGAAGTCGAGGAACAAGGCGGCCCCTTCGAGCAGTGCGGGCGGCGGCGGGGCGAGCATGGGCATCGCCTCCCCGTTGGCCGTCCTTCCCGCAAAGCTCAAGCGGATGCATCACTTTGGGATATCAGGCCGTTTCACCGGGCGAACGAAATCGCTTCCCGTCGCTCCCTAATGGTCTATATTCTCCATCTGGTGCGGCGCGCATCGACGACGGCCAACGCCGACGACGCCGCTCGGGGAAAGTTCAATGGCGTTTGTGGAATCCTTTCTCGCGCGGCGATCCGTTCTGATCGGCCTTGGCGGCACGATCGCGGCCACGACCGCGGTGATCGTCTCCCCGCTCCGGACGGTGGCCGCGCTGACCGCGCGCGACCTGGTGCGCCGCCAGCCGACCCTGCGCAGCCTGCTGCTCTCCCTCGCCGATGCCGGCTATGACGAATGGCTGGACCAAGTCGGCACGATCTTCACGATCGGCGGCGGCGCTGGCCTGAAGCTGGTCGCGGTCGAGGCCTTCAACACGCAGGGCACGCGGCCGATGCGGCTCGCGCGGAGCAGCGCCTTCGTGGCCAAGTTCGACGTCCAGAACGGCGGCACCCTGGCCGGCGACCTCATCTACACGGCCAGCCATCCCCGCTACGGAGCGTTCAGGATCTTCCTGTCGGCCTCGCCCGATCCGCGCCTGCCGTACCGGATGACGGCGCTGTTCAACTAGGGCGGCCCGCCGCCTATGCCACCTCCCCTCCGCCGGGCGGCCGCGCTCGGCGTCACCTACCGGCCGATGCAGGAGGAGGACGTGCCCTTCGTCGCCGCGGTCTATGCCTCGACCCGCACCGAGGAGCTCGCGGTCACGGGCTGGCCCGACGAGATGAAGGAGGCCTTCCTGGCGCAGCAGCACCGGGCCCAGCATTATCATTACCAGACCTATTATCCGGGCGCGGAATGGCTGATCGTCGAGCAGGACGGGGTCGCCGTGGGCCGCCTCTATATCGAGGAGGGCGCGACGGACATCCGCCTGATCGACATCGCCTTGCTGCCCGAGCGGCGCGGCGCCGGGGTCGGCCGGGCGATGGTCGGCGACCTGGTCGAATGGGCCGGCGAAGTCCGCAAGTCGATCTCGCTCCATGTCGAGCCGAACAATCCGGTGCGGCGGCTCTATCTGCGGCTGGGGTTCGTGCCGACCGGCCTGGCCGGGGCCTATGAGGCGATGCTGTGGGAGCCCGGGAGCGGCAGTTCCGACGGCGGCTAACGCCGCGACGCTGGTCCTGCCCGGATCTGCCCCTTAAAAGAAGATCGCTTCGTAGAGGGCGCCGCGCGTGTCTCGCGCGAGCGGGGTCACGAAGATCTCGAAACGGTCGCTGTCGATCTCGAACGCGAAGATGCCCTGCGCGAGCATCGGATCGGCCGGGCCGAGAAATTCGAGGCGGAAAGCGCCTCCGGGCCGCGGCGAGCCGGGCAGGGCCTGGGCAGCCTCCAGCACCATCGCCAGTGAATGGCCGCCCGCCTTCACCTCGAAATTCCTGCCGACCCGGCCGGAGAAGTGGCTGAACGCCATGTCCTCGATGGTCGCCATCAGCCGATCGCCCCCCTCATCCGATCATCCCTCAGCGGATCGTCTCGTCGGGATCGACGCCCCAGATCTGGTCGACCCTGATATAGCCGCTGCGGCCGCGGACGTCGAACAGGCACCAGCCGCCGGCGCAGCGCGAGACCCGGCCGACCACGCCCGGCGCGGCGCGGAAGCGGACCGGCGAGCCCTGGTCGGGCGCCTCGCGCAGCTCGCGCGGCTCGCCGCGGCGCACGATCGCGGTGCGCTGGTCCGAAAGCAGCCGCACCAGCATCCACCCCGTCGTCCCTTCCGGATCGCTGACCTTGCGCCAGTCGCGGTAGATCTCGACCACGCGGATCGGCAGGTCCGGGCGCACGTAGAGCCAGGTCCCCGGATAATTCTGGCCCGGCCCGGTGCGCATCATCGCCCGGCCCGAGGCGATCGAGGCCCAATAGGGAACGGTGCGCGGCGCCTGGGCGGAGGCGGCGCTCAGCGAGAGCGCGCCGGCGATCGTGAGGAGGAGGAATACGACCCGCTTCAGCATGTCCCCTGGCTCAGTCCCCGGTCTGGATGCGCTCGACGAGCTGCTTCACCGTGGGCACGAAGCCGTTGGAATAGAACGGGTCCTTCCTGAAGCGGAAGGCGCTGTGGCCGGCGAACATGAGGTTGTTCTCGGTCGACCCGCCATGGGCGATGTCCTGCAGCGTCTTCTGGATGCAGAAGCTGCGCGGATCGGCGAGGCGGCCGGTGGTGTTCTTCTCATTGTCGGCCCAGGAGGAGAAGCCGCATTGGGAGAGGCAGCCCATGCAATCGGACTGGTCCTTGCGGATGACGTGCTTCTCCTCGGCGTTGACGAAGACCAGGGTCTCGTCCGGGGTCTTGAGCGCCTCGGTGAAGCCCTGGGCATACCATTCACGGGCGCGGAGCAGATCGCCCTTGGTGACCCAGTAATTCTTCTTGTTGCCGACGCCGACGTCGAGCTGGAAGGCATGGTCGCCGAGCGGCTCCTTGGTGAAGGCGATCTGGCGGTGCGAGCGCGCCTCGAGGTTGCGCAGGAAGGGGTTGCGCACCGCCGAGCTGTAGAAGCCGGTCGGCGAGAAGCGGTGGAGCAGGATGTCCCCCTCCTCGAGCGTCATCAGCCGCGCCTTCCACGCCTCGGGAATCGGGCTTTCCTTGGTGAGCAAGGGGCGGGTGCCGAACTGGAAGGCGATCTGCCCGAGCTCGTCATTGTCGATCCAAT
>Ga0070686_100001333_pt1 | contig 13968 bp, 10 predicted proteins | sample KBSS23LmetaG_FD_65654 | JGI IMG/M metagenome (GOLD analysis project Ga0070686, IMG submission 65654) | Switchgrass rhizosphere microbial communities from Kellogg Biological Station, Michigan, USA - KBS S2-3L metaG | ecosystem: Host-associated > Plants > Roots > Rhizosphere ...
AACCCGCCGAAGACGCCATCGAGCCGAACCTCGCGTTCTTCGACAAATCCGGCGGCGCTTACGGACGCGCCTTTTTCTTCACCGACGGCGGCGCCATCAAAATTTTCGGACGCTCCTATCCCGTCATCGACACAATCGAAATCTACGATTGCTTTTCCAATCCCTGCGCCGGCGGAATTTCCATCGAACATCGCGGCTTCGTCGGCCACGCCGTCACCATCACCAACTGCGTCTTTCGCAACAATCGTTCCGCCGTCACCGGTTCCGCCATCGATCTTCTCACCGGCAGCGCCGCCAAAATCAGCAACTGCCTTTTCGTCGGCAACATTTCGAACACCCGCACAAACTACGTCCCCGTGCCCGGAAACATCGCATGGCCCAATCCACAATTATTCGCAACCACCTTCAATTACATGAAAACCAACGGCTGCGGCGCCCTCACCGTTTTCGCGCCCTCCATCGCGACCGTCGATCACTGCACTTTCACCGGCAATTTCAACGGCGTCGATGATCGCGGACCGCGCAGCAGTTATCGCAACTGCATCTTTTGGCAAAACAACGCGAAAGGCGGAATTCGTCCGGGCGGCCGTTACGAAATGGCCGTGGACACTCCAAACGTCATCGGCTGTTTCCTCCACGGCGATACGGACGATCTGCGCGGAACCATCTCCCACACATCGAATCAACTCGCCTGCCCCGATCCAATGTTCGACGCAAACTTCATCCCGCAAAACCCCGTCTTCGCCAACGCCGGACGACGGTAGCAGTTCAAGAGTGCGATTTCCCCTGTCGGTCAACGCGTTAATCCGACCGAATTCAAAGAGCGGCGTCGGACCGCCGCACTCCAGAACCTTGCGGATTTCAAAAGACATTCGAATTCGCGATAGCGTCCTGGAGTGCGGCGGTCCGACGCCGCTTTTCCGCGACCGACGCTCAAAATCGCACCCCGCTCAACCCGCCGGCTTCGCAGCGGTAAACCGATACGACTTCAACTCCAGGGCCGTCCCCTTCCCCGTGCCTTCGCGAACGATATAAGCGCGATCCAATTTCAAATCGGAAATCGATTCCGTCGTCCCCGTCACCGGCCAAAAAATTTCCGCCGCGCGAATCGCCGTCGCATCCCCAAGCCCAATCTCCTGCCGCAACGGATTCGATCCGAAACTCCCGCCGCTGTTCACCGTTTTATAAATCGTCCGCGGCCCTTTGCTCGTTTCGACCACCAGCTTGATCCGCGCGCCGATCCCCGCGCGATTCGATTTCACGCCCTCGATCTTCAACTTGATCCAATGATTCCCATGCCCGGGGTTCTCGAAAAACGCGCTCCGCGCCGTATCCCCCGTGTAAGCGCCGCCCAGAATCGTATAGACATCCTGGTCGCCATCGTTATCGAAATCCGCGAACGCCACCGCGTGCCCCTTCTGCAAATGCCCAAATCCGCCCGACGTCGTCACATCCTGGAATCGCTTCCCGCCGTCGTTGCGAAACATCCGCTTCGGAATCAGCGTCGAATTATCCGGATCGCCCGTGCCGCAATAAAAATCGAGAAACCCATCGTTATCCAAATCGCCGAAATTGCAGCCCATCGTCGGCACGAGCTTGTAAAGATTCACCGCGCGCGTGACATCCTCGAACGTCCCGTCCCCCTTGTTCCGCCAAAGCCGAAGCCGCTCCGAGTCGTGCGGCTCGCCCAAATAATCCGACACCACATCCGCGAGCCCCCTCATAAACGACCCCGCCACAAAAATATCCAGCAATCCATCGTTATCGAAATCGAAGAACCACGTTGGAAAACTTCGAATCGGCTCCGCCACGCCCGCCTGCGCGGTCACATCCGTGAACACCCAGCGCCGGCCGCCTTTGCCCGCGCCGTCATTGCGCAACAGACGATTCGGCTCGTTGCCACACGAAAGATAAAGATCGACGCGCCCATCATTATTAAAATCGCCCGCCGTCACGCCCTTCACGAACGCCACGATGTCCAACCCGCATTCCGCCGCCACGTCCGTAAACGTCCCGTCGTGATTATTGTGAAACAGCTCGCACCGATTCGTCGCATCGACCGTGCTTTCATTCCCCACAAACAAATCGATCCATCCATCATTGTCGTAATCCAGCCACACCGCCGCCTGCGTCGGATGTTCCGTCGCCAATCCCGCCTCGAAACTCACATCCGAAAAGGTCCCGTCGCCATTATTCTTCAACAGCGACTTCGGAAAATTCCCCGCCGCCCCGCGCCAAGCGCCGCGCAACACCAGCACATCCACGAAGCCATCGTTATTGAAATCCGCCTGGATCATATTCAGCCCTCCGCGTGCCTCCTCCAACCCTGCGTCCTCCGTCACATCGCTAAACGATCCATCCCCATTGTTATGAAACATCCGCATCTTCCCGGTCACCGCCCAATTCGACGCCATGATGTCGATATTCCCGTCGCCATCGAAATCATCCGCCACCACCCCGCCCGCGAGCCCGCCGATTTCCAACCCAAGCGGATTCGCAATATTCACAAATCGTTTGATGTCGTATTCCGAATTAAAAACGCGCGGTGGAATTAGCCATTGCGCCGGCACTTTGTCCGGATATTCCGCCAGCGTCATATACGCCAGATTCAACAACCAACGCAGCTTCAAATCCGTCGGCTTCTTATTGAGCAACTCTGTCAAAATGCGAATCGCCTCCCGCGAGCCTCGCTGCTTTTTATGAAACGCCGTCCCCTGGAACGGCAAAATGCACGCGTCCGGTCCATGCAACGAAAGGCAATTCTCGACTTCGCCAATCCGCAAATAATCCAGCGCCTCGGCCAGCAACATCGAACTCACATTCGCCGGCGTCGCGTAGCGCGGCACCGTTTTATAAATTTGCCGCAACTCCTCGATCGTCTTGAGCGAATCCTCCATGTCCCCGGCGCGCAGTTGATCCACAATCAACTGCGAAACCGCCATCATCTGCTCCCGCGAATTCGGCGCCGCGCTCGCCGCCTGTTTCTTCAACGCCTCGGCCCGTTCGTCATTCCGATACGGGTCCAACATCGGATCGGTCACCTTCAGAATTTCATCGATCCGCGCGGTCATCCTGCGCACCCCCGCGGTCACGTTGGTCGAAGGCGCCGCCACCACGTTGCAAATCGACAACGCGCTCAAAAACAAAATCACCCAACATCGTCTCCTGCTCATTTACTTTTCCGAAGCGCCGCGAGCAATTCCGCCAGCGCTTCCTTTGCAATGCCATCGGACGGATCAATCCGCAACGCTTCGCGAAAGCATCGTTCAGCCTGACCAATTTCGCCCAATTCTGCCATCACGAACCCGAGATGTCCGTACGCCTTGCCGTTTTCCGGATCGAGCCGCACCGCCGTTTCCAGTTCGCGGCGCGCATCCGTCCATTTACTTTCCGAACGCAACAGCGTCCCCAATTCATAATGCGCTTTCGCGAATCCCGGATCAATTCCGATCGCCCGCGTCAATTCCCGCCGCGCCCGTTCCTTGTCGCTCCACAACAGCAAGGTTCCCAATTCCGTGTGCTCCGCCGCCGAACCTGGATTTAAGATCACCGCCTGTTCCGAGCGATCCAACATCACGCCCAACATATGACGATTGTGATCCTCCAACAAAATCGACGTCTCAGCCCGCCGGCGCGGCAGCAACTGCAACCACAGCTCGCACATCTCATCGCTCGTTTGCGGTCCATAACGGACGCGTTTCGGCGGACAATTCGGATTGGCCGGATTGTTGGTGGAATTGTCGTACGTGTAGCGCAGGCTGAGCAGCGTGCCCTTCGGCAAATCGATGGGATGCTCATAACGATAGCTTCCCTGCCATTGAAAATCCCAGCGCTTGATCCGCAACAGTTGCACTTTGGAGCCGTTGGGGAGCTCCGCCTCCGCTTCCATCTCCCGCGCGAGATAATGCGCGTGCGGCAAAATCGCCAGCGCCTGCGCGTCGATCGGCAACCGGTACGCATCCGTCACCACCACGTTCGTCGCGCCCGCCGGAAAATCCAACGAGAGCGACAACAATTCGATTTTCACGCACTGATTGGTCGGCGGCGTGTCCGTAAAATAAAAACCGACCGAGGCTTTCAATCCCTCCGGCTTCCCCGAGCGATTCAAATGCAATTGCAGAACCACATCCGAACCTTTCGACAACCGCCACGGCATCCCCGCTGGACTCTCGATCGGCGGCTCGCCCGGATGCCACGTCAAAAATTGCCCCTCCGGCATCACCGCTGCGGCGGACATTCCATCAAACCCCGGCGGCCCATCCTTCGTCTCCAAACGCCGCGCCGCCCCCGTCGAATCCACTTTGATGAAGGCATGATGAACGATCTTCGCATTGCCCGAGACAAATTCGACCGCGCGCACATACCGGTCCCGATCCAACCCCACCGGAATCAAAAAATTCCGATACACATCCGCCCCTTCCGCTCCCAACAAATAACTGCGCGGCATCGCAACGACCAAATCCGGCTTGCCCAACGTCCATTCATCCCTGAACTCCGGTCGCGGCGGCAGGTCCGCTGGATTTCCCTTCGGCGCTCCCTCCGCGATCCATTGCTTAAAAAGGGCGCGCTCGCGCGGGTCGAGCCGCCGCTCATGCAAGAACCCATCCGCTTGCGGCTCCGGCAACCATGGCGGCATGGAGCCGTTCTGCGTGACCGTAAAAATTTGCTTGGTCCGTTTGGCGACATCGTCAAAAGTCAGCAACGAAAACGGCGCCGCCTGCCCCGGCCGATGACAAACCGCGCACCGGCCATAAATGACCGGCGCCACATCCTTCGAAAAAGTCACATGCTCCGGCAGAGCGAATGACACTGCGTTCGTCCCCGTCGCCGCTTCACCCTTCTCGACCGCCTGCGCTTGTTCTTTCGCTTTAGGCGCCGACGGCGAACATCCAATCAATCCAGTTCCCAGGCAAATAAACGCCCCAAAGAACGCAACACGCAACGAAAGCAATGGGGCGTTCCTTTCAAACAAACACTGGAATGGACTCATCCTTGTACGGCCGAAAACCGAGCAAAAATCATTCCAACCCATAGGGGCACGAACCCGCCAAAATCGTTTTCCCCACCTAAAAACGGAACCGCTCTTTTTATGTGGAGTGCGGGGAGAATCACCGCTTTCACTTTCTCGGAATGCGCTCTCACGCTAGGACCGATCAAATCAAGACCTCAAATCCCTGGACCGCTCGAATCCTGTTCCCCAAAGTTTTTACAAGCCATGTCGCTTAGACCCACCTCGTTCTCTTGACGCTTTGACATTCCTTTGGTCTTTCCTTTGTCATTCCTTTGTCATTCGGATTTTGTCATTTGTCATTCCTCAAACAAAACCAATCACCCCCACAAAATACCACTTGCAATATACTTAACAAGCAGCATAATAGTCCACGACAGGCCAAGAAAAGCCCTTTCCTCCGCCTCGTGCGGCCGGAAAGTAGAATCTGACGGACCGAACGACGCCCCTCGCCACATTTCACGTGGAGTTGCCTGAAGTTCCGTTCCGGGTAGGACAGACGTCCCGTCTGTCCCGTTGGGCGTCTCGCCCAACGGCATCGTCCCACTCGGCGCCCAACTTCATCCAACATCGACCATGTTTCACGTGGTTCACCGTGGCTCCCCAAAAAAAACGGGACCGCACGCGCCCTTCCTTCCCACAGATCGCCTTCCTCCACCTGTCAGAAAGAGAAAACGATGAACGCCACCAACAACACGAACAACCTCACCGGTGCCAAAACCTGCCCCGTCCCCGTCGATCAAGTCCATGAAGTCCATGAAGTCCATGAACTCCATCCCGTCCATCAGAATCCTCCCACAACCACCGCGCCAAATGTAGAAAACTCCCTCCAAAACACCCAACTGACGGGAAATCAACCACTTCATGGCGGGAAAATGGCGGGAAGCACGCGGGAAAATGCCGGGAAACAGGCGGGCAACAGCCGGGAAGATGCCGGGAAACAGCCGGGAAAAATCCACCCTCATGCCGAGAAAAACTCAAATCCAAATCCCGATCGCCGCGCCCTCCCCCAGCATCTCGCCGCCGCCCGATCCAATCTTTACGACCGCCTTTTCGCAGCACAACCTTGCATCCTTCCTTCGGATCAACTAAATCCCAATCCACACAAATACGCGCCCATCATGCGGCCCTTCAAAATCACCGTCCTGATCGCCCTGATCGCCCTGGCGCTTTTCACCGGCGCTCGCGGCGCGGAGACCGTCACTTTCTCCACTCACATTGCCCCCATCATCCATGCCCGTTGCGCCACTTGTCATCACGAAGGCGAAGCCGCTCCCTTCAATTTGTTGTCTTTCGAGGACGTTCGCAAACGCTCCAAACAAATCCTCGAAGTCGTCGAGAGTCGCACCATGCCGCCCTGGCTCGCGGAACATGGTTATGGCGAATTCGCCAACGAACGTCGCCTCACCGATCGCGAACTCACGCTCATTCGCCAATGGATCGCCAACGGCGCGCCCGAAGGCGACCCGAAGTTGGCGCCTCCGAATCCTCAATTTTCCTCCGGCTGGCAATTCGGCGCGCCCGATCTCATCGTCACCATGCCCAAGCCCTTTCATCTCGGCCCCGAAGGCCGCGACGTTTATCGCGATTTCGTCATTCACCTTCCCCTCGAACGCGATCGCTTCGTGCGCGCCGTCGAATTTTCGCCCGGCAACCGCAAGATCGTTCATCACGCATTCATCCGCGTCGATGAAGAAGGCCAGGCCCGCAAGCTCGACGGCGCCGATGGCGAACCCGGCTTCACCAATATGTATTCGAAGGCGCGCATGCCCGGCGGCCAGTTCCTCACCTGGAATCCCGGCAGTCGTCCCATCGAATCCGCCCCCGGCCTCGCCTGGCGCCTTGCGAAAAACAGCGACCTCGTCGTCGAAATGCACCTCAATCGCAGCGGCAAACCCGAAGCCATCCAATCTTCCGTCGGCTTCTATTTCACCGATCAACCTCCCACCAACACCTGCTACACCTTCAAACTCGGTTCGCACGCGCTCAATTTCCCCGCCGGCGCCACCAACGAAATCATCCGCGACTCGCTGGTCCTGCCGGTCGATATCGATGTCCTCGCCGTCTATCCCCACGCCCATTTTCTCGGTCGCGAAACCCAGGCCTACGCCCTTCGCCCGGACGGCTCCAAAGAATGGCTCATCTGGATCAAACAATGGAATTTCAACTGGCAGGGCGATTATCGTTACACCAAACCCATTCATTTCCCCAAAGGAACCACGCTCCATTTCCAATTTTCCTACGACAATTCCACCAACAATCCCGCCAACCCGAATCATCCGCCCCAGCGCGTCCTCTACGGCGAACGTTCCAACGACGAAATGTGCGAATTGGGCATCCAGGCCCTCGCCCGCACTCCCGCCGATCTGAAAATTCTCCAGCAAACCATGGCCGTTCGTCGCGCCAAATTGCTCGAAGACCAATATCGCACCCGCGTCTCGGTCTTTCCCGACGACGCCGAAGCCCAGACCACCTACGGCATGATTTTATTTACCCAACAGCGTCCCGAAGCTCGCGAACACCTCGACCGCGCCCTTAAAGCGCGGCCCGATCTGGCCGAAGCCCATTACAACAAAGGCGTTTTCCTGCGCTTCAACAACCAGCCCGCCGAATCCCGCGCCGAACTCGAAGCGGCCCTCCGCCTCGATCCGAATTTTCCGCGCGCCCACCAGCAACTCGGCTTTGCCCTCGCCTCCCTCGGCCAACTCGCCGAAGCCGTCCGCCACCTCGAACAAGCCCTCGAACAAAACCCCAACGATCCCGAAACCAAAGACGGCCTCGCCGAAATCCGCCAATTCATCAAGTCCCGCCCGCCCGCGAATCCACCTCCATCGAAGTAGCGCCCGCAGGCACGGGATATTCCGAAACCTTCCCCCCCGGCCAGGTCACTCGAATCGAAATCGGCTCCGTGCGAATTGAAAAAACCTTGACCGCGCTCTCCTCCCCAATCGGCCCCGAAACGCATCGCACTTCCTGGACTGGCCCGTAGCCATCCGCCGTCTTCAATCGAATCGACGCGCCAATCCCATCGGGATTTCCCACCGGCCCGCGCAGCCTCACGCGAAAGCCCGTCGCCGCCGTTCGATTCAGGAAAAGCTGCGTCGCCGCCGAATTTTGTCCCACCACCAAATCCATCTTTCCATTCGCCCGAAAATCCGCCTGCACCGGACTCGATTGCTGGCCCAGAATATCGACGCCCCTCGAATCCACCACAAATCCTCCCGCCCCATTTCCGCGCAGCAAAAGCCCGCGCCCCGCATCCAAACGTTCCGCATCGGGACGAACCCCAAAAAAATTCTGCGCGACAAAAATATCCTCCAACCCATCGCCATCGAAATCCGCCGCCGCCGCGCCCATCGCCGGAGAAAACTGCGCCTCGGCCGGCAAAGCTTTCCGCTCGAATCGATTCGTTCGATTCAAAAAAATCGCGCTCTCCAGCGAATCCGCCGTCAGGCGACTCGTCTTCTTCGACCCAAGAATCTCCTCCACCTTCGCCCGTGCAAACGCCGCATGCGTCGGAAACGCCGCGCTCAACCACGGAAACATCTTCGCATTGGTCACCAGGTCGTAAAGTGGCAGCATGCGATCCCCTTCCCCATACGCCTCGAAAACCGCCGTTTGCCCATCGTCATTGAGATCCCCATAAAAAAGCGCGGGGCGACCCAAATAAACCGAATTCAGCCCCCAATTTCCCCCCACAATATCCGGCAACCCATCGCCATCGAAATCCCCCGTCGTCACAAACGTCCACAACCCCGTCGGCGCGCCGAACGCCAGTTCCTTGAACGCGCCCTTGCTGTTCATGAACACGCGAATCGGCCCCCATTCCAAACTCAAAACCAAATCCGGAAATCCATCGCCATTCAAATCCGAAAAAATCGCCCCCGTCACCAAACCGAGATCGCGAAACATCTCCGACAACGCCGCATCCACCCGAAACGATTTCCCATCGTAACGCAGAACGTAACTCGAACCTGCCTTGGGATATTCGCCCGCGCACCCGCGTCCGCCGACAAAAACCTCCAACGAATTATCGCCATCGATATCGGCGACCGCCAGCGAACTGATCGTTACCCCCGGGACATTGATCGTTTGCACTTCGCGCCATTGATTCGCCACGACTTCATAAACATGAATCAAGGAATTCGTTGGATTCGCCTCTTCAAAATTACTCTCCGCGCGCAGCACGACCGTTATCTCATCCGTCTTTCCAAACGCCAAAATCGCCGCATCGTCCGCGCGAGCCGGCCGTTCCCATGGTGAACTTTTCTCGCGCTTCAATGCGCCATGATCGTTCATGAAAACCGCGCCCCGCCCGCCCTTTCCCGCCCCAATAATCAAATCGTCGAACCCATCGTGATTCAAATCAAGTGCCGCCAAAACCGGACCCATCTGGCTAAATTTCCGAGGCAGCGAAGGTTGCCGCGCGAAATCATCGAAGTCCCCTTCCTCATGCACATGTCCCAGCAGCGCGCTTTGATTTTCGAGAATCCCCGCCTCGACCGCCTTCGCCAAATTGACCGGTTTCGCGCTCGTGCTCTCCGAAATTTCGCACCGCGAATTCGCCGCAACACCCGCCAGTTCCGAAACGTTCCCACTCGGCCACGTCACTTTTACCGCGAGCAGATTCGTCGCCGCCCCCGCCGCAAAAACGCGTTCAGCCTGGTCGCTCGAAACATACCTTCCCCCCGCCATCATCACCTGCGATTGCGCCACCGGCCCGCCCGTCACCGTAATCCGCGCGCCAATCCCCTGCGTGTTTGGTGCCGCGCCTTTCAATCGCACCGCGACGCGCGCCGCCGCCGAATTATTCCGATACAACACCGCCGCAGAATTCATGCAGTTCACCACCACATCCAAATCCCCATCGTTATCCAAATCCGCCAGCGCCATCCCGTTCCCAATCGCCAGCGAATTAAATCCCCAATCCGCTCCCACCTCCTCGAACTTCCGATTCCGCAGATTCCGAAACGCATAATTCGGTGTCTCGAGCCTCGGGAATTTCAACAACGTCCGCCGCATCGCCGCGGTCCCAAGCTTTCCCATCTTATCGATCTCCGCGGTCACATCCGCATCGTCCACGTCGTGCTCAAAACCATTCGAGACCAAAACGTCCTCCCAGCCATCCAGGTCCACGTCCATGAACACGCAACTCCACGTCCAATCGCTCGCCGCCAGCCCGGAATAATTCGCCGTCTCCGTAAAATTGCCGAGCCCATCGCCCCACAACAAAACATTGCGCCGCACCTGGAACCGCGCCGCCAAATCCCCCGGCGCATTCGGCTGCGCATGCATCACGCTCCGTTGCGTCATCCGTTTCGCGTGGCTGCGGCTCAGCATATCCACCGTCAAAATATCGTCGTGCCCATCGCGATCCAAATCCCCCACATCGACGCCCATGCAGAAATAACTCGTCTTGCGAATCGCCGAACCGGGAGCCGCGCGAAACTTCCCATGCCCATCGTTCAACCAAATCCGATCCGGCATCAACGCGTCGTTGCACACATAAATGTCCGGCGTCCCATCCCCATTCAGATCGCGAATCGTCACCGACAACCCCTGGTCCCACGGCGCCTCCGCCACCGGTTCCCCCTTGTCATCAACGAATCGTTCGCTCCATTTCACCGGCGTGAAATGCGCGTGCCCATCGTTCAAATACAGAATATCCGGCTCGCCCAATTCATACATCACGCCATTGATAATCTTCAGCCGCTTCGCATTTCGACCCAACACCACCGGTTCGCCCTTCGCATTTTTTCCAACCGAAAGATTTCCCCCACTGCGCATGATCGACGTCGCCCCATAATTACAAACATACAAATCGAGCGTGCCGTTTCCATCGATATCCGCCAACGCCATCGAACTGCTCCCCCAATTCGAAACCAACCCCGCGTCCGCCGTGCGATTCGCAAAATGCCCCGTGCCATCGTTGATAAAACACGCGTTCGGCCCGCCCATCGAAGTCACCAACAAATCCAAATCCCCATCCCCATCCAAATCCGCGAACATCGCCCCCGTCGAAACCTGTCCCGCGCACGCCACGCCCGCCTCTTCTGTCACATCTTTGAACGCCCAGTTCCCAAGATTCTTATACAAGCGCGACTGGCCCGCCATGCTGCACAAATAGATATCGCAAAGCCCGTCTCCATCCACGTCTCCCAACGCCACGCCCGATCCATTCATCAAATTCGCGTTCGTCATCCGCGCCATTTCCGACAGCACATTCGTAAATTGAACGCCCGACTTCGCCGGCTCGATCAACGTGAAACCCGCCTTGCCTTCGAGCGGAACGGAAAGCTTCGAAATCGTGCTCTCCCCTGCCCTCGCCGATAAATCGCCCAGGACCATCGCGCACACGATCAATGCGGAACGGATCCAATTTTGGATGAGCGATTTGGGCACCCCAAAATCGTATTGCAATCCCCTCCAAGGTCAATCATCCCGCGATTCGCCCGGTTCTTGACAGCCCCCGCCGCGCTGCAATACTTCGCCCCATGAAGAAATCCACACTCATTGCGTCCCTCTTTTTCGCGGTCACCCTTTTCGCCAAAACCAATCCTGTGCAAGAAATCGCCATCAAAGACATCGACGGCAAGCCGACCAGCCTCGGCGCCTACTCCGGCAAAGTCGTCCTCCTCGTCAACGTCGCCTCCAAATGCGGCTTCACTCCCCAATACGAACAACTCGAAGCCATCCAGGAAAAATACAAAGATAAAGGCTTCACCGTCCTCGGCGTGCCCTGCAACGATTTCGGTTCCCAGGAACCCGGCTCCCCCAAAGAGATCAAAGAATTTTGCTCCTCGACCTACCATGTCACCTTCCCGCTGACCGAAAAAATCCACGTCAAAGGCCCCGAGCAACATCCCCTCTACGCCTACCTCACCGGCAAAGAATCCAAATTCCCCGGTGACATCAAATGGAACTTCGGCAAATTCCTGATCGGGCCCGATGGCACAATTCTCAACCGCTGGGATTCCAAAGTGAAGCCCGACGCCCCCGAAGTCGTCGCCGCCATCGAAGCCGCCCTCCCGAAGAAATAACCCCGGGACCGCCACGCTCCAGCGTGGCGCGTTCGCCAACTCTATGCACCTCCGTCCGACCCCGGCTTAACGCGCCGCGACTTTACTGCGACCACCGGGGTCAGTGTCGCCAAACTTATGGAGGGCCTCCTCACCTAAAACCTATGTTCTGGCTCTCCCTCCTCTTCCAACTCGGCATGATCGTCCTGCTCTTCCTTTCCTGGCGCAATTCCAGGAACCGAGCCCCGGAGACAATCAATCCGGATAGTACCCAAACCCCGTCTCCGACGAAAACCAATACGACACCGAATGATCCTGCATAAAATAATTGAGCTGGAATTTCCCCGTGTCGTTGTCGCTGGATAAATCGATATGCTCCTTCACCCAAGCATTCTTGAACGAGTATTTGTCCAACGTTAATGGGTACGAACCGGTCTTGTGTTTCTGATCGAGAACAAAATGAACGATCGACTGCGCCTCCTCTTGAAGCGCGATCAATTTACGAATTTGCGGTAACTGCCAACCCAGCACAGCCCCTCCCAAAACCAACAAACACAACACGGTCAACTTCGGTCTAAAAAGCCCGCCTACCAATAAAATCAGCGGAATCGCCGTCAGAATTCGAAACGGAACTTGGTCCATTTCGCCGTCGGTATAAAGCACCCAATACGAAATGCTCCAAAGCAAAGCGAAAATGCAGAGGCACACCGTCAAAACCACAAAAAACGACCGATACGATCCTCCTCGATCCTGCGCGACCCACCGACGTATCGGCAAACCAAGCGTGTTGCCGGAGAGTTCCATAACATCGCCAGTGAACAACTCGGTCCCGAGTTTGTCAAAACCTACACCCACGTTATGAAAGTCCGACTGGATCTGCTCGCGGAACTTAAACGCCTGGAGGAACGAGCGCGCCGCAGGAGAGAAGGCAATCCGCCCAACAAAAAAGGCGAAGCGCCTGACGCCTCACCTTCTGCAATTCAAAAATAAAAATTTGCCGACGCCTTAATCGAACGCGTGCCCGGCGCTGCAAAGAACATTGCGCACTTTGTGGCGCACCAGTTCCTTCACCTTCGTGCGCGCGGGCGCGAGGTATTTGCGCGGATCGAATTCCTTCGGATTCTCGAACAACACCTTGCGAATCGCGGCCGTCATCGCCAGGCGCAAATCCGTGTCGATATTCACCTTCGTGCAACCCACTCGGCGCGCGATTTCGATATCCGCTTCCGGCACGCCGGCTGTGTCTTCACCAAGCTTGCCGCCGTATTTGTTGATCTCGACCGCCAAATCCTTCGGCACACTCGACGCCCCGTGCAACACCAGCGGATAATCCCCCAGGCCGGCATCCATGAGCGCTTTCTTAATGGCTTTGAGACGTTCCAAATCCAGGTGCTGTTCGCCTTTAAATTTGTAAGCGCCATGGGAATTGCCGATCGCCACCGCGAGCGAATCGACCCCGGAGGCCTTGACGAATGCGACCGCTTCGTCCGGGTGCGTGTAGGCGCCGCCCTTGGAATAGCCACCGCCTTCTTCGCCGTCATCGTGCTGGGCTCCCACGAGCATGCCCAGTTCCCCTTCGACGACGCAGTTATGCTTGTGCGCGTAATCGACGACTTTTTTGCAAATCTCAATGTTTTTCTCGAAGGCTTCGTGGGAGGCATCGATCATCACCGACGTAAAACCCTCATCGATGCATTCCTTGCACAACTCGAACGTATCCCCGTGATCCAGGTGCACCGCGATCGGGATGTTCGACAAACTCACCGCCGCCTCGATCAACTTCTTCAGATAAACCGGGTTCGCATATTGGCGCGCGCCCTTGGAGATCTGGAGCATCACCGGAGCCTTTTCCTCCTCGCAAGCTTCCACGATCGCCTGCAACAGCTCCATATTGTTGACGTTAAACGCTCCCAGCGCGTATTTGCCTTTCAACGCTTTGGC
>Ga0070686_100001335_pt1 | contig 13961 bp, 14 predicted proteins | sample KBSS23LmetaG_FD_65654 | JGI IMG/M metagenome (GOLD analysis project Ga0070686, IMG submission 65654) | Switchgrass rhizosphere microbial communities from Kellogg Biological Station, Michigan, USA - KBS S2-3L metaG | ecosystem: Host-associated > Plants > Roots > Rhizosphere ...
CCCAGCTTGTCGAGAGGCGTTGGAAAACCGAAACGAGGTCGGACGAAAGCAGGTTCTTTTCCAGGTCGCTGTGGGCCGAGAGGATGTTGAAACCGATCGAATATTCTTCATCCGACGGATCGATCAATACCACGTCGTTGATTCGCCCTTCAGGGATGATCCCCAGAATCTGCTCAACCAAATCACCGTGCGGATCGAGCACCGCTACGCCTTCGCCGTTTTCAATGCTTTCGCGGATGAGATTGAAAAGCAGCGTCGATTTGCCGGTGCCACTCGCTCCGATAACATGGATGTGTCGCGACCGTTGTTCGGGGGTGAGACGAATGGGAACCGATTCAGTTAGATGCGTATTGTTTCCGAGAAGCAGTCCACTCGCATTCCGGGCATTGTTGGGGGCCTTTTTGCTTTTTGCCGTATCGCGTTTGAACGCAGCGGAGCGAACTGCGCTCGATGGAAGATGCACAAAACCGATCAATTCTTCGGCGTTTAAAAGCATTCCCGAGCGATGCGATTGGCGGCGCAGCAAATCTTCGATGTGATCCTCAAATGGGTATCCTTCATTGTGAAGCGGGATTAATTTATTGCCGCGCGGATTGGCGAACACGCCTAAAGAACCGGCAAGATCACGGGCAATGGATACCGCGCCTTCATATGTTTCGCTTTTGGCGGCGACCCGTACCACCGCGGCGTATAACGGATATTCCACCTTGTGTTCGGCGGCGGCAGTCACCTCGGGAAAGTTAACAAAGAATGGTTTTCCTTCCGAATCAGTGACCGCTTCCAAAATGCTTTCCGACCACTCCTCCCGCGCGGGCTCGAAAAGCACTTGGAAAATTCCAACCTCGCCGGGCTGCAATTCAGAAAGCGCACCAATGATCCCCACGAAAGCGTCGAGCTTGCCCGTCGCCACTGGAAACATGAATTCGCGATCAAGACCGAATTCGACAACGAGGACTTCGTCGCTCTCCGATGATTGCCAGGCCTCTTCAAGAGCCGCCTCGCATGGCTTAAAAACGGCTTCTGGAAAATGGGCCTGTAATTGCCGGCGAACGTGGGCCGCATCTTCGTGCTGCGCCGCGAACTGCGCGCAGACGTTGCCCGGCGTGCCGACGAGTTCGAAGGATATCGGTCCACGGCAATGCGAGAGATTGCGGAGAAATTGGGAGAACGCTTCGTTGGAAATATCGAGCTTCGCGGGCAGTGATGTTTGGAGTTCAACGAGTGGTTCGCGGAACAATTCAAGGGGCTCTGGCTCTTCCTCGGGTTCCGGCTTCTCGATGCTCGGGGTTGAGTCCGGGACGTTCTTCGTTAGCCGCGCCACCAGCGAACTCAGGAAAGTGGGTCTGTGGCCGTCATCGGTGATGGCTGGCGCATCGGGCCGGAAATGGCGATGAAATGGGCGAAAGGGCGGCTCGGGTGAAACCGGTTGCGTCCAGACGGTCCACCCGCGCCCACGGAGTTCCCAATCGTAGAACTGATCGGAGAGCGTTTCGTGAAGCGAGGCCATTGGTCACGCTGCGGCTTCCGGCTGCTTTTTTGGCGCCGACCGCTCCTCAAAAATGGCTCCGTGAATCGGTTTGCGGTCGAATCGCTTCACAATTTTGACGCCCTTCGCGGTGGTAACTTCATCCAGAACGAGTTCAGTGATGGCATTCACCGTCGTTACATACATGAGCCTGGTATCTTCCCGAAAATATGTTTCCTTCCGGAACAAAACTTCGTAAACCGCACCGATCACGGGCGTTTTCAAAAGATTGGCATCCAGATTTTTCAAGCCGAGCGTTGCGGCGTTTCGCATCGCGAAAAATCCCGCGCCTAAAAGCACGAGAAATGCGACGAATCCGGGTATTGATCCGAACAGGCGCGAGAAAAAGCTAAAGATCAAGACAAGGCCTATCAGAAAAATGACCATTTCCATCGGCTTTATTCCAAGGGGCAGTTCCACGAAGCGGAATGAGAAAAAATATGAGGTTCCGAATGGCGCGGCGCAAATGTCGAAGACGAGACGCTCGCGCTGGAGACGCAAATATTCCCGCTTGCCCGTGAGCATTCCACCTTCGTTGAATTCGGGACGGGAAATTTCCAAGCCGGGCACTTTTCGCGCCGTCAATTCTCGTTCGATCGCTTGATAGAATTCGCCGCTGAGGTATGAAAAATTGTCCACGGCCGAGTACCAATGGTTATGTACCTCATCCTTGGGCGAGAAGAATTTCTTCCAAATTGAAATCTCTTCGGTCGTCATATCGCTCCTTATTTGAGGCGCAAAGCCACGATGATCATCACCAAGCCAAGGCCCAGGCCGGCGTAGCCGCCGACCGAAAGGATTTGAAAAAGCTCTTTGCCGGCTTGGTCCAAGCCCCAAATGAGGATGAAAAACGGGACAAGGCCAGTGAACAGGGCGACCTCCTTTTGAAATCGTTTCGCGAGACCCGCAGCGACGGTAAGGGCGCAACAAATCGGGAGGGACCAGAGAAAAGCGAATTGTTTGCCTTCCTTGGCCAAATCGAACCCCGAGGGCGCGCCGAGAAAACTATTGATCCACGGGAGGAAAAAGCAGATGCACAGGCCGCCGCCGCAAATGCTGAGCATCTTCGATTTATTGAGCGAAACGCTTTGATTTTGCTCTCCTGAACGCGTAACGGGTTCAGAGCTCATCGTTTCTGGTCCTTGATCGGGCATATGGTTTCCTGTGGTTTGAGTTGTTTGTTGGTGAACAAATCAAGTCATAAAGGGTTCAGGCGAGGCGGTTTACGCCAATATGTTCATCGCACATTTGTGCGGGGCTTTAAACTTTTTCGTTTTATGTAGTTTCATTACGGATATCTCGCAAGTCTTTTTATTGTTTGTATGTGCATTGCAATGTGATCCGCTAAACATACGAAGACGATCATTGATCGAAAACCATGTGAATTTCAGGAGAAGTAAGCAATCCCACTCCGGAATGCTCTAACCCAGCCGGATGGCACAGGGTGGTGGATCCCTTCTTAACGAAAACCTTTCGACCCCGTGCTTATTGCCCAAATCGGAACCCACTGCGGAGTTTATCGCCTTGCGGAGAGAACTTTGCGGGCAGTAAGATGGAAGGTACACGTCTGGTTGTCACAGACCTAGCAGAGCCGCACCTGCGTGTAGTTTCGTCGCTATTTCAGGCCCGCCCGTCTTGTTAATTGAGCGCCTTCAAGACATCTGCGATCCCCTTTGCGAAGGCCTGCGCGGTCGTTTGGCGCAATCGAAGATCGTGTAATCCTTGATTCGGTTCGGTTGGACGATTTACAATCGTGAAGGATGCTTGGAGAACACCCGTTGATCGATCAACCAAATCTCCAGAAACTGACAAGTTGCCTTGTTCAAAATCAAACCCAACCGTAAATCTCATCGCATTTGGAAACGGACCAACGTAATTAACCACGCCGATTTTCAAAAGGAGTTGATTTTCCGAAACGACTGCTGCCGGCTCTCGATTTGAAATCATAGTCGGAAATAGTCGACCCAAACTTTGATCTGAAATGAGTGCATCGGAAATTCGAGACAGGAAATCAAGCAAGTCTCGACGATCACAGTCCGTGCATTCATGAAAAAGTAAGGAATGCTCGATAGCTAATATCGAATACCTTTCGATGGAGAACTCGGAAGCCCTCCTCACGTTCGCTCGTAGCCCTGAACTGAGCATGCTGCAACGTTACGAACTCCATTTATAAATGCAAGCGTTCTCCCTCGGCCGAGTTCCGGCGGCCATGCAACTTTGCCTTTATGCCGGCGAATGAGCGATAATCGAGCAAATTCGGAATCGCTGAAATCTCACGGAGGTGATGGTCAACTCTTTTGGAGCCTACTTGCGCTACCATTAAAGAACATTCCTGATCTCCTCCTGTTTCAGGATGCGCAGATCATTCATTACATCCAAGACGATGCCTCCGCGCTTTAAGGCCAGAACTCGATCGCCATAGCCCGTAGCAATTCCCAGATCGTGCACAACCATGATCGTCGTTAGTCTCATCTTCGTAATTAATTCTGCCGTTCCGACTAATGCAAGTTGAGCGGTTTTTGCGTCCAGAGCTGCAAGGTGTTCATCAAGAAGTAATAGTTCCACACCTCCCAACGAGGCCATCGCGACCGATAGGCATTGTCGCAGTCCACCGGATAGGACAGCAACCGGATCATCTAACCGTGCCTCAAGGCCGATTTTGAATTCGGCCAAAATTCTTCGAAATTCATCCCGTAACGCTCTTTTTAACAATCCTCTAACAGTCGGAGCGCGGGAACGTCGGGCCGCCAAACATAGGTTCTCGAAAACGGAAAGCGTTGGCGCAGTGCCATCCAGTGGATTTTGAAAGACCCGTCCGATTCGTCTGCATCTCCTGTACGCCGGAACACCATTAAGGGATTTGCCATCAAGAATCACGCTACCACTCTCAACCTTAACAGTTCCTGAAATCACATTCAAAAGAGTGGTTTTTCCCGACCCATTGCCCCCAACCACAGTAAGCCATTGGCCCGCGGGTATTTTGATCGAAATGTCTTTCAACGCTGTAACAATTCCAACAGAGGACGGAAAACTGACGGTTACGTTCTCCATCTCTAAATGTGGAATCGGCATTAGTATTTCCTCCGAACGACGAGAAGCATTTCTTTGCCAGGCAGCATTCCGGTGGCCAAGGCCAGAATAACAAGAAGAGCGGTGGCCAACTTAAGGTCTGTGGGCGCAATCCCAAGTCTCAATGCAAGATTGACTATCGTGAAATAGGTCACCGCACCAAAGATGCAGCCCAGCAAAAGCTTTCCTAAAGATGATGGCGCAACGAAAACCTCACCAATTATTATCGAAGCGAGTGCAGTTACGAGGGTGCCAACGCCGACGCCAATATCGGCGAACGCCTGCTGTTGACAAAGAAGTGAACCAGACAATGCCACGAGTGCGTTAGAAACGGCGAGGCCGACAAGTTTAAGAGTCTCCGTTGGCAATGCGACACTAACTGCCATTGATTCGTTGTCGCCGACTGCACGAATAGCACCACCAATTTCGGTCGAAAGAAACCATTTTAAAAGGAAAAAAACGAGCGTTACAAAGACCAGAAGTAGGACAGCTGCAGTCCAGCGGCTTATTACGTCATCGCGTTCAAGCCAACGGAAGATCGTGGGGCGGTCAAGAAGCGAAATGTTTGCACGCCCCATGATTCGAAGATTGAGTGAATAAAGCATGGTCATTACTAAAATACCGGAAAGAAGTTTCGTGATCTTGAGTTGCCCGTGGAGCACCCCCGTCAAAAGCCCGGCACATCCGCCGACTACGCACGCAAAGAAAACAGCAACGACCGGGTGAACAGAGTGGACAATGAGAATGGCGGTGACTGCTCCTCCCAGCGTAAAGGAACCATCGATTGTGAGATCTGGAAAATCAAGTAGGCGAAAACTTAAAACCACCCCCATCGCCAATATTCCGTATATGAACCCCTGCTCTAAAGCTGTCTGAACGAGAGCGAGCATACTAGGCTACTCGATAATACGCTTGGCGCGCTTAAGGACAGCCTCGGGAATTGTCACGCCCATTTTCTGCGCTGCCGATTTGTTAATCACGAGATCGAAATCCTTAACGATGACAACAGGAATATTGCCAGGATTCTCACCGCGGAGAACCCGGGCTGCAAGCTCGCCCGTCAGGTGCCCTACGCGATTGTAATTAATACCGAGAGCGGCAATCCCGCCTCGCTCAACACTGTCGACATCCCCTACGAACAAGGGAATTCGGTTGTCTCGCGCCACTTTTACTAACGATTCTAAGCCCGAAACCACTATGCTGTCTGTGGCGTTGTAAAACACGTCCACCTTCCCAATCAAAGATGAAGCGGCCGATTGAATTTCGGTCACGCTAGAAATGGTCGCTTCTTTGAGATCCAGATGCATGTCAGCGCAGGCGCGGCGCATTAAGGGCATCGTCGCATCGTTGTTGGCTTCGCCAGGATTGAAGATCACACCGATGGCCTTCGTGTTTGGCAGAAACTCTACTATGAGTTGAATCTGTTGCCTTATTGGCCAAATGTCACTGACTCCGGTAATGTTCTTCCCTGGCTTCTCCATTGAAGAAACCAAGCCTGCATTGATAGGATCGGTTACCGCTCCGAACACGATTGGAACTTTGGTAGTCGATCCTGCTGCGGCCTGGCTCGTTGGAGTGGCGATAGGAATTATTACAGAAGCTCCCTCGGCAACGAATTTGTCGCAAATGCTGCGCGCCATCGGCATTTGACCTGATGCGTTTTGGGTTTCGATGCGGATCTTGTTTTTTGAACCAAATCCTTGCACTGTGAGCTCGTCGATCACTCCCTCTCGAATTGAATCAAGGGCGGGATGAGCAGCGATCTGGACAATTCCGACGATTCGTCCAGATTGGCGTGATTCCCTGACAAGAACGCCAAGGAGAAGCACCAATGCAACGCCTCCGATGCCTATTACCCAGATTTTCTTTTTCATTGTATGAGGCTCCTACCGCCTAATTGATTGCTGGGAAGCCATGAACCCAATTTTTATGACCGGTCCAGCTTGGGCTCGATTGTCCGATTTCTTTTAGCTTTGGAGATTTCAAATGCCCTTGCCTCAATGGTTTTGAGAATGATTCATTTAATTGCATGTCATGCTTCCATGATCTGGCTCCCAGAAAACTTGGCCGAAAGTAAGGATTTAAAGTATTCCGAGGATTGCAATAAAACCTTCGACATTTCTTGAATGCTCTCCTCTGGAGAGCCAAAGATCAGCAAAAGAATATCGGTTGTTTTAGGCGTAACGGATGTGAGACGATCCGGCCCGTCGGTCAAAGAAGCCATAACCGATTCACCATTACGAAGGACAATGCTGTTAGGGACGAGAGAAATCGTCCGTCCGGATATGTGGTCCATCCGTTCCTCAGGTTTTGCGACGTCGATAATTAATTGCCTGTTCAAAAAGTTGAGATCGTGCAATCCCATGAGGATTCCATTGTCAAGCTCGACAAATAGAATGATGTCGACCGCTGGATTGATGCTGCGGGGAATGCGCCCACTCAGAGTTGCATCAATGAGGGATGAAATGTGGTAAGCTCTCCTCGCTTGATTTCTTTGAAAGAAAACCTCCATCCCTTTTGTTTTGCCTTTCAGGCTTTGGGCTTTTGCGGCAAGATTGTCTTTGAGACCTTCAAGCATGGCCTGCGACTGGCTGTTCGGTGACGCGTTGTCCGCATTGCAGAAACACGCATACCCAATTTTAAATCCAGGCCATAAAGAACGTACGGCTGGAGCCAGCGTAATCGCAAAATCTATTGTTCGGCCGTCAGCTTCTGAGGACATGATGGGATTTTTTCATAAAACCTCATTTATTGCAAGGCTTTCGACGAGTTCGGGATGTGCTTGTGGTCTTCAAGGAATTTTTCCACTTCGGCCGCGCAAATCTTTCCACTCGTCATTGCCAAGCGTGGTGCCGTCCAATAGCGCGCATCGAACCATTTCACCAATTGTCGGGTGATAGCCTCACTCTCGATAGCAACCGCCAAAAAAAATCTCTCATCGTTCGAATCAGAAAGAGGAAAACCCAGGAGCGACACGCTCATGCCCAGCATTGTTACTGAAACTGAAATCTCTTCATAAACCAAAGATTGATCGACGAGTCCCTTTCCTTGGAAAGGGTTGAGCAGGTGTTCCTTGGTCCAGGCAATATCATTTTTGTTGTGTTTGTGACAAATGGCAATGGCTCGGTGAAGTCGCGGAGTGTCATCCTTGCCGAGCCATTCATTCAATGCTGTCAACCACTCCCCATCAACTTTTCCGCCATTCTGCGTTGAAGAATCGGATAAGGGTTCTTTAGCTGACATAACAATTCGGACCTCCGGCGGGTTGATTTCTTTAAGAAACTTCGCCGATTCTTTGTATATCAGGTTTTTAGGGAGCACCCGTATGGTTGAATGGGATTTTAGTGCAACCGTAAGCACTTTAACCAGGTCGCTTTCCTCTGAAGACAAGGTTCGTGCAATTTGCTTTGCATACGCTTCAATCTGAATGTCGTCGTGCCGTGTATACATCACAATTAGGGAGGTGGCTCCCGTAGCGACCAGTGAGGTCGCGATAATGTCGGAGAGGTGTCGATAAAATTCAGTGTCCCACCACCACGTAGCCAGGCTCGGCGGCGAAGGCTTTGTTGCAGCGAACACAGCGAAAAGCAATCCAAAAACGATCAATAACAAATCAACAACCAAGAGCAATCGATTAGCCAACAAAGTCTTGAGATTGTTTTTGATCGACACAACACTCCTTGTTTAATATGACCCTTGAGATTCCAATTTTCTCACGGATGCTTGATGTTTGCCTTCTCCAGGGTCGGTTCGAAGCCACGCCTTAACGGTAGCCTTGGTGACCGCCGAATTTGCTGGCTTTAGCCTCAAGGCAAGGACATTGGAGTGGTGCCAGCGCCTTGCATCAATAGCATCGCGAGGGGCAGGACAAAATGCGGCGCGAGCACCGCCCACTCTGTTGGCGGCGATTGAGACGCCGTTTCCTGTCCAACATATTGCAATTCCCATGTTGCAATTACCTTGCGCAACCTCTTCTGCGACCTCGCGCCCAACATCCGCCCAGTTTCCGGAATTTTGAGCGGAAGATTTGACAAATTGAATCTGATAGCCGAGCTGGACGAGAATCTTGACAACATTCTTAGTCAAGGCTGTTTCAGCGACGGTCCCGAATGCTACTTTCATACTGTTGTTGTGAATCATTTGTGAATCATGTACCTAATACTTCGACAAAATGAATCTTACAACTTTCGTTGGATTAACGCAAGCAATAAAGGATCGGCAAACGGCCAACGCGACGGCGTGGAAAGCGTCAAAGCAAATGGGAAAATTGCAGTCGAATCATTAAAGCCGCAGATTCAAATCGGATCCCGTTGTCCTTTTTCAACGTCCCTTCACGATGGAGTTGGCCGGAGCGGATTGGTTTGGAGTAAACGACGTGTTTTGTCCCATGCCCACTTGCGCTTGGGTTGGAATAACGACTTTTATTAGGGGTGCCACCCCTTCGTGACGAATAACTTTGTCGGATTAAAACCGGGGACTCAGGCGGATTTGTTGAACAAAATGTCCTTTCCCGGATGCGCCCTGATCCTCATAGTGTTCATCGTTATGAGACGATCGTGCCCAAAAATTCGCCCAGAGAAAAGTGTCCATCTCTCAGCGAAAAATGAATCACGGGGTGTCGAAGCCTGGCTGGAATCGACGGTACCTCACGGTGAAAGTTGACGGTCGGAACTGTTTATTGATCTGCCCTTTCTCAAAAAAAAGGAAACCTAAATGTCACACAGCATCATTTTTCCTCCCGGGACCGATTTCTCGGAGACCCTCCCTCATTTTCGGGACGCACGCGAGTTTCAAAACGGAGATAAGCAAAAAGTTTGGAACTTTGGCTTAGGTGACATTATTGGCGTACCAGGTTTGAGTGAGGTTTGCGAGCGAACACTTCAAAGAATGGCGCCGACTGCTGCCCGGCTTTTGATGCGTCTCCCCGGAATGCAGGGGGCTCTCCCTTTTTGCGAACGCCTCGCAGAATTAATTGCGCAAGAAACGGGCATTCGTACGACGCCAAATGAAATTCTGCTGACAAGCGGCGGATGCGACGGCATCACGATCGCCACATTGGCGTGCTGTCCGCGGAAAAGCGGAGTGGCGTATGCCGTCCCCTCCTTCCCTTATTGGTGTGTGTTGCAACATACTGGGGTTCGGCAGTTTCCGTTAGCGTTTAGCAACCCAACGGAATATCGCGATTGCTATGCTTCAAGAATGATCGAATTTTTGGCCGCAAATCCCGGAATTAAGGCCGTCATTTTCAATGAACCACAAAATCCCATGGGGGTGCCAATCCGTGACGATCAGCTTAAAAAGTTCGGCGACTATGTAGGCAATAACGATATTACGGTTATCGTTGACGATGTTGGCCGAGGATTAGTTCAAATGGTTGAGGGAGGCTGGTGGGGCCGGTATCTGCCGGCGGACAAGATGATTATTATTGACAGTTTCACAAAGCGATATGCATGTCCCGGTCTCAGGCTTGGATTCATTCGCGCAGAGAAGGACCAAATACGGAGCATGCGCGGCCTGGTTGCAAACTGGAGGGCGGGAATCAGCAATGTCTGTGCGGAATTCGGTTCTCAACTATTCCAGGAATTTGACAGAACTGGTCAGAATGGAATCGTAAAAAATGAGATTCTCCTCAGATTTCGCGAATTTTCGAAGGCTCTCCCAAATCTTTCGTCAGAATTTGTCCAAGTCCATCGTCCGGCTTGGGGATTGTACTGTTTGCTGGATTTCACCAACCTAGAAAAAGCAACCGGAATAGGCGGGCGTCAAGCAGTGGAATTGATCCGCCGAAAGGGCGTCTTAACATTGAACGACACATTCCTGTTTCCTCCTTCGTGTGAAGATTCCTGTCGCAACAATATCGTAAGACTGAGTATTGGTGGAACTCACGATGTTCAAAGGGGAATGGAATCATTGATAGACATAACGAAATCATTGAATTCGAGCAGTAGTTAAACATCTGTTAATCGTGGCTTTCGGGATCGAGCGTTGCGTGCGGAGAATCCCGCCGCTGGCAATTCGACTCTTATTAAAGTGCTCAAGAAATCGTCACAAACAGAGTTTTCGGCGTGCCTTAGGGCGAAATCCTGTGCGAATTGAGAAAGTCGAGCTAAGAAAAAGAGGCGCATTTTTGCGCCTCTGTGGATTATCCCATCATTCCCAACTGCCGGAGCGATGAAAAATTCGGTTGGCCGACGATAATGTGGTCGGTCACCTGAATTTTCAAAAGCTGGCCGGCGCGAACAAGATCGGCGGTGGCCGCAATGTCGGCCTGGGAAGGGGTCGGGTCGCCCGTGGGATGATTGTGCCCGAAGATAACGGAATACGCTGCGGCAATAATCGCAGCTCGAAATGCTTCTCTGGCATGGATGATCACCTGGTCGAGAAGCCCGATTGAAACAAGGTGATGCCCGATCACGCGATTGCGCACGTTCAGAAAGATGGCGACAAAGCATTCTCGGTCCTCAGAAAACCAAGGTGCCGAGGCAACGTGCGACCGCCAATATGCAGCCGCCTCTTCCGGTGTTTCGCACGTCCACCGTTTGTGCGGTGGCGGCGATTCCCGAAGCGAGATGATTTTGAATTCCTGCGGCTGCTTGTAGCGCACTCGAAAAGTCTTCGTTTGCGCGCAGAAACCGAACTCCAATTGGACCGAATTCAGGGGCTCGGACATAACGTTTGGAGTTTGTTTGTCCGAGATGTTGACGGCACGGCCGATGATTCGCTGGTGGATGCGATCAATTCCATGACACCGGGTTGGGGTGAACGAATCTGAACGCGTCCGCCAGGCTCAAAGCCCAAATCGCGCAGCCATCGACCGCGCAATCGGATGTAAGCGATCGGAGTTTTCCGATTCGTGATCGCCTTTTCAATTGCGAGATTCCGGTGCATGAACGAGTCGCCTTTCCATGGTCGCAAGCGCCGGTTCATCCAATTCAATCACGCCGCATTCGGCATCAAGAACAGAATGAAGCCGCGTCGTTCGGACGGGCAGCCGCCAAAGATCGCCTTTGATGGCTTCGGTCGCCGCATTGAATAGACGCCACGCGTTTTTGGCGGTGGCAAATTCAGGATGTCGCGGTTCGCGCCATTCCTTGAGCACGAGTCGGATGTCGCCGACGTTGATGGCCTCTTCATCGACAAGGCGAATGATGAGATCATGCGCCTGACGATCTGAAAGCTCCGCCCGTCGGTAGGCCTCGAAGCTTGTCGATTGCATTCGGAATTTGTCCGGCAACCGCGAAATGGTTTCGACGATCAGCCAGGACAAATCCCGCAGCAGGTTGGCGGTGTGTTTTCTTGTGAACGTGACCTCGCCATTGAAGGAAAGGTTGTCGCACACGAAGACGCTCGCACCAACGCAGACGCCGGACGAAACCGATTTGTCGTACGAATTGCGCAAGCCGAGAACGCAGCGATAATCGCCATGTGCCAGGCCGGGCATGTCCAGGCCAAGCAGTCCGAAGAATCGCTGGCCGTTGTTGGATAATGCCAGGTGTTCCTCCTTCACCGTCATTCCCTCGACCGCAAGCTGCTTCTCAATTCTCGTGAGAAACGATTCATACGGTAATGGGACGTAGGTGGATGTGGCCGGTGGCGTCGGAACCGCGAAAACTTCCTCGCGCGATTTCAACTGTCCGCCGCAATGAAGCATGAGGCCGTTCATACTGAGCCTCCCTGTGTTTTTCCTTTCGGATTTTTGATCTGCATGCTACCTCTTTCTTGTGCCGTCCCCCTGTTGATCCAGGGTGCCCGTGGTTTTGTTATCTCATCGCGGGCGTGGACGGCCTTTCGCTTTGAGACCATGCGCTGCCGAACGGCATTGCACGAAATTCATCAAAGGCGTTTCCGCCTCAGTCCATTCAAAACGACAATTCCAATTGGTTTTGAGCCTCAGGGACGAAATCGAACCCGCTTTCGTCGAGAAAGCGTTTCATTTCCTCCTGCGTTCCGGGCATTGAGCTTGTTTCGCACAGACTCAACTCCTGGGCATGAGCGAGTTGCTCGTTGGCCGACTTGGGCGCGAGATGTTCCTGGAGGAATTCCAGATACGTCACGCCGTGAGCGAACATCCCGCCGTCAGCGTAGAGGACACGAAACATCCGAATCCATTCGTCAACCGTTGGGTTGTTCGAATCGAAGATGATCTTCGGCCCGAGCCGAAACCTCTTTCCTTTGAATTGCCCTTCCTTTCCTTCGTACGAATACCGAACCGATTCCGGTCCGTGATATTCATCGATGGGAAACAAGGGATGACAGTTGGCCGCGCATTGCACGACTCCCGAAAAAAGATTGCCGCAGTTTGTGAAGACTCGCCCCTCATGCGTGAAGATTTTCAGCTTTGGGAACGTATCTGCACAATACGCGGCTGAGATGTCGCCTTCGGGCAGACGCCAGAGTCCGCACGCAAATCGTCGCCAATCGGTCACGATGCGCCTGGGACGATGAATCAAATTCGTGCTCGCCTGGTCATTGGTTGTGTCCATGTCCGAGGATTTTTTGAATGTCATCCGCAGAGAGATTGCACGGCTGCTCACCCTCTTTTTCGAACCGGTGAACGCGCACGAAACGATGGAGGGCCAGTCGCCCGGCGATGTCGCTTCGGCTGCCACGGCCTGCGTCGTCTTCATCCAGCATAACGATGAGATGCGAATTTTCGTCCGTGTGCTTGAGGATCAAATCCTCTTGCTCGGTCGAAAGTGAAGTGCCCATGAGAGCAACGACTTTTTCGCAACCGTTTTGATAAAGGGACATACAGTCAAAAAATCCCTCGACGATCAAAAGGGGGTGTTCCGCCGGCGCCTTGATCGCACGATCAATATTGAAAAGCTCCAGCGATTTGCGAAAGCCGGGCGGAAGTTTGTATTTGGGATTTTCCTCGGAGGGTTCTCCTGGGAATCGGCCCGCATACGCAACCACTTCGCCTTTTTCATTCGCAATGGGGATCGCAATACGATCAGCCATCATTCCTTTGGCACAGAAACCCGCGCCAAACGTTTCGATGGTTTCCGGTTTCAAACCGCGCTCAGCGAGAAACGGGTGCTCCTTCTCCAGCTTATCCAGCCGAAACTTGAGCGCCTTGTTGGGACCGGTTTTCTCCGGCTCCTTTTTTGCGTTTGCAGCAGCCTTTGGTTTTTCTTCCGCTTCGCTACCGTCGTCATCGCGCGCGCCGCGTGATGACTGCGTGAGGGCTTTTTCGTCGAGATTAAACCATTCAATTGCTTTTAACGCAGCGGCATGAATGCTCACGTCCTCCATCTGAGCGATGAAGTCGAGAACGTTGCCGCCGTTTTTGCACTCGCTGAAACAGTTCCAAATATTCTTGGAAATGCTGATTCGAAATTGAGTTGGATTCGTGCCCTTGTGAATG
>Ga0070686_100001336_pt1 | contig 13954 bp, 13 predicted proteins | sample KBSS23LmetaG_FD_65654 | JGI IMG/M metagenome (GOLD analysis project Ga0070686, IMG submission 65654) | Switchgrass rhizosphere microbial communities from Kellogg Biological Station, Michigan, USA - KBS S2-3L metaG | ecosystem: Host-associated > Plants > Roots > Rhizosphere ...
GGGAATGCTCTCGCCGGGCCGGACGCGCAGGCGATCGCCGGGGTGAACGTCGTCCAGCGGAACGTCATCCTCGCCGCCGTCGCCGCGAAGGCGCCGGGCGCGCTTCGGCGCCAGCCGGAGCAGCGCGCGGATGGCGGCGCCGGTGCGGCCGCGGGCACGCAGCTCCAGCACCTGCCCGAGCAGCACCAGCGTCACGATCACCGCCGCGGGCTCGAAGTACACGGCGACGCCGCCATCGTGGCCGTGAAACGCCGCCGGAAAGATCCCCGGCGCCAGCACCGCGACCACGCTGAAGACGTACGCGACGCCGACGCCGAGCCCGATCAGCGTGAACATGTTCGGGCTGCGGTTCGCCAGCGAGTCCCGGAAGCGCACGAAGAACGGCCATCCGCCCCACAGGACCACCGGCGTCGCGAGCGCCAGCTCCAGCCACGACCGGATCCCGGCGGGCACGACGTGCCGAAGCGCGGGCACCATCGATCCCATCGCGAGCAGCAGCAGCGGCGCCGTCGCCACGACGCTGGCCCAGAACCGGCGCGTCATGTCGATCAGCTCCGGGTTCGGCGCGTCGTGCGCCGTCGCCACGCGCGGCTCCAGCGCCATGCCGCAGATCGGGCAGCTGCCGGGCGCGTCGCGAACGATCTCGGGGTGCATCGGGCAGGTCCACTGGCCGCCCGGCGACGGTGACGGCGCCGCCGGCGGCTTGGCGCCCTGCTGCGACGTCACGAAGCGCGCCGGATCCGCCGCGAAGCGATCGAGGCAGTGCTTGGCGCAGAAGTAATACGTCTGGCCGGCGTAGACGTGGCTGCCGGCCGCGCTGGCCGGGTCGACAGTCATGCCGCAGACGGGATCGATCATTGCCCTATCGATCTACCAGGCCGGTCAAGTCGACCCCGGCCGGGTCATGCGTGCGATGCGCGCCGCGTGTTCGGGGAAGCGCGCCGCCAGCTCGGGCCCCTGGGCCAGCTCGAAGTCGTCGAAGTCGAAACCGGGCGCGACCGTGCACCCGAACAGACAGTGCGACGCCTCCGGCGCCAGCTCGACGGCGAACCAGGTGCCGGCGGCAATCACGAGCTGCGGGCGCTCGCCCGCCGCGACGTCCACGCCGAGCCGCTGCACCCGCCCGCCGCCCGCCGTGCCCAGCAGCAAGACGTCGAGCGGCCCGCCCTCGTAGAGGTGGAACAGCTCGTCGGACTTCAGCCGGTGCAAGTAGGTCGTCGGCTGCGCGCGCGTGACGAGAAAGTAGATCGCGGTGCTGGCGGCGCGTGGTCCGCCGTGAGGCAGGCCCGCGACGGAAAGCGGCGCGCGGTAGGTCTCGACGTAGAAACCGCGCTCCGGGTGGGGAATCAGCCCGAGCCGGTCGATCAATTCCTGTGCGCGGTCACCCATCGTCCGTCCTCAGCGCTGAACGCGCGCGTCGGCCGCCTGCTCTTGCAGGGCGCCCGACCAGTCGGCCGCGAGGCGGATGAGACGCCGGCGCGTCTCGATGACCTCGGGGCGCAGCGGCGCCAGCGGCGCCGCGCCGTTCACGCGCGTCGCAAGCGATCGGAGGCGCGCCTCCGCGTCGGCGACAGCGGCCTCGACGGCCGGCGCCCGCGGATGCCGCGAGATCTCCGCGAGCACGGCCTCGATGGCCGCGCTCCAGATGCCCCGATCGTCTCTCGCCTCGCCGTCGACGAGCAGGCCGAGGTAGACGAACCTCTCGACCATCCGCCGCGCGCGCGGACGATCGTCCTGGCGGCGGTCGACGGCGCCCACCGCCGCCAGGTAACTTGTCAAATCGTCGCGCGCGCCGGCGGACAGGCCGAGCGCGAACGTTCGATCGAACCACGCAACCACGTCGCCGAGCGTGGCGAAGCGCCCGTCGTGAAAGTAGGGCGCGCTCTCGGCGGTCCCGAGCAACGTCGGCGTCTCGAAGCCGTCGTCGATCGCGTGCGGCGAGGGCGGCCGCCCCGACGTCAGGCGGTGCACCTGCCCGTCGCGGAAGAACGACGTGCGGACGTGACAGGTGGCGCAGCTGCCGCCGTCGAAGCCGGCGCGCGGCGCCCGGAACAGGACCTCCCCGCGCCGCGCGCTGTCGCTCGCGCGTGCCGTGAGACGCCCGCGCCCATCCAGGTTCGCATTCGGCAGGAAGTCGATGTCCTGCACGTAGCGCACGAGCGCCGACAGCTGGGCCGGCGGCAGTGGCGCGCCGCCGAACTCGTTGGTCACGACGTCGCGGACGAACTCCGACAGCGACGCGGTCCGACCGTCGCGTCCGTACGGTCCGGTGAAACGGCAGCCGCGCAGCGACGGCGTGTTGACCGCGTCGGCGATGCGGTTATCCGCGCCGGCGCGGAAGTGCGCGGTCGACAGGTCCACGTTTCCCGGCCGATCGCTGACGCCCTGGATCATGAGCGTGGCGTTGGTCGCGCCGTTCGGATGGCAGACCTGACATGACAACCCGGCGCGGCGCGCCTCCGCGCCAAGGATGTGGGGCGAGTGGAAGAGCAGGTCGCCCAGCAGGAGATCGATCACCCCGTCCGTACGGGTCGGGTCGTAGCCGCCCGGATCGTGCGCGAGCGTGCGCAGGTAGCGCGCCGGCATCGGCTCGGGCAGGAGGGCGGGCGGCGCCGCGGCGGCCGGCGCAACCGGTCCGATCGAGAGGCAAGCCAGCAGCGTCAGCCGCCTGAGCATCGGGCCGCCATTATATGAGCTCATCCGCCCGCAAGATCAGGAGTCCCCTCGACAGGCCGGCATCCAGCCCTACTTTTTCAAGCACGAGGTGGAGGAGGACTGCCCATGAGCGTACGCATCTTCAACGTCCTGGTCGGGACCTGGCTGTTTTTGTCGGCGTTTGCCTGGACGCACACGACCCCACAGGGAATGACCGCGCTGATCTGCGGCGCGCTCACGGTCTTGCTTTCGCTGGCATCGATGTACGTCCCGGGCCTTCGCTACCTCCTGGCGGTGGTCGCGGTGATCCTGTTCGTGACCTCCCTGGCGACGGCGAATCACTTTGACCGGACGTTCTGGCACAACAGCATCATGGCGATCGCCATCTTCGTGAGCGCGCTCGTCGCCCCCACCCCGGCCGGCGCCAAGCCCGAACGCCCCATCACGGTCGGTTAGCCGGATCGGGCGACCGCCTAGATCTCAGGCAGACACTCGCGGAGGTCGCGTTCCAGCGACGCGTCGTCGTACGTGATGTCGTCGGCGGGGTAGTACGCGATCGCGCCAGAGGCGCGCACGAGCGCGAGGGTCGCGCCCAGGACGCAGGCGCATTCCGCGAGATCGCCGGCCCAGGTGAAGCGGATGGCGTGAGGCCGTGAACCGACCGCGCTCTCGAGCGACGGGTACGCTTTGAGCGCCTCCGCCGCTTCCTCGACGGAGATTTCGAATCCCGACGGCCGTCCTCGAATCTCGCAGGGGGAGAAGCCGCTGTCCGCCGCGAGGTCCAGGTCGGGATCGAGCTTCAGGTCGATGCTCACCTGATCGATTGCCGACTGCCAGTCCGCTCGATTGGGAAGCGAACTGACAAACGCGTAGAGGTCGAGCGACATGCTTCGCCGGCCTCACAATAACGCTGTTCAACTCCGGGGCGGGGGCCCCTCTCCCTAGCCCAGGGTCAGGGTGAGGGTCCGGTCAGTTGCGGAGGTAGTGGCAGCTGTAGCCGCCGGGGTTCTTTTGCAGGTAGTCCTGGTGGTAGCCCTCGGCGGGCGTCCAGGTGCCGGCGTCGACGATCTCGGTGACGATCGGATTCTTCCACCGCCCCGATTTCGCGGCGTGGACCTTCGCCTCCTCCGCGACCTTTCGCTGCGCCGGCGACGTCACGAAGATCGCCGACCGGTACTGCGACCCGACGTCGTTCCCCTGGCGATTCTTCGTGGTCGGGTCGTGCATGCGGAAGAACCACTTCTCCAGCAGGTCCGCGTACGACAGCTTGCTCGGATCGAAGACGACCCGAACCGCCTCGGCGTGGCCGGTCGTCCCGTCATGGACGTCTTCGTACGTCGGGCTCGCGGTCTTGCCACCCGTGTACCCGACTTCCGTTTCGAGCACGCCCGGTATCTTCCGGAGCAGCTCCTCCATTCCCCAGAAGCAGCCGCCCGCCAGCACCGCCGTCTCGCGCGTCGCGGTCGCGGCGGGCGCCGCCTTGTTATCCGCCTGCGCGAACAGCGACCGGTACGCGCCGTAGCCTTGTGCCTCCAGCTGGTCCGCGGGCACGAACCGCAGCGACGCAGAGTTGATGCAGTAGCGCTGGTGCGTCGGCCCCGGCCCGTCGTCGAACACGTGCCCGAGGTGCGAATCGCCGGCGCCCGAACGAACCTCGGTCCGCCTCATCCCGTGGCTGCCGTCGTCCTTCTCCGTGACCCGGTTCGGCTCGATGGGCCGCGTGAAGCTCGGCCACCCGGTGCCCGAATCGAACTTGTCGGTCGAGCTGAACAGCGGCTCGCCCGTCACGACGTCGACGTAAAGGCCCGGCTTGTGGTTGTCCCAGAAGGCGTTGTGGAACGGCGGCTCGGTTCCGCAGGCCTGCGTCACCTCGTACTGCTCGGACGTCAGCTTCTTCTTGATCTCGTCCGCCGCGGGCTTCGTGTATTTCTTGTCGGACATGACCTTGTTCTCCCTCTGTTTGGTCGGCGGAGGCGACTTTGCCACCACGCTACCGCGGTAGGCGACCGCGAGACCCGCGACCGCAGCCGCCACTGCCACCACGAACATCGTGCTACTTGATGAACGCATACCCCGTATTACGCCGGTTTGGGGTCCTTGGTTACGGGGATGACGCGGACACGCTTCACCGTCCGCGAGGTCGCCTCGAGAACGATCAGAACCGACCCGTCGCCCGCCGCTAACCTTGCGTTTCTATTAGGGATCCCTCCGGCGAGGGCAAAGCATAGCCCGGCCACGGTCGAGGTGCCCTCGGGCTCCTCCAGCTCGATCTCCAGCTCGCGGTTCACGTCACGGATCGCCGTATCGCCCCGCACCAGCGCCGAACCATCGGGTTGCCTCGTGAGCGGTGGGACCTCTTCCTCATGCTCGCTGAAGATGTCGCCGACCAGCTCCTCCACCAGATCCTCGAACGTGACGATGCCGGACAGCACGCCGTGCTCGTCCACGGCGATGGCGAAGCGCTGGCGTTCGCGCTGCATGAAGCGCAGCACCTCGATGGCGGAGACCGACTCGGGAAAGACCTTCACGCTGCGGAGCAGGTCCGCCAGCACGACCGGGCCGCCGTCCCACGCCAGCGACACGATGTCCTTGGCGCTCACGTAACCGACGATGTCGTCGATGGATTTGTCGAAGACGGGGATGCGCGAGCGGCGCTCCTCGAGGAGGAAACGACGGATCTGATCCATCGACGCCCGTATCGGCAGCGCGTCGATGCGATCGCGCGCGACCATGACATCGCGAAGCACCAAGCGATCGAAGTCCAGCGCCCGGCTCGCGAGCTCGCTCGCATGCTCGTGGATCGCGCCGGTCTTGGCCGCCTCGTCGACGATCTGCTCGAGCTCCTCTTTCGAGATGCGTGCCTCCGTGAAGTTCGTGCGATCGGAGAACGGCTTCAGCAGCAGGTTCGAGGCCGCGGTCAGAAACCAGATGATGGGCCTCGCGACGCGTGACAGCCAGGCGATGGGCTTGGCGACGACGAGCGCGTAGAGCTCGCTGCGGCGAAGCGCCAGCGACTTGGGTACCAGCTCGCCGATCACCAGCGACAGGAAGGACACGAACACGATGACGAGCGCGAGCGCGAAGTCGTCCGCCTTCCTCCCGACGAACGGCAGCGGCCTGAGCAGCGGCTCGATGTGGCGGGCCATGCGCGCGCCGCCGAACGCCGCGGCGGTCGTGGTGATGACCGTGATGCCGACCTGGACGGTCGCAAAGAAGCGCTCGGGCTGGGCGCGCAGCGACGCGACCGTCCTCGCGCCGACGCGGTCCGCCGCCACGAGTTGCTGCAGCCGCGTCTGCCGCAACGACACGATGGCGATCTCGGCGCCGGCGAACACGCCGTTCACGACGATGAGGACCAGGATGACGATCAGCTCGGTGACGATCATGACGGTCCCCCCTCGAAGCGAAGCTAAGGCGCCGTCATCACGGCGGTAGGGCGCGGCTGGGCTTCGCCGAGCGCCGTCGGGCGGCTGGGCCTCGGCGTCCCTTGGTGTTAGCGTCCCGCCATGGCGCGTCGGATCGCGCTCCTGGTCTCGCTGACGCTGCTCGGCCTGTCGCTGGGCCGGCTCATCTACCACACGGCCCGGCTGACAGAACCCTACGCGCGGTCGGTGATGCTTTAGGCGGCCATGGAACGGTCGCAGCCCACACTGCAGGACCTCGCGCGGCACATCGCGCACGTGATCCCGCTCTTCTGGGTGCTGGTCATCGCGACGGTCGTCATCGGCATCGGCGAGCTCGCGCTGATCGTGATCGTGGCGCGCCGTCAGCCGCCCGCCGGTGCCCCCGCGGCATCGGCGAAACGCCCGAGCGTCTGGTTCACGATCGCCGCCGTGGCCGGCCCCGTGCTGCTCGCGGCGCTGGTCGGTGCGTCGATTCACATTGGGCACCTGACGCTGCTGCGCGGTCTCGCATCGACCAGGCCCGAAGAGACCGTCAAGATCGTCGTTGACGGTCTGGAGGCCTTCCCGAACACGAAGTCGTTCGCGCCGTTTCTGCTCGGCCCGGTGGTGGTGCTCGCCACCATCGCGGCGAGCCTCAGCGCCGCGGCGACGCTGAACGTGCGTCCGCGTCTCCTGGTGAGAGCGTCGGCCCTGTTCGTCGGGGCCGGCCTGTCACCTTTCCTGTGGGGCGCGTTCAAGTACTCCGCGCTGACGATCAAGACCCTGGCGGGCGTCGCGGGCGTCGACGTCGCGATGAAGGAAACGATGATCACCAGGGGCCTCGAGGAGACGCTGGAGGTGCTCGACTGGTGGGCGATGGTCGGCACCATCGGCTTCGGCGTGGCGCTGGTGGTCACGACCGTCATGGTCGTACGCGCCGGCGTCCCACCGAACGGGCACCGGGTGAGCTGGCGAGCGCCGGCGCTCTGCCTGGCCGCGGCGGCCGCGCTGTTTTTGGCCGCCGAGCCGCTGCGCGCCGAGAACGCGAAGCCCTGGCCTCCGGGGCGTTCGCTGGGCGCCGCGCTGACGGTCAACATCGTCGCCACGCCCGACGTCGAAGGCCCCGACGAGACGCCACAGGCGGAGACCGTGACAATCACCAACGACCTGACGCTGGGAGATGGAGCGCCCCGCAACTCGGAGGAGCTGCGCAACATGCTGGTGGTCATGCGCAACAACTACCTCCTGCTTCACCCGTCCGACGAGGTGAACGAGAACCTCGTCATCGTCTGCGCGCCCGACACGCGCACGGAGCGCCTGATCGAAATCCTGCAGTGGGCCAAGCTGACGGAGTACCGCCGCCCCGCGTTCGTGTTCGGGAAGCGGACCACGCTCGAACGGCCGTTGATCGGGACGCTGCCGCGATGGAAATGGACGGCGGCCAAGGCGCTGATCCCGGGCGTCGGCCCGGAAAAGCCGATGCCGATCGTGACCTTGACCGTCGACGACTATCCGAACTGCGAGGCGGTGGGCCGCGCCGTCGCGGCGGTGCGGCGCGACGGCAAGATGGCCGGCCTCGACTTCTAACCCACCAGTTACGGTATCCTCGCCCCATGCTCGATCACGTCAGCCTGCGCGTTCAGGATTTGCCGCGCGCGCTGGACTTCTACAGGGCGGCGCTCGCGCCGATCGGCTACCAGCTGGCGATGGAGTTTCCGGGCGTCGCGGGCCTCGGCGAGCCCGGCAAACCGGATCTCTGGATTACCGCCACCGACCGGGCGGTGCTGCCGACGCACATCGCGTTCCGCACCGACCGCCCGCGCGTCGACGCATTTCACGCCGCCGCGCTGGCGGCGGGCGGCGTCGACAACGGCGCCCCCGGCCTGCGCGCCGACTACCACCCGCACTACTACGCCGCATACGTGATCGATCCGGAGGGGAACAACATCGAGGTCGTCTGTCACGAGCCGCCCGGCCTGCGCAAACCGGTGCCCGTGCGCGGCGCCTCCCCCCGCCGGCCCGCCGCGAAGGTGAAGAAGCCCGCTCGAAAGCCCGCCAAGCGCGCGGCGAAAACCAAGAAGCGAAGGTAGCGCCGCGAAGAACACACCCCACGCGAAGCGTGCCCGCCCGATCGCCGCCGCCGCGCTGCTGGCGGTGGCGATATCGGCGCCGGCCGGCGTGAGGGCGCGGCCGCGGCCGCGGTTCGAACCGACGGATCTCCACTGGACGGACACCGGGGTCGCCGACGCGGACCTCGAGTTCGGCGTCATTCGCGGCCCATCGACCGGGCGTCTCGTGGTCCCCGACTTCGAGCTTTCCCTCGGCGTCCTCGACAATCTCGAGCTGGATCTCGACGGGACCTACGCGCTGGAGAGCTCGGTCCCGGGATCGTTCGCCTTCGACCTACCGGTGCCGTCCACGCTGTGGCCGTCCGTGAAGATCGGTTTCTACAATGATCACGACTACGGGACCGGCCGCGCCCAGGCCGTCGGAATGCAGATCGGGCCAAAGATCCCGGTCGCCAACGGCGCGCACGGCGCCGGCGGCGAGGGACTTCTCGTCCTGGGCGGCAGCAAGAAGGGTGTGAACCTCACCTTGAACCTGGGCGGGTTCGTCGAACCGCCGGCCGACGCGGTCAGCCCGTATTCCGTCGGCGTCGAGGCCGGCATCGACCTGGATCTGGTCGTCGATTCCCTCGAGCGCTTCCACCTGACGGGCGAGCTCGCGACGGCCTTTTTCTTCACGCAGGACCCCAGCCAGCTCCACGTGACCGGGGGCGTCAGCTGGAGCGTCCACCCGAACCTGGACCTCTCCGTGGTGGCGATCTACGGCTTCCTCGAGGGCGACGACCATTACGGCGTGCTGTTCGGAATGGATCCCAAAATAAGGCTCTTCGATGCGCCTCCACGCTATAAGGAAGCGCAATGATCGACATCGAGACGCTCGCGTCCCGCATCGTTCCGGTGGATGCAGCCGCCGCCGAGAACGCGCAGCGGCTGCTCGACGCGAAGACCAAGCCGCGCCGCAGCCTGGGGCGGCTGGAGGATCTCGTGTGCCAGCTCGCCGCCATCCGCGGCGGCGCGGTGCCGATGCGTCCGGAGAAAAAGGTGATCGTCGTGATGGGCGCCGACCACGGCGTCGCCGCCGAGGGCGTCAGCGCCTATCCGCAAGAGGTAACCGGGCAGATGCTGCTCAACTTCGCGCGGGGCGGCGCCGCCATCAACGTGCTCGCCCGCCAGGCGGGCGCGCGCATCGTCGTCGTCGACATGGGCGTCGCGCACCCGCCGCCGGATCGGCCGGAGATCCGCCAGCACCGCATCGCCGCCGGAACGGCGAACTTCACCCGCGGGCCCGCCATGACGCGCGAGCAGGCGATGGAGGCGCTGCGCACGGGCGCGGAGCTCGCCCATCAGCTCGCGCGCACCGGCGTCGGTCTGATCGGGATCGGCGACATGGGCATCGGCAACACCACCGCGTCGAGCGCGCTCACCGCGGTGTTCACTGGCGCGCCGCCCGAGGAGGTCACCGGCCGCGGCACCGGCGTCGACGAGGCGACGTTCCGCCGCAAGATCGAGGTCGTGCGGCGCGGAATCCAGGTCAACAATCCCGACGCGGCCGACGCCATCGACGTGCTGGCGAAGGTCGGCGGCTTCGAGATCGCGGGACTGGCGGGCGTCACGCTCGGCGCCGCGGCCGCGCGCGTGCCGGTCGTCGTCGACGGCTTCATCGCGGGCGTCGCGGCGCTGGCCGCCGTGCGCCTCGCGCCGCCCGTCGCCGGCTACCTGATCGCGTCGCACCGCTCGGTGGAGGTGGGTCACCGGATGGTGCTGCGGGCGCTCGGCGCCAAGCCGCTGCTCGATCTGGATCTACGCCTCGGCGAGGGAACCGGCGCCGCGCTCGCCATGACGCTGGTCGACGCCGCGCTCGCCATCGCGTCCGAGATGGCGACGTTCGAGGCCGCGGGCGTCAGCGACAGCGGACGGTAGCGCCGCTACGCGGGCGTGGATCGGGGCTCAACAGCGCCCGCCGTCGCCGGCCGCCGGATCGACGACCAGACGATCGTCCACGGCCGTGGCGCCCGCGTCGCGCGCGACCTTCTCCGCGCGGCGCCGGTCCGCGTCGCTCGACACCTTTCCTTCGAGCGCCAGGACCAGTGCGGCGGACCGGTGAGACACATCGACAACCTATGTCTCGCCACCGGGCGACGCTAGACCGCGCCGACGATGCCGTTCTTCATCGCGAACATCGCGGCGCCGGCGCGGGTCGTGACGCCGATCTTTTCGTAGGTGTGGGCCAGGTGGTGGCCGACGGTGCGCGCGGAGATCTCGAGCTTGTTCGCGACCTCCTTGTTGGTCAGGCCGCGCGCCACCAGGCGCAACACATCGATCTCGCGGTCGGTCAGCCCGCCGGGGTGGCGCTCGCTGTCGCCGCCGCCCGAGCGCACGCGCTCGACCCGATGGCCCGCCGTCTCCAGCACCGCGCGCACGGCCTCGCGATCCAGCCGCCCCTTGTCCGCCTCGCTCTCCAGCGTCGTCGCGATCTCCTCCGCCGAGATCGCGCGCCGGTGCGGCCGCGTCTCGCGCATCGCCTGGTACATGTCCGCCGCCGCCAGCACGCGCGCGCCAGGCGGCAGCGATCCCGCCGGCAGCCGGTGCGGGTAGCCATTGCCGTCCAGCCGCTCGTGATCGCACGCGCCCAGCGCGCCCAGCCGCGCGAGCAGCGGCGGCCGCGCCAGAATCCGCTCCGTGTAGTAAGCGTGCAACCGCACCTTCTCCCATTCGCCGTCGGTCAGCGGCCCTTCCTTCTCCCACACGGCCGCCGACACGCCCGCCCGCCCGACGTCGTGGACGTAGCCCGCGCGCCGCACGTCCGCGACGGCGTCCGGCGCCAGGCCCAGGCGCTCCGCCGCGCCCGCCGCCAGCTCCGCCACGCCGGTCGAATGCCCGCGCGTGTACGACGACTTCAGATCCGCAAACGCGCCCATCGCCTGCAGCGCCCCGTCGATCGCCGTCTCGTCGACGTAGTCCGGCGCGCCCGGTTCGGCGGCGATCGCCGCGTCCCACACCGACTGCACGTCCAGCGCCGCCAGCAGCTCCGGCGCGACCGCGCGCGCCGCCTCGGCCAGCGCCGGATCGAACGCCTTGCCCGCGCGCTCCGCCAGCATCGCCGCCGCCGCCTCCGCGCCGCCCGCGCGCTGGAACGCCTGCATGTCGTCCGCCACCTGCACCAGACGCATCGGCAGCGGAATCGCATCGCCCCGCTTCTTGCGCGGAAAACCCCTGCCGTCCCAGCGCTCGAACGAATACCCGAGCGCCTCGCGCACGCGCACCGAGCACCCGAGATCGTCGGCCAGCGACTGCGCGACCTCGCAGTGCGATTCCGCCGTCCGGTTGAGGCGCGGCATCTTCACCAGCAGGTTCGCGACCATCGCCGCCCGCCGCATCGTCGATTTCCCGGCGCCGATGTTGCGCATCAGGATTCGAAGCACGTCCGTCGGCTTGCCCCAGTCCGCCAGCGCCAGCCAGCTGCGCGCCTCGATCTCGTCGCCGCCGAACACGTCCGCCGCGATCGGCGCGTCCGCCGTGCAGCCGACGTAACGCAGGAACGCGAGGTAGTACGCGTCCTTCAGATCGCGCGGCGCCACGCCCGCCGCGCGCCCGATCGCAACGGTCAGGATCGCCGTGCGCTGAGCGTTCTCCAGCGGCTGACCCATCCCCAGATCCGCGGCGAGCGAAAGCGCCGCCAGCAACTCAGCACGACGCAAGGGAGGATCACCGCCGGGGGAGACGGTTGGTGGTCCTTGTGGGGCCACGTTGGCAAGGTTACCGCCCTCCCAAACACAGGCTCACCTCTTTTGTTAACTTTCTTCTCACGAGCGAAGTTTCGTTGTTTACGCTTCGCGCGACCTCACCTTCACCTACGTTCGCGCCGACGCGACGCGCGTGCGCGCCACGAATGCGACGCGCGCGTGTCGAATTTATTTCGGGCCCGCGTTTGCGCGCACATTCGCCTCGACGGCCGACGCCGCGTCCATCGAATACGTGTACGGCGGCGCGAACACGCTGGTGCCGCGGAGGTCGCCGGTCATTCCGCTGGTGCTCGTGTACAGGTTGCCCTGCTGATGCACCACGCTGGAGCCGTTCGAGTAACTCGACGACTCGATCGGATCCGACACGCCGATGAACACGCTGTTCTCGACGAGAATGTTCGAGTTCGCCCCGACGCCGACGCAGTAGTTGTTGCCCGTCGACGTCCACAGGTTGTTGAACAGGTGGTTCTGTCCGTAGCGCACGCGCGGCTGCCGTTCGATCACCTTGTCCGCCCACCAGTCGTGGTGCCAGGTCACGCGCAGGTGGCCCGCGTCGCTGGGCGAGTTGTCGCTGTTGCCGACCAGGTTCGAGAACTGATGTCCCTGCGAGCGTCCGCGGTACCAGAACTTCGTGTACGAGACCGTGACGTAGTCGGACGCGTTGACGATGTCCAGGTTGCCGTCCGATCCATCCGAGATGTCGCAATGATCGACCCAGACGCGTGACGACTGGCCGATCTCCAGCGAGTCCTCGCCCTGCTGGCAGTCCGAGTTGTCGGTGCAGTTGAGGCCGACGATGACGAGGTTGCGAACGATGACGTTCGACCGCGCGCCGATGCCGACGTGCCCGTTGATTGTCGCGCGCGCGCCGCACGCGCCCTGCAGCGTCTTGTTGGAAGGAATGTTGAAGCTGCCCGACACCGAGCCATTCAGCTCGATGACCGACACCGATGCGTTGCTGAGCGCGCTCGACAGCGCGCTCGCCGTCGTCACGACCATCGGAGTCGCGGTGCCGCCGCCCGTCGTGCTCCCGTTCTGGGTCGCGAAGCCGACGACCGTGTTGGTGAGGCACGGCAAGCTGCTGCCGCCGCCGCCCGTGGTGCCGGCGTTGCCCGTCGTTCCGCCGCGCCCGGCCGCGCCGGTCGTTCCACCGCTGCCCGCCGCGCCGGTTGTTCCGCCGCGTCCGCCCGCGCCCGCCGTTCCGGTCGTGCCACCGCGCCCCGCGGCGCCACTGGCTCCCGCGGTGCCCGTCGTTCCACCGCTGCCCGCGTTGCCCGTCGTTCCACCGCTGCCCGCGGCGCCCGTCGTTCCACCGCGCCCGGCGGCGCCGCCCGCCATCCCGCCCGCGCCCGCCGCCCCGGTCGTGCCGCCGCGTCCCGCGGCGCCGGCCGTTCCCGAGCCGCCCGTCCCGGTGCCGCCCGTTCCGCTCGCGCCAACGCCGCCCGTTCCGGCGGTGCCGCCCGTTGACCCGGCGGTGCCCGTCGAGATGCCGGTCCCCCCCGTCCCCGTCGTGCCCGCGGCCGCACCCGAGACGCCGGACGTCCCTGCAACGTTTCCCGTCCCGCCGGACGCGCCTGCGGCGCCGGCGCCCGTCGTGCCCGCCCCACCTCCCGCGGCCCCGGCGTTCCCACCGCCGGCCCCTGTCCCCGTCCCCTCCCCTGCGTCGCCATTACACCCGAGCGCACCGGCGACCAGACCAACAACAAGGAACGCACCGAATCTACGGGGGCTCATCCCCCCTTAGTGTCGCGACCCCGCAAATTTGGATCCCCCAAACGCCCCGCGGCCCGCGCGGCGCACGCAACCGGACGCGGCGCGCGCCGAAACCGGGCTGATGCCCGGGACGGCTCGTCATCGTCCCGTTTTGCGGGTAAAACGCGGCGGTTCGATGGCGGGTGAAGGTGAACTCCGGCGCGTGGCCGGCATTGCGCTCCGGTTACCATGACGGCCGAAACGCAAGACCCCTTCGTCAAGGGCCAGCGGGTCGATCGCTACGAGATCCGCGAACCCATCGGTCAGGGTGGGATGGGCGCGGTCTACCGGGCCGTCGACACGAAGCTGGGGCGCACCGTCGCGCTCAAGACCGTCGTCGCGCACCGGCGCGGCG
>Ga0070686_100001337_pt1 | contig 13950 bp, 10 predicted proteins | sample KBSS23LmetaG_FD_65654 | JGI IMG/M metagenome (GOLD analysis project Ga0070686, IMG submission 65654) | Switchgrass rhizosphere microbial communities from Kellogg Biological Station, Michigan, USA - KBS S2-3L metaG | ecosystem: Host-associated > Plants > Roots > Rhizosphere ...
TCCAAACATGATCCGCGATTTAGCCATTCCCCTGCTTTCGCGATGCTTGACTACTCTCCTGGAAACCGTCAACATCCATGCGTTCGGACCAATGCCAGCCGATCGGAAAGAAGCAGCGTTTGCGCGCAATTCGCCTCCGCACAATCGGATTCGAATTCCCCGCAAAAATCATCGAGAGCCGGAACCTCTCGGACGCGTTCTCTTTCCTCACAAAGAGAAAAAACGCCAACAACATGCCCAACACACCCATCGACCTGACCACAACCGCCCCGTGGTATGTAGTTCCGTCCCGCCAAGGCGTGAACGGTCCCCGGCGGCTTATTGACACCGGGCGCTCCGTTTCGCCACCCAAACCCCTTTTCGAGCGTTTTCACTTCGTAACGCTTTTTAACGGATTTAACGGATTTATTTTTTCTGGAAGACCGGGAACCACCCATCCCATCCCGGATGCGCCGTCGACCCGTCCCGGATTTTCCCTGCGTAAGTCCTTCCAATCCCACATTCCGCGGCCTCGTCCCACATTTCCAATTCCCGACCTCGACGTCTTGCGCTTCCGGGATCGAATTTGTCATTTGTCCTTCCTTTGTCATTTCGTCATTAGGCCTTTGTCATTCCCGCCCGCTTCCCCCGACGCCACAGTTGCAATGCCGTGCCGCTCCTTGCACAATTCAAGGATGCGGTGGCTGGTCTTTTTGATAATTTTTGCGCGGGCCGTTTTCGCGGCGGAGCCGGGCGAGGCGGAAGCGTTCGCGTCCGCGGCCAAGGCGGCGCAGGACGGTTTTTACGAACGCGCGGAAAAGGCGTGGGTCGATTTCCTGGCGCGCTTTTCCAAGTCGGAACACGCGGCCGAAGCGGGTCTGGCGCTGGCGCAGGCGCGGCATCAGCTCAAGCAATATCCCGCCGCGCTCGAAGCGCTGAACACGCGGCTTCCCGAAGCGGGCGCGCTCGCGGATCAATATCGTTTTTGGAAAGGCCAGATCCTTCTCGACGCGACGCATTTCGAAGCGGCCGAACAGGCGTTTGCGGAGATGCTCAAGACGCATACGAATTCGCCGCTGCGATTGAGCGCGAGCGTCGCCCAGGCGCAAAGCCGTTTTCGGCGGGATGAATTTGCGGGGGTGGTCGAATTGCTCGGCGGCACGAATTCGGTTTTTCAACAAACGGCGCGCGATTCGACGAATGTGGCGCAAGTGGCGCGCGGTTATTTGATTCTGACCGAAGCGCAGATTCGTAGGAACGATCTCGCTGGGGCGCGCGCCGCGCTGCAAGCGTTGGCGGGAAAAAGTTTGCCGCCGGATTTGGATTGGGAACGCTGGCAGACGCTGGCGCGGATCGAATTTGCGGGACCGGCGCCCGAGCAGGCGATTCCCGCGCTGACCAACGCCGTGGCGAAGGCGCGGTTGACGCGGGTGCCGTTGTTGCAGGCGCAGACGTTGAATCTCGAAGCGGAAGTTTATAAACGACTCAATCAACCCGCCCGCGCGGTCCAATCCTACGAAGGCATTATCGCTGCCGAAGGCATGCCGCCGGAACAGAAACAACTCGCGCTGCTCAAGGAGGTCGAACTTTCCGCGTCGCAAAACGCGTTTACGAATGCGGCGTCCCGCATTGCGGCGTATCTCGTCCAAAATCCCAAGGAACCCGCCGCCGATTTATTGAACGTGAAGGCGGGCGAATATCTTTTGGACGCGTATCGCCAGCAGAGCAACAAAACGATCGGCCCCGGGACCAATTTGATCGCGGACGCCCGCCGTTATTTCGACACGGTTTTGCAGCAATACACGAACAGTGCGTTCGCGGGCAAAGCCTGGCTCGATCGCGGGTGGACGTTGTGGGAGGAGCATCTCGCCACGGGCAACGGTCAGCGTCTCGTCGAAGGCCAGGCCGCGTTCCAGGCCGCCACGGAAAAATTGCCGCCGGGCGAAGAACAAATTCTCGCGCGCTTCAAACTGGGGGATGTGCAATTCAAACAGGGGATTTTCCCCGCCGCCGCGACGAATCTGGAAACCGTTTTGAAAAGCTTTGGCGTGGTTCCGAATTTGCGCACAAACTTGATTGCGCAGGCGGCCGAACAATTGATTCGCACGTATCTCGCGCAGACAAATCTCGCGGGCGCCGATGCGATTTTGCAGCGGACGATCGCGTTGTTTCCCGATTCGCCCTACGCGCAGGAAAGCTGGCTGGTCATGGGCCAGACGTGCGCGGAAATCGGCCAGCTCGAAAAAGCGCGCGCCATTCTAAAACAGTTCACGGAAAAATTTCCACAATCGCCGCTGCGGCCCGACGCCGAATTGGCTTATGCGCGCACCTTTGCGCTCGACGCGAAATGGCCTGAAGCGATCGACCTCTACACGAAATGGACAGCGGCCAACACCGCGCACGCCGCGTTGGCGCAGGCCGAATTCGATCGCGCGTGGTTGAACAGCCAGGCCGGAAACACCACGAACGCCTTTCAATTGTTCACGAATTTCGTCACGCGATTTCCGACCAATGCCCTTTCCGCGCGCGCGCAAAATTGGATCGCCGATTATTTTTACAACCAGGAACAATGGCTTCCGGCGGAGCAAAATTATCAGCGCGTTTTCCAGAACACGAATGTCCTCTCGCAGGAGTTAGGCTGCCAGGCGCGGTTGATGGCGGCGCGCACCGCGTTCTTTCGTCAAAACTATTCGGACGCCCGTGGTTACTTGACGAATCTCATCTCCGGCGTCTCCTGTTCGCCCGATATCGAAGTCGATGCCTACTTCCTTTTGGGCGACGTCCTGATTGCGCAACGTGCGCCGACGAGCACCAATTTGCTGGCGAATTTTTCCGACGCCATCGTGGCCTTCGATCGCATCACCCGCCGTGGCGCGACCAATCGCCTGGAGCCGCTGGCGTGGGGCAAAATGGGCGATTGCTACTTTCAGACCGCCGCGATCGCCCCCGAAGATTACGATCGCGCCACCAACGCCTATTACAAAGTTCTCGAATCCAAACGCACCGATGTTCCCGTCCTCGCGCGCAACGTGGCCGAGCTTGGCATCGCTGCGGTCCTCGAGAAACTGGCGGACATTCGCCCCAAAGATCCGAAGGAACGCGACACCTATTTGCGCGCCGCGCTCGACCATTATTTGAACGTCGTTTATAGCACGGGCCTCGGCAAAAACCGATCCGATCCTGCGCAGCAAAAACGCGCCGCCCTCAACGCCTCGCGCCTCACCGAAGTCCTGACCCCCGACGCCGCGCCCGCCTTTTACCGCCGCCTCCTCGATGAAATCCCTTCGCTACGCTCAACCTGGGAAGCCAAGCTCAAGCAATTGGAGAGTCGTTAGAGACGACGACGATTCACGCGGCCCTGTGGCAGGTGGAGCGCCATCGAAAGCGGCGTCGGACCGACCGCGTTCGAAAAAAGAGCGGGCGAATCACCGACCAGAATTAAGCGACGGCGCCGCGCATCGAAGCGCCATTTGGCAAGCCGAGAAATCTGCTGATCCGTCCGGCGACGCTTTGATATTTCGCGAGCACAACGAAAAACCAGATTAAGTTTAAGAGCCCTCCAAAAGCGCCCCAGCCCCGGTTCTGATGCAAATAAAAGCGCAACTCTGGAAACGGAATTGCGCCCGCATCCAACGCTGCCTGGACGATGGCCGATGGTAATCCGATGGCAAAAACCGCAAGTATCCCCGTCAGGTGGAGCACGCCGCGTGGCGATAATTGAGGGCAAGAGATCCGGAAAATCCATAGAAAATAAGAACCCAGCGACAGGCTAACGGCTCCCCAAGTAACCCCTCGCACAAGATTCTGCACAATGTTTGCGCGCGGTTGGTGAAGAAGAGTGTCAGAGAGGCTGAAGCCCCAGCCGAAACAAAGTGCAGCCCCAAAAAGGCCGGTCAGAATCGCGACCAGTTGCAAACCCAATCTAAGAAACCGAGGGCTCATTGACGCTAGATTTACGCACGACGTCCGTTTTGTCAAAGGGACCCACCCCTGCGCTAAATTCCCGACTACGGCCCTAGAAAAACGCTTCAAATCCCTGTGGTCATACTTAGCGCCATTTTCTTGCGCATGGAGCGGGCATGGGCAACATTTTCGGACGCTTGAAAACGATTCCGACTGATTCGCCATCGAAACCGTCACCGCCTCCTCCCAAGTCGGCGGGCGAGCCGAAATCGCGCGTGGCTTTGAGCTGGGCGCAGGAGGAAATCGAGAATCGCTTCGGGATTTTTCGCGCGGGCCGTTTCACGACGGTCAATAAGTCGTTGAGTTTTTTGAGCGCCATCGTTTTGACCACGGTATTTTACCTGCTGGTGTTGGCGGGGTTGAACTACGTTCCGAGCATCCATCGGTTCGCGATTATTTTTTTCCGCCCCGCGAATATTTATACGATCGGTCCGGCCGTGCTTTTGTTTTTTTGGGCGATGTCGTCGTTGTGGTTCAAGTCGCGCAAGCTGGAATTTCAACGGCGCGCGCTCCGCCTCGCGGCTGTCCCTGGGCAGCCGGATTTCGTATTGAATGAAGCGACCGCGCGCATCGTTTTGGAACGCATCCACAATTTGGTGGACCATCCGCGGCACTTTATTTTGCTGAATCGCATCGAACGCGCGCTTTCGAATTTGCACAACATCGGTGGGCTGAGCGACGTCTCGACGATTCTGCGCAGCCAGGCCGAGAACGATGAGAACCAGGTCGCCGCGAGTTACACCATGATCAGCGGCATGATCTGGGCGATCCCCGTGCTTGGTTTCATCGGCACGGTTCAAGGCTTGAGCCAGGCCGTCGGGAATTTCGGCAAAACGCTGCAAGCCAGCGCGGAGGTCGCGCGGCTCAAGGAATCGTTGCTCGGTGTGACGGGTGGGCTTTCAACCGCGTTCGAAACGACGTTGGTCGGCCTCGTCGCGGCTCTGATCATCCAGCTTTTTCTGAGTTATCTGCAGCAGAAAGAGACGGATTTCCTGGACGAATGCAATGACTACTGCCATTCGCACGTGATCTCGAAGCTGCGCCTGCATCGCGGCTCCTGACGCATGAACTCGCTCCGTTCAGTCCCGCAGGCGAAGATCAATTTTCTTTTTTTTCAGGACATCATCACGTCGGTGATGGGCATCCTCATTTTGATCACGTTGATGTTGAGCCTCTCGATACGCAGCGGCGAATTCGGCGCGACGCCGGACGTCCAGTTCGAATCGCAACTGAAGGACGTTCAAAATCGCCTTGCGCAAATCGAGGCCGAAAATCGCGCCGCGCAGAAACAAATTCTCGACGCGGCCGCTGTGCCGGATCGCACAGCGCTCGAAAATCAAGCCGCCGCGCTTCGTCGCCAGGCCACGCTGGCCGAAGAGGAACGTCGGCAATCGGAAGCGGCGCGGGCGCGCGCGGACAATTCGGCGGCCGATCGACAAAGCTCTACCAATCTGGAAAATTCCGTTTCCGCGCTGGAGAAAAATCTGGCCAGCCTCCGCGAACGCCTCGCTTCGACCCAACGCCAATCGAATGCCGTTTACATCGCGCTGCCGCCAGAACTCAACCAATCTGCGCGCAAACCGGTGGCCTTCATCGTGGCCAACGATAAAATCCAGATTCGCTCCCTCACCTCGACCAACGCCGTCGAGCGTGCCTTGTCGGTCGCCACCGATCTCAAGCCCTTGCTCTCCGATTACGATCCCGCGCGCGATTACCTCATTTTTTATTTTCGCCCCTCGGGCGTGAAATGGTTTGCGCCCTTCCGTGAAGTCGCGCGCGCCGCCGGATTCGAAGTTGGCTACGATGCGATCGAAGAACCCCAGGAAATTATTTTCACCAAGCCATGAACCTGCGCCGACGCGGCCATGCCGACAGCCTCGAATTGTTGCTCAACACGATGTGCAACACCTTCGGCGGCATCGTCATGATCTCGCTCGTCATGGCCCTGCTCGCCGGCGACACCTCCAGCGAAGAAGCTGCCAGCAGCCGCGCCGCCAATTGGCAACAGCAAATCGACCAGGCCACCGCCGCGCTCGGTGAAGCATCCCGGCTTCAAGCCACTTTGGCCGCGAACCAATCCGAAGCGACCGATCGCCTCGCGCTCTCCGCCGAAGTCTCCAAGCTCGCCGAGCGCGTCAAAGCCGATCAACAAATCGCCCAATCGAACCGCGCCCAGGTCGCGTCGATGCCTGTCCTCGATCCCGACGCGACGAAGAATTTGCTCGAACGCAAAAGCGCTTTGGCCAACGAACTGCGCGCCGCCAACGAGCAACTCGAACGCTTCAAACAAGCCCACGGTCGCACCCTTCGCCTCCCGCGCGAACGCGCCACTGGCAAAAAGCCCTTCTATTTCATCGTCCGCTACGGCCGCATCTATCCCATCCAAATCCTTCTCAACAACGAACGATCCCTCAACACCGAAACCATCGAATGGTCCGAGACTGCCGAAGGCCGCGCCGCCATGCCCCGCCGCGAAATCCCGCCGAACAACAACGTGCCTACCTTCGCCCGCCAAATCCGCGACCTCCCAATTCAAACCTACTCCATCCATTTTCTCGTTTACGAAGATTCTTTCCCCGCCTTCCTCAATGCGCGCCAACTCCCCCTCCAGGCCGGCTACGACACCGGTTGGGAATTCCTCCCGAGCGACCGACCTGTCCTCTTCAGTTCCGGCGGGGAAGCTCCGCCCGCACTCTGAAATTCCTCACTCCATAGGCCGTCAGTCCGATCCGGTGTCGGTCGGTTTTTGCGTGGTGCAATTGGACCAGACGCGTTATTGTCGTTTGAATGAGATTCGTCGCCGTCTATTTGATCGGAGTTGCGTGTGCCGCCGCCCGCATACACGCGGCGGACCTGCCGGCTCCGGGCGTGACGCTGCTGCCATCCGAGGTTCGCGGGAACGAAGGGGACGAAGCGTGGCTGGAAATTCTTGCGAGCGGAGCCCCACAAAAGATGGATTGGAAAGGCGAAAAGCCGCCCACCCAGGCCGATGTCGATGCCCACAAAAAGTCGGTCGCAGAGCAGTTGTTGCGGGACGCCGACAAAGCCAAAGCGTTTTACACCAAGTTCCCGAATCATCCAAAGGCCGACGCCGCTCGCGCCAAAGAAAAAAAATTGCGGGAAGACGCCTCTGTCTACGGTCCGGGCGACGCAAAACCAGCGACGGCACCGGCGCGCGATCCTGAATTCGACGCCAAATTGCAAATGGCTCTGGGCCAGGTCGAAGCGGTGAAAGCTTTCGGGCCCGTCGCAATGTCCCGCCAATATGAAGACATCGGCCGCCGACTCGCACGCGAATATCCCAAACGCGATGAGCCCTTCATGCTCATGGAAATGGCGACCCGTTATGCGCCGCCCAACAAGGTCGTCGCGCTCTATCGCGAGATTGTGGCCAACGCCCCGCCCGGCTCGTTCAAGAGCAGCGCCGCCGCCGAACTGGCCGCGCGCGATGTCATCAATAAAACCATTTCCCTTTCCGGCCCCACTCTGAAGGGCGAATCGTTCGACCTCCAAAAATTCCGAGGCAAAGTGGTGCTCGTCGATTTCTGGGCGACGTGGTGTCCGGCCTGCGTTTCCTTGACCCCCGGCATGCTCGCGCTCTACGAACAGATTCACGACAAGGGCTTCGAAATTGTTGGCGTCAACCTCGATGAGGACGCCGCCGCCTTAAAACAATACGTCGCGCGCAACAAAGTTCCGTGGACTCAGATTCCGGACATCACCCAAAACAATTCCATGCTTTCCAGCCGATTCCGTCCGCGCGGAATTCCGCTGCTTTTCCTCGTCGATAAGACCGGCAAAGTCCGCGACATCGATCCGCTCGATCGCATCGTCGAAAAAATCCAATTTTTGCTCGCGGAATAGCCTTGCCGCGCAAAGTTCTGGCATAAATCCTGCCATCCGCTTAGATACTCACATGGAACTTTTTCATCGTATTTTGGAGACGGCGGTCAAGGGACACGCCTCGGATGTCCACATCAAACCCGGCGGCCCGATCATTTTTCGCATTCACCAGGATTTGATCCCGATCGAAGCGCCGATGCCGACCGGGGAATGGGTCAGCAACATCGTCGAACACATCGTTCCAAAACACTTTAAGAAACGGCTCGAAGAAGATCGCGAAGTCGATTTTTCGTATTTCTATCCGGGCATCGGACGTTTCCGGACGAACTGTTTTCAACAACGCGGCGAGTGGTGCCTCGCTATGCGTTACGTCAAAGCTGAAATTCCGACGTGGGAACAACTGGGCCTGCTGCCAATCATTAAGTCGATCGCCGAAGCGCCTCGCGGCGTAGTCCTCGTGGCCGGCGCGACCGGTTCCGGCAAATCGACCACGCTCGCCTCGATGATTCAACATGTGAACACCACCAGCGCGATGCACATCATCACGCTGGAAGACCCGATTGAATTCGTTTTCGACGACATCAAATCCACCATCGAACAGCGCGAAATCGGCCTGGACACGCTGAACTTCCACATGGGTCTCAAACACATTTTGCGCCAGGACCCCGACATCATCATGGTCGGCGAAATGCGCGATTCCGTCAGCTTTTCCGCGGCCATGAGCTGCGCGGATACCGGCCATTTGGTCATGTCCACGATTCACACCACCAACGCCGCGCAATCCGTCAGCCGCGTCCTCGAATTTTACAAGGCGGACGAGCGCGAACAGATTCGCAAGCAACTTGCGGCGACCCTCCAGGCCGTCGTTTGCCAACGCATGGTGCCCAAGATCGGCGGAGGCGTGGTGCCCGCGTTCGAGATTCTCATCAATACGGGAACCGTGAAGAAGTTGATCGAAGAAAACCGCCTCGACAAACTTCCGGCGGCGATCGAAACGGCGCGCGACGACGGGATGCAGAACTTCAACCAGGCGCTCTTCGACCTCGTCAAAGAACGCAAGGTGACCGAGAAAGACGCCCTCGCCAACGCCACCAACGCGCAGGCTCTCGAAATGAATTTCAAAGGCATCTTCCTCGACGAAGGCCGCCGCATTCTCAGCTAGGCGGGCATCGTCACGTTCAATTTCTTGCGCAGCAATCCGTTGCTGGCGAGGAGGCGGTAGGTGTGTTCGGTGTCGATTTCCTCGCGCCAGAATTCGCCGCCGGCGCGTTCGAGGATGAGGCCGCCCGCGGCGATGTCCCAGAGGCGCACGCCGCCTTCGATGTAGGCGTCGAAGCGTCCGCACGCGACATAGACCATGGAGAGGGCGGCGCTGCCCATCACGCGGATTTTGCGCACGCGATAGACCAGGTCGTTGAGGATGGGCAGCATCGCGCTGGTCACGCCGGCGCTTTTGGCGAAGCCCATCGAGACGATGGCCAGATCGACTTTGGCCCGGGCGCTCACGGAAATTTTACGGCCATTTAATTTGGCCGGGCCGTTCAAGGTGGCTGTCCAGGTTTCCTGGCAGAACGGATCGTGCACCACGCCGGCAATCGTTTGATAGCCGTCGCGCGTGACGCCTTTTCCAGCCTTGGCGCGCTGCTGCAACGCGATCGAAACACACGCGTGGGGAATGCCATAGGCAAAGTTCACGGTGCCGTCGATCGGGTCGATCACCCAGCGCAAATCGGCGTTCGGATCGCCGGAAACGCCTTCTTCGCCGAAGACGGCGGCCGCGCCGGGAAAGGTCTTGAGCAACCGGCTTTCGATCAATTTTTGCGAGCGAACATCCAATTCCAATTTGATGTCATGCTGGACTTGTTCGTTGATTTTTTTAACGGCGTGGCGGTTTTTTAAAAGCAGTTCGCCCACGGCCAAAGCTGCCTCGGTCGCGGCTGCGAGGCCAGAGCGCGCGTTCAATTTTACGTTTTGTTTCATGGAATTACTTCTTTGCGGCCGGCCAATTCTTCATCGAGTTGCGCCCGTTTTTCGTGCAGCAAATTCTTCCGCGCCGCGTCGATCACGCTGCACAAATCCTGCGCCTCGATCAATCGGGGCACGGACACGTAATCGGCTCCGGCGGCGTAAAGTTTGGGCACATCCTCGAATAGTTCCGCGTGCATGATGATGCGCGCGGTGGCGTTCAACTCGCGCAACAATTGCAGCAGCCGCAAATTATTCATCCCTTTCAACAGCGTGTTGGGAATGGTGCAGACAATCATTTCCGCTTCGGCCACGCCCATGTGCAACAACGTTTCCTTTTGCGTGATGTCGCCATACACACCGGCGATCTGGCGTCGTTTCAATTCGCGATTTACGGCCGGATTAAAATCGATCACCACAATGTCCTGCAAAACGCTCGGCGCGTGGCGGCCCAATTCCTCCAGCAACGAACTGGCCGTCCACGAAAAGCCCAGCACGAAAATGCGCGGCTTCGTCACCGGCTTGCGGAAGAACGCGGTCTCTTCATTCAAATCGCGAAAGCCCAGTCGCATCAACAACGGCGAGAGCGCGCGAAAAATTGGGTCGCTCAGGTTAATCGCATAGGTGGAAGCAACGCCGAGCAAGACGAATGTGTAGGCCATGATGCCTTCGGCCATTGCGCTCGTGTGCCCGAAGCCGGAACCGAGCGCCATGATTACCATCGACAGTTCGCTCACCTGCGCCAGGTTGATCGCGGGAATCAAGCTCGCGCGCAAGCCCTGGCCCGTTTTGTGCAACGTCGGGAACACGGTGATTAATCGCGACGCCACCACCAGCAGCGCCGCCGCCGCCGCCCAGGCCAGATAGGTGCCGTTGGGCGCGGGGATGCGCATGCCGAGCGCGACGAAAAACAGCGTCACAAAAAAATCGCGCACCGTCGTGACCTTCGAAGCGACGTCGATCGAATAGGGAAAGGTTGAAATCGCGATGCCTGCGATCAACGCGCCCATTTCGGCCGAGAGCTTCATGCCCATTGCGAAGCCCGCGATCAAAAAACACCATGCCAGCGAACCGACGAAGACCAGTTCGGGCGCGCGCGCGATGCGTTTGAAAATCGGCGGCAGCGCGTAACGACTGGCTGCAAACGCGATCCCCATCAGGGCGATGACCTTGCCGAGCGACTTCGCCACGAGCAGGACGCTGGCTTCTTTCAGGTTCGGTTGGATCGCGAGAAAAAGAATCGCGAACAAATCCTGCATGACCAAAACGCCGAGCGTTAAGCGGCCTGAGAACGTGTCGAGTTCGCTCTTTTCGTGGAGAATTTTAACGATGATGACTGTGCTGCTCAGCGCGAGTCCGAACGCGAGATAGAGCGCGTCGAGCCCCTGTTTGCCCAAGGAGAATCCGGCGAGATGAAAAAAGGCGAGGCCGATCAGGACGCAGCCAAAAATTTGCACGACGGAGGTGGTGACGATCAATTTGCCGGAGCTGATGATTTTTTTGAGATCGATTTCAAGGCCGATCATGAAGAGCAGGAGGATCAAGCCGATCGAGGAAATGGCCTGGATCGATTCGCGGCTCTGGACGAGCTTGATGCCCACTGGCCCCACGATCACGCCCGCCAAAAGATACGCGAGGATGAGCGGTTGTTTGAGAAATTGGGCCGCGACGCCCATCAGCCACGCGGCGAGGACGCAAATTGCGAGATCGTTCAGGACATCCACTCGCCGGAAAGTTTACGGGTCGGCGCAAGCCCCTCCAATGCAAAATTAATCAAGCGCGCGCGACTGCCGTGGTGGGCGGCTGTTTGCGATAGCCGAAAATTCGAGCCGGCAAAAAAAGAATCGCCTTCAACAACGCGAAGACTGCTTCCAGCGTGATTCCGACCAATCGCAGCGGCAACGAAATCACCCAGACGATCGGCAGCAAAATCAGCGCGATCAACGCCAATGGCCAGCACAGCACAAATAAAATGCACCAACCGACAAACAAAATCATCGCTCTCATTGTAATAGGGGTTGCGTCCAACCCATTTAATATACACATGGGCGGGCGCCTTTGTTGCAAGGCGACTGGAAATTATCGTCGAAACAAAAACTCTTTCGAATTGACCAGGCTCCACGCGATGTCTTCGAGGGTGGCGCGGCGATTTTTCGAGGACGCCAGCAGCGCGGTCAGTTTTTCGGATTCAACCTTCGCGGGGGGTCGCGTCAGCGCCGTCCAGTAAAGTTCGTCGATCATTTGCGCATCGGTTTTCTTCGCGGCAAGCAGGCGATCGATGCGATTATCTTTGCGCGTCAGCAACTCGTTGACCGCGGGTCCGCTGATCAATTGAAACGCCTGGCTCATGGTCGGTTCGCAGGAACGTTCGCATTCGGAGGTTAGCAATCGCGGCGGTTTGCCGAATTCCGCGAGGAACACGTCCGCTTCGGTTTTCTTTTGATCGCGTTTTTTCTCGGCGAGCGCTCCCGGAAGCTGCGTCGCGCGCATGCCCAGCGGATAACCCGGAAATTGCACCGGCGCGCCCGCCACGTGGCTCTGCGCGTCGAGCAATTGTTCCGCCGTCAACCGCCGCACGAGCGCGTGCGAATAATTCGACTCGTCCGCCGCGTTCGTGTCGTTCGGCTCCGCGGCCAACTGATAGGCGCGCGAATTCATCACCACGCGAATCATGTGGCGCAGATCGAATTTGCTCTTCACGAATTCGCGCGCCAACTCATCCAGCAACGCCGGGTGCGACGCCGGATTCGTCGCGCGAAAATCATCCAAAGGATCGACTAGGCCGCGGCCCAGCAAATGAAACCAAATTCGATTCACCTGCGCGCGCGCGAAAAACGGATTCCTGGCGTCGGTCAGCCAAGCGGCGAGCGCGTCCAGTTCATCTACGTCCGGCGCCAAAGCCTGCGTCGAACCCAAAAAGCGCGGCTTCGCGGGCAGCCCCGTCCGCGCGTTTTTGTAATCGGATTTCGAAGCCAGATAAACCACCTGCTCGCCTTTGAACTCGTGCTTATCGTTTTCGTCGCGGCGTCGATTTTCCAGGATTTTGTAATCAATGCGGCTGAAGACCGCCGCCCAATCGTAATAATCGTCCTGCGTCCAGCGATCGAACGGATGGCTGTGGCATTGGGCGCATTGCAAGCGCGCGCCGAGAAAAACCATCGCGGTCGCCTCGGCGCGGGACGCCGGCTCGCGATTGCCGCGATAATAATTCGCCGCCGGATTCAAATAGGCGCTGCCGCGCGCCGAGACCAATTCGCGCGCAAACTGGTCCATCGGTTTCTTCTCGAAAATACTTTGGCGCACCCAATGATAAAAAATCTCAACGCCTTTTCGATCCAACTGCCGCTCCTCGTTCCGCAAAAGATCCGACCACTTCAGAGCCCAAAAATCCGCGAACTCGCCGCGGTCCAGAAGCTGATCGACCAACTTCGCCCGCTTGCTTGAGTCTTTTTTCGCGACGAACGCCCGGGCTTCCTCAGCGCTCGGCAATATCCCGAGAAGATCCAGAGACGCGCGCCGCAAAAATATTTCGTCGCTGCACAACGGCGACGGATTCATTCGCAACGAACGCAGCTTCGCGAACACTTCATGATCGACGAAACTATTTTCCTTCGGCTTCGACCATTTGAAATCGGGCCGCGCCGGAATGAACGCCAGCCGCACTGGAACCTGCCGATTCAAAAACCGCACCAGGATCGTTGTCTCGCCGAACCCCGCGCTTTCCACCCGCCCATCGGCCGAAACCTTCACCGCCGGATTCGACGCTTCATAGACGGCCGTCCTCGAAATATCGCGCGACTCGCCATTCTTGAACCACGCGCGCGCGCGAATCTGAACTTCCTTTGCCGGTTCGATCAACACCTGCTCCACCGGTGTCGCTTCAATCCTCTCAATCTCCGGCGCGGTCGCCACGTCGTCCACCGCGCCTTCCGCAATCCACCGTCGCAACAATTGATACTCGGTCGAATCCTTGTTGAACCGCTGGCCGCCTTCATGCCCGATTGCCGTGGTCGGCTTCAACAACATCAAACTCTGATCCGGTTCCAAGGGATCGACGCGCCGCGCAAATTGATCCCGCGTCAGCGCCAAAAAATCATTTTCCGCATTCTCGCCCCGCAACGACAACTTGAAGCTTGCCTTCCCGTTTGCGTTCCCGTGACACGCCCCCGCGTTGCAACCGGCCTTCGACAAAATCGGCAT
>Ga0070686_100001339_pt1 | contig 13923 bp, 7 predicted proteins | sample KBSS23LmetaG_FD_65654 | JGI IMG/M metagenome (GOLD analysis project Ga0070686, IMG submission 65654) | Switchgrass rhizosphere microbial communities from Kellogg Biological Station, Michigan, USA - KBS S2-3L metaG | ecosystem: Host-associated > Plants > Roots > Rhizosphere ...
GGTGGTGATGATGCGGCTGTTGGCGGCCTGGCGAAAAACCTCGGTGAGCCGGACGACGGGCACGCGTTTGCTTTCGATCAAATCGCCGAGAACCGAGCCGGGTCCGACCGAGGGAAGTTGATCCACGTCGCCGACGAGAATCAAGCCCGCGCGCTTGGGATGTGCTTTCATCAGCGCGCTCATCAAGGGCACGTCGATCATCGAAGTTTCATCGACGACGAGCAGATCGCAGTCGAGCGGATTCGAATCGTTGCGTTGAAAGCCGCTCGATTGAACTTCGAGCAGGCGATGAATGGTTTGCGCGGGCAGGCCGGCGCTTTCGGAAAGACGGCGCGCGGCGCGACCAGTCGGGGCGCAAAGCAGAACGCGCACTTTTTTGGCGGTGAGAATCGCGAGGATCGAATTGACGAGCGTAGTTTTGCCAACGCCGGGGCCGCCGGTGATGATCAAAGCGCGCGTGTTCAACGCCTGCTCAAGCGCGATACGCTGGCTCGGCGCAAGTTCCTTGCCGGTGCGCTTTTGGACCCATTCGATCGCCTTGGGAACATCGATGCTCGGATAATTCGGTTTGCGCGCAACAATTTCGAGCATGCGCCGCGCAATCTCCATTTCGCCGTGGTGCAGGCGCGGCAAAAAAATCAGCTCTTCGCCGCCGAGCGTTTCGGGAACGACATCCTGTTGATGAACTAATTTCAGCAACGCCTCCGCGACCAAACGCTCGGGAACATCCAGCAGCTTCGGCGTTTCGGTCAACAGAACTTCGCGGGGCAGGGCGCAGTTTCCGTCGCCGGCGGCTTCGCCCAAAACATATTCGAGCCCGGCGCACGCGCGCATGATCGAGTCGGCGGGGATGCCGAGTTTCTGGGCAATTTTGTCGGCGGTATGAAAACCAATGCCGGGAACATCCTTGGCCAGGCGATACGGATTTTCGCGGACTTTGTCGATGGCCTGTTCGCCGTAAAGTTTGTAGATGCGAACCGCGCGCCCTGTGCTCACGCCGTGCGAATGCAGAAACACCATGATCTCGCGGATGAACCGTTGTTCGAGCCAGGCGTCCTTGATTTTTCGGCGGCGTCCCGGGCCGATGCCATTGACTTCTTCGAGGCGTCCGGAGTGTTGTTCGATGACGTCAAAGATTTGTTCGCCGAAGTGCGCCACCAGTTTTTTCGCATAGACGGGCCCGATGCCTTTGACCATGCCGCTGCCGAGATATTTCTCGATGCCTTCGCGCGAGGTGGGCGGAACGGTCTTGGCGAGTTGCGCGCGAAGTTGCAGGCCGTGTTCGCGATCGCGCACCCATTGGCCCTCGGCGGTGATCCATTCGCCCGCCGAAACGGCGGGCAAAGTCGCGACGACGGTGACCAGATCGCGCTGGCCCTTGACGTGCACGCGCAGCACGCAAAAGCCGGTTTCTTCCTTGAAATAAGTGACGCGTTCGATCAGGCCCGAAACGGCTTCCGCAACGCTGGCGGTCGGCGCGGCCATATCAATGCGAGAAACCGCGATCTTCCTCGGGCAACGGTTCGCCCTTGGTTTCCGGCGCGAACGGCAGCACGCACAGTCCCACCAGGAAAATCGCGCACATCGTCACGCCGGCCGGGCGCATCGGTTCCGGATATCCGGCATAAACCCGGCTCGTCAACAAGCCCAACGCCGCCGGACCGACAGCAGCCACGAAGCGTCCCACGTTGTAACAAAACGAAGTTCCCGTGCTGCGCAGATTCGTCGGGAAAAGTTCAGGAAAATAAATCGCGTAGCCCGCGAACAGTGCCAGTTGGCAAAAGCCCATGATCGGGACCATCCAGAAAATTTGGCTGAAATCTTTCAGGAACCAAAAGACCATCGCGGTGCTCAGCATCGCAAGCACGAAGGCAATCGCGAAGGCCGGTTTGCGCCCGATTTTTGCCGTCACCGAACCGAACGCGTTCATGCCGCAAAAGGCGCCGACGTTGATCATCATCGACGTGACGCCGGCCCAGAACGTTGTGGCTCCGGCAATTTGCGCTGCCGGCATGCCTTGGGCTTCGAACGTTTTGCGGAGGACGGAGCGAATCAGGTCGATCGAGAAAAAGCCAATGCCCCAGAGGCCGACGACACCCGAGAACGCAAGCAACACGCCGATGATGGCGTTGCGCCGCCAGCGTGGATGGGCGAACAACGCGGCGTACGAGCCCAAAGGCCGGCCGCTGGCTTTCGCTGCTTTCCAACTTTCCGGTTCCTTCAAACGCCGTTGCACGACGACGGCCAGCAGCGCCGGGAGCGCCCCGACCACAAACATCCAACGCCAACCGTTGGTTAATGTTCCTTGCTGTTCCAAATGGCCGAACAACATGCCGATGCCCGCGGCGGTAATATTTCCAATCGCGGACAACGCCTGCAACAAGCTCAACGCATACGGACGCGCGCGATTCGGCATCACTTCGGCAATCAGCGCCACACCAACCGCGAACTCGCCGCCGACGCCGAAGCCGGTGATGAAACGATAGAAAGCAAAATCCCAAAACGACCGCGACAAAGCGCTTAAACCGGTGCACGCCGAATAAACGAGAATCGTGATCACCATCGTTTTCGCGCGCCCAATGCGATCACCCAAGACGCCGAAGAGCAGGCCGCCACTGGCCCAGCCGATCAGGAAAATCGAAGTCGCATAACCGCCATACGTAGCGACATCCTGCCCAGGCTTGAGGAGCGCTTTCATCGCCGGCACCCGCGCGAGATTGAACAATTGTTGATCCAAACAATCGAACATCCAACCGAGCGCGGCCACGGCGAGCACGAACCAATGGTAGGAATTCATCTCGCGCCACCAGGGGCCGGGAGGGAGTGAAGGCGTCGTGCTTGAGTTCGCTTGCGTTGATTGGGCCATGGTTTTCGTTTTGCTCCGTGGTGCGGAGTTTATATACACACACGGGGCGGCCCGAAGCCAAGGCAAATTCCATCGGCTCGGTCCGACTATTCCTAAAAGGCGAGAGCGCTCATCCAGAGTTTCTGGATTCCGATAACGCAATTTTCCGACGCGACGCAATTTCTCAACGGGAGAATGCGCTACGGAGACGCAAGGTCTTAGGATTTGCGGAATGCGTCGTCCAGTGCGCTGGCCAGGGACCCGAAGGAGTTCGATGGCTTTTGGGCAGGTTGGTTTTGACGGGGTTGGTTCGGGGTTCGGGGGGTGTTCGGATTTTGGTTTTGAGCGCGCGGGGTAAGGTCAGGGCGGGATTTTAGGGAGAGGGCGATGCGGTTGCGGGTGAGGTCCACTTCGAGGACGGTGGCGTTTACTTTTTGGCCGACTTTCAAAACTTCAGCGGGATTTTTGACGAATTGATCGGCGATTTGGCTGATGTGGACGAGTCCATCCTGGTGGACGCCGATGTCGACGAAGGCGCCGAAGGCGGTGACGTTGGTGACGATGCCGGGGAGTTTTTGGCCGGGCTTGAGGTCGCTGGGTTTGGAGATGCCTTCGGCAAAGTTAAAGGTTTCGAATTTTTCGCGGGGATCGCGTCCGGGTTTGGCGAGTTCGGCGAGAATGTCCTGGAGGGTGGGGAGGCCGATGGCGGGGGTGACGTATTTGTTGAGGTCGATGCGGGAGCGCAGGGCGGCGTCGCGCACGAGGTCGGCGACGGTGCAGTTGAGGTCGCGGGCCATTTGGGTCACGACGGGATAGCTCTCGGGGTGGACAGCGCTGGCGTCGAGGGGATTGGCGGCGTCGCGGATGCGGAGGAATCCAGCGGCTTGTTCGAAGGCTTTGTCGCCGAGGCGGGGAACGTCTTTGAGTTGTTGGCGAGTTTGGAACGGGCCGTTGAGGTTGCGGTATTGGATGAGGTTTTCGGCGATGGTGGCGTTGAGGCCTGAGACGTAGCTCAGAAGTTGGCGGCTGGCGGTGTTGACTTCGACGCCGACGTGGTTGACGCAGGAGGCGACGGTGTCGTCGAGGGCGCGTTTCAATGCGAGGGCGTCCACGTCGTGTTGGTATTGGCCGACGCCGATGGATTTGGGATCGATTTTCACCAGTTCGGCGAGGGGGTCCATGAGGCGGCGGCCAATCGAGACGGCGCCGCGGACGGTGATGTCTTTGTCGGGAAATTCTTCGCGGGCAACTTCGGAGGCGGAATAGATGGAGGCGCCGGATTCATTGACCATGACGACGGGGATGGTTTTGGGGATGGCGCAGGTGCGGAGGAAGGTTTCGGTTTCGCGTCCGGCGGTGCCGTTGCCGATGGCGATGGCCTGGATTTGGAGTTTGTTGATGATGGCGGCGATTTTTTCGCGGGCTTGCTGCACCTGGAATTCGGCGGCGGCAGTCGCGTAAATGACGTCGTCGTAAAGGAGTTTGCCCTGGGCATCGAGGACGGCGATTTTGCAACCGGTGCGGAAGCCGGGGTCGATGGCGAGGACGCGTTTTTGGCCGAGGGGCGCGGCCATGAGGAGTTGGCGGATGTTCTCGATGAAGACGGCGATGGCTTCTTTGTCGGCGCGCGTTTTGGAAGCGATGCGAGCTTCGGTTTCGAGGGAACTGGAGAGCAGGCGTTTGTAGGAATCGTCACAGGCGAGTTGGATTTGTTTGGCGACGGAGCCGGCGCCCTGGACGAAGCGGCGGCGCAGGAGTTCGGTGGCATGGGTTTCGTCGATCTGGACGCGCATGAGGAGGAAGCCTTCGGTTTCGCCGCGGCGAATGGCGAGGAGACGGTGGGAAGGAATTTTGGCGAGCGGCTCGGACCAGGCGAAGTAATCGCGGTATTTGGCGGCTTCGGGATCGCCTTCCTTGGACATGAGCAGTTTGGAGGAAATAAGGGCGTCTTTGGCGAAGAGTTCGCGGATTTGTTGTCGGGCCTGGGCGTCTTCACTGATGCGTTCGGCAATGATGTCGCGCGCGCCGGCGAGGGCATCTTCGACGGTGGGGACGGCTTTGTCTTTGTCTTCCGATGCGACGACGAACGCGGCGGCTTGGGCGACGGGGTCGGCGGTGGCGTTGGTTTGGTTGGCGGTGAGCCAGTCGGCGAGCGGTTCGAGGCCGCGGTCTTTGGCCATGGTGGCGCGGGTGCGGCGTTTGGGGCGGAAGGGAGCGAAAAGGTCCTCGAGGGTGTTGACGGTGGTGGCCTCTTGGATTTGGGCGCGGAGGGAATCGGTGAGGAGGTTGCGTTCTTCGAGGGATTTGAGAATGGCGGCGCGGCGGGATTCGAGTTCGACGAGTTGGGCGGCGCGATCGCGGATGGCGGTGATGGCGACTTCGTCGAGGGAACCGGTGGCTTCCTTGCGGTAACGGGCGATGAAGGGGACGGTGGCTCCTTCGGAAAGGAGGGCGGCCACGGCGGCGACGTTGCGGACGGGGAGCTTGAGTTCGGCGGCGATTTGGGAAACGAAGGAGGCGGCGATGTTATCGGATGTCATGCGGTCTTTAAAATGCGGGATGGGTGTAAGGAATCGGCGCGCGAATGCCAAAGAAAAAAAGTGGATATATTTTCCCAGCGCAATGATCGGAGGATAGGGCTCAACAGTATTACCGCGGGATGTCAGAGGGCTTCAGCAGCTTGACGCGAAAGAATGCTTCCGAACTGCCCGCCGTGTTGGGCAACACCGCTTCGCGATTCGGCGACGGAGCGGTGACGGCGGTGAAATTGGCGGAGGTGAGCGAGTCGAGTTTCTCGATCACATACCAATGCACAAATTTGGTCGTGGCCGTGATGCTGTCCATCGCGCGCGATGAAGGGCCGTCCCATTTGAGATGCACGCCATCAGCCTCCTGGGTGATGGCGCGAATTTTCGGCGTCGGATGAAAACCGATCACGCCGCGCAACGTCAGCGAAACTTCCCAGGCGTTGCCGTTCCAGAGCGCGATGCGATTGTCGCCGCTGGCCCAACTTGTCCGATACCGAACCGCGTTCATCGTCGGCGTCGAAACGTAACCGTAGGCCAGCATGCCATGAACAATGGGATTGGCTCCGTCCATGCCGGGAACATTTCGGCTGTAGGGCGAAGGGTTTTGCAAAAAGAGCAGGACGGGATAGCCCGCGTCGATTTCCGCTTTCAAATCGTTGAACGTAAATCCGACTCCGGCGGGCAGGTTCGTATTGAAATCCACTTCCTGCGAGAAAACATCCGCATCGTAACCGCGCCACTTCGCGAAATTCCGAAATCCCGATTGAATGTCGCGGACCGGGATGCCGTCCTGGTCGGGCGGGGTGAAATTGACGCGGCGCGCGCCGGTTTTATCCCAAAAATTAAAAGAGAACGCGTCGATGTTGCCATTGCATTCGCCGTCGAGGTTTTTCCATTTGTTTTGGCTGGCTCCCATGAAATCGCCCGTGCAATCCGGGGCATGTTCCGCGCGGCCGGCGAGGACATAGGGATCCGGCGCCGCGCTCTCATAACTGTAACTCGAATCGCCGTAAAAATATTCCCAATAATCATCCGTGTGCCCGGGTTGATCCACCGGCCGCCCATCGAATCCTGCCTTGGAAGCCCACAACGAACGGATGCCCGCATTCCCGCTATTGGTATTCAAAGGCGCCAAACCGCCTCCTGTCGGTCCCGTGTACATATCCGGAAAACCGTTCCGGTCCCAATACCCCATCAAGTTGCCCGAAGCGCTGCCGAAACAACCGGCATACCAGGCATAATCGGGGACGTCGAGGATGCGGACATTTTGATCAGCCCGCGCGTGAGCGGGAGAAAGGGCCAAGGCGAAAAGAATCCCGACCGGGAGAGAGCAGACCTTTGGTGCAGACATGGGCGTTCACTTCAAAAGATTAGCGTTAACTGTACCACAAGCTGATCGAACCGCAAATGAACCGATCGGCCCTCACATCCATAAACGACAAGGCCCTCTTCCCGGTTAAGAGAAGAGGGCCAAGTTCGTGAATTAACTCAGTTTGCTTTGACGCGGTAGAACTTCGCCGCGCCGGTCGCGGTGATGGTTTTCGGCGAGGTCGCGCCGACCACATCCGTGAAGCTCAACGGGAAGAGCGAATCAGCGGATTGCAGCGTGCCGCCGCTCCAGTTCAAGGTGACCGACGTGCCCGATTGCGAGATCGAGAGCGTCGCGCCGCCGTTGTAGCTCAGGTTGTTGTTGCCGGCCACGTAAATGGACGCAACTTCCAACGGGGAGAGCGCGCGGCGCCAGACACCGAAGTCGTCGATATCGCCCGCGCCCGTTTCCTGGTAAAGGCCCGTCGGATCCTGGCCGATGGTGGCCTCGTCGGCGACGTCGATCGCTTTGGCCGCCGCCGTGGTCGTGCCGGAAATCTTCGTCGCGTGCGCAACCTCGCCATCAAGGTAGGTCACGAGGCTGGCGTTACGATCGAAGACGTAGGCCAGATGATGCCACTGGCCGTCGTTGATGCTGCCGAGGTCACCGTAAATACGGGCGCCATTGGCGCTGCCCGTATCGTACAGCGAGGCCGCCCAACCGCCGTAGTTGGCCGGAGCCGGATTCGGATTCGAACCGCTGCCGATCCCGAAGCCGTAAGCGGGCGCGAGAACGATTCCCTGGCCGCCGAGCGAACCAACGGTGGTGGTGAAGAACGGCAGATCGCCGCCGATGAAGTTCTCAGGAACCTTGATCCAGAACGCGATACTGAAGTTCGTCGTCGTGCCGAATTGCAGGTCCGGTCGGTGGCCGAGCGTCAGGTAACTGGTGTTCGTGGCCGTCGTGGCCCCTGGGGCGCCGGGTTGGCCGAAGTCGGACTCGTAGTGGAACGCGTTGCCCAATTTGCCCGCCACGAACGTCGGCGCCACGGTGTTACTTGAGGTCGAGGTTTGCGCAATGGCCGTGCCGTTGTTGCCACGGCCGGTTTTATCGACCAGGTCGCTGTCGAACGGCAGATGAATCACGAGGTCCGAAATTCCGGGAGCGGAAGTCGGAGCCGCCAGGACGGTGAGGTGAGTCGGACCGGAATTGGTCGAGCCGGCCGAGTTGCTAACCGTTACGGAGTAATCCCCGGCGTCAGCCAGCGTCAAACCGGTAATGGTGTAGGTCGGCCCGTTTGCGCCGATGATGTCAGTCGTTCCTTTGCGCCATTGATAGGTCAAGGGAACCGTGCCGAAGGCGCTGGCCGAAAAGCTGGCGCTCAAGGTTACGTAATTGGTGGCGGGCTTGGGCTTGACGGCGAACTGAGGCTTGGTGTTCGAACCGTAGGCGGCGCCGTAGTGCGCCTGGATGGTCGTGTCGCTCAAGGCAGTCGAATAGATCGCGAGCTCGTCCACCAAACCGTTGAACGTGCCGTCGTAACCAGGGTCATTCCCGGTGCGTTTCGAACCAATCGCGACCGGCGCGGTGGAGGCGCGGAGACCGGCAGTGCGTCCAGGAGAAGAACCGGAAAGTTCACCGTTGACGTAGATACTCATGAAAGGCGAGCCGGAGCTTTGGTCGTAAACGCCGACCACGTGCTGCCAGCTTCCATTGGGCCCGACCTGGGCGTCGGCTTCGTAAATGGCGTTGCCATTGCCCCGAGTCAGCAGGCGATAATGCCCGCCCGCCACTTCGAGCGAGAACTGTTCGTTCGCAGTGGTGCCGTTTGGCCCCGTGCCCTTGCTGATGATCGCGGATTCATCGGGCAGGCCTTCGTTGGCCTTGACCCAGGCCTCGAGCGTGAAGCTCGCGCTGGTGCCCTGGTAATTGATCGACGCGCCGCTGAGGCTGCCGACATAGCTGTTCAGGCCGTTGAATGCGACCGCTTTGTCGGAGTCAACCGCGGAATAGCCATCCTGACCGAGGGTGGTATTGAAATAAACGCCGTTGTTAAAACCGACGTAGTCGAACGCGGTGGTTCCGGTCGTTTCGTCCAAACGATAGTAGGCAAATGGGGAGCTGCCAAGAACCGCGGCGGCATAGCCCGTTGCGGCTGGTAAAACGGTGACCTTGGCGGTGCTGCTTTCCTTGTTGCCCGCTTCGTTGGTGGCCACGACGGTAAAGTTCACGCCGTTAAGGTCCGTGCTGGCCGTGCCGGTATAGGAAGTTCCCGTCGCGCCGGCAATGTCCACGCCGTTGGTCTTCCATTGGAAGGTCTGAGGAGTGGTTCCTGCGGTCACCACCGAGAAGGTGAATGAACCACCGGCGAAGCGCGCCAGCGAGATCGGATTCTGCACAAAGGTCGGCGGGGCGGCGACGACGTTCAACGTAACAGAACTGGTTGCCTGTCCGTTCGGGTTGCTCACCACGACGGAATAGGTTGGGGTCCCCTTGGCCAGATTGTTGAGAGTAAGACTCGCGGTCGTGATGCCGAGCGGGGCGCCATCTTTAAACCAGGCATACGAGAGAGGGTCGGTCCCTTCCGCGACGACGCTCAAGGTCACACTGCCACCCTGGAACAGCGTCGGATAGGTCGAACCGGCAAAACCATCGGGATTATCGACCGGCTTGGTGATAATTGGCTTCGGAAGAGCCGACTCGTAAACCGCTTTGATCTCATCGGCGGTCAACGCCTTGTTGAAGATCGCAGGTTCGTCGATCGAGCCCGGAAAATAGGTGCTGATACCGCCAGGGACGGCATAAGCGCCGCCCACATCGGCGGCGGCCTGGGCGCCGATCACCCATGGCTGCGCAATGATCGACGGTCCGTTCTCGCTGGCCAGGGAGCCAATCTGCTTGCCGTTGCGATAAAGGGTCCATTGGGCTCCATCGAACGTGCCAGCAATGAAAACCCAATTTCCAATATCGCCTTCGGGCATAGGCACGAGGACTGAATCGTAGTAATTTACGCCGTCGGTGACTCCGACCTCGTACTGGTTCGTGCTGCCGACACCCGAGTTGTCGAATCCGCGCGAAATGCGCAGGAACGTTTCGGCGTTGGCGTCATCCCATCCTCGCGCGATGATGTCGCGATAGAAATTCTTCTGAGTTGGCTTGATCCAGGCCATCATCGTCAGGTTGCCGGTGATGTCCAGGCTTGTCGAATTGGGGAGCTTCACGAAGCCATTGAAACCGTCGAGGAGGACCGATTTGTCATCGGCTCCCATCCCGGCGTATCCGGTGCCAGGCTGCGCCGTGAGGCCGCCCCAGATCACTTTGCCGTCCACGGCCGATCCAGCGCTGCCGCTGTTCGCAACTGTCACAAACGTGCTCGGGTCGGGCGCCGTCGTCGCCGCATCTTCCATCGGCCAGTACGCCGTCGGATTGTCCGCCAAAATTGCGGCTCCGTAGCCGGCTGAATTGGAGGTGGCGGTCGTGAAGTGCGCCGCGGCTTGGGAGACGGTCAACGCATATGGATAATAGGCGACTTCGTCCACCCAGCCATCGACGCCACGATTGCCCGAGATGCCCGTCGCTGAGCCCGTCGGAGCGTCGCTCAAGCTGCCGGTCAGCGCCGTGCCGCCGATGCGGAAAGGCACCTGCGTATTGGGTTGAAGCGAGGCGATCTGAGCCGCCGTGAGCGTGAGGCTTCCAACTTGCACGCCATTGAGGAAGAGTTTTGTTTCCGTGCCCGTGAATTCGCCCACGATATGGGTCCATTGCCCGATTTTCGCGTTTTGAGCGGAGGTGCCGGAGTTCACGTTTCCGACGTAGCCAGCGTCATTGCCGAGGCGAAACTCGATGCGCCCATTATTATTGCAATAAAAGAGGTAACCGCGGCGGCTCGAGGCGACGAAGTCGTTGTTCAGTGAGGAGACAATGCAGAAGCCTGTCCCGTCCGTACCCAGCGCATTCGGCTTGTACCAAAACTCGACCGAAAAAGGGCCTTTCTTATTAAGGGCCGGGCTGTATCCGATGTCGATCTTCGAACCGCAATAACCGACCACCGCGCCGGTATTGTGGGAACGGATTGACGTTCCAACGATCCCCGGTTGTCCTTTTTCGATGTCGAGAATCGCGATGCCGTTTAGTTTCGCCCCGGAAGGGGCGACGTTGACGACCTGGTTAAGCGGTGGCGAGGCCGTCGTTTCGTTAAATCGCCAATAGCCTAGCGGGCCAAGCGCATTAACGGTGGATGGATAATCTGCCCGTGCCGGCAGAACTGCCGTCAGTACCGTGAGGCACGCGACGGCGAGACACGTTGTGGGTTTTTTGGGCGTTATCATAGAGACCGAGTACTGTCAGATGGGTTTTGGGTTTCGTATGGAAATTGGAAGCGGTTTTTTTGGGCGCAAATATTTGAAACCCAAAAAACCGCTAAATAATCAATTCGCTCCGAACGGCCAGTTCCTGGGGCGCGATCCTTTGTCCTGGAGCCAGCGAACATCAGGGCTCCGCGAGGCCTTGTGATAAGCATTGTTCCAGTTGACGCCAACCGTGATCGGCGTAAGCGTCTCTTTATCCGTCCAACGCTTTACTTCGCAGTGCCCATCGGAAAACGAGAATCCGCACGCGTGATTGTGATAATAGGCTGGCATATCCTGCCCGAACTGGAATTTTGCCGGTTCTTCCTGCCATTTGGGCGCACTCGGAAATCCCTCGTAATCCACCAAATAGTTCCCCCAATTGATGCTATCCTCTCGCTGGTCGAGGAAAAGGAATGTTTTGGAGGTCCCTGGCGAGGCTCCTGCTCCGAGCTCCGGGAGCTTTAGGAACAACGTGAACCCGTTGCACCACGTAGGGGCGCCGTCAACCTTGCCGGCGAACCCGCCGAGGAACCAATTCATCGAGATCGATCGGACGCGCGGTTTGCGCTGGCCGTTAACCATCACAAACGACTTATCCGCCGGGCACTTGTAAATTTTAAAGTCCGGGGCGTACTTCCAAAGCGGCCTGGTTCGAAAATCCGTCGCGTCCGGATCCCAATTGTACGGAGACGGCGAAAAATCCATCGTCGTTCCAGACCATGAGTAATTATTTTGAATATCGTTTCTGCCGTTCTGACTGGCGTAGCAGATTAGCTCGTTGGCGTCGGTGGCGTACATGTTCCACGCCAGAGCCAACTGCTTGTTGTTGTTCATGCAGGTGATCCCCTGCGCCTTGGCTTTGGCGGATGCGAGCGCTGGAATGAGCAGGCTGGCAAGGATTGCGATGATCGCGATGACCACCAGCAATTCGATTAATGTGAAACCTTTATTTTGCAGCGCCGAATACTTTTCGGCGCCGCACCGTGTGGATTTGGGCGTTCTGTTCATGGGCGCTTCTGTTCACTGTAATGGCTGTATCCATTTGTTCGTCCCTAGGGTTCTTCTATTCTGCAAGGAGTGTGCCGAACGGTCAAGCAGATTTACCCTGAAACCATGAACGGAATTAATACTCGCCGCTTCAGGCCCGCTGAACGCTGTAATCAGCGTCAGGCACGTTGCTTCCGAAAGGTGGAACCTCCCGTTAACGGGACATCGCGAGGAATTGCGGGTGGTTTCTTTTAGGCTGGGCGCTTAAAATCACACCCCCTTGTGACCAACCAGTTTCGGGATTCCCCTCAAAACTTTGTATCGATCACCCGATCGACTTTGAAGTTTTCCGGCTGGCGAACAAAGGGAATCGAGCCGCCGACCCAAAACTGACGAACGATCAGGACAATCAGCAAAGCGACCACCGCAGCCCCAATCCGCAATGCGCGCATTTTCCAACGAATCTTGGCCGCCGCTTTGGCCGCTTCGCGCCGCGCCGCTCCTTTTTCCTCCTCGCTTATCGTGTGCGCCGGGTGAATGAGCTTCGGCCAATCAATCTCGGGATGCGCTGCGCCGATCACGCGATAGAAAAGGCAATCGCAACCATTCCGTCCGCAATAACCAACCCGCAATCGTTCGAAGCGCGGATCATCGTTTCCTTGGCCGGCGCCAAATCGAAGCAAATCCGCGCCATTCAAACGCAGGCCGCACTGAACGCATTCCGCCGAAAGCGCTGTCTCCACGGGTTCGCGCAACTTCGCGTGCTCCGGGATTTGGAGCACGAGATTCAGGCTGCCCGCAAAATCGGGCAGTTCCTTGACCGTCAAATCGAATGTCTCGGCGGTGTTGGTCGCCATTGTTAACGCGGTGTTTCGGTGGCTGGTTGATACCACATCCAATCGCGCGTCGGCTCGAACGGATGATAGGGATCGGTCCGAAGCGATCGGCTGAAATTATGAATCGCCACATGCAAATCGGCAAACGAGGCGGGGGAATAAAATAAGGCCGGAGCCAAACGGGGATCGAGAAAGGCGTTCCCGAGCCGGGCGCGATGCCATTGATACCACTGCGGACGAAAATGTTCCGCGCCATGATGGCAAACCTGCGGAATCGCCGGCGGCTCGAATTCCATAATAAAACGGGAGGGGTCCGTAATCCACGATTCGGGCTTGTTTACGATGGAGCCGGCCGTCGGTTGCAAGGTGTAGGGCGCGGTCAATCCGATGGGCGCGCCGAGGTTTTGTTCGTAACTAAAACCGCGCCCCCCAAAAGCCGAGGGCATCAGTGTCGTCGCTGGATGATCCGGACAATCCTCGCTTACGAGCCCACGATCCAATGCGCAGCGAAACACTTCCGATGCGCCCAGGTACGGATACAAAGTTCGTTCGCGCGCCGTGCCGTGGCGCAAGGTTAAACACCCCGGCAATGCGTCGCGTCCGCCTTCCGCGGCGCGCATTTTAAATTCGTTATCATCCCAAAACATTTGCACGCCCATTCCGATCTGATGCAAATTATTGATGCACTGAGCATCGCGTCCCCGCTGTTTGGCGCTGCTCAAAGAAGGGAGCAACATGCTCGCCAAAATGCCAATGATCGAGATGACGACCAGCAACTCGATCAGCGTAAAGCCGCTGCGCTTCGCCCGCCGCGTTGAGTCCCAAACGATCATCTTGAAATACTCTAGCATAAGCCCTGCCGAATCGTGAGCTCAACTTGTCGGGTCCGCCGGCCCGGCGCTCATTCCGCGCCCGCCCAAACCCGCGGCAAGGCCGACAAAACTTCCTCCTGCGAAATCCCATTCGCTCCCTGTCGCGCCCAAAGAACATTCACATTGTTCCCAGGCGGTTGCCAGATCGCGCGATTCGTCGCGCCCCACAACAAAATGCTTGGTATCCCCGTCGCCGC
>Ga0070686_100001340_pt1 | contig 13918 bp, 12 predicted proteins | sample KBSS23LmetaG_FD_65654 | JGI IMG/M metagenome (GOLD analysis project Ga0070686, IMG submission 65654) | Switchgrass rhizosphere microbial communities from Kellogg Biological Station, Michigan, USA - KBS S2-3L metaG | ecosystem: Host-associated > Plants > Roots > Rhizosphere ...
ACCGAAGTGCAGACGCTGTACAAGCAGTACGCCGAGGCCTACGCGTCGGGCCAGAATTTCGTCAACCTGGCGCTGGTCTCAGATCTCGGAAAGTAGATCCGCACGAGTGGTGTCGCGCGAACCCTGAGGCGGGCGGCAGACGCTCGCCGGCAGGCGTCGCGCGACGTCGCACCGAGGCCCGCTAGAACTTCAGATTCAATCCCGCGTAGATGCGGTGCGACGGTGAGTAGAGCGCGCCGCTTCCCAGCTTGAAGACCCGGTAATCGATACGCACGCGCAGCGGACCGGCAAGCGACACCTTGACGCCGCCGCCGGTGTTGAGCGCGAAGCCGGTGTCCGAATGCAGCCCGAGTTCTTCCTGGTAGAAGCCGCCGCCGGTCGTGAAATACGGCTGGAAGCCGAAGATCGCCACCGGTGTCTGCAGCAGCAGGTTGCCCGTGCCGGTCTTGAGTGAGGGCGCGGCGGCCGCCGGGTTGTCGGGCGTGTAGGCGTACTCCAGTTCGACGCCGATGACGATGAAGCCGAATTCGACCGCGCCGCCGCGCACCTGGCGGCTGTCGGGTGTCGTGTTGGCGCCGAGAAACGCGGTGATATCGGCGCGCGCCGGCGTGGCACACCCGAGGAGCAGCACGAGCGCGGCAGCCAGCCGAGGGATACGGGTCATCGCTCCATAGTAGTACAATCGCCGCTAAGCCTCGTGAAATCTCATCATTACAGCCGGCACGCGGCGTCGCTGCGAACCGAGCTCGGCGGCGCGATCCCGCGCGACGTGCTGCGCGACCTGCACCGCAAGGTGGCGGCGAGACACCTGGTCATCGCCGTGCGGCAGTTCGGCATGCTCGGCCTGGCGACCTGGGCGCTCATCACGATCACGAACCCGCTGATCTGGATTCCGCTGGCGTTCGTCCAGGGCTTCACCGTCTTCAATTTCACCGTGCTGCTCCACGAGGTGGTCCATCACACAGTGTTCGATCGCCGCCGGCCGGTCGCGGAGCGCACGCTGGCCTGGCTCTACGCGGTGCCGAGCGGGATCTCGTCGAGTCAGTTCACGCGGTGGCATCTCGACCATCACGCCGAACTCGGTTCCGACGAAGACGATCCGAAGCGGCATCACCTGTCGCCGAAGATCAACGCCCGCTGGTTCAAGCTCCTGTACTGCTCGCCGGCGTTGTTCCCGATTTACTTCCGCGCCGCGCGGAAGGAGGCGGCAACCTATCCCGAGGCGCTGCAGCGGCAGATTGCCTTCGAGCGCAAGGTCTCGATCGCCGCGCACCTGTCCGTGCTCGCCGCCATCTGGATCATGGCCGGCGGCGGCGCGGCGCTTCGCGCCTACGTCATCCCGGTCTTCTTCATCTTCCCGATCGCCTTCACGCTCAATCGTCTCGGCCAGCACTACGACGTCGATCCGTCCGACCCGGCAAAGTGGGGCACGCTGATGCGCGGCCACTGGTTCTGGAACTTCGCGTTCCTCAACTCCAACTATCACCTCGAGCATCACTACTTCGCCGGCGTGCCGTTCTATCGCCTGCCGCGGCTGCAGCGCGAGCTGGCGCCGTTCTACGCCCGGCATCAGGTCCGCTGGCAGACCTACTCGGGCCTGGTGTACGGTTGGCTCGTCGAAAACCGCGCGCCGCACACCAACTGGGCGGCGGCGCGGCCGAACGCTGCCGAGGACCGCGATGTTCTGGCTCCTGCTCGCGTCGCTCCCGTGGATCTCGCCGGCTCAGACCTCCGCCGGCACTGACGTCTCCGCGCTCCACGTCACCGCGCCGACCGTCGTCGCCGAGCTCGATCTCGGATCGCTCAAGGGTGATCTGCGGCAGATCGGCTGGTCGCCCGACAAGTCGCAGCTCTACGTGCAGACCTCGGAAGGGCGTGCGCCGTCTCCGACGCTTCATCACTACCTCGTCGCGGTCGACGGCGGCGTGATGACTTCCTCGGTAGACGCGCCGCCGTGGGCGCAGGACTACTGGTCGTACAAATCCGACCGCTTTGCGCCGGGGATCGGGTCGCTGTTCATCGAGGTCACGCAGTCGCTGGAGACGATGAAGTACGGCACCGGGTCGGCCGGCCTCATCGAGCGCGAAGACCGCAGCGGCAACGTGTCGGTCGGCTCCGCCAACGTCGATCGCGCCGCGGTCAGCGACAAGGTCCATGTCGTGCGGCTGATGCTGCTCGGGCAGGCGGTGAGCGAGTTCGTCAACGAGCAGCCGCTGCCCGGCCTGATGTTCGGATGGGGACCGGCCGGCAGCGGTACGATCGCGTTCACCGATCGCACAGGGCGTCTCTTTCTCTTCGATCGGAATCAACACAAAGCGGCGGTGCCCCGCGCGAAGAACGCGATCCTGCCGGCGTGGTCGACCGACGGCTCGCGCCTGGCGTGGGCGCAGAAGGGCTCCCGGAAAAAATTCACGCTCGTCGTGGCCGACGTGTCGGGCCGGTGACGCGCGCGTCGGGAACCTGCGTGATATTCTCAAGCGTTCATGGACTTCCGCCTTTCTGAAGAGCAGGAGCTGCTGCGCCGAAGCGTCCGCGAGTTCGCGGAGACCGAGATGCGTCCGCACGTCCGCGAGTGGGACCAGGATCAGCATTTTCCGATCGAGCTGATGCCGAAGCTCGCCGCGCTCGGGCTGCTCGGCATCCAGTTCCCGGAGCAGTACGGCGGCGCCGGGATGACGGCGCTCGACTACTGCATCTGCATCGAAGAGCTCGCCCGCGTCGATCCCGGCGTGGCGCTGTCGGTCGCGGCGCACAACGGGCTGTGCTCCGCGCACATCGCGCTGTTCGGGAACGAGGCGCAGAAGCAGAAGTACCTCGTGGCGCTCGCGCGCGGCGAAAAGATCGGCGCGTGGGGGCTCACCGAGTCGACCTCCGGCAGCGATGCCGCCGGCATGCGCACCGCCGCCGTCAAGGCCGGCGCCTGCTGGGTGCTGAACGGATCGAAGACCTTCACCACGCACGGGCGCGTCGGCGACGTGATGGTGGTGATGGCGGTGACCGATCGCGCCGCCGGCACCAAGGGCATCTCCGCGTTCATCGTCGAGAAAGGGACGCCCGGGCTGTCGCCGGGCAAGAAGGAAGACAAGCTCGGCATGCGGGCCAGCGATACCAGCGAGGTGTTGTTCGAGAACTGCCGGATCCCGGCCGAACAGCTGGTCGGCGACGAAGGGCAGGGTTTCGTCAATACCATGCAGGTCCTCGACGCCGGGCGGATCGGGATCGCCGCGCTCGCCGTCGGCCTCGCGCAGGGCGCCTACGAAGCGGCGCTCAGCTACGCGCGCGAGCGCAAGGCGTTCGGCAAGACGATCGCGTCGTTCCAGGCCATTCAGTGGAAGCTTGCCGACGCGGCGACCAAGATCGAAGCGGCGCGCCTGCTCACCTATCGCGCCGCCTATCTCAAGGAGCGCGGCCGGCGGACGACGCTGGAGTCGTCGATGGCGAAGCTGTACGCCAGCGAGATCGCCGTCCGCGTCGCCGACGACTGCGTGCAGATCCACGGCGGTTACGGCTTCGTCAAGGACTACCCGGCCGAAAAGTATTTCCGCGACGTGAAGCTCACGACCATCGGCGAGGGGACGAGCGAGATTCAGCGCCTCGTCATCGCCCGCCAACTCCTGTCGCGTTCGTGACGCCAACACTGGGCGAACGGGTGCTCGCCGGCGATCCGCGCGCGATCGCCCGCGCCATCTCGCTGATCGAGGACGAGGATCCGGCGAGCGCCGATCTGGTGCGGTCGATCTTCGGCCGCACCGGAAGCGCCTATCTCGTCGGCGTGACCGGCCCGCCGGGCGCGGGCAAGAGCACGCTGGTGGACCGGCTTGTCACCGCTTTTAGAACGCACAGACCGCAACGCACAAACGGTACCAATGCCGCCACGGTGGGGGTCATCGCAGTCGATCCGACGAGCCCGTTCAGCGGCGGCGCCGTGCTCGGCGATCGGCTGCGCATGCAGGCCCACGCCCAGGATCCCGGCGTGTTCATCCGCAGCATGGCGACGCGCGGTCATCTCGGCGGGCTGGCACGCGCCACCGGCGACGCCGCGCTGGTGCTCGACGCCGCCGGCGTCGAGACCATCGTCATCGAGACGGTCGGCGTCGGCCAGGACGAAGTCGACATCATCCGCACCGCCGACGTCGCGATCGTGACGCTGGTGCCGGGGACCGGCGACGAAGTGCAGGCGCTCAAGGCCGGCATCATGGAGATCGCCGACATCTTCGTCGTCAACAAGGCCGATCGCGAGGGGGCCGATCGCCTCGTCTCGGCGGTCGAAGCCAACCTGGCGCTGCATAGTTATGCATCGGGTGAATGGCGGCCGCCGATCGTGAAGACGGTGGCGACCGGCGGCGCCGGCGTGCCCGAACTGGTGAGCGCGATCGCGGCGTTCCGCGAGCATTCGCGCGGAGTGCAGACGTCGCGTCGCAAGGCGCGCAGCGAGTACCGGCTGCGCGAGCTGGTGGCGCAGCGCTTCATGACCCATCTCGAGCGCGAGGTGCTCGCTACCGGCGAGCTCGCCGGCATCGTCGAGCGCATCGCCGCGCGCGACCTGGATCCGTACACAGCGGCGAACGACCTGTTGCGCCGTGCGCTGACGTCATGAGCCGCCACGAAGACACGAAGACACGAAGACGGTCGTGTACGAAGAATATCTTCGAGTGTTCGTGCCTTCGTGGCGGCTCGAGGATGTGGAATCAATGAAGGCCACTCTCGATCACATCGGTATCGCGGTGAAGGATCTCGATGCGGCGCTGGCGTTCTACCGCGACGCGCTCGGCCTCGAGATCGAAGGCACGGAGGAGGTCGACTCGCAGAAGGTGCGCGCGCATTTCGCCGCCGTCGGCGAGGCGCGGCTCGAGCTGCTCGAGGCGACGGCGCCCGACTCGCCGATCGCGAAGTACATCGACAGGCGCGGTCCCGGCCTGCACCACATCACGCTGCGCGTCGACGACATCGAGGCGGTGCTGGCGCAGCTCAAGGCCCGCGGCGTGCGGCTGATCGACGAGGCGCCGCGCCGCGGCGCCGAACATTCCCTGATAGCATTCGTGCACCCGGCGGCGACCGGCGGCGTGCTGATTGAATTGAAGCAGACGAGATGAACCCAACCATCGGCATCATCGGCGGCAGCGGCTTGTACGACATGGCGGAGGTGACCGATCGCGAGGAGCGGCGGATCGCGACACCGTTTGGCGATCCCTCGGGGCCGTACGTGATCGGCACGCTGCGCGGCAAGCGGGTCGCCTTCCTGGCGCGGCACGGCGTCGGGCATCGCATCCTGCCGTCGGAGCTGAACTTCCGCGCCAACATCTACGGCTTCAAGGTGCTCGGCGTCGAGCGGATCCTGTCGGCGAGCGCCGTCGGCAGCCTCAAGCAGGAATACAAGCCGCTCGACATCGTCGTCCCCGATCAATTCTTCGACCGCACGAAGGGGCGGATCAGCACCTTCTTCGGCCGCGGCATCGTCGCCCACGTCGCCTTCGCGCATCCGCTGTGCGGTGATCTCTCGGCGATTGCCGCCGATTCGGCGGCGCAGGTCGGCGCGACGGTCCACCGCGGCGGCACCTACGTCAACATGGAAGGGCCGCAGTTCTCGACGCTCGCCGAGTCGAAGCTGTATCGCTCGTGGGGCATGGACGTCATCGGGATGACCAACCTGCAGGAAGCGAAGCTGGCCCGCGAGGCGGAGATCTGCTACGCGACGCTGGCGCTGGTCACCGACTACGATTGCTGGCACCCCGACCACGACTCGGTGACCGTCGATCTGATCATCGCCAACCTGATGCAGAACGCCGCCACCGCGCAGAAGACGATCGCCACTGCCGTGGAGCGGATTGGCAGTGCCCGGACGTGCGGCTGCAAGGACGCGCTCGCGACCGCGATCATCACCCAGCCGCCGCTCTGGCCCGAGCAGACCAAGCAGGAGCTCGCGCCGATCATCGGGAAGTACGCGAAATGAGAATCGTCGTCACCGGATCGATTGCCTACGACTACCTGATGTCGTTCCCGGGGAAGTTCACCGAGCATTTCCTGCCGGAGCACATGAACCGGGTGAGCCTCAGCTTCCTGGTCGACTCGATGGACAAGCGCCGCGGCGGCTGCGCGCCGAACATCGCCTACACGCTGGCATTGCTCGGCGAACGGCCGCTGCTGATGGCGACCGCCGGCGAGGACTTCGGCGAGTACCGCCATTGGTTGCACGGCGCCGGCGTCGACACCACGCACGTCAAGCAGATCGAGGGGAAGTTCTGCGCCTCGTTCTTCTGCAGCACCGACGTCGACAACAACCAGATCGCCTCGTTCTACACCGGCGCGATGGCTGACGCCGGACAGCTGTCGTTCCGCACCGTCCGCGACTGCGGCCTGGCGATCATCGCCCCCAACGATCCGGGCGCGATGGTCCAGTACGCCGAGGAGTGCCGGACGCTCGGCATCCGCTTCATCTTCGATCCCGGACAGCAGTGCGCGCGGATGTCGGGCGACGACCTGCGCGACGGCCTCCGCGGCGCGACCATCGTCATCGTCAACGACTACGAGCTCGAGCTGCTGCGGCAGAAAACCGGCCTCAGCGAAATCGACATCCTCAAGCTGGCCGAGACGCTGGTGGTCACGAAAGGCGAGGCCGGATCGTCAGTGATGACGCCGATCCGGTCCGTCCACGTCAACGCGGTGCCGCCGCACCGAATCGTCGATCCGACTGGCGTCGGCGACGCCTTCCGCGGCGGGCTCATGAAAGGGATCGCGCTCGGCCTGCCGTACGACGTCTGCGCGAAGATCGGCAGCGTCGCCGCGACCTACGCGCTCGAACATCTCGGCGGCATGAGCCACGCGTACACGTGGGAGGAGTTCAAGCTCCGCTACCAGGAGCACTTCGGATTGCTGGCGATTCCGGCGTAGCCGGCCGTGTCAGTGTCGCGTCGGCGGTTCGTCTTCGGCGCCTTCGTCGTTGGCGTCTTCCTGAGATGTGTCTTCAGGCGAATGCTTTTCTTCGTCAGCGGGATTGATCATTTCGGTCGCGGCGCCGTCATTCTGATCAGCCGGGCTCATGTTCATGGCATTCATCGGCGGTTTCTCCTTGCGTCGGTGTGGTGAGACGCCGCGATTGTAGCTGACATGGCAGCCGCCGGGGTCATCATCGTGTTCGCGACGACGGTGTCGTACGGCGTCGGGTGGGCGATTGGCGTGCCCGCGCTCGTGCCACTGCTCAATACGCTCGCCAGCTTTCCCTTCATGGTGGCGGCGCTGCGCCGCGGCGATCTGCACGCCGCCGTCGGCCGCATGCTGCTGTGGGCGTTGACCATGGGCGTCGCCGCGACCCTACTGTCCGCCGCCTATCCCGCCGACACCGAATCGTTGTTCCTGCGCAGCGGCGACTATCGCCGCGAGATGTTCACCTGGGTGCTGACCGGCCGCGGCGCCGAAAGCACGCCGTCGATCTTCATCCCGCAGCAGGCCGGCCATGCCGCGCTCTTCTCGAGCCTGGCGCTCGCCAGCGGCGGCGTGCTGGCGATGCCGATGGGCGCGGTCCTCATGAACTACATGGGCCATTACGTTGGAACGCTGGCGGCGATGAGCCGTCATCCGGCGCCGCTGATGCTGCTTGGCTGGCATCCCTGGGCCGTGATCCGGGTCATCAGTTTCGTCGTGCTCGGCGTCGTGTTGTCTGCGCCGCTGCTGTCGCGGCTGTTGCGCTTTCAGGTCGACTGGCCGGCGGCGCGCCGGCTCGCGGCGTGGGCGGGCTGTGGTCTGCTTGCGGATATCGTGCTGAAAGCGCTCCTTGCACCCACATGGCAGCGCCTGTTGCTTCGCATGCTCGGCTGAACCGCATCCGGCTTTCCGTAGTGTCCGGCTTTAGCCGGACCGCCGACGGTCCGCCTGAAGGCGGAGACCACAGAGAAATGAAATTCGGCCCTTTACGCGCTCGCGAGCGCGCGGACGGCACGCAGGTCGACCTTGCCGGTGCCGAGCGTCGGGATCGATTCGACGAAGCGGATGTCCTCGCGCTTGGGGATCCACAGCTTCGGCAGTGACGAGGCGCTGAGGTGCTCCCAGATCGCCTGCGGCGTCAGATCGATGTCCGTGTACAACGCGATCAGCCGTTCGCCTTTCGCCGCATCGGGGACGGCGGTGACCACGCAGCTGTGCGGCTCGTGCAGCAGCGGCTGCAGTTCTTCCTCCACCTTCATGTGCGGCACCATCTCGCCGGCGATCTTGCTGAAGCGCGACAGCCGATCGGTGATGTGGATGAACCCGTCGCCGTCGATCACGGCGATGTCGCCGGTCACGTACCAGCCGTCGCGCTGCACCTCGCGCGTCAGCGCCGGCTCGCCAACGTAGCCGAGCATCTGGCTCGGACCGCGGACGAGCAGCAGTCCTTCCTTGCCGACGAGCGGTCCGGCGCCGGTATCGGTGTCGACGACCATCGCCTCGATGCCGGGCAGCGGCCGGCCGACTGAACCCCGCCGCGAGCCGCCGCGGCCCTCGTCATCGGTGTTGACCGCGACCACCGGCGCCATCTCGGTGCAGCCGTAGCCTTCGAGCAAATCGACGCCGAACTTCTCCCGGAACGCGGTCGCAATCGGTTCGCGCAGCCGCTCGGCGCCGACCACGGCGAGCCGCAGGTGGGCGAACTGCTCGGGCTGCACCTTGCGGATGTAGGCGGAGCAGAAGGTTGGCGTGCTGATGAGGATCGTCGCGCGATAGGTCGCCGCCAGCTCGCCGATCGTTTTGGCATCGATCGGATTCGGATGATAGGCGGCGGCGCAGCCGATGCAGAGCGGCAGCCACAGGGTCGCGGTGAAGCCGAACGAGTGAAAGAACGGCAGCACGCCGAGCATCACGTCGTTCGGCCGCAGGTGGAACAGGCGATTAACGGCGTCGATGTTGGCGAGAACGTTGGCGTGCGACAGCATGACGCCCTTTGGCACGCCGGTGCTGCCGCTGGAAAAGATGATCGTGGCGAGCGCGGCATTGTCGGCCGGCGTGAGCAGCAGCCGTACGATCGCCGCCGCCGGCAGCACGCGCGCGGCAGCCAGCATGGCGGCTCGCTGCATGCCGCCGGTCGCCGCGAGCAGATCCTCGACGTAGACCATGCCGCGCAGCGTCTCGATGCCGGCCTTGGCAACGAACACGCGCGAGGTGACGATGGTGGTGAGTCCGCAGCGCTCGATCGCCGCGGCCATGGCGTCGTGTCCGGCGGTGAAATTCAGATTGACCGGCACCTTGCCGGCGAACGACGAGGCGACGTTGGCAAGCGCGCCGCCGACCGATGCCGGCAGCAGGAGACCGATTGCCGTGTCGTCAGGCGCGAGCCGCCGAATCGTCCGCGACAGCAGCAGCGCCGCCGTGAGCGTGCGCCCGAACGTCAGCTCGCGCCCGGTCGAATCGGCAATGCACAGCGACGACCACCGCCGCTTCGCCTGCGCCACGAACCTGGTCGCCAGCGTCGGGGGTTGGGGATTGGGGATTGGGGATTGGGGTGAGTGGGCCATGGGGATCGGGAGAATTGGAGGAATCGGGATGCCTGGTCGTCGATCATCTCGCAATTACCATCCACTCAATCACCCATCCACCATTCCCGCCCACGCCAATCGCCAATCCCCAACCCCCAATCACCAGTGAGTGTTCCAGCCGGCGCGCAGCAGGTTGTCCAGATAAGTGCTGGCGGTGGCGAGGGCGGCGTCCCGCGTCGCGCACTGCCGCGCGAGGACGAGCGTGCCGTCGTAGAAGAACTGCAGCTCGACGTCGTGCGTCTGCGCGCGCTCGTGCAGGCACGCGTCGATCCACGTGTGGTTCTTGCGAACGCGCCACACGCGGACCGTGTCGTTCACTGCCGGCCCAGGACGTTGGCGGTCGCGTTTGCCGCGCCGGCGGTCGCCGCACTCGTCGTCGCGAGGTTCGGCGACGTCGTCCCGGCGACGGTGACCGACGGCGTCGCGCTGCCGTTCGATCCGCCCGACGACTGACCGGCCGGACCCGCTTCCTGCAGCGCTTCGAAGTCGACCAGCGACAGATCGTAGGCGAGCACGGCGCCGAGCTCGTTGGTCCGCGCCTGGGCGAGATCGCGCTGCGCCTGGATGACCAGGAAGCTCGTCGACATGCCGACCTCGAACCGCTTGCGCTCCGAGTCGAGCCGCTGCTCGGCCAGCTCGCGCGCCGCGCGCGTCGTGTCGATCCGCTTGGCATTCATCTCGATCTTCCAGGCGGCGTCGCGGACCTGCTGGATGGCGCGCGCCTGGCTGCTCTTGAGCCGCTCCTGCGCCTGCGTGTGCTGGAGCTGGGCGCGGGCGTAGTTCGCCTGTTCGGTGCTGCCGCCGATGGGATACGAGACGCTCACGCCGACCGACCACGTCGGGTAATCGGCCGACAGCAGCTGCGAGAAGATGTTGCCGAACGGCGTGACGTCGCCGGGCCCGACGATCGTCCCGGGGAACCCGCCGGTGCGCAGCACCTGCGTGCCGCCGAGGCCGCTGGCGAGGTAGCTCCCGTTCAGCCGCACGTCGGGGAGCCGCTGGTTGCTCGCGTACTTGCGGGTCGTGTCGGCGTTGTCGATGTCCTTCTGCGCCCGCAGCAGATCTGCGCGCTCGCTGAGTGCCCGCGTCACCGCCGTGTCGATATCGATCGCCATCGTCGCGACCGGCGGCGAATCGACCGGGTCGAGCGCGACGTTCCAGTTCTCACGCCTGGTCGGATCGAAGATCAGCACGCGGAGGCGATCTTCGGCTTCCTTGACGGTCGTCTCCGCGATGATCAGCTGTTCCTGGTCGGCGGCGATCTCGGCCTGTGCCGAGACGAGATCGAGCGGCGGCGACGTGCCGACGTCGACCTTGGCCTTGTTCACCCGGCCCAGCTCCTGCGCCAGCTCGAGCGCCGTCCGGCGCGCGTCGACGTTCGCCCGCGCCGAGACCAGTCCCCAGTACGCCGCCTTCACCGCCGCCGTGGTGTGCACGACGCTCTCCCGCAGCCGCGTGTCGGCGATCTCGCGGTTGGTTTTGTTGACGGCGAGGTTCACCCGCGCGAGATCGATCTTCAGATCGCGGAGCAGCGGCTGCGACGCATTCAGCGACAGCCCGGACTGCACGAGCGGGTTGTAGCTGTTGAGGAAGCTGTTGCTGTTGGTATGGGTCGCCGTCCACGACAGGTTGTAGGTCGTGCCGAACCACGGCAGCCGCTGACCGATGCCGGCGTTCGACGACACGACGTCGTTCTGCGTCGCCACCGGTACCAGGAAACTGGAGGGTGGCTGCAGCTGATTGTTGGAATTCAACGCCGTGACAATCGTCGGCCGGAACACGCCGGCCGCGGCGGCGACGTTGGCGTCGCTGATTTGCGGATCCAGACGGTCGGCGCGCAGGTCGACGTTGTTGTCGAGCGCCATTTTCACCGCTTCGTCGACGCTCAGCCGCAGCCCCGCGCCCTGGGACGTGGCCGGCGCCGTTTGCGCTGACGCGGGTGAAGCGACGCCGAAGGCGCCGAGGCCGAGCGCCGCGACCAGCAGCAGCGACGTGCGCCGCAGCGCCGCGCCGGAGGGCACCGCCGTCGCTGGCAGCGCGGCGCGGCTCTCCGACCGCCGCCGTCCGAACAGCCGCAGCTTCGCCGCGTCGTCGAACAGCGAGTAGGCGACCGGCGTCACGAGCAGTGTCAGCAGCAGCGCCATCGTCTGGCCGCCGAAGATCACGAACCCGATCGCGTGGTTGGTGCCGGCGCCGATGCCGCGCGACACGATCAGCGGGATCATGCCGGCGACGAAGGCGAAGGTCGTCATCAGAATCGGCCGCAGACGGTCGCGGCTCGCCTGGACGATCGCGTCGTGCGTCGGCAGGCCGGCCTCCTTGAGCTGGTTGGCGTGGTCGATCTGCAGAATCGAGTTCTTCTTCACGACCCCGAACAGCACCAGCAGGCCGAGCGCCGAGAAAATGTTCAGCGACTGCCGGAAGATGATGATCGACAGCAGCGCGAACGGCAGCGTCAGCGGCAGCGACAGCAGAATCGTGATCGGGTGCAGCCACGATTCGAACTGCGCCGCCAGGATCAGATACATGAACACGAGCGAGAGCAGGAACGCGGTGACGAAGTTCTGCGCGGCGCGCCCCAGCTCGCGCGAGCGGCCGGCGAACACGCCTTTGTATTCGCCGCCGACGTTCAGCTTCTGGAACTCCGCGACGATCGCGTTCTGGACCGTGGCCTGCGAGGCCGACGGCAGGAGGTTGCAGAAGACTGTCACCTGCCGCTGCCGCGCCTGGCGGTTGATATCCGAAGGCGCGGTGCCGGGCTGAAAGTCGGCGACGTTCTCGAGCGAGACGCTGCCGAGACGCGCCGAGGGGACCGTGAGCGTGCCGATCGCCGCCTGCGTCGCCCGATTTTCAGCGCGCGCCCGCAGGTGCACTTCGTACTGTTCGCCGCCCTCGTTGTAGGTGGTCACCTGGTCGCCGCCGACCAGCAGGCGCAGCGCCTCGGCCGCATCGCCGATCTGGACGCCCAGATCGGCCGCCTTGGGCCGATCGACCTGCACCGACAGCTCGGGTTTCCCGACGTTCAGCGACGTGTCCATGTCGACGACGCCCGGGAGATCCTTCGCCTTTGCCACCAGCTGCTTGCTGATCGCTTCCAGTTTGTTTAAATCCGGGCCGTTGATCGTGAACTGGATGGTCGCGTTCTGTGCGCCGCCGCCGCCAATCACCGCCACCTCCTGCACCGACGTGCGCAGGTTCGACGCCATCGCCGGCAGGATCTGGCTGCGGATTTCATTCATGACCGTGAACTGATCGCGCTGGCGCTCCTCGATCGGCTTCAGCCGGACGTAGATCGTCGCCAGGTTCCTGGTCTTGGCCGGATCGCCACCCACTGTCACCAGCGTGTAGGCGACCTCCGGAATCCGCTCCCGTACGGCGCTGGCGACACGGTTGGTGATCACCTCGGTCGCTTCGAGGCTGGTTCCTTCCGGCGCGCGCAGGTTGACTTCGAATTCCGCCTGGTCGTCCTGGGGCATGAAGTTCTTGTTGGCGACCATGAACAGCGGCACGCTCGAGACCAGCACCAGCGCGGCAACGCCGGCGACGATCGCGCGGTGCGCCATCGACCATTCGAGCAGCTTCGTGTAGAAGACGTCGATGGCGTGGAACACGCGCGAGTCCTTCGACGCGTGCTTGTCGTCGCCGTGCTTGTCGACTTTCAGCCAGCGCGCCGACAGCATCGGCGTCAGCGTGAAGCTGACCAGCAGCGAGACCATGATCGCAAACGCCATCGTCAGGCCGAAGCTCTTCATGAACCGTCCGACGATCCCGCCCATGAAGCCGACCGGGACGAAGATCGCGACCAGCGACAGCGTCGTCGCGAGCACCGCCAGGCCGATTTCCTGCGTGGCGTCGATCGCCGCGTGGATCTGATCGTCGTGCTTCTCTTCGATGAAACGGTAGATGTTCTCGAGGACGACGATGGCGTCGTCGATGACGATGCCGACCGACAACGTCAGCGCCAGCATGGTCATCAGGTTGAGCGTGAAGCCCATGTACCAGATCAGGCCAAAGGTCGCGACGATCGAGGTCGGGATGGCGATCGCGGAGATCACCGTCGAGCGGACGTTCATCAGGAAGATCAGCACGACAATCGCCGCCAGAATCGAGCCGACGACGAGGTGCTCCTCGACGTTGTGGATCGAGGCTTCGATGAACTCCGACGCGTCGCGGACGACGCGGACGTTGTAGCCGGGCGGCAGGCCGGCCTTGAGCTGGTTCAGCCGCGCTTTGACTTCCTGCACGACTTCAACGGTGTTGGTCCCCGACTGGCGACGTACCTGCAGCAGTACCGTGCCGGTGCCGTCGACGTTGGCGACCGTCTCCGCTTCCGCTTCACCGTCTTCGACGCGGGCGACGTCGCCGATCCGCACCGGATGGCCGTCTTTCTCGCGGACGACGATGTCGTTGAAGCT
>Ga0070686_100001341_pt1 | contig 13914 bp, 7 predicted proteins | sample KBSS23LmetaG_FD_65654 | JGI IMG/M metagenome (GOLD analysis project Ga0070686, IMG submission 65654) | Switchgrass rhizosphere microbial communities from Kellogg Biological Station, Michigan, USA - KBS S2-3L metaG | ecosystem: Host-associated > Plants > Roots > Rhizosphere ...
CCCACTGGCAGAGGCGTTGAAACTGATCCGGCGCGGCGAAAAGCCGGCCGAACATATGGCCAACAGTTTTTATCTCGAGTGGTTCAGCGAGTCGAACGGGCGCGTGGTGATCGAATCGAGTGATTATGAATTAACCATTTCGGAACGGTCGTGGCGGTTAACGGCGGAGGAGGAAAAGGAGCGCGCGGACGAAGCGAGTCGCGGGATGGATGATTTCCTCGGGACCAGGCCGCCATGGCGGTGATCGAGCCGATTGGGAATGTGTATCACACCCCAGGAATTTTGCGTTGGAAGGAGACGCGATTTCAGGACCACCAGAAACCTCTGGAACAGTTGCGCGAAGAATTAAGAAAGCAGGAACGGCTTGTGTCGCCCAGCGGGCAGGTGTCGATCGCCTCGACCTGAACGAAATCGAATGAGGCGATTGCTCGCGTTGCGAATCATTGGCCGAGGAGGATGGCTCGGTAGAAACGCGTGGATGCTCCGATCGCGGGAGTATCATCGACGGGAATGGTTCCAGCCGTGCATTCGAACGCGCCGAGAGCGGTCCAATGTTCGAGGTCGGACGATCCTTCAATCAAATAGGTCGAGCCGACAGAGCCGGACAATTCCAGGTGCGGCGCGCCATCGATACCAAAGCTGACGGCTGGCTTGAAGGTGAGGGACATGGCGGCGCTTCGCGGGACATTAAGAAGTTGAAGGATCTGTGGTTTCGGCGGCAGCGGACCGAAGGCATCGAGTTCCATGACGCGCGGAGCGTTCCAGCCGGCAGCGCGCAGGTTCAACTGTTCGAACTCACTGCGAAATTCCTGGGCGGTGAACGCGGGCACGTTGGTTTCAAGGATCAACGAGGAGTAGGCATCCAGGACAACGTATGGATGTTGCGGGACGAAGGACAAAACGGTGACGTCGAATTCGGTCGATCCCGCGGATTTCGTTTTGAGCGTGAAGCGCCCCATTTCCCGACCATAGCTGTAGCTCTCGCCATCGCCGGAGGCAAAGAGCCGGATGGTAGAAACGGTCACTGGATCAACCGTCTTCCACTCGACGAAATGAACGAAGCCATTCGTCTGGACGAGGTTCGTTTGGATGGTGGGCGGAAAAGGCGGTGGGAATCCGGGAATGAAATGGATTGTGTGAAAATTATCATCGGCAAAAATAGTATCGCCGGGCTCGCCGATAAAACCGCCGCCACCAAAGAGGCCCGGACCGCCTTCTTCTGAAAGCGTGGGAGAAGAGCGCGTGACGATGGTTCCCCTGCTGACATCCCAAAGATCGTCGGAGGATTGGGCCGTCGCCGAGAGGGAAACCGAAACTTGCGCGGAGCCTTCGTTGCCCGACGCGTCCACCGCAAAGACTTTGAGCGTATTGGCGCCGCTCGCAAGAATCAGCGGGATGGAAAATTCAGAATTCGTGAGGCCTACAGACCCTCCCGGTGAACCATTTTGTTCCCAACGCGCCGAAGCCAGCGCGACATTATCGGTGATTTTTCCCGAGAGGCGAACCGTTGTCGAACCGAAGACACCCGGCGTCGGCGAACTGATGGTCACGACCGGAGCGACGGTATCGAGGTTCACCGTCAAGGCGGCCGGATTACTATCCGCATGTCCCGCTGCATTGGCCACAACGACCGAGTATTCGCCGGCATCGGCCACAGTCGCGTGATGAATAACCAGGTTGCGTCCATCGCTCTGGATGCGGTCCGAGAGAACGACGTCGGAACTGCCATGCTTCCAGGTAAAGGACAGTGGCGCTTCTCCCGTTGCGCCAACCGAGAAGTGAGCGTCCGTCCCAACCCAAACAGTCGTGGGAACGGGTTGACCAAAGATGATCGGCTCCGGTGACGGAGGCGGGCCAAAGGCATCGAGTTCCATGACGCGTGGAGCGTTCCATCCCGCCGCGCGCAGATTTATTTGTTCGAATTCACCACGGAATTCCTGCGCGGTGAAGGCGGGAAGATTCGTTTCCAGAATCAGCGACGAGGTGGGATTCAGGAAAACGTAAGGATGCGACGGAACAAACGTGAAAACGGTGGCATCGAAATCGGTGGACCCGGGAGATTTTATTTTGAGCGTGAATCGTCCCATTTCGCGGCCATAGCTGTATTGCGGACCGTCGCCCGACGCAAACATGCGAAGCATGGTGACCGTCACGGGCGTCACGGTTTTCCACTCCACAAAATGAACCGAACCGTTGGTGGCGAAAAACGTGTTGGTCGCGGGCGGCGGCGGAAATGGAAACGGCCACGGATTACCCGGAGAAACGACAAATCCGGAGTATTGGTTGTCGGCAAAAATCGTGTCGCCGACCTCGCCACTGTATCCACCGCCACCAAAAAGGCCTGGGCCAGAGGTCTCAGGATAGACGGGAGAAGAACGCGTCACGATGGTTCCGCGGCTCACATCCCAAAGGTCTTCGCCCGAAGGCGTCGAACTTGAAACCGGCGGCGGCGGCGGTGGAGTAATGACGGGAGGTTCAGAGCCAAAAGCGTCCAATTCGATCACGCGCGGGGCATTCCAACCGGCGGCGCGCAAATCGATTTGTTCGAATTCGCCACGAAATTCAGTCGCTGTGACCGCGTCGAAGGTCGCATCGAGAATTAAGAACTTCTCGCCGAGATCTGTGTAGGGATGGGTGGGCGCGAAGGTCAGGACCGTAGTGTCAAACGTGGCAGAACCGGGCGATTTTATTTTGAGCGTGAAGCGCGCCATTTCGCGGCCGTTATCGTAGATCGCTCCATCGCCTGCGGCGAAAAGACGGACGCGTTTGACCGTAACGGGCGCGGGAGTGCGCCATTCCACGAAATGAACGAAGCCACTCGGTTGACCGTCGGCGAAATGAGTCGTGATTGGAGAGCCCGGCCAGTCCTGGCCGCCGAACATGCCGGGATCGGAGAGGCTCGATTGAAAACCGCTGGTCGCAGTGATCACGTTGCCATTATGGACATCCCACACATCATTGGTGACGCCAAAATCCTCTGCCAGCGAAACACTCGCCAGAGAAGCGGCCAGAACGGCCGAAAAATAGATCAAGCCCTTTTTGAACATACCTTGATTCTTAATTAGGCCAGACACAACATTCCCGTCAAGATCATTAATGATCCCAAATCCCGATTCGCAACGGCAAAATCCGGGTGGAGTTATTGGACGAGCGTGGCCTTGTAAAAGCGTGTCGCGACGCCCGTGGCGTCGGGGTCGGTCACTTCGATTGCGCCGGAGATCGTGGTCGAATAGGTTCCAATGACTTTCCAGACTGTGAGGTCACTGGAGCCAAACACCATGTAGGTGGCGCCCAAGTCGCCCTGGAAAGAAAGCTTCGCGGAACCATTGGCGTTGAAATGAACTGAGGGGTCAAAGCTGGCCGGAGCCGGCGCCCGCGCGATGAAATTCACGGAGGCGTCACCGATCACTTCGTTCTGGAATCCATCGCGGCTGATTTCAAGATTCTTCAATTGAACAGGCCAACTGTAGCGACCGGCTGCGGCAGCCTGCACCGTGAACGTGAACCGCGCGAGAACGCCATTGTTGGTGGGCCAGGCGGTGGCGCTGGAAACGCCCAGGGAAATAGCTCCGTTTTGCGCGGCGTAATCATTGACGTTCGGCGAAACATTCCAGGCGAGCAAGGCGCCACTTGCGGGCGCCATCGAACCGACTTGGTGGGCCGTTGAATTATCTAGGCGCAAGGCGGTCACCGGATATTCCAGGCGGAGAGAGGCTCCTGCAATCGGTTTGGTTTGACCGGAGATGCGAACTTCGACTGTTAACTTTTCGCCGGCAGCCGGTTTCATCTTGTCGGCGACAAGTTCGACTCCACCCAACGCCGCAATGGCGCCGCCATCCATGGCCTTCAATCCAGCGGGCACGACCGGCTGCGGGTCTATTCCGACGACGGTGCGCAAAACCTTCACCACGTCACCGGAATCGAGAGCTCCATTCGAATTCAAATCGTTGCCGGTCGTATCCCACGACTTAGACGGATCAAGGCCGGCAACCAGACGCATCATGACAGTTGCATCGCCGACATCCAGGCGATCGTTGGCATTGTTGTCGCCTTTGATTTTTCGTTTGGTGACGGCGACGCTCGCCCCCTGGGAATCGTTCCCAACGGTCAAAGGGTCGCCGGTGACACTGTTGACATCGAGCAATTCAAAATTGACCAGAGTCGTTGCATTTGCAGGCACGCTGCGAGCGCGGAAGCTGATGTTCGCAAGGTTAATTGTGCCGGCGGGAACCGCGACGCCCGGCAACGCAAACAAGGCGCTGAAGCGATTGCCGAGATCCCGATTGGCGGCGGTAAGGCCCGCAACGACTGGATCGGTCCATTCAAAAACCGGATCGGCCAGGTAGTTGGTGTCCCAGGTTACCCGGAAAGTTGAGCCGCCCACTTCCCCGGCGCTGGTCAACGAGAGTGGCACGACAACGCGAGCGCCCTCCTGCAACGAAGCCGGCGATCCGAGCGCGAAGGTGCGGGCTGCCTCCCAATGGAAAACGACGACCGCCTCACCCGTATTATCAAAATCATCCTGGGCGATAACGCGAATCCGGTTATCGACGTGAAGAGCGATTGGCAAATTGGAAATTTTGAAGTTTCCACCGATCAGCGATAATGGACCCTTCGAGACGCCGTTGAATTCCCAGGTCACGGATTTGATGGTCAGATTGTCCGTTATTTTGCCTTCGAGGCTGAAAGTCTTGTCCGCGTGAGAGCCAGCGGTGGGAGAGGTGATTGTGACCACCGGCGGCTCGCGGTCGGCTGCCTGGATGGCAAGCGTAACGATATCTGAATTGGTGGAGCCAAAAGGATTGGTCACCGTCACTTGATATTGACCGGCGTCAGAAAGGGCCGTGGCGCCAAAAGTGAGACTGCTGCCCGTGGCGCCTGGGAGGTTCGTCCCTTCGTGGCGCCATTGATAAGTGAGGAGGCCCGGGCCCCAAGCGACCACCGCAAGGGCGGCCGGACGCGTCTCGACGGCGGTGAGATTTGTGGGTTGGGTCGAAATTTGCGGAGGCCCATCCGGAAGCGACGCTCTGAACTGAAGTTGCAGACCGTTCAAGAAACATTGTTCGTAGCCGTCTTTGCTGGCGGTAACTTCGAGAGCATCACCGAAAATCTGAATCCCTTCAAAGACTACATATTGGACATTTTTCTGCCAAACGAGGGAATTCCAAGCGGAGGATTTAACGGTGGACTTGGAGCCAAAGGATCGTCCTCCCGAAGTCACTTTGAAAAGAGTGTTGGCGGTATCGACATCTGCATGACCGTAGAGAAAAAGATCGTAAACACCGGCAGGGACATTGAAGAGTTTGGTCTGTATGTCCCCGGTGGAGTAGATGTATCCGTCGTACATCATATCGCCCGTGTGCATGACCCACTGGCCGGGACCATTGCTGACGGTTAAACCGGCAGAGGTCTGTTGGCGAGTGGCCGTCTTAAGGTTGGTCACGGCTCCAAAATTGGCGAACGGAAACGAATACTGATTCCAAAAGTCGTTCGTCGAAAATCCAGTGGCCGCAGTCCCGAGTTTGACCTGTGTGGCGTCGCCAAAATTTACGTTGAATAAGACCTGCGCGAGCGTCAAAGTGGCAGGGACGCTGTTCGCCTGAAAATTCGAGTTCGAAACAACCACATCATAAACGCCCGCGTCATCTGGACCGAAGGAAGCAATGTGCAAAGCAGCCGAAGTGACGCCCGAGAGATGCGCCGATTCCGTAAGATTGGTTCCACTCTTGCGCCATTGATAGGATAACGAGTCGCCTGTCGCAGTCACGTTCATCACGTAGTCTGAACCTGCCAAAACCGCCTCGGAAACGGGCGATTTCAAAATCGTGATTTCCGGCGCAGATGTCGCGAGGAGCTGGAGGCCGTTGATGAACGTCTGGGAATTGCCATCACGATGACAGGTAATCACAATCGGTTGCCCTGTCGAAGTGACTGCATACTTCACGTACTGAATATTTTCCTGCCAAACGAGCGAACTCCAGGCTGGAAGCTGGGTTGTCGTTTTGAAACCGTAGGACGCTCCGCCAGATTTCACTTCGAACTTCGTGTTTTGAGTATCCAGGGTGCCATGCCCGTAAAGAAACAAATCATAGGTACCGGCGGGAACCGAGAATAGAGTTACGACGATATCCGTTTCGGAATAGAGATAACCATCGTACATTTTGTCCCCCGTTGTATTATACCATTGGCCCGGGCCGTTGACCGCCGTCAGCCCGATTTTAGTCGATGTTCGATCGGATTTTTGTAGGTTCGTGATAGAGCCGAAATTCGCGAAAGGGAAACTATACTGGTTCCAAAAATCAGTCTCTGAAATTCCGGTCGCGGCGGGACCAACCTTCACGGATTCGACATGGCCAAAATTGACGTTTAATAGGGGTGAGATCGCGGGTGCGGTCACACCAGCGACCGTCGAAACGAAAATAACCAAAGCCCGCAATAGAAATGATGCAGTCCTCATTGAATTAAAGTTGCTCTGTAAAATCGGGTTGCGGCGCCGGTCGCCTCTGGATCGTTAATTTCGATCGTCGATGAGGTCGTCGTCGAGTAAGTTCCGATGATTTTCCAAGTGGAGAGATCGCTGGAGCCATGCACGACATAGGTCGCGCCGAGATCGCCCTGCAAGATCAGTTTCGACGAACCCGAGGCATCGAAATGGACAGAAGGCTCGAAGTTCGCCGGGGCGGGAGCACGCGCCACAAAATTCAGCGAAGCCGTGCCGAGGGAGTCTGTGCGGAAACCATCCGAGGTCGTCTCGCCATTGCGGATAAACATCGGCCAGGTGTAGCGTCCGGCGGCGGCGGCCTGGACGGTGAAGGTGAAGCGCGCGAGGACGCCGTTGTTGGCCGGCCATGACGTGGCGCTGGAAACGCCGAAGGAAATGGCTCCGTTCTGATTTGCGTAGTCCGTGACGCTCGGGGAAACGTTCCAGGCGAGCAATGCGCCCGAAGCCGGAACCAAAGCTCCCGGCTGGTGGGCCGTCGAATTTTCGAGGCGCAACGCGCCGACCGGATATTCGAGGCGGAACGAAGCGCCCTCAATCGGCCGGGTCTTTCCGGAAATCCGAGCCTCGACTGTGATCTTTTCGCCCGCGTTGGCGGTTGATTTATCCGCGACCAGCGAGAGCTGTCCATCGACTGGGATGGCGCCGCCATCGGCCGCTTTCAATCCCGCTGGAACCAAGGGCTGGGGATCGATGCCAACGACGGCGCGCAGGACGCGAACCACGTCACCCGAATCGACATCGTTATTTTTATTGAGATCGTTGCCGGTGATGTCCCATGACTTTGGCAAATCAAGCCGTGAGGCGAAGCGCAGAATGACCGTGGCGTCGCCAACATCGAGGCGGTCGTTGGCGTTGTTGTCGCCAGTAACTTTGCGTTTCGTGATTAATCCGGAACTGCCCTGGACGTAATTGCCCGTGAGATACTGATCGCCAGTCGGACCATAGAAGCCGACGAGATCCATCGTGAAGTTCACTGTGCGATTGGTCGAGACGCTGCGGGTCCGGAAACTCACATTGCCCAGCGTGCGTGTCCCACCGGACAATGCCGTCCCGGCCAGGGCGAACGAGGCGCGGTAACGTTTGTTCGATTCGAGATTGACGGAAGTCAGGCCAAGATCGCCTTCGGAAATCCATTCGAATTGGGGATCAGTAACAAGGTTCGTGTCGAAACCAACGACGAAGGTGGCCGCCGAAATGCCGCCGGTGCTGATGAGCGAAATGGGGACCGTCATGCGCGCGCCTTCCTGGCGAGGGGCGGGCATTTCGAGGATGACCGCTCGATTGGGGGACCATTGCGTGGTCACCTGGGCCGAACCTTCGTTGCCGGAACCATCGATCGCCACCACACGAATTACATTGTCGCCGGCGAGGAGCCGCTGACCGGCGAGCAGGAATTGAGATCCAGTAAAGGGCACCGGACCCATATTAGTGCCATTGCGGTACCAACGGAGGGAGACGATACGATCATTCTCGACCACCGTTCCCTCGATTGTCAGCGTTTCATCGCCAACATTCCCAGCCGTCGGTGAGGTGATCGTGACTACTGGAGCGGCTGTATCGACACCAATCGTGACAACGGCGTTACTGCTCATGGTGTTGCCGGCCGGATTCGTAATGGCCAACGAGTAAATCCCGGCGTCGCCCGCCTGAATATTCGAGATTTTGAGCACGGAAGAGTTCACCCCAACGATCCTGGACGAACCCGCGAGATTCGTGTTGGCGTGCTGCCACTGGAAATGGAGCGGGCTCGCGCCGGAAACGTGCGCGGAAAGGATGGCCATGCTGCCCCCAAAGGCGGTCACGTCGCTCGGTTGATCGATAACCACCGGCGGGCCCGTTGAAGAGGGCCCGAACCCATCCACTTCCATTATGCGCGGTCCGTTATCGAATTGAACCACTTCGGCTCTGAATTCCTGGGCGGTTACCGCTGTAAAATTAGTGTCGAGCATCAGGAAACTATCCGGATCGAGGAAAGGCCAGGGCAGCGTCGGCGGCGTGTACGAGAAAACGGTTAAATCAAACGTGGATGAACCGGGCGATTTAGCCTTAAGCGTGAATTGCGAAAACTCGCGGTAGGAAGTGCTTAGGTCACCGCGCGCGAAAACTTTGACATTCGTAACCGTGACGGAGGCGAACGTGCGCCAATCGATGGTGTGAACAAAGCCATTCGTGCGACCGCTCGCAAAAACCGTGTTGCCGGGTTCCAGAGAATCGGAGCCGCCGAGCATACCAGGATCGGTAATGCCCGAAAGCAATCCACTCGTTCCGGTCACAACCGTGCCCTGATGAACATCGAAGAGATCGTCCTGGGATTGCAGCACGAGGCTCGAGGTGACGGTGACATCCGCAAAACCGACATTCCCGACGGGGTCCGTGGCAATGACCTTAAGAAGGTTCTCGCCGTTTTGAAGCGAGACATTCGGGACCGAAAAGGAGCCACCCACCAGAGCCAAGGTTCCCATGGCGATTCCGTTCTTTTCCCACCGGACCGAAGTGACCGCCTGATTATCCGTCACAGTTCCCTCGAAATTCGCGGCGCCGCGATAAGTTCCGGGAACTGGTTTGAGAATGGTGACAACGGGGGAAGTGTCATCCACCTGGACGGCCAGGCTCACCGCAGCGCTCTCAGCAACGCCAAACTGGTTGGTCACGGTGAGCTTATAGGAGCCCGCGTCATCGAGCGTGGCATTCTTGATGAACAACGAGTGTCCATCGATCAACTGAAGGTGGTCGCCAGTAATCGTCACGGGGGCGCCGTCATGGGTCCATTGGATGGACAACGGAAGTGTGCCAAAAACATTGACCGCGAAAGTGGCGGATTGGCCGACAAAAATACTTATTGGCGTGGGTGGAACAGTGATCTGCGCCGGCTGGCCCTCGACAGATAAAGTTACCGTGCGCTCGTCGGATCCAAATTGATTTGTCACCAACAGCTTGTAGGAGCCCGAGTCTTCCAAGACCGCATTCCGGATTAAAAGGGTGTGGCCGTCGAGCAATTGAGTGTGGTCCCCGGTTATCGTGACCGGAGCGCCATCATGCAACCATTGAACGCTTAAGGGACCCGCACCGGAAACATCCACCGAAAAAGTCGCCGTTTGACCTACGAAGATGCTTTGTGAAGTGGGAGCAAGCGTGATTTTCGCCGGTTCGGTTGGGGGCGGACCAAAGGCATCCATTTCCATAATACGCGTGCCACCGCTGATCGCTGTAAATTCAGCGCGGAAAGCCCGGGCGGTGAATGAACTGATGTTCGTGTTGAGAACCATCCAGCTCGACGTATCCAATTGAACCAAAGGAAGCGGTGGATTCCAGGTAAAGACGGTTTGATCAAACGTCGAGGAACCCGAAGATTTGATCTTAAGAACGAATTTCGAAAACTCCCGAGTCGTGGTATCGCCATCGCCTCGGGTGAAAAGTCGAATTTGATTGACCGTAACAGCAGCCGGCGTGGTCCATTCAACAAATTGGGGAGCGCCTCCGCTAAAGATCGTGCTGCCGGGTTCACTGCCGAAGCCAGCGCCGCCAAACATTCCGAGCGTGGCGCTCGATTCGAAGGTCCCAGAGCTGGCAGTGACGACAGCGCCCTTGCTCAGGTCCCAGAGGTCTGTGCTCGATTGCGGCGTCGCCCCACGAACGATCGACAAACACCACAAAAGAGATGCGAGAATGAAAGCGCCTTTAGGTTTCATAGAATTGGACGCCAACTGTGGTTCAAGGAAGCTGTTCCGTCAATGAACATTATAAGTGCGATCGCCTTGGAAGAAAAGTCGGTTGAATCGAAAACACGATCGCAATCGAGGCTCACGCTTTCCGGCTTCCGAAACGGAAACGAATCAAGCACTCTGGCGCGGAGTGAAGAAGCACCTGTACAATTCGAAGCTCGCGAAGGTGAAGTGGTTCGTGCGCCGGTTCGGCTGGAAGGAACTGGCTTTGAAGCCATTGCGAATGGTGTTCGCGCCGGTCATTATTCCGACGCTGCCGAAGAAAACGTTTCAATACAAGGGGACGACCCTCGAATATTTTTTCCATCGCTACAACATGACCTGGGCGTCGGAGCGTTGCGTGGAAACGCCGATCGGACGACTCTGGCTCTCGAAATACCGACCGAACGCGACGCTCGAGGTTGGGAACGTTCTTTCGCACTACGGCCCAATTCAGCATCGCGTGCTGGACAAGTTCGAGAAGGGGCCCGGCGTCATCAATGAAGACATTGTTGAGTTCAAACCGCCGGATCGGTTTCAGTTAATTCTATCGATCTCCACGTTCGAGCATATTGGCTTCGACGATTCGTCCGATGGCTCCGGCTCGGCCGAGAAAATTCTCGCGGCGATCAAATCGTGCCGCAGTTTGCTGACGCCGGAAGGGAGATTGGTGATCACCGTGCCGATTCATTATAATCCAGCGATGGACCAATTGATTCGCGGCGAAGCTCTCCCAACCGACGCGCGAACCTTTCTCATCCGGCGCGGCTACACCGATTGGGTTGAAACGGATCAAGCCGAAGCGTTGACCGCAAAATACAAAGAACCATTTCCCTACGCGAACGCGGTGATGGTGGCGGAGTTTTCACCCTGAAGGTTCACCGGTGCAATCAGCTGAATCTCCATCCTCGAAATCGATCTCGATCAGCGTCGTTGTGTTGAATTACAACGGCGCGAAATGGATCGAAAAATGCATTTCGTCCGTCCTCACGCAAACCCTGGCCGACATCGAATTAATCGTCGCGGACAATTTATCGACGGACGGGTCGGATAAAACGGCGGACCGAATTCTCGCCGGGAAACCGAACGCATTGTTTATTCAGCACGGCCAGAATCTTGGCTATTGCGAAGGAAATAATCGTGCGGCCTGGAAGGCGCGCGGGAAATATATTTTTCTGCTGAACAACGACGCTTGGCTGGAGCCGGATTGTTTGGAAGTTCTTTATCGCGAAATGGAATCCGAGCAGGCGGGCGCATCGACACCCCTCGTGATGAATTGGGACGACAACGAGTTCCAATGGGTCTTCGTCGATGGCTTCGATTGTTTTGGGTTGCCTGCGTTTCGAATTCCGCCGGCGACCACCGAAAAGATGTTCATGCCGCCGGGGTGCAGTTACCTGGTTCGCCGCGATTTGTACGAAATGTTTGGCGGGCTCGATCCGGAAATTTTCATGTACGGGGATGAACTCGATCTCTCCTGGAAGGTTTGGATTTCCGGGCATAACGCCTTGGTGGTTCCCGGGGCGCGGTGTCATCATCGCGGAGCGGCGAACGTGAATCCGACCGGCGGGGAGAAGGTGGTGCAGTTTCGGACGAGCGAGACGAAGCGTTATTTTAGCAATCGAAATTGTCTGCTCGTGCTGGCCAAGAATTGTCACAGCTTTTTGTTGTTGTTGATTCCGCTGCAGCTCGCGTTTTTGGGCGTCGAGATGCTGGTGGCGCTCGCTTTGATCCGACGCTGGTCCTTCGTGAAGCGTTCGTATATCGATGCGGTGCGGGATTTTTTCAAGTTGATGCCGCATATTCGCCGCGAGCGCGCCAAGGTGCGCACGTTTCGGAAACGCGGCGATTTTTATATGCTGCGCTTTTTGCGGTTGCGATTGAATCGCTGGGATGAGTTTCGGAACATGTTGCGCAAAGGCGTGCCGCAGGTCGATGCGCGGTGAAGCCAAAGGATGAAGGCGAAAGGCTGAATGCTGAATGAAGATGTTTTAACCACAGAGGCACAGAGCACACAGAGAAGAGTTCATGCGTTTTTTGATGTTGAATTGGAGGGATCCCGAGAACCCGCTTTCAGGTGGGGCGGAACGGGTCACGCTGGGTTATCTGGGCGCATTGGCGGCGCGCGGGCACGAGGTGTTTTGGTTTGCGAACGATTTCGAAGGCGCGGCGCCGGAAACAACCATCCAGGGGATTCGCATTCTGCGCGGCGGCGGCAAAGGCAGTTCGATATTTAAAGCGCGCGAATGGTATCGCGCCCAACCGCGTTTCGATTTGGTGATGGATCAGCATCACGGAATTCCGTGGTACGCGCCGTGGTGGTGCGGGACGAACTGCGTCGCCTACATCCACGAAGTGCTCGGGCCGATTTGGGACGCGTTTTATCGCTGGCCCTGGAACGCGATCGGCAAGTCGCAGGAACGCTGGACGCATTGGCTGTATCGAAATGTTCCGTTTTGGACGGCGTGCGAATCAACCCGGGATTGTTTGCAAGCGAACGGCGTGCGCAACGTCAGCATTATACGCTATGGCGTGCATACCGTGGCGCTGCCCGAACTGCCGGCGAAAGTCCTGCCGGGACTGAGCGATGGAATTTTACAGAAGGAAACGAAGGGAACGAAGGACGGCGTTTTGAAGTTGGCGATGGTTTCGCGGTTGGCGCCGAACAAACGAATCGATCACGGCATCGAAACGCTCCGCGAATTAATAAATCGCGGCGTGAACACCCATTTACAAATCGTCGGCACGGGCGACGAGGAAGGCCGCTTGAAAACGCGCGCGTCGAATTTGCCGTCCGAGGCCATTGAATTTTGCGGGGGAATGAAAGAATCGGACAAAGACGCGCTCTTAAAAGAATCGCATTTTTTGTTGCATACCTCACAGCGCGAGGGTTGGGGTTTGAACGTGATCGAAGCGAATGCCATGGGGACTCCCGCCGCCGTCTATCCCGTGGCCGGCTTGCGCGAATCGACCCTGGACAATCGGACCGGCCTGGTCGCGCGCGACGAAACACCCTCCGCGCTGGCCGATCGAATTCTGCAATGTTTGAAAACCCCGGGCCAATACGAGCAACTGCGCCTGCACGCCTGGGAACGCGCGAAACGATTTCATTGGAACGTCATCCTGCCGAAAGCCTGCGACTGGCTGGAAGCCCAAGGCCGGGGCGAACGCCCGACCGCCGTCGCCGAAGAGTAAACGATCCCGAGGGCGATTCGGTCCTTCGTTTTTCCAGGATCGTTCGGTAGAGTTTTTCCGCGCATGGGTCTTGAGTATTATACGAGCCGGTTTTTGTTGCAGGCGCGCGCCGCGGGGTTGAACTTCGGGCGCACGCTGACGATCGGCCGCCAGAATTTCGTGGTGACGCAACCGCAGTTGCAAAAGCTCGCCGCGGAATTTGGCTTTGACGCCCGGGAGTTCACGGGCGCCGAAAAGCCCGAAGCTCTGGCCTATGTCGAACCATTTTTGAAACGGTTCGCGGGCGCGTCCACCGTCGAGTCGATCGATGTCTCTTCCTACGAAGGCGCGACGCATGTGCAGGATATGAACGCGCCGTTGCCGGATTCTTTGAAGCAGCAGTTCGACACCGTTCTCGAATGCGGGTCGCTGGAGCACATTTTTAATTTTCCGACGGCGATCAAAAACATCATGGAGGCGCTCAAGCCGGGCGGGACTCTGTTCATTCAAACGCCGGCGAATAATTATTTCGGGCAC
>Ga0070686_100001342_pt1 | contig 13911 bp, 10 predicted proteins | sample KBSS23LmetaG_FD_65654 | JGI IMG/M metagenome (GOLD analysis project Ga0070686, IMG submission 65654) | Switchgrass rhizosphere microbial communities from Kellogg Biological Station, Michigan, USA - KBS S2-3L metaG | ecosystem: Host-associated > Plants > Roots > Rhizosphere ...
GGCGGATGGATCGCCGCTCTTCAGGCTGAATTCAGCGGCATCTGCCAACATCGGTGCGCCTCAGCTGCCTTCGCCCCATTGATCCTCGAACGTCGTGGCACCCTGGGGCAGGCCGTCGCCAGCCTGGGGCGTGTACTCGACGGCGATCTTGTTGAACGAGAAGCTGACCCGCTCGAGCAACGCGGCCGCGCCGTTGTCGTCTCCCGCTTCGACGTCGAGCGACATGACGCGGCCGTCCTGGATGGTGATCTTGAAGTACTCGATCTTCGACGTGCCGGTCTTGCGCAGCGTCAGGATCCCTTCCTTGATCACCTCGTTCGTCCGGAGCGCGCTCATCAACGCGGTGGACGCCTTGTCGACATTCTTGACGATTCGAAGCTCGCGCATCGTGGCCTTGCCGCTCGCAACGCCGCCCCCGAGGGAGGCTTTGCCCTGCATGCCCCACGACCAGCTCAGTACTTCGATCTCGCCCTTGTGCTTGTCGTCCTGCGCTTCCCCGTTGATCTGACCATGCTTGGCGCCTTTGACCTTGAAGAACATGTCGCCGGCGCCAGCCTGGTGAGTCGCATTCGGCTTCGAGACTCCGTTAGACACTGATTGACCCCGAAAAACGGGTTAGCCTTCCTTCTGCGCCTTCAGGTCGTACTTGAAGAAGATGCCGGCGTCGAGCGAACCGTCGGCCTTCTGCGGCTTGTACTCGACGTTGACCTTGGCGAACGCGATGCTGACGTTCTCCGAGTAGGCCCCGTCGTTGCCGGCGCTGCCCTGGGTCACGCTGGTCACGATGACGTCGTTCATCTTGATGACCAGGAATTCCTGCTGCCCCTTGCCGGACTTGCGATGCGTCAGCGTCGCCTCCTTGAGGTGCACGCCGGTGGCGCAGGCCTGCATCAGCACCGGCGAGGCCTTGTCGATCTTGTGCACGAACGACAGATCGTGGAACGTCGCCTTGCCCTCGCCGCCGCCGCTGCCGTAGCCCATGGATCCGGCGTTGGCCACGCCCCACGAGTACGACAGGATCTCGATCTCGTCCTTGTGCTTGTCGTCCAGCGACTCGCCCTTGATGTCGCCCAGTTTCGCGAAGATGTCAGATGCCATAGTTCACCGCTCCTTACCGGTCGATCCGAAACACGTTCATCTCTCTAGCCGGCTTTGGCGGACGGCAGCTTCGAGACGAGACGCAGGGACACGGTCAGTCCTTCCAGTTGGTAGTGCGGGCGCAGGAAGAACTTGGCCGAGTAGTAGCCGGGATTCCCTTCCACTTCCGCCACCTGCACTTCGGCGGCGGCGAGTGGCTTCTGGGCTTTCGTCGTCTCGGACGAGTGGGCAGGATCGCCGTCGACGTAGTTCATGATCCATTTCTGCAGCCATTCCTGCATCGCCTCGCGCTCCTTGAAGGAGCCGATCTTGTCGCGGACGATGCACTTCAGGTAGTGCGCGAAACGGCAGCAGGCGAACAGATACGGCAGCCGCGCGGCCAGGTTGGCGTTCGCGGTGGCGTCGGGATCGGTGTACTCGAACGGCTTCTGCACCGACTGCGCGCCGATGAACGCGGCAAAATCCGAGTTCTTGCGGTGCAGCAGCGGCATGAAGCCGTTCTTCGCCAGTTCCGCCTCGCGGCGATCGCTGATGGCGATCTCCGTCGGGCACTTCATGTCCACGCCGCCGTCGTCGGTCGGGAAGGTGTGGACCGGCAGGCCCTCGACCGCGCCGCCGGATTCGACGCCGCGGATGCGCGAGCACCAGCCATAGAGCTTGAACGAGCGGTTGATGTTGGTGGCCATCGCGTAGGCGGCGTTGGCCCAGGTGTAGCGGCTGTGATCGGCCGCGCCGGTGTCCTCCTCGAAGGCGAAGTCCTCGACCGGATTGGTCTTGGCGCCGTAGGGCAGCCGCGACAGGAAGCGCGGCATCGCCAGCCCGAGGTAGCGCGCGTCGTCCGACTCGCGCAGCGATCGCCACGCGGCGTACTCCGGCGTGGTGAAGATCTTGGTCAGGTCGCGCGGGTTGGCCAGCTCCTGCCACGACGTCATCTGCATGATCGTCGGCGAGGCGCCGGCGATGAACGGCGTGTGCGCGGCCGCGGCCACCTGCGCCATCTCGCCGAGCAGCTCGACGTCGGGCGCCGTCTGATCGAAGTAGTAGTCGCCCACCAGGCAGCCGAAGGGCTCGCCGCCGAACTGCCCGTACTCCGCCTCGTAGACCTTCTTGAACAGCGGGCTCTGATCCCAGGCGGTGCCCTTGTAGCGCTTCAGGGTCTTGCCGAGATCGTTCTTGCTGATGTTCATGAAACGGATCTTCAGCATTTCGTCCGTTTCGGTGTTGTTGACGAGGTAGTGCAGCCCGCGCCACGCGCCTTCGAGCTTCTGGAAGTCGTCGTGGTGCAGGATCATGTTGATCTGCTCGGTGAGCTTCTTGTCGAGCTGCGCGATGATCGCTTCGATCGACTTGATGACGTCGGTGCCAACCAGCTTCGTCTGGGAGAGCGCCTGCTCGGCGAGCGTGCGCACCGCCCGTTCGACCGCCTCCTTGGCCTCGTCGGTCTTCGGCTTGAACTCCTTCTTCAGAAGCGAGTCGAAGTCGCTGACTTCGGTGGCCCCGATCGCCGAGGTTTCCTGCTGCTGGGCTTTAGGGTCTGCCATGTTTCTCTCCGGTTGACGTCACGTGGCGATCAGGAATTCTCGCCCTGGGGGTTCTTGGTCGACGCCAGCGACTGCAGCAGCGCGGGGTCCTGCAGCAGCTTGGCCACGAGGTCTTCGGCGCCGGTCTTGCCGTCCATGTAGGTGATGAGGTTCGACAGCTGCTTGCGCGCCTCGAGCAGCTTGTTCAGCGCGTCCACTTTCGAGGCGACGGCGGCGGGCGAGAAGTCGTCCATGCTCTCGAACGTCAGCTCGACGCTCATATTGCCCTCGCCGGTAAGCGTGTTGGGCACCTGGAACGCCACCCGCGGCTTCAGCGCCTTCATCCGGCTGTCGAAGTTGTCGACGTCGATGTCGAGGAACTTGCGATCGGCGACCGGCGGCAGCGGCTCCGCCGGCTTGCCGGACAGATCGGCCAGGACGCCCATCACGAACGGCAGCTGGATCTTCTTCTCGGCGCCGTACAACTCGACGTCGTACTCGATCTGGACACGGGGCGCGCGATTGCGGCCGATGAACTTCTGACTGCTGGCTTTCGCCACGGCATACCTCCAGACCTATGCGATCAGTGTGTGGGCTATTGATCCTTGAGCCCGCCGGCCGACCTGGCCACCGAGAGCGCATCGGGGGCGATGTCGGCCAGTACCTCGAGAAAATCCTTCGCGACGAGTCGTTTGGCGCGCTCGACGAACAGGGGAATCGGACTCGACGGCTCGTTCCGGCGGAAGTACTCCGCGACCGCGTCGAGCGCGCGGACCGCATCCTGGCGCGAGGCGATCGCGCCGGCGTTGAACGCCACCCTGACGGTGCCGCCGTCGCCGGCGGCCGCACCCGGCTCGGCCGCGCCGCCGGCCGGCTCCCGCAGCGACAGCTGTTCGCGCGTCACCCGGTGCAGCTTCGCGAACTGCGTGGTGAGCGAGCCGAAGTCGGGCGCGACTTCCGGGCCGCCCTCGCTGCGCATCCGCTCGTCGATGCTCTTCAACGCCGCGTTCGCCGCCGCCGCGCTGTTGTCCAGCACGGTGAGCTGTTCGAGCGGCAGCTCGTTGAACGCGTTGCGGATCGCCGCTTCGTCCGGCCTCGGTTCGTCCTTGCCGGGCAAGGCCTGCCCGCGCGCGATCTCGATGTCGCGCAGGCTGTAGCGTCCGTGCTGCCGGCTCTCGACCAGCGGCAGGCGCCACAGCCGATCGACGACGGCCATCGGATCCGCGAAACAATTCAGCGCGTTGCGCCTCGCGATCGCGTCCTCGTCGAGGACCGGGTAGAGGTGCGCCCAGTACTGCTCGAGCCACTGTGACGCGGTGGTGAGCACGTCGGCGAACGCCGGCAACCCGTCCGTGCGCAGGACCGCCGTCCCCAGGTACGCCAGCAGCCGCAGGTCCTTGCTCTTGCTCAACCCGTCGAGCGCCTCGGTGCGAATCCGATCCCACTCGATCGGCGGCCGGGCTTTCGTGAGCTCTTTCTCGTCGCCGTCAGTGTCCGGGGGCGCTTCCGGGGATCGCGCCTGGCCGAACAGCCGCAGTGCATCGAGCGACGACAGGACGGGCGTATCCTCCAGGTTCAGGCCGCAGGGCTGTTCTGGAGAAATCGGCTGAAGTAGCGCCTGCCCGTTCCACCGAGCACTCATGACCAAGCCTCGTTGTTCCCACCAATGGCGCAGCCGTCTGACGGAATGCGCATTCTACTCGAATCTCGTGCACACAATCGCGTACTCACTCATGTGCTTCGGCGATGACAATCGTTACATTGTCGGGGGCGCCGGCCTCCAGCGTCGCCGCGATCAGGCCGTCGACGGCCGTTCGGATGTCGGACGACCGTATCCACTGACAGATCTGTGACTCGGGGACGACCCGGGTAAGCCCATCCGAGCAGAGCAGGAAGCGGTCGCCCGGACGGACCGCCTCACGATACACGTCGAGGATGAGGTCGGGCTCGATCCCCACCGCCCGGGTGATGACGCTGGATTCCGCCGCGTTGATCCCGGCCAGTTCCGCGAGGCTATGATCGGTCGTCAACTGCTGCAGAGTCCCCGCCCGCCAGCGGTACACCCGGCTGTCACCCGCCCAGAGCACAGCCGAATGCGACCCTCGCAGCAGTAGGACGACAACCGTGCTTCCGCTTCGCTGACCGGGATCCGCGCTGCCGGCGCTCCGGACCAGGTGATCATTGACCGCCTGCACCCGGCGTCGCGCCGCGTCGATAGCCTCGTCGAAGGTGCCATCGAGCGGGAAATCGGCGAGAGCGTCGCACACCATCCGGCTGGCCACCTCGCCGTGGCTGTGGCCGCCCATGCCGTCGGCCACCGCCCAGACGCCCGCCTCGGGACGCTCCACGAACCCGTCTTCATTGTTGGTGCGCGTCCGCCCGACATCCGTGGCCGCGGCCGACCGGAAGAAGAGCGGCCCCGTCTCCTCGACGGCCAGCGACGCGCCCGGAATCGTCAGGTCGTCCGAGACGCGCGCCGAGACGGTCCGCCAGCGATGCGCCCCCCACGCTCCTTCGAGCAAGGCCGCGTACATGTCGGGCGCGGGCAACCCCTTGATGACAAGGCAGCTGGGCTCGACGACGGCCGATCCGTCCGTCCAGAACAGCACCAGCGGCCGGTACTTGGCCTCCAGGTGCAGCGACAGCAACTGGCCGAAGGCGGACCCGACGTCCGACGCCGCGGCCAGCGGGAATTGCCAGGCCTGCGGGCTGTCGGTGACGATCGCCGCGGCGGCGGCGTCGAGCACGAGATCGGGCAATTGGGCGACGGCCATGAGCTCCTGCGCCAGTGCCGCGACCCCGAGGTCGAATCGTTCGAAATCGACGCGTTCGGTCGCCAGCGTTTCGATTACCAAACGCTCGGCGGCCCCGAAAAATTCCGCGCAGGACGCGGCCGCCACCAGCGAAGCATCGGCCGGCAGTTCGGCCACGATGGTCAGCGGGAAGTAGCGCCCCACCTGGTCGACGCTCGGCGCGGCGACGCCGACGACCGGCGACGGCCCGCACGCACCCGCGGCGCAGACGAAGCGCCAGGCGGGACTCGTGAGATACACGTTCAACCATCGCGGCCCGAGCGTCGTCCGGCTCGCGGCCAGGCTTTCCCGCAGCCAGGCGTCCCACGCGTCGACGAACGCGTCGGAGACACGGCGGCGCAGGAAGTCGCCGTGGCTGGGCAGCTTGCCGTAGAAGCCTACCTGCATCGGCGGCTCACGACTCGCAACTGAACTGCCGCCACGCCGTCGTCGCGAACGGGTTGCCGGTCGCGCGCGCGGCTTCGACCGTGACCCTCACGCGGTGGAACTGGTCCTGGACGTTGAGCATGATCCGCTGCTGCGCGTCGGGCGGACCGAAGCGCGTCTCGTCGATCATCCTGAACAGGGCCCACGGCCCGCCCTTCACCTTCTTCGGGTCGAAGTAGCGCGCGTCGAACGCGCTCGCGGCGTGTCCCGGCGTCGGTCCCGGCCAGGACCCCGCCTGCTTGGCGTGTTTGTCGTCGAAGATCTGACCGTCGATCTCGAGGACCGCGCGGTCGGCGCTGCTGTCGAGATCGCTGAAGGTGAGGAAGTATCTCACCTCGGGCGTCTTCGATCCGGGGGTGAAGAACATGTCGCGGATCATGCGCGTCTGCTGGAACTGTTCGAGCAGGCGATGCGAGGGCGTGACCGAGCCGGGGCGCCAGGTCCACGTCGGGCCGGTCATGTCCACCTGCTTCTCCAGGTACTCGGTGAAGAACTTGTCGAAGACGCCGTCGAAGCCGAAGACGCTCGCAAAATCCTGCAACTGGACGTCGACGTTCGACGAGGCGAACGGATACCTGTTGGCGATCAGGCTGTTGCAGGTGGGAAGGATCTGTCCGGTGTAGATCTCCTCGATGCTGGAGGTTGCGCCGCTGATGACCACGCGTCCCGACCCCTCCACGATCTCCAGGACGAGCTTCTGCACTCCGCTCGGCAGCGTGTTGGCCTGCGCCTTGAGCGTCTCTGTCAGGCCGCGGAACTGCGCATTGGAGAGGATGGCGACGACGCTGCCGCCGGCCACGTCAGGCCCGAGCGTGTCGAGCTGCTTCTGGATCTCGGCGATCGTATTGATGATCGCGTCGAGCGGCGCCTTCCCCGGTTCCCCCGCGGTCAGCTGCCGGACCCACTGGTAGTGATAGGTGACGGCGGTGCCGGCCGCGATCGTCGACAGGCCGAGCGCTTCCTCTCCGGTTCTGATCGCGCCAGACAGGATGCTTTCCGCTCTCTTCTTCGTCAGTTCGACCACGCCCTTGGGCACGGCGCCGGTCGGCGTGACCAGCGTCGTCTGGTCGGCGATGACGCGCAGCAGGCCGCGCAGCGGCGAGGTCGGCGCGGTGACGATGCGCAGCGCTTCTTTCGCCTCAGTCACCGTGGCGAACGGCACCAACTGCAGATCGTCGAGCAGCGCGTCCCACGTGCGGATGTAGTCGGTCTCGTAGAGCGTGATGACCTCGTTCATCACCGCACCGGCGTTGGCCACTGCCCCGACGGTCGTGCCGCCCCAGACCCACGCGTCGCCGGTCAGCTCCTTCGTCAGCGCGGTGCGCTGCGTGGTGGTGACCTCTTTGAACTGCTCGCGCGTGTACAGCCGCGGAATCGGCGTCGACAGCGGCAGGCCGCTCTTGCGGCTGAACACCTTTTCGGAGTCGATCCCGGCGGCCTGATCGATGCGCAGCCCCTCGCCCGGCTTGTCGACATTGCCGCGTTTCAACGCGTCGTAGGCGATCCGCGGCATCAGGCTGCGCGGCAGGCTGCTACGCGTCTGGCCGACCAGCTTCGCGTCCAGCGGTAACGCGCGCAGCGACGAGGCGTTGTCGAGCAGCGCGGCGAAATGGTGCGAGACGGCGGGCCCGGCGGCCAGCGCGGTGCGTCCCTGCGTCCATTCCTCGTCGGCCAGGCCCTTGAGAAACTCCTTGTCCAAATGTTCGGGCTGACCCAGCATCAAGTAGCCCTTGAAGTACCGGTAGAGCGTCAGGGGCTCCCCCGCCGATTGGATCAAGCGCGCCCGGATCTCGGCAGAAAACCGCGGCAGCAGCACGCTGTCCAACTCGCGCACGTAGGCATCGCGGGCGGAGCTGGCGATCGATCGGCCTTCATACAGCCCCCAGCTTGCGAACCACGACGTGCTCTTGCGGAAGCGGTCCGCCGAATCCAGCACGGCACCGATTCCGTCCAGGCGCGCCACGATCGCCTCGAGCGGCGAGGTCGGATTGACCGCCGGCGTCTGCTCGAAGGCGTCGACGTCCTTCTTGATCCGCGCCAGGAAATCGCTGTTGCGGTTGTAGGCGATGGTCAGCCAGATGACGCCCAGCGCCGCGATCAATCCCGTCGCGATGTAGGCGCCCAGCAGCAGCGACGCGTTCCGCAGCTCCAGCTTCCGGTTGACCCCGGCCAGCCCCGACTCGCCGATCATCACCGTCTTGAGCAGGTGTTCGACGAAATAGGCCTTTCCCGGCCCGCGCGGCGTCATCACCGCATCGGTGGCGCGGAAGGTCCGGCCGATCGTGCCGAGCAGCCGATCGAACGGGGTGCCTTCCTGGGTGCCGCTGGTGAAGTAGACGCCGCGCAGCAGGACGCGCCCGTCGAAGTCGGGCGCGCCGAAGACCTCGGAGATCCACTGCGCCAGCAGCTCGCGGAGCGTGCCCATCTGCTGCGGGAACGCGAACGTCTTGGTGCGGCGCCGCGCGTCGCGGAGCTCCTCGAGCCGCTCGAACACCCGCTCGTTGAGGCGCGTCATCAGCGCGTCGAACTCCGCGGGATAGGCGGCGGGCGCCTCGTTGCTGACCGTCTTGTCGTAGGGGAACGTCACGCCCCACACCTGCGCGCGCCCTTCCGCCGTGAGATCCTCGAAGTACTCGGCGAAGCCGTCCACCAGGTCGCACTTGGTGACCATCACGTAGACCGGCAGCTGGGTGTTGAGCTCGCGGTGCAGCTCCGCCAGGCGCGTGCGCGCCGCCTCGATGTAGCTGTCGCGCGTGGAGGGATCGAGCAGGTCCTGCACGCTGACGGTGACGATCACGCCGTTGAGCGGCCGGCGCGGACGATACTTCTTCAGCAGCGACAGGAATTCGCTCCAGCCGACGCTGTCCGACGAGGCGTCGGAGTCCTGTGTCGTGTAGCGGCCGGCGGTGTCGAGGAACACCGCTTCGTCGGTGAACCACCAGTCGCAGTTGCGCGTGCCGCCGACGCCGCGCAGCGCCCCCTTGCCGACGCGCTGCTCCAGCGGAAAGCGCAGGCCGGAATTGAGCAGCGCCGTCGTCTTGCCGGAGCCCGGCGCGCCGATGATCACGTACCACGGCAGGTCGTAGAGGCTGCGGCCGGTGCGGCGCTGCTGCTTCAGCGCGCCCACGGCTTCCTCGAACCGCTCCCGCAGTTTCGCCACTTCCGCCGGCGTCCGCGCCTTCTCGGCCTGCGGCTGGGGCTGCGCCACGACCGCGGTCAGCAGCCGGTCGCTCTTGCTGAAGGCACGCAGCCGCTTGAACAACCGGTAGAGCAGCCAGCCGCCAATCAGCGCGATGATGACGATGTAGCGCGCCAGCTCCGACTCGAGCGGATGGAAGTCCCCGAACGCGAAGTACGGCCCGGCCCACCAGACGAAGAAGACGAGCAGCAGCAGGCCGACGATGAGGACGATCGTGCGCTTGAGAAACGCGAACATGCTCAGCCTCGACTCACGCTACTCTTCGGCGAGGTGGATGATCTCCACCCGCCGGTTGATCGCCCGGTTCGCCGGATCCGAGGCCGGCTCCTTCTTGGGATAGAGCGCGCCGACGCCGCGCCAGGTCAGCCGCGCGGGACTGTTGATGGTGCGCTTGAGGACGTTGGCCACGCTCACCGCGCGCTCGCGCGACAGCTCGTAGTTGTCGGCGAAGGTCAGCGACTTGATCGGCTGATCGTCGGTATGGCCCACCACCATCACCCGTCCCTTGACGCCGTTGAGCGCCGCGGCGATGCGATCGAGCGTCGCCACGTAGGACGGGTTGACGTCCGCGCTGCCCGACTTGAACACGTCGCCCCCCTGCAGCGTGACGACGGTCCGACCGCCGTTCTCTTCGATCGTCAGCGCGCTGGCCACGCCGTCGCGCTCGAGCAGCTGCTTGAGCGTCGGGCCCTTCACCACCGGCGCCGGCGTCGGCACGGCGAACTCCTCGACGCCGACGCGCGCGAGACGGCCGTGCAGATCGCCCGCCTGGTCGGCGAGCCAGGAGTAGTAGACGCCGAAGGTGACCGCGAGGATCGCCAGGGCGGCGGCGACGACCACCCACCACGGCACGTAGCGAATGAGGCGGTTGCGCTGATCCTCGAGCCCGCGCCACTGCAGCGACAGATCGGCCGGCGCGGCCCCGCGCTGGCTGCGGATCGTGCGATAGAGGTTGCGCTGCAGCTCGGCCAGCTTCTCGTGGCCGCGGTCGGCCATCTGGTACTTGCCGGTGAAGCCGAGCGCGAGGATCAGGTACTGCAGCTCCATCAGGTCGATGTGCTTCGACGGATCGGCCGAGATGCGGTCGAGCATCTCGAAGAACTTCTCGCCGCCCCACGCCTCGCGATGCAGCGCGACCAGCAGCGGATGCTGCGCCCATTCGCTCTGCGCCCCCGACGGCGTGGAGAGCACGGCTTCGTCGAGCCCGGCGCACAGCACGTAGCGCGCCGCGAGCACGATCTCGTTGCGCACGCCGCCGGCGCGCGCCTGGTCCTCGAAGCGGCGGATCTCGTCGAGCGCGTAGCGGCGGAGGCTCGACACGTCCATCGCCGCCGTCGCCGTCCGCAGCTGCCCCATCAACAGCAGCAGCGGGCTGGCCGCCTGGACCAGCGGGTTGAGGCCGACGCCGAGGAACGCACGCACCGACTCGGGGACCGGCTCGACGTCGACGACGTGCGGCGCGGCCGGACGCGCCGACAGGCCCGAGTCGGGCATGCCGCGGCGACCGGCGCCCGGACGCGGACGCTGGGTCAGGTCCGAGGGCAGGAAAGGATCGTCGCTGTCCGCCATGGAAGAACGCCTGCTCTCACCCGCGAATTGCCCAGAACTCCATCGTCAGTCCGGGGAAGTCCCCGGGCACGTAAATCGCCACGCCGCCCGAGTTCTTGAGTTGTTCCCACAGTTCGTGTGTCTGATCCAGTTCGAAGTACGCGTAGCCGGCATGGTACGGAATCTGGCGCGGCGTCACCGGCACCGGCACCACCGGGATGCCCGGAAGCCCCTGTCGCACCAGGTCGCCGATGCGCTCGGCCGGAGCCACCTTGACCTGCGTCGGGAACCGCTGCCGGACGTTCTCGGCGGGACCGTCGGCTCTCGCCGCCAGGATGAAGACCGCGCTGCTGAAGAGCGCGCGATCCGGCACGATCGCGACGCTGATGCCGAACTTCCGCGGGTCGAGCGGAATCGGGATCGCCACCTGCGTCATGACCTTGCTCATCGATTCGCGGAGCGAGACGATGACCGGCTCGAACGTCTCCTTGAGCCGATCGTGCTGATAGTGCGGAAACCGGGGGGTTCGTTTCGCGGTCGTCGTGAACGTGGTGAACTCTCCCGCCGCGGCGACGCAGAACTGGAAGAACGCCTCGGGGTGGACGACGCCCGCGTGCGCGTGATGCGCCAGCACCGGCTGGTAGCGGTTGATCGCCTGCAGCATCAGGAAGTCCGCGAGCTCCGACGCCGCCCCCCGGCTGGTGGCGGCGACGCGGCCGCCGAGCGCCTCGCCGCGCTGATTGAACAATCCGAGCAGCTCGGTCGCCACGGTCATCAGGCGGTTCGCGGCGCGGACCTGCAGGATGGTCGGGATGAACTGCTCGTCGAGCACGACCTGCTGGTCGGCGCGGCACTCGACGATGTGCGCCAGCGGGATGGCGCCGTAGGCCTCGGTCGCTTCCTTTTCGAGCAGCAGCCGCGTGCGCAGCGCCCCGACTTCGAGCGTCGCGGGATCGCCGCCGTTGCCCGCGGCGTTGGCGACCTGGAACTCGCGGATCTCCTGCCGCACGAGCTCGTCGGTCACCGGGCGGCGCGCCGATTCGAGCTCGCCGGCGCGGCGCAACGGTACCGCCAGGAACAGGCGCTGATCGCGCACGTCGCCGCCGACGTCGATGGGCGGCGGCAGCGGATCGTCTTCCGGCATCCGGAACGGCGTGCCGTCGGGAAACACCCCCGCGAGGCGCCGCAGCCCGATCTTGCCGATCTTCAGGAAGTCGCGCTCGAACTCGATCTCGGTGAATCCCCAGCTGTAGGGCACCAGCGGCTGGCAGCGCGTTTCGACGTACCGCTCGAAATACCGGTCCTGCTGCTGGAAGTGCTGCGGCTGCAGGAACAGCCCTTCCGACCAGATCACGCGGTTATGGGCAGACATGGACGAGTGCCAATCTATAACGAATCACAAGTTACCCGCGGGTGCGTCGCGTGGCCTTCAACTTACGAAACTGTTCTTCGTAGGCGCGGCTGAACTCTTCGCCGAACAGACGCGCGAAGGCGGCCTCGGGATCCTTGACCATCGCCTGGCGCTTGTCCCGATACAGCTCCCAGTAGCGCATCTTCGCCGGCAGCAGCGGAATCGAATGCTTCGCGATCTGCGCGTCGAACTCCTCCTGCAGCCGGTCGGCATCGAATTCCGCCAGCATCCCTTCGAACGCCACGCGCATCCCTTCGAGCATCGCCAGCTGATGGTCGCGCAGATCGTCGAAAGCATCCGCGAACGCATCTACTGGATTGAGATAGGCGGCATTTCGTTTCACCAGCAGGTTGTGCAGCGCGTCGTCGAGGTTCGCGGAGAACTTCAGCGGGTTGTTGTCCGCGGGCCGGAACATCGTCTGCTGCATGCGAAACTCCTCCTTGATCCGCTGGCGCGACTGGAGGACGTCCATCAGCCCGGAAACGACGATGCGGAGAATCTGGCCGAGATTGCGGGAGAGCTCCGGCGTGATCGCCGCGTCGGGCACACCCGCGCCCGCGAGCAGCTCCGCCAGATCCGCGGTGGGCGCCGCGGGCGCCGGACGCACATCGGCCTTCGGCGGCGCCTCCGCGAGCGGCGCAGCGGGTTGCGCGGGCGGTGGCGCAGGCTCGGGCACGGGAGGCGTCGGCGGAACGGGGGTCCGCACCTGCTGTCGGATCGTGGAGTCGCCCGGGGAACTGTCCCTGGCCTTGCGCCGCGCTTCCGGCGTGTCGCCGGGCCTGGGCCGGATCGGCGGAGACACCGGCGGCGGTGGTGACGGCGGCGGCGGCGGGGGCGGCGCCGGCACGACGACCGGGTCGTCGGGACGCAGCGGATCGTAGCCGGCCGGGATCGCCTCGACCGCCGGCGCCCGCGGCGCGATCTGGTCCGGATCGGGCAACGCCGCGGGCGGCTGGTAGTGCATGCCCCCGAGGTCGTCCCCAAGCGACACGGGCGGTTCCGGCTTGCGCGACGGACGGCTGGGCAACGGATCGAAAAACTTGAGCGGATCGACGTCGTCGCTGACCGGCGAGGCCGACGGCCCCTCGCTCCTGAGCGGCATCAGCGCGTCATGCCGCGGCGCGAACGGATCGTCGTCGCCAAACGGATCCACGGGCGCCGGCCGCGCGGCACGCGCCGGGGCCTCGATCCAGACGTCGATCTCATAGGGCTCGATGAAAATCCGGTCGCCCGGCTTGAGCGCATACGGCCGGTTCCGCGCCAGCCGGTTGTCGGGGGAGTTGACCGACACGCCGTTCCGGCTCAGGTCCTGGATGTAGAACACGCCGTTCCTGTACGTGATCTGGGCATGCTGTCCTGACACCTTGTTATGTGCCAGCACCCACGAATTCGTTGCGGCGCGCCCGATGGAGCCCCCATCCTCACCGAACACGTGGCGGTTGCCGCCTCTGGGGATGGACTCGGAGGACTCGACGATTTCCAGTGTGAGGGTCACGACCTGGTCCCTTCGCCAGCAGTCTAACGCACCGGCGGCTGGATCCCTGGTGAAGCCGCTACTTCACGCGCCACTCGATGAGGCCGAACTCGCGCCAGTCGATGTCCCGCGCCAGGAACATCGCTGCGGGAGGCCCGATCTCGCCGGTCCGGTAATGGCGGGTGACCGGCTCCACTTCGATGCGCACCGCGGTCGTCGTCACCGGGTCGAAGGTCACGTGATTGAACTGATCTTTCGTGACGGCGTAGGCGTCGTGCGCGACGACCGGCTTCCAGGCACCGCCGGACTTGTAGACGAGCCGCCATGACTCGGGCAGCTTGCAGAAGCGCCTGTCGTCGGCAAAGTACACGTCGCTCGAACTGATCGAGACGGGGCGCGCGAAATCGTATTCGACCCACGCC
>Ga0070686_100001344_pt1 | contig 13906 bp, 8 predicted proteins | sample KBSS23LmetaG_FD_65654 | JGI IMG/M metagenome (GOLD analysis project Ga0070686, IMG submission 65654) | Switchgrass rhizosphere microbial communities from Kellogg Biological Station, Michigan, USA - KBS S2-3L metaG | ecosystem: Host-associated > Plants > Roots > Rhizosphere ...
TCCTCCCACGCGTGCGGCCGCCCCCCCGCCTCCTCCCACGCGTGCGGCCGCCCCGCCTCCGCCGCCCCCTGCGGCCTCGACCGTCGCTCGCACCGCCTGGACCCAGGCCGCGTACCGGCGTCCTGCTCCGGCGCCCGAGCCAGCGTCCGCCCCGCCTCCGCCGCCGGCACCTGCGCCCCGGGCGGCTCCCGGCGCGAGCAACGGCGCGCCGGCGCGCACCGGAGCCAACGGGGCCGTCGCCCGTCCGACGTCCTCCCCGGTGCTCGTGCCGCCCGCGCCTCCCGCTCCCGCGCCCCAGGCGCCCGTGCGCCCGGCACCGAAGACCGCCGTGGAGGAGAGCGGCCCGGTCACCGAGGAGCTCAACGAGGCGAGCTTCTTCCTCGAGCAGGGACTGGTCGAAGAGGCGCGCGAGGTCCTGGACACGGTGGAGCTGGTCCGGCCGGGCCTGCCGCGTACCGCGGCCCTGCGCGATCGCCTCGCCGCGCTCGAGGCCGGGAAGGCCGCTCCGCGCTCCACGCCCACTCCGGCTCCGGCTCCGCACGCGGTGCCCGCCGCCATGGAGCCCATCCCGGTCAGCACCGGCTCCTACAACCTCGCCGAGGAGCTGGCGGACGAGATCCAGGAGCTGGGTGCGCCCCCCGAGGAGCCCGCGCCTGCCGGCGGGGACTTCCAGTACTCGGTGGAGGAGGTCTTCAGCGAGTTCAAGAAGGGCCTCGAGCGCGTGGTGCCGAGCAACGACGTCGACACTCACTACGACCTGGGCATCGCCTACAAGGAGATGGGCCTCCTCGACGACGCGGTGCAGGTCTTCGAGGTCGCGCGCCAGGGCTCGCAGGGGCAGCCCAAGGAGCTCGACTGCCTCACGATGATCGGACTCCTCCAGGGGATGCGGGGCGATCTGCCGAAGGCGGTGGCGGCCTTCCGCGACGCGCTGGCCAGCCCGCACGCGGGTCCGCGTGAGGCGAGCCTGCGCTACGAGCTGGGGCTGGCCCACGAGGCCGCGGGCGCGGCGGGAAAGGCGCTCGGGCAGTACTTGGCGGTGCAGAAGGCCGAGCCGGGACACCGGGACGTCGCGGACCGGGTGCACCGGCTGTCGGCCACCGTACGACCCGAGGAAGATGGACCGGCGCGACCCACCGCAGCCGGTCGGCCGGCACCCACCCGGCCGTCCCCACCCGAGCCTGCGCCGACGGCCAAGACGCGCAAGGTCGGGTACCTGTAAAGAACCCCACCGACGATGAGCTACCTGGAACACTTCGGGCTGACCGAGGAGCCCTTCTCCAACGCGCCGGTCAGCCGCTTCTACTTCGAGTCACCGCAGCACCAGCAGGCGCTGGTCCGTCTCACCCACGCCGTCTCGCGGATGCGGGGGCTCTCGGTGCTGGTGGGGGACATCGGCGCGGGCAAGACCACGCTGGCCCGGCGTCTGCTCGATGCGCTTCCGGAGGAGGAGTACGAGGCGGCCCTCTTCGTCATCATCCACTCCGGGGTCACGGCCTCGTGGCTCCTGCGGCGCATCGCGCTCCAGCTCGGGGTGGAGAACCCGGCCCAGGAGAAGCTCGCCCTCCTCAGCCAGCTCTACCAGCGGCTGATGCAGATCCACGAGCAGGGCCGCAAGGCGGTGGTGCTGATCGACGAGGCCCAGATGCTCGAGACTCGCGAGCTGATGGAGGAGTTCCGGGGCCTGCTCAACCTCGAGGTCCCGGAGCGGAAGCTCATCTCCTTCGTCTTCTTCGGGCTGCCGGAGATCGAGCGCAACCTCCGCCTGGATCCGCCGCTGGCCCAGCGGGTGGCGATGCGCTACCGCCTCGAGCCGCTGAACCCGGAGGCCACCCGGTCCTACGTGGAGCACCGGATCCACACTGCAGGCGGGAGCCACATCCCCTTCACCCCGGCGGCCATCGACGTACTGCACCGGCTCTCCGGTGGCTCGCCGCGGATCATCAACACCCTCTGCGACAACGCGCTCTTCGAGGCGTACCTCGCCGGCGCGACGACGGTGGACGCTCCGAGCATCGAGGAGATCGCGCGGAACCTGGCGCTTGGCCCTGCCGAGCTGCCGGTCGGCAACGGTACGCCGGCTCCGACCGCGGCCGGCAACGTGGACCTCTCCGAGGTGGACCGCTACCTCGAGAGCCTGAAGAGCTGACCCCATGCAGTGGAGCGGCCCGAACCGCCGGCGCCGGCTCCTCGCGGTGGGCCTCTTCCTCGCGCTCCTCGCCGGAGGGCTGACCTTCCTCGCCGTCGGCCGCTCGCGCTTCGCCTGGGACCAGGCCTGCACCCTGGCCCGGCGGCAGCTGCCCGGCCTGCTCGGAGCCGACGTGGGGCTCGGGCGCTGCGAGGTGGACCCGGCCGGACGCACGGTCCGCATCTACGGCCTGTCGGCGACGGCCCCGGACGGCGACCGGCCCACGTTCAGCGCCGACGAGCTCGAGATCACCGTCGCCGGCGTGCAGCCGCTCTCGGGCCGGCTGGAGCTGGACCGCGTCCGGGTCATCCGCCCTCGCATCTGGCTCGACCTGACGCGTCCCCAGCCTCCCGCGAAGTCCGAGGGCTGTCCTCTGCGGACTCTCGAGCACCTCGAGGTGGATACCCTGGAGGTCCGGGGGGCCGAGGTGCGGGTCGCGCTCCCCGCGGGCCGGAAGGTCGAGGTTGCCGGCGTCGAGCTGAGCTGGCGGACCCGCCGCCGCGACGCCGAGTTCACCCTCCGCACCTCGCAGGGCCTCATCGACCTGGCCAACGGACGACCGCCGCTGGCGGTCGCCGGTCTCGCGGTGGAGGGCGCGCTGGCGCCCGGTGGGCGCGAGCTGGAGGTGAGCCGCGGCGAGCTGTCCATCGACGATGCCCAGCTGTCCTTCGCCGGCAGGGTGGACGACCTCTGCCGGCCGTCGCTTGCGCTGGACACGCAGCTCTTCCTGCCGATGCGGATGCTCTCCCGGCTCGCTCCCCTGGGCGAGAGCTCGGGGCACCTCTGGGCCCAGGCGACGCTGTCCGGCCGGGTGCCTGACGTGCGCGTCACCGGCGAGCTCCTCGGCAAGGGGGTGACCCTCGGCGGCCTGCGGCCCGGCGACTTCACCGTTCGCGCCTCCCTGGCCGGGCAGGACGTCACCATCGGAGAGCTGTCCGTTCCCGTCGGCCAGGGCACGCTCCGGGCCAGCGGCGATCTGCGGCTGGTGCCCGGGCTGCCGCTCAAGGTGAAGGCCGAGCTCGACCAGGTGAGCCTCTTCCAGGTCTTCGACCGGGTGGGGATGGGATGGGCGTGGGTCGATCTGCTCGCCACCGGCCCGGTGAACCTCTCGGGCAAGCTGTCTCCCGGGCCCGAGCTGCAGGGACAGGCCGACCTCAAGGTGGCGCGCTTCGTGACCTGGTCCCATCCGGTGGGGAAGAAGCTGCCCGGGCCGCCCCTCCTCTCCATTCCCTCGGGCGAGGTGGCGATCGACGTCGGAATCCACCCCGACCGGGTCGAGCTGCTGAACGCCAGGGTCAAGGCCGCCAGCTCGCGCGCGCTGGCCAACGTGATCATCCCCTACGGGGGCAAGGGCCCCATCACCATCGAGACCACCGCCGAGCCCCTGGTGCTGGAGGACGTGGGCAAGCTGGCCGACATTCCTCTCGGCGGGGTGGGCGCGGCGAAGGTCTCCATCCGCATCCCACCGGGCTTCCTCTTCCTCGACGGGGAGCTGGCCCTGCAAGATTCCAGCTTCCGCGGCTTCGCGCTGGGGAACCTCTCCTCCTCGCTGACGGTGCGCGACGGCGTGCTCTCCTTCCCGGATGCCGTGGGCATGAAGGGCCGCACCGCGTACCAGGGTCGCGCGGCGCTGGACTTCCGCGGCGACTCTCCGGTGGTCCACGTCGCGACGAACATCCCCAACGGGCGGGTCGAGGACCTGGTCGAGGTGCTGGCCCCGGTCTCCCCCGCGGTGCAGTCCCTCCGCCGCATCGTCGTCGGCGGTGCCCGCGGCGCGATGACCCTCGAGGGTCCGGCCGAGACCATGGAGGGGCGCTTCGACCTGGACCTCGCGTCGGTGACCTGCTCCGGGCGCCGCCTCGGTGACGGCGCGCTCCATGCGCGCCTCGACCAGGGAAGCGCCATCGCTCTCGACTCGCTCGCGCTGCGGGGTCCCCTCGGCAGCTCGAAGGCGGACGGACGGTGGGACTTCACCGGACCCCTGTCCGGGAAGTTCCGCGTGGACGGGCTGCAGCTCGAGGAGCTGGTCGGCCCCGAGGTGGCGAAGCGCCTCCGCGCCCGCGGCACGCTCACTCTCGCCGGGACGCTGGGGGGCACCGACGCGGTGCCGGACGTCGGGATGACCCTCGGTGGGCCACAGGTCTACCTCTCCGGCCGGGCGCTCGGCTCGATGGCGCTCGAGGCGCGGGCGCTGGGCGAGCAGCTCGAGGTGAAGGGCAAGCCAGTGTCCGACACCGACCTCCGGCTCACCGCGCGGATCCGCAAGCCTTACCCCTACGAGGCCACCCTCAAGCTCGCGCTCACCGACATCCGGGCGCTGCTCCCGGACACCGCCGCCGCGCAGGGGCTGAACGGGTCGATGAACGGTGTCCTGACCGCCAGCGGGACCCTCACCGAGGTGGAGGACTCCCGTGGGCTTCTTCACCTGGACTCGCTGAAGCTGCAGCGGGGGGAGTTCCGCGCCGAGAGCGACGGGCCCTGGGACGTGCGCTTCCGCGGCGGACGGGTGAGCAGCGACGGGCTCCGGCTCAAGGGGCCGGAGACCGAGCTCAGCGCCTCCGGTTACCTGGAGGAGGGCGCCATGGACGTCGCGGTGTCGGGGTCGGTGGACCTCCGCCTCCTCGAGTCCTTCCTCCAGGGCCTGGAGCGCACCTCGGGGCGGCTGGACCTGCTCGGCACCGCCCGGGGCGAGCCGGCCGACCCGCAGATCGTCGGCACCGCCACCCTGGTGGACGCCGGCTTCCGGGTCCGCGGCCAGCCACTGGAGCTGCGCGGGCTCAAGGGCAAGCTCGACTTCAGCGAGTCCCGCATCCTCTGGAGCGACCTGAACGGACAGGCCAACGACGGCCGGCTGACCAGCCGCGGTGACGTTCGCTGGCGCCGCTTCCGTCCCGAGCAGCTCGAGGTGCAGCTGCAGCTCGACCAGGTATCGGTGCGGGTGGTGGAGGACGCGCCCTTCGCCGCCACCGGAGAGCTGACCCTCACCGGGCGCCCCGGGGCGTTCTTCCTCGCCGGCGACCTGGACGTGCAGCGGCTCCGCTACCGGCGCCCCTTCGGCTTCGACACGCTGCTGGCCCGGGCCAACCGGCCCAGCACCGCCGGCGAGGCCCCCAGCGAGTGGCTCCAGCTCGACGTGGCGCTGCACCTCAAGGACGCCGCGGTGGAGAACAACCTCGCGCGGGCGCGCATCGTGGGCGACCTGCGCCTCACCGGCAGCAACCTCCACCCCGGCCTCATCGGGGCCATGGAGGCGGGGCAGGGGAGCCAGGCCTTCTTCCGGGGGACCACCTTCAACGTCACCCAGGGCGCGGTCGACTTCAAGGACCGCCGGAGCCTGGAGGGCGTGTTCGACGTTCGCGCCGAGTCACAGGTGCGCGAGTACCTCATCCGCCTCCACGCCTTCGGAAAGACCACTCAGCCGCAAGTGCTGCTCTCCAGCGAGCCCAGCCTCCCCGAGGGGGACATCATCTCGCTGCTGACCCTGGGGGTGACCTCCCGGGACCGGGCCAACAGCAACACCACCACCACCGGGGCGGGGATCGCCGCCGAGGCGCTCTACCAGGCCTCGGGACTCGACCGACAGGTGCAGAAATTCCTTCCACGCAACTCGGTGATCCGGGACCTGAGCTTCCACGTCTCCACCCTCTACAACGACGCCAACGGCCTGGTGGAGCCGACGGTGCAATTGGAGTCGAAGTTCCTCACCGACCAGCTTAAGCTCGGACTCTCCCAGCCCGTGTCCGGGAAGGGCACGCGCGCCCTCGCCGAGTACCGGTTCGACGATCGCGTCTCCGCCCAGATCCAGTGGGACAACGTGTACAACGACGTTCCGATCGGAAACCTGGGGGTCGATCTCAAGCTCCGTTGGAACGTCGAGTAGCGCTCCTGCTCGCGCTGCTCGTGGCCGCGGCGCCGGCCCGGGCGCAGGGTCCGGCCGTTGGTGGCCAGGCCCCGGTGGTGGCTTCGGTGAAGCTGGAGATGCGTGGCGGCGGGCAGGTGCCGCCGGACCTCCAGGGCCTGGTGGCCGTCGCGCAGGGCCAGCCGCTGTCTGGCCGCGCGGTCCGCCGCAGCATCGAGCGGCTCTTCTCCACCGGCCGCTTCTCCGACGTGGTGGCGCGCGGCGAGGAGGGCCCGGACGGGCTGGTGGTGACCTTCGAGCTCGCTCCGGTGGTGCGCATCTCCCGCATCGACGTGACCGGAGCGAGGTCGCTGGGGAAGGACGAGCTCTTGACCGCTGCGCGCCTTCAGGTCGGCAACGAGTACTGGCCGGAGAAGCTGGACGAGGCCCGCACCGCGCTGCTCGCCGCGTACGCCCGCCGAGGCTGGAACCAGGCCCAGATCAACGCCACCGCCCAGCCCTCCGGGGACAAGGTGGTGGTCAAGCTCGAGATTCACGAGGGCGAGCCCACCCGGGTCCGCGCGCTGCGCTTCGAGGGCCAGCCCGGGCTGTCCACCGGCCGGCTCTCCTCGGCCTTCGGGCTCCGGGTGGGCGACATCCTCGACCGCACCCGGCTCGACCCCGGGGCCGAGTCGCTCCGCACGCTGTACCGGGACACGGGTCACGCCCGGGCGAGGGTGGGCGCTCCACGCGTCTCGCTGGAGGCGACCGGCGCGGTGGTCACCGTCCCGGTCGAGGCCGGCCCGGCCTTCACCCTCCGCTTCCAGGGAAACCGGCGGTACCCGTCCGCCTGGCTCCACTCGGCGCTGGCGATCGATCCGGCCGAGACCCTGGACCGCTCGGTGCTGGAGCGCGAGGCGCGGCGACTGGAGGCCTTCTACCGCTACCGTGGCTTCCGCGACGTGCGGGTCGAGCCGCGCGAGGTGGTGAGCCCCGACGGCACTCGCGCGGTGGTGGTGTTCCACGTCTCCGAGGGCAGGCAGTTCCGCGTCCGCACCGTGGAGTTCGAGGGTCGGGCCGGGCTGTCGGAGTCCGAGCTCCGGACGGTGCTGGACCGCGTGGTGCGCGACCGCCGGCCGGAGCCCTCCGACCAGCGGCTGGAGTCGGACCCGCTCCACCTCTCCGGCCGGAGCCCTCCCGAGGGGCGTCCGGACACTCCCGACCCGGCGCCGTCCGAGGTCTTCGTCGAGGAGGCCTGGCGTGACGCCGCGGACACCATGCAGCGCGCCTACCGCGAGCTGGGCTGGACCGACGCGACGGTGTCGCTGCTGGGCGCCACCGAGGACGTCCCGCCGGGGACGCTCGACGTGCGGTTCCACATCGTCGAGGGGGTCCGCACCTTCGTCCGGGGCGTGCGCTTCGAGGGGCTTCCGCTCGGCTTCGCTCCGCCCGACCTGCCGATGCTCGCCCCCGGTCAGCCCTTCAGCAAGTCACGGCTGGATGACGCGATCGCCACCACCCAGCGCCGTCTCGGTCGCGGGAGCTACCTCTTCGCCCAGGTGACGGGCCAGGCGAACTTCTCGGCCGACCGGACCTCCGCCGAGCCGGTGCTGGTGGTGGAGTCGGGGCCAGCGGTGCGGGTGGGGCAGGTCGTGGTGCGGGGACTGCAGCGCACCGACGAGGCGCTGGTCCGCGCCAACCTCAAGATGACCCCCGGGGCGCCCCTGGACCCCGAGGCGCTGTTCGAGAGCCAGCGCGAGCTGCTGCTGCTGGGCCTGTTCCGTACCGCGTCGGTTCGTCTCATCTCCCCGGACACGCCCGAGCCGGTGAAGGACGTGGTGGTGGAGCTGCGAGAGCTCCCCCGGCTCTCGGGCAGCATCGGTGTGGGGTACTCGCTCGAGGACGGGCCGCGGATCATCGGTGACCTCGCTTACCCCAACGTCTTCGGGCAGGGCATCAACTTCACCCTGCGCGGCAAGCTCAACTACGTCGGCGCGAGCGCGCTGCCGCTGCAAGACTACGTCGACGGCTCGAACCTCCAGGGCCTGAACGGACTGGACTTCAACATCAACGCCACTCTCTCGCAGCCGCGCATCTACCAGTTCCTCCCGGCCCGGGTTGGTGCCCGGCTCACCGTGACCGCCGAGCGGGTCCATCGCCCCACCTACTTCTTCGGACGTGTGGCTGCGCTCCTCGGCGTGGACTGGGCCATCACCCGATGGCTCCAGCTCACCGGGAACTACCTGCTCGAGAACGAGGTGGTCCGGGCGCAGCCCGGCGTCGGCGACCTGCTGCAGCCGAACCGCACCGACGCCGAGCGGCTCCGCTTCCCCACCGGGAACTTCTTCATGCACACCCTGGGGACCACGCTGGCCTTCGACTTCCGCGACGAGCCGGTGAACCCGCACTCCGGGCTGCTCATCGCGGCGACCGGCGAGGTGACCAAGGACATCAGCGCCGAGACGACCGACGTGAACGGCGAGAACGCCGTGCCGGCTCGCATCTTCACCTTCAAGGCCGCGGGAGGGATCACCGGCTACGTCCCGGTGGCCCCGCGGGCGACCCTGGCCCTCTCCGTCCGGGGCGGGAAGATCTTCGCCCTGGAGCCGGACAGCCTGATCATCACCCCGAAGAGGTTCTTCCTCGGCGGGGCGACGACCCTGCGCGGCTTCCGCGACGACGCGGTCATCCCCCAGGACGTCCGGGGCGAGTACGCACGAGAGCGCGCTTACTGCGATGCGCTGGCCTGGACCGGCGGCTGCACCAGCCGCGCGCTCGCACTGCGCAACGGCCAGCAGATCCCCTCGGAAGGCGGCACTCTCTTCGAGCTGGCCAAGGCCGAGCTGCGCCTGGCGCTGGTGGGCGACTTCGAGCTCGGGCTGTTCGTCGAGGCGGGGAACCTCTGGTACTCGGCGGCGACGTGGAAGCCGCTGGACCTCCGGCCGGTCGCGGGCGCCGGCGTCCGGTACGTCACCCCGGTCGGACCCCTGGCCCTCGACGTGGGCTTCAATCTGGACCCCGACGACCGGCTGAACGAGCCGATCTTTGCGATTCAATTCAGCGTCGGTCTGTTCTGAGCTGTCGGTCCGGAGCGGTCCTGGGAGGGCACCATGGGTGAACGGAAGTCGCGGCGGCGGTTCCTGGCAGAGGGTGCGCTGGCGCTGGTGGGAGCGGCGGCCGTTCGCGCGGACGAGGCGAGGGCCGCGCCAGACGCGGGCACTACCGCCAGTTCCGCGCCGTCGTCGCCGGCTCCCGGTGCACCGCCGGCGGTGACTCCGGACGACTTCGCCCACGCGGAGCGGCTGGAGCGGGTCACGATGACAGCGTCCCAGCGCGCCCTGGCGGCCGAATCCTGGGAGTTCAACGTCGGCTCGTTCTTCGCCCGTCGCGACTTCCCTCTCGGCGACGAGCAGCCGGGGATGGTGTGGAACCCGGTGCTGAAGGGCACCGGGCGGATGCCGAAGAGGAACCGGATGGTCCGTTCGGCCTGGACGCCGCGGAAGCCTCCTGAGGGCGAGGAGCTGGCCTTCGCGCCGGTCCACGTGCTCTCGCGCTGGATCCAAGCGCGGCAGGTCTCGTCGGTCCAGCTGACCGAGCTGGCGCTCGCGAGGCTCGAGCGGTACCAGCCCCAGCTCAACTGCACCATCACGCTGATCCGCGAGCAGGCGCTGGCCGAAGCCGAGGCCGCCGACCGGGAGATCGCCCGCGGCAAGTACCGCGGCCCGCTCCACGGCATCCCCTACGGTGCCAAGGACCTCCTGGACACCGCGGGAATCCGGACCACCTGGGGAGCAGAGCCATTTCGAAATCGCGTCCCGAAGGAGGATGCGACGGTCATCGCCCGGCTCCGGGCGGCCGGCGCCATCCTCGTCGCGAAGCTCTCGCTGGGCGCGCTGGCGCTGAACGACGTGTGGTTCGGGGGCCGGACGAACAACCCCTGGTTCCTGGAGGAGGGCTCGGGCGGCTCGAGCGCCGGCTCCGCGGCGGCGGTCTCGGCGGGGCTGGTCCCTTTCGCCATCGGCAGCGAGACCGGCGGGAGCACCGTCGGACCGTGCACCCGATGCGGCGTCACCGGGCTCCGGCCCACCTTTGGGCGGGTCCCGCGGACCGGAGCGATGACCCTCTCCTGGACCCACGACAAGCTGAGCGCGATGACCCGCTCGGTGGAGGACACCGCTCTGGTGATGGCTGCCATCTCCGGTGCGGACGGGAAGGATCTCTCGGCCCAGGCGAGCCACCTCGACTTCGACGCCACCCGGAGCGTGAAGGGGATGAAGATCGGCTTCGTCCCGGCGTGGCTCGAGAAGGGAGAGGGCAAGGCGGTGGTCCTCGCGGCGATTCAGGGCCTGGAGAAGGCCGGAGCCCACCGCGTCGACCTCACCTTCCCCGCGCTCCCCTGGGCCGCGCTGGGCGCCCTGATCTCCACCGAGGGCGCCGCCTCGTTCGAGCACCTCACTCTCTCCGGGGAGGACGCGCAGCTCCGGATGCAGGTGCGGGACGCCTGGCCGAACGTGTTCCGCCAGGCCCGGTTCATCTCCGCGGTGGACTACGTGCAGGCCGACCGGCTCCGGCGAATCGCGGCCCGGGTCTGGGCCGAGCAGCTGGCGAAGGTCGATCTGATCCTGGCGCCGTCGCTGCTCGATGGAGCCCCGGCGGCGGCGCTCCTCGAGGAGCCCGGGTCCACCAACTCCACCGGACAGCCCTGCCTGGTGGTTCCCGCCGGGTTCATCCAGATCGACCGGATCCGCAGCGACTGGCTTCCGCCTCCGGGCCAGCAGCATCCGCCGGTGAATCCTCCGCGAAAGATGCCCACCAGCGTCTCGCTGATCGGCCACCTCTGGGACGAGGGGACCCTCTGCACCGCGGGACTCGCGCTGGAGCGAGCGCTGGGAGTGAGCGATCAGCACCCGTCCGGGTTCGCATGACGCTGGTCCCCGAGCGCCGGACGGCGCGGCTGCTGCTCCGCGGCTTCCGCGGCGAGGACCTCGCCCCGCTCGCGCAGCTCAACGCCGATCGGCGGGTGATGGAGCACTTTCCCGCGCCGATGAGCGTCGAGGAGACGGCGGCGCAGCTGGCACGCTTCCGCCAGCACTGGGACGAGCACGGATTCGGGTGGTGGGCGGTGGAGGTGCCCGGCGTGGCCCCCTTCGTCGGCTGGGTGGGGCTGGCCAGGCCCCGCTTCGAGGCGCACTTCACGCCCTGCGTGGAGATCGGCTGGCGGTTCGCGGCCGCGTTCTGGAACCGGGGCTACGCGACGGAAGGGGCCATCGAGTCGCTCCGCTTCGGCTGGGCCCTGGAGAGGCCACGGCTCGGGGAGATCGTCTCCTTCACCGTGCCGGGCAACCTCCGCTCCCGGCGGGTGATGGAGAAGATCGGGATGACCCACCACCCGGAGGACGACTTCGAGCACCCGCGCATCGCCCCCGGCCATCCGCTGCGGCCGCACGTGCTCTACCGGATCGGCCGGCCGGAGGCTTCGGCCTAACCCGGCGGATCCACTGCTGCCCCTCGAAAACCTCGAGAGGATGTCGATCTCGGCCCGGCTCGTTCGTCGCTCCATCGAACCCGCTTCAGGAGGCACCATGAAGTACCTGACGTTCATCCGCTGCTCGGAGTCCTACCGCGCGAGCCCGCCGCCGGCCGCGCTGATGGAGGCCATGGGCGCGTTCGTGGAGAGGTCGCTCAAGGACGGATCGCTCGTCGACACCGGCGGGCTGCTGCCGAGCAAGGAAGGCCTGCGCGTGCGGCTGGCGAACGGGCAGATCTCCGTGACCGACGGGCCCTTCACCGAGTCGAAGGAAGTCATCGGTGGCTGGGCCGTCCTCCAGGGCAGCCGGGAGCAGGTCGTTCGCATCGCGACCGAGTTCATGGAGCTGCACCGCAAGCACTGGCCCGGGTTCGAGGGTGAGTCCGAGGTGCGCCCGATCGAGGAGTACGTCGCCGGGTGAGCCGCGGTCAGCCCACGGTCCGGGCCAGGAGCCACTCGAACGCCCGTGGCCGGTGAGACAGGGTCTCGACCACGCTGCGGCGCAGTCGGGGCCGCCGGGCCAGGGCCAGCACCGCGCGGGCGGTCCAGGCGTACTTCCGGAACTCGCGCCGCGCGGTGACCTCGTAGGGCCCGAAGGCGCGCACGTCGCCGCCGCGACGGATGACCTCCGGCAGGCACTCCGCGAGCACCTCGGCGCAGACCAGCGCCACCGACATTCCCTCGCCGGTGATGGCGTCCACGTAGCCTGCCGCATCGCCGAGCAGCGCGAAGCGCGGCGCCACCCGCCTTCGCGCGCGCTGGAGGAACGGGCCGGCCCCTCGCGGCTCCGAGTCCGGCTCCGCCAGGGCGAGCCGCCGGCCGAGGAGAGGGAAGCGCGCCAGGAGCGAGGCGATGGCCGGCCTTTCCGCGTGCTGGCCGTTCGCCCAGAGGAACGCCACGCCGACCCGCGACGGCCCGCAGGGCGTGACGTAGGCCTCGGCGCCCGGAGACAGGTACACCTCGACGCGGTCGGTCCACGGCGCGACCACGAAGTGCTGCCGGAGCCCGAAGCGCCGGCCGTCGCGCGCCGGGACGTCGAGCCCCTCGGCGCGCCGGAGCGGAGAGTGGAGCCCATCCGCGGCGACGAGCACCCGCGCGGAGAGCTCGCCGTCGTCGGTCTCCAGCACCATCGCCTCGCCGGTCCTCCGGTGCGCGCGGAGCGTCGTCCGGTCGCGGACCTCCACGCCCGAGGCCCGGGCCGCGTCCAGCAGCGCCGCCGAGAGCGCCGTGCGGCGGATGCCGAGGCCGCCGGACCCGGGAAGCGCTCCCTCCAGGACGCTCCCGTCCTCCTGCACGTAGCGGACGCCGCGGATGGCCCCCGCGTCCGTGGAGGGCAGCCCGTCCAGCACGCCCAGCCGCCCGAGCACCGCCAGACCGGGCCGCATCACGCCCTCGCCGCAGGCCTTGTCGTGGGGGAGGAAGGCGCGCTCGAGCAGCGTCACCGAGAGGCCCCGGCGCGCTGCCATCGCCGCCACCGCGAGCCCCGCCGGCCCGCCGCCGACCACGGCGACGTCGCGCGGAGGACGGCTCACGTCTCGGGCTCCGGGTGAGCGCGGGCCCGCGCCAGCGCGAGCGCCAGGGCGGAGCGAAGCATCTCTCCCACCAGCCGCACGGCGGTCACCCGCGCCGGGGGATGGAGCGCGTCCGTGGCCCAGCGCCGCAGGGCCTCGGAGCGGCGCAGCTTCCCGCTCGAGGTCCGGGGCAGCGTCCCCGGCGCCAGCAGCTGCACCGTGTGCGGGCGAACGCCGGTGCGCTCGGCGACTGCGGCGCGGATGCGGTCCACGAGGTCTGGACGCACGCCGGACGTGGTCTCCACCAGGAGCAGGAGCTCCTCGCCGTCACCTCCGGGCGGGACGAAGCCGAGCGCCACCGCGCAGCCGGTGCGGACGCCGGAGACGCCGTCGAGCGCGTCCTCGAACTCCTGGGGCGCGTGGTTCGCTCCCCGGAGCACCACCACGTCCTTCACCCGGCCGCACACCACCAGCTCGCCGTCCTGGACGAAGCCGAGGTCTCCGGTGTCCAGCCATCCGCCGTCGAGGACGGCGCGGGTCGCCTCCGGCTGCCCCAGGTACTCCTCCATCACCGAGGGACCCCGGGCGAAGATTCGCCCGACGATGCCCTCGGGCTCGACTGCCCCCGACTCGCTCCTGATCTCGACGGAGACGCCGGGGACCGGGATGCCCACGCTGACCAGCGTGCGTGCGCCAGGGAGCACCCGGCCCTCGCGGGCGAGCGCCACCGGGTCCACCGGAACCGTCCGGAGCGGCGCGCGCGGGGGCGCGAAGGTCACGGCGAGGGCAGCCTCGGCCAGCCCGTACACTGGCGTGAGCGCGGACGGCCGGAACCCCCAGCG
>Ga0070686_100001346_pt1 | contig 13904 bp, 6 predicted proteins | sample KBSS23LmetaG_FD_65654 | JGI IMG/M metagenome (GOLD analysis project Ga0070686, IMG submission 65654) | Switchgrass rhizosphere microbial communities from Kellogg Biological Station, Michigan, USA - KBS S2-3L metaG | ecosystem: Host-associated > Plants > Roots > Rhizosphere ...
CGTGCAGACGCCCGTAGATAATTTCTTGCTGACCGAGCTGGAGCGGCGCGGCTTGACGTTTTCGCCGCCGGCGGACAAGCGGACGCTCCTTCGCCGGGCGACCTATGATTTGACCGGCCTGCCGCCCACGCCCGAGGAGATGAGCGCCTTCGCGGCCGATTCGGCGCCCAACGCCTTTGCCCGGCTGGTCGACCGTCTGCTGGATTCTCCAGCGTATGGCGAGCGGTGGGGTCGTTACTGGCTCGACATTGCCCGCTACGCCGATACCAAGGGGTATGTGTTCGAGGAGGAGCGGCGCTATCCGTATTCGTATACTTACCGCGATTGGGTGATTCGCGCGCTGAATGAAGATTTGCCCTACGACCAATTTCTCATTCAGCAGCTCGCCTCCGATCTGTTGCCGCTGGGCGAGGACAAGCGCCCGCTGGCCGCGCTCGGTTTTCTGACGTTGGGACGGCGCTTCCTCAATAACCAAACGGACATTATTGATGATCGGATCGATGTGGTGATGCGGGGCACGATGGCGTTGACGGTGGGATGCGCGCGCTGCCACGATCACAAATTCGATCCGATACCCACGCGGGACTATTACTCGCTTTACGGCGTGTTTGCGTCATCCCACGAGCCTCAAGAGAAACCGTTGCTGGGCACAGTCGCGATGCCGGCCGAGCACGAGGCCTATCTGGCGGAACGCGAGAAGCGCGAGACGGAACTCAGGGAATTTCAACAGAAACGCGAGCAGGACGTGCTGACCAAGGTTCGAGGCCAGGTCGGTGACTATCTCCTGGTCGTGCACGATGCAGCCAAAGCCGATGATGACAAAAAGGAAGGCCTGGCGCGCGAACGCAAATTGCAACCGAGCCTGGTCCGCCGGTACAAGCAGGCCCTGGAGGATTGGAAAGAGAAGCAACGCGCGATCTTCGGCGCCTGGTTCGCTTTCGCCGAGCTATCCCCCACGAATTTCGCCGAGAAGGCGCAACCGGTTTGCGGCCAGCTCGCCGGTGCAACGCGCACGGAGGCGGGTTTGGCCAACGTCGGTTCCGCCGCCGAGCCGTCGAATCGCGAGGTGGCTGCGCTCTTCGCCCCTGAGCGCGCGCCGGCTTCACTGCAGGAAGTGGCCGCCCGTTATTCGGAACTCTTCGCCGGTGTCGACCGCGAATGGCGCGATTCCCAAACCAATGCCGCCCCCCCCAAGGCGTTGCCGGACGCGGCGCGTGAAGCGTTGCGCCAGATCCTCTACGCTCCAGGCACCCCGATAGCGTCGCTGGATAGCGATGAGATCCGTCGCTTCACTGACACGCCCACGCAACAAAAACTGCGGGCCTTGAAGCGCAAAGTGGATGAATTAGATGCCACGCATCCTGGCGCGCCACCGCGCGCGATGGCGTTGGTCGATAATACTTCGCCGACAGAGCCGGTCGTGTTCCGGCGAGGCAACCCGAACAATCCGGGCGAGAAAGTGCCGCGCCAATTCCTGGAGGTCGTCGCAGGCTCGAAACGCGTCCCATTTAGTCAGGGAAGCGGCCGTTTGCAAATGGCCCAGGCCATCGCCAGCGTTGATAATCCGCTGACGGCTCGGGTGATCGTGAACCGGGTGTGGTCCTACCACTTCGGGACGCCATTTGTCAGGACGCCGAGTGATTTCGGGCTGCGCAGTGACGCACCGACGCATCCGGCGCTGCTCGATTACCTGGCGCGGCGTTTCATGACCGAAGGATGGTCGCTCAAGCAGTTGCATCGGCTCATCATGAATTCCAGCGCTTATCAGCAGGCAAGCTTCGATCAGCCCAAAGGCAGCCGGGTTGATCCATCGAATCAATGGCTGTGGCGAGCCAACCGGCGCCGCCTGGATTTTGAAGCGATGCGCGACACGCTCCTGGCCGTTTCTGGGAGGCTCGACCGCACGCCGGGTGGACGCGCGGTCGACATCACCACCGAGCCCTTCACGGCCCGCCGGACGGTCTACGGATTCGTGGAACGTCAGAACTTGCCGGGTCTCTTCCGCACGTTCGATTTCGCCAGTCCGGACACGACAAGCCCGCAGCGGTTCAGCACGACGGTGCCGCAACAGGCGCTCTTCCTGATGAACAGCCCCTTCGTGGTGCACCAGGCCCGCGGCCTCATGGAACGACCCGAAATTGCCGCGCTCAACTCGGACGACTCCAAGCTGCGTCAGCTCTACGCCGTCGCTTTTCAGCGCTCTCCGGCTCCCGAAGAAATTCAATTGGCGCGCTCATTCCTCGCCGCTCAAGCCGACCCGGCCGAACCGGAGCCGCCCGCCTGGAGTTACGGCTATGGAAGATTCAATCCCGCGACCGGACGCGTGGAGGATTTCAGTCCGCTCCCATTCTGGACGGGTTACGCCTGGCAGGGCGGAACGAATCTGCCGGACACGAAATTGGGTTGGGTGATCCTGAATGCCGATGGCGGGCACGTGGGTAACGATCAGAATCACGCGGCCATCCGGCGCTGGCGCGCCCCGCGAGACGGCGTCGTGCACATCAGCGGCGACCTCAATCATCCCAGCGAGAAAGGCGACGGCGTGCGCGCCCGGCTCGTCTCCAGCACCCAGGGCCTGCTCAACGAATGGACCGCCCGCCATGGTCGGACCCTGACCAGCCTCCAATCCGTGTCGGTCAAACGCGGTGAAACGCTTGATTTCGTGGTGGACTGCCTTGAGAGCGTCGAATTCGATTCGTTTCACTGGGCCCCGGTTATCCGACGAGTCGACGCGGCCGCGGCGACGGCGACCGCTGCGGCATCAGAACAAATTAGTCTCTGGGACGCGAAAGCTGACTTTGCTGGTCCCGCAAAGCCCGCACCCAAGCGTGCGCTCTCCGCGTGGGAGAAGTACGCGCAGGTTTTGCTCCTGGCGAATGAATTGGTGTTTGTGGATTAGCTGGGATGCGCACGAGGTAGCGCAGCTTGGAAGGCTTGGAAGCCCGCGCTACGTCAGCCGCCCACCCTCAACCGCGCCACGTACGCGCCATCCACGCCATCATTGATCGGCGTGAGCTCACGCTCCGATTCAAGCGCCGCCCCAGGCGTTGCTTCGACGAATCGTTTCATCACCGCGCCATTTTCTTCGGGTTCCAGGCTGCAAGTGCTGTAGACGAGCACGCCACCGGGTTTGACGCGCTGGGCCGCCTGTTGCAGCAAAGCAAGCTGCAACTCGCTCAATCGCCGCACCTCCGCCGGCTGGATCCGCCAGCGCAATTCGACCCGACGCCGCATCACCCCGGTATTGGAACACGGCGCATCCACCAGGACCCGGTCAAACAGGCCCGAGGCGATCGATTTTCTTTCCTGAACTTTCGCCAGCCGGATACACGTTGCGCCAAGGCGCTGGGCGTTCTGACGGACGCGTTCCAGCCGGTCATTGTCGCTGTCTTCGGCCACGATCTCCCCAGTGTCCTGCATCTGTTGGGCCGCCATCACGGTCTTTCCCCCGGGCGCGGCGCATAGGTCCAGGACGCGTTCGCCCGGTTGCGGGTCCAGTTCGCGGACCGCCAGGAGGGTGCTGGGGTCCTGCACGTAAAACAGCCCTTGCTGAAAGCTGGCCAGGGAAGTCAGGGGCGGGTGGGAACGCAGGGCAAAGACCGGGTCCTGCGCCCAAGGGTAAGTGCGGGGCGTGAACAGCACGCCTTCCTTCTCGAATTGCGCGGCGAGCGATTCGGGAGTGGCGCGCAGCCGATTGACGCGGGCATACACGATGGCAGGGGTATTGTTCCACACCAGCAGGGTCTTGAGGGCCTCTTTGCCCCACCGTTTTTCCCAGCGTTGGCAGAGCCATTCCGGATGCGAGTAGCCCAGAGGTGGCGTCGTGGACTTGAGCGACTCCAGTTCCGCTTCCAGGACTGCCCGTTCCCGCAGGCAGCCCCGAAGGACGGCGTTGATGAAGCCGCTTTGGGGGCCGAAGCCCAATTCACGGGCCAACTGAACCGATTCATGGACGGCGGCGTGGTCCGGCACGCGGTCCAGCCAGAACAACTGGTATAACCCAAGCCGGAGGAGCGCCTGGAGAGCGGGCCTTTGGGTGCGTCCGGCGGTTTTACGGGCAATCAGCCAATCCAGGGTGGCCTGCCAGCGGACGGCGCCGAACACCAGTTCCTGGGTCAGGGCACGGTCTGGTCCGGACAGGTCGGCTCGGGCGAGTCGCTCTTCAAGAAGGGGTTCCAAACGCGTCGGGCCCCGCCCTGAGCCCGACGAGGGCCCCACCGACCGGCTCGGGGCGGCAGCCTGCTGTCCCAGCCGCTGGAGGATCTCGACGGCAATTTGTCTTGGTTTTTGCGTGCCCATTCCGTAATAATGCAAGTCGTGCAATTGCAAGCGAGTTTTTAGCAGGAACGTATGAGAGAAGAATTTGAGAAACTGGCCGCGGCGGGGAAGATATCGCGGAATCACATCGAGACGTTAGTCGTGCTCACTCGATCCGGGTATTGCCTGCATCGAAGCTGGGGGTTCGGACGAATCAAGACGGTCGATACGGTCTTTGCGCGATTCACCATCGATTTTCAGACCAAGGCGGGCCACGCCATGGATCTTGGATTTGCGGCGGAGTCCCTTAAGCCCATCGACGCCAACCACATCTTTGCCCGCAAGGCAGCCGATCTCGAAGGGCTCCGGCAGATGGCAGCCCTGCATCATCTCGATCTCATCCGCCTGGTGGTTCTTAGCTTTGGCGGGCGCGCGACGGTCGATCAAATCCAAAACGCGCTCGTTCCGGATGTCATCCGTGATGATTGGAAGAAATGGTGGGAAGCGGCCAAGCGGGAGCTCAAGAAGGATGGGCACTTTACCGTTCCGACCAAGAAATCCGACCCTATCGTTTATCAGATCCAGGAAGTCGCCCTTCCCGAACGGTTGCTGTCCGATTTCCGCGCCGCTAAGGGGCTGAAGGCCAAGACCCAAGCCGCCTGCGAAGCGCTCAAGAACTTCCTCGACCTCGACAATAAGGGTGCCCTCGCCGCCGATCTTATCGCCGGCCTCAACGCCGATATCGTTACGCACCAGCGCACCCAGCCATCCGTCGCCCTGGAAGCCGTCTTCGCCCGCGATGATGTCCGCGAAGCCGTTGGAGTTCCCCCTGTCGAAGGCGAAGTCACCGCCCTGAGCATCTGGGCACAAGAGAACCGGCTGGGCACTGTGCTCGAAGCCATGGCCGCCGCCAAACATCGGCGAGCCCTGAACTCTTACCGGGACGCCAATCCTAGCTTGTGGCATGAAGCCCTCCTCAACACCCTCAACACCGTCGGCGCCAAGCTGGCGGGAGAGATTGCGGCGGTGCTCATTCAGGAAGGCAAACTTGGCCAGCTCAAGGAAACTCTGGCCAAACTGATTAGCCATCACGCCGCCAACAGCGAACTTCTCCTCTGGCTGGCCAAGGAACGTTCAGACAGCTTTGCCGATATTCTCGGGCCGGAGGTTTTTCGGGCCATGCTTTCGGCCATGGAACGCGATCAATTCAACGAGAAAAAATCCAACCGCCTGCGCGATTACATTCTGGATGACCAGGAACTGCTGGTGGAACTGATCGGCTCGGCCGATTTCGAGGTCATTAAAGACCTCACGCGCGCCCTGCAGCTCTCGCCGTGCTTCGACGACATGGACAAGCGCTCGCTGCTGGCTCGAATCGTCAAGAGCTACCCCGCGGTTCAGTCTCTAATCTCCGGCGAACAGACCAAGCAGGACAGCTCGTTGATCGTTTCCTGGGAAAGCCTCGAGAAACGCAAAAACGAATACACCGAGCTGGTGCAAAAGAAGATTCCCGCCAATTCCAAAGAAATCGCCATCGCCCGCAGCTATGGCGACTTGCGCGAGAACCACGAATACAAAGCGGCCAAGGAAATGCAGAAGATTTTGATGCGCCGCAAATCCGAGCTCGAAAGCCAGTTGGTGCGCGCCCGTGGCACCGACTTCTCCAGCGCCAAAGACGATGCGGTCAGCATGGGCACACGCGTGTGCGTCACCGACCTCGTTTCCAATCACCCCGACAGCTTCACCATCCTGGGCGCTTGGGATTCCGATCCGGACAAGGGTGTCGTCAGCTATCTCACGCCTCTCGCCCAGGCGCTCATCAGCAAGAAGGTCGGCGAGACCGTCGAGTTCGACATGGATGGCGCCCACAAGCGGTATCGCATCGAACGGATCGAAACCGTGCAGCCTTCAATCCCGGCCGTGCCTCCAACCGCTCCCCCCATCGTGACCAGCGCCGCTTCCGCACCCGCGCCGGCTGCGGCGGGAGTGTAGGAGAGTTTGGGAGCTTGGGAGTTTGGGAGTCGGGGAGTCGGGGAGTCGGGGAGTCGGGGAGTCGGCGTCCTCTCCTTGACCCTGGTCCCAGTCGGCCTATCGGCCCCGCTCGCATCCTTGCGCTCTGGACGGGCCGCGCCGAACGCCAAACGCTGATTCCCAAATAGCTTCTTCTCGGGAATACTCGCGGGCCATGATCAACCGCAAGTCAGCGCCCGCGCGGCGGCGCCGCTCGTTCTCGCCCGCTTTCGCCATCGCGTTGGAGCAATACGCCCGGTTGGGCGTGGATGTACACCGCGCCCTTCGGTTGCTCGCCGGCATTCCCATCTCGTTGCATTGCTGGCAAGGCGACGACGTCGGGGGATTCGAGCAAGCGGGTTTGGAGCTGGGGGGAGGCCTCGCTGTGACCGGCAATTATCCCGGCAAAGCTCGCACGCCGGACGAACTCCGGGCCGACCTGGCCAAGGCTTACGAACTAATTCCCGGACGCCATCGCCTGAACCTGCACGCGTTCTACGGCGAGTTTGGGGGACGGAAGGTGGAGCGCGACGAAATCGCGCCGGAACATTTTCGCGGCTGGATCGATTGGGCCAAACAGCTGGGCATCGGTCTCGACTTCAATCCCACGTGCTTTGCGCATGCCAAGGCCAGGGATGGCTTCACGCTCTCGCACCGGGACAAGAGCACCCGGGCGTTTTGGATCGAGCATTGCCGGCGCTGCCGGGAGATAGGCGCGGCGATGGGAAAAGCCTTGAGCCAGCCTTGCGTGACGAATATTTGGATCCCAGACGGGTTCAAAGACACGCCGGCGGACCGGCGTGGGCCGCGCGAGCGCCTGGTCGACGCGCTCGACGCCGTATTTGCGCGCGCCTTGCCCGACAAATACAACCTCGACGCTGTGGAACCGAAGCTCTTCGGCATCGGCGCGGAAAGCTGCACCGTCGGTTCGCATGAGTTTTATTTGGGCTATGCCATTTCACGCCGGAAACTGCTTTGTCTCGACGCGGGGCATTATCATCCCACCGAAATCATCTCGGACAAAATCTCGAGTGTCCTGCAATTCCTGCCGGAGCTGCTGCTGCACGTCAGCCGTGGTGTCCGTTGGGACAGCGATCATGTGGTGACGCTCACCGACGAGTTGCTGGCCATCGCCCGCGAGATCGTGGCCAACGATTATGTTTCGCGGGTGCATATCGGGTTGGATTATTTCGACGCCAGCATCAATCGCATCGCCGCTTGGGTCATCGGAACGCGCAACATGCAGCGGGCTTTGCTGACGGCATTGCTCGAGCCGCCCGGAATCCGCGCTGCCGAAGCCGCCGGCGATAACACATCGCGGCTGGCCTTGCAGGAAGAGGCGCGGATGCTCCCTGTCGGCGCGGTCTGGGATCATTACTGCCGCTCGCACGACGTGCCGATGGCCGGCGCGTGGTTGGATGAAGTGAAGGCCTATGAACGAAGCATCCTGTCTCATCGGGCCTCACAACCCGCGCGGGAGATGACGTAGCGGCTCACGGCAGAGAGCCGCTGACTGAAAAGCTACTCTGCCAATGCACCTCAAGACGGATGGGAGGATGGAAGAAAGGAATAGAGGAAGAATGCGGCGGTCCGCCGCCCGCCGCTACGCCCGCCGTTTTTCCCTTTCTCCAGCCTGGTTCAATCCGTAGGTTCGCGGGCGTGAGTGCGAGTGTCGAAGTGCCATCTGTCACGGTCATCATCCCGACTCGTCCGGGGCAATCAACCATTCTCGCGCTGGAGGGGGCCAAAAAGCTCGATTATCCGCCCGAGCGGCTCGAAATTCTCGTCGTGCGGGGACGCCAACCGGCCGTGCAACGAAACGCCGCCCTGCGCGTCGCCCGCGGTGAACTCATCTACTTCCTCGACGACGATGCCGTGGCGCGTCCGGACAATTTGCGGCGGGCCTTGGGGCATTTCAACGCGCCGCCAGTGAAAATGCTGGGTGGCCCGAATCTTTGCCCGGCGGCTGCCCCAGCCTTGGAGCGCGTCTTTGCGGTTGTGCTCTCCAGTTGGGTGGCGTTCGTCTCGAGCCGCGCGCGCTACGATGCCGTCGGTTCCATCCGCCCCACCAACGAGAAGGAGCTCATCTTGTGCAATTTGATGGCCCGCCGCGATGACGTGTTGGCGCTCGGTGGCTTCGATGAATCTCTCTATCCCAATGAGGAGAATGCCTTGATGGACCAATTGCAGACCCGGGGCGCGCAGCTCATCTATGACCCGGAGTTTTTCGTCCATCGACGTCCGCGTCCCACCTTGCGGGCATTTTGCCGGATGCTGATGACATACGGGCGCGGGCGCGCCGAACAATTTCGCCGCCATCCCACGCCTGGGTCGGCGCTGAATTTTGCCCCGCCTCTGTTCTGCGTTTACTTGCTCGCCGCCCTCGCGCTGGGTTGGTGGATGGGCCCGCTGGTGTTCCTGCCGCTCGCCGTCTATTTGCTGGCCGTGTTCGTGCAAACGGCCTGGTCCAGCATTCGGCATGGCCTCGGACGCAGCCTGGCCGCCGCACCCTTGGTCATCCTGACTCACGTGCTGTACGGCGTCGGCTTTTGGCGCGGCTTGTTCACCGAGCTCGGGCGCGGTTCCAAGAGCGCGGCGCACGAGGTCACAGTGGAACGATTTTAGATTTTGGATTTTGAATTGAATTGGTGGATTGCTCGATTGGATTGGATTGGCAGATGGCATTTGTGATTGGGTGGACTTGGTCCAAGCCAAAATCCAAAATCCAACATCGTAATGGTGAAACGAAAACAGACCAACTCTCTCCCGGTGCTCCCGGCGAAGTTGCGGGCGGTTTGTCGGGCGTCGGCAGACGGGGACCGGGCGGAGAAGGGATTTATCCATCTGGCGGCGACACCGGGTGGGCCGAAGCTGGAGTCGCTGCGAGAGGCGCAGAGCCGGCTGCTGGCCGCGCTTTTTGCGGGCTCGAGTGCGATGAGCGAGCTGCTGCTCCAGCACGTGGCTTGGGTCGATGAAGTCGTAACACCGGAGCACCTGACGCATCCGCGGCAGGCACAGGGCCTGCGCCGAGAAATCGACCAGTGGCTGTCCCCGGCCCTGGAGGGCAGAGATTATGCCGGTGCGTTCGCGCAATTGCGCCGGTTTAAACAACGCGAGATGCTGCGGATCGCGGTGCGCGATCTGGCGCGCCTCGGCCATGCGCCGCAGATAACGCGCGAAATATCGGACGTGGCCGACGTCGTCCTGCAGAGCACGCTCAGCTTGTGCCAGCGCCAGTTGACCGAACGTCTCGGCCAGCCGTGTCACGAAAACCCGCTGCGTCCCGGCACGGGCTGGCTGCCCACGCCATTCGCGGTGGTTGGCTTGGGCAAGTTGGGCGGCCAGGAACTCAACTACAGCTCCGACATTGATGTCATTTTTCTCTATGCCGAGGAGGGGCACGTTTTCAAAAACCCGCCCAAGCCCGGCGAGAAAGTGAAAATCGACGCTGAGCGCGCGATGGCGAGCCACCAATTCTTCAAGCGCCTGGCCGAATCGCTTATCGCCGAGATCAGCCGTCCCACGTCGGAGGGCGCGTTATTTCGCATCGATGTGCGGTTGCGGCCGGAGGGGGATTCGGGTCCGCTCGTGCGAAGCTTGGAGAGCTACGAGAGTTTCTACGCCCAATGGGGGCAGACTTGGGAACGAATGATGTTAATCAAGGCGCGCGGCGTGGCCGGAGACATGGGATTGGCCGCGGAATTCCTGGAGATGATCCAGCCGTTTCGGTATCCGCGTTCGCTGGGCGACGGCGCCTTGCATGAGATCGCGGCGATGAAAACCCGCATCGAACAGGAGGTGGTGCGGAGCGGCGAGCTCGAGCGCAACGTCAAGCTGGGCCGCGGCGGCATTCGTGAAATCGAATTCATCGTTCAAACCGCTCAAATCCTTCAGGCCGGGCGCAAGCCGTTTTTGCAGGGAGGACAGACGTTGCCGCTGCTGGAAAAGCTGGCGCAATACGACATGCTCGAGCCAGCCGAAGCGGGTGACCTGGCCGCAGCCTATCGTTTCCTGCGCGACGTGGAGCATCGGCTGCAAATGGAGAATAATCAGCAAACGCATTCCATTCCCGCCAACCCGACCGACGTGGCGCGCCTGGCGCGGCTGATGGGCTTTTCAGAGCGAGCCGAGTTTGACCGTGCCCTGCAGGGGCATGCGCGCCGCGTGCGTGAGCTCTACGAAAAAATGGTGCAACCGGAACCGCCGTCCGCCCCGTCGGCGTTCCCCAGCCGCATCCGTGGCGCCGAGCCGGAATGGAAAAAAATTCTGGCCGCGCACCATTTCCAGCAGGTGGACCACTCGTTTCGGCTGCTGGACGAGTTGGCTTACGGGCCCGGGTATGTGCACGTCAGCCAGCGCACCACCGAGTTGGCCATGCGCCTGCTCCCCCGGCTCTTCGCCCTCTGTCGCACCGAGGCGGATGCGCGGAACGACGGAAGCCTGGCCCGTCAGGTATTGTCGGATCCGGATCGGGTGCTGGCGCGACTGGACTCGTTCATCACCGCCTACGGCGCGCGCGCCGTGATGTTCGAGACCTGGACCAGCCATCCGCAGATCTTCGAGTTGCTGTTGCGCCTTTTTGATCGCTCCGAATTCCTGGCGGAAATCGCCATCCGCACACCCGACCTCGTCGATGATCTGGTTGTGAGCGGCCGGCTGGGACGGGCCAAAGCCGCGGACGAAATCCTGAAGGACCTGCGCTACGGGCGCGCCGACCCGGATCAACGGCTTTGGCTGCGCCGATATCATCAGGCGGAATTCATGCGTATTGGATTGCGCAGCATTCTGGGCCTGGCGGATCCGGAGCAGAATTTTCTCGAACTCACGGCCCTGGCCGATGCCTGCGTCCAATACGCGCTGGAGGTGGCCTTGCGCCAACACAAAATCCGAAGCTCGCCCATCGCCATCATCGGCCTGGGCAAACTGGGCGGGCGCGAACTCACTTACGGCTCTGACCTGGACATCGTGTTTGTGGTCGATGACAGCGCGGCCCGGCAATTGCCGCGGCTCGTAAAAATTGCCGCCGCCGTCATGGATTTGCTGAGCAGCCAAACTGAGCTCGGCTACGCCTTCGTGACTGATGCCCGACTCCGGCCCGATGGCGAAAAGGGACTGCTCGTCAACACGCTGAGCGCGTTCCAGGAGTATTACCTCGAACGGGCGCACCTTTGGGAGATACAAGCGTTGACTCGGACTCGGCCGATAGCCGGCCCGGCCAAGCTGGGCGAAAGCTTCCAGCAGTTGGCCGGCGCCTTGACCAACTTCCACAAACTCGAAGCCGGCGCGCGCGCCGCGGACGCTCCGGCCAAGTCACGCCGCAGCGCTGCGGCCATCCGCGTGCCGGCGTGCTATGCGCCCGGATGGAAGCGCCAAATCACTCAGATGCGCGCTCGCATTGAAAAGGAGCGCACACCGCCTGGCCGCGATGCGTTGGCCTTCAAAACGGGGCAGGGCGGGTTAATGGATGCCGAATTCATTGCCCAAGCGGTGTGCCTGCAGGAAGGGTGGCAGGAGGCAAACACCTTGCGCGCACTGGTCAAAGCTCAAGAGGCGAAAATCTTCGGCGACCTGGATGGCAGGACGCTGGTTGAAAACTACAAGGAACTGCGCCGGCTGGAGTTTATTTTGCGCCGGTGGAGCTTCGAGGGCGAAGTCGAACTGCCAAACGACGCGCCGGCCTATTATCGCGTTGCCATCCGCTGTGGGTTTGCCACGCCCGAAGCCTTTCGGCACGCCCTCGCGTCATGGCGTCAAGCCATCCGCAGTGTCTATTTGAAAGTGCTGCCGTAGGGGCTCTCGGCAGAGAGCCGCAAACCAAGAATGCAGAGGGGAGTCCCACCCGGAAAACGAATATGCGAGCGCAGCAGGGGAGAGGGCGGCGCTCTGCCGACCGCCGCTGCGGTCCGATGAATTCAAACTATTCCTTCATCAGCTTGTTCGTGTATGGTCCGCCCGTGAACTTGCGCCTCATCGCATGCCTGCTCGCCCTCGGCACGGCTAGCGCGTTCGCCGCCGAAGAAGGTGAAGACTGGCCGAGATTCCTCGGGCCGCATGCCGACAATATTTCCAGCGAGACCGGCCTTCTCGAGTCGTGGCCCACCAATGGCCCGCCGCTCTTGTGGAGCAAATCAGTCGGCACGGGCTACAGCGCGCCCAGTGTCCGGGGCAGCCTCCTGGTCCTGCATCATCGCGTTGGACCGGAGGAGCTCGTCGAGGCTTTCGAGGCGGCCTCGGGAAAGGCCCTGTGGCGTCATGCCTATCCGAGCCAATTCATCGATCCTTACGGTTACAATAATGGACCGCGTTGCACGCCGCTCTTAACCAGCAATCGCTGTTTTACCTTCGGCGCCGAAGGTAAACTTGTTTGCCTTGAACTCGCCACCGGCAAGCTGGTCTGGCAGCGGGACACCGCCAAAGACTGGGACGTGCCGCAAGCCTTCTTCGGCGTCGGCAGCACGCCCTTATTGGAAGGTGAGCGCCTCTTCGTGATGGTGGGCGGTCAACCCAACGCCGGCGTGGTCGCTCTCGACCCGGCTACGGGGCGCACCCTTTGGCAAAATGTCGGGCGCACCAATTGGCAGGGCGTCGTCACCACGGGCTGGCGCACGGAACGCCCGTACGAATGGACGGGAGTCGAGAAGCAAGCCAGCTATTCCACCCCCGTTGCCGCCACCATCCATGGCCAGCGGCATCTGCTCTGCCTGATGCGTCAGGGGTTGGTTTCGCTCAATCCCACCAACGGCGCCGTTCGTTTCAGCCGCTGGTTCCAATCAATCCTCAACGATTCGGTCAACGCCATGTGCCCGGTGGTCCACGAGGATCTCATTCTGCTTTCGGCGGCTTATTACCGCGTCGGCGCCGTGCTGCTGCGGGTCAAGCCCGACGGACGTTCACTCGAAGATGTCTGGCGCATTCCCAAGCATCCCATGGAACGCGACGCGGCCTCTGGCGCCTGGGCGCCAACCGTGCTGGAGCTCCATTGGAACACGCCCGTGCTGCATCAGGGTGTTCTCTATGCCTTCAGCGGACGCAACGAACCGGACGCTTCCTTTCGATGTGTTGAATTTCTCACCGGCAAACTGCTTTGGAACCGAGACGAACATTGGGCGGGCCATCCGCCACCCGGCAGCCGGACTCAACCTCCTGTTTACGGACGCGGCTCTGCCATCCTGGCCGACGGACATTTGCTCGTGCTGGGCGAAGGCGGAAAGCTCGGTCTTTTTGAGCTCAACCCGAAGGAACCGGTCGAAATCTCATCATTCCAACTACCGGACCTTTCGTTTCCTTGTTGGGCAGCGCCGGTCCTTTCCCGCAAGCGCCTCTTTCTGCGCAGCGAAGCTCGGCTGGTATGCTACGACCTGCGCCGTAGCGGCTCTCGGCAGAGAGCCCGAAACTGACGATGCAAATGCGGGAGTGCGGCGGTCTCCCGACCGCCGCTACTTGAGCTGACGTAGCGGCTCTCGGCAGAGAGCCGCACTCTGAGAAGGCAAAAGGAGAGCATCCAGAAAAAGTGCCCTCCAAGTGCGCACCAGGCAGAGCGCGGCGCCGTCAAATCATCCATTCCCAGTGACCAGTGACCAGTGACCAGTGTCCAGTGTCCAGCCTGACTGGTAACTGGGGACTGTTCATTGACGACT
>Ga0070686_100001351_pt1 | contig 13882 bp, 10 predicted proteins | sample KBSS23LmetaG_FD_65654 | JGI IMG/M metagenome (GOLD analysis project Ga0070686, IMG submission 65654) | Switchgrass rhizosphere microbial communities from Kellogg Biological Station, Michigan, USA - KBS S2-3L metaG | ecosystem: Host-associated > Plants > Roots > Rhizosphere ...
GCGCTGACGTCGCTGTCGACGGCGGACTACTCGTGCGTCACGCCGCTGGTCAAGGCGGCGATGGCGCGCCTCGCACCCGAGCGGGTTTCACTGTCCGTGTCGTCGCTGCGCGCCTACGGCCTGAACGAGGATCTGCTGGGCGAGATGGCGACCGTGCGCGCCGGCGGCCTGACGTTCGCGCCCGAGGCCGGGACGCAGCGCATGCGCGACGTCGTCGCGAAGAACGTCACCGAGGAGGACATCCTCGAATCGGCGCACCGTGTGTTCGGACGCGGCTTCTCGCGGATGAAGCTTTACTTCATGATCGGACTGCCGACGGAGACGGACGAGGACGTCGTCGGCATCGTCGAGACCGCCGCGCGCGTGCAGGAGATCGGGCGGCGCTATCAGCGCGGCGCGCAGGTGACCGCGTCGGTGTCCAGCCACGTGCCCAAGCCGCACACGCCGTTCCAGTGGGCGGCGATGGACGGCGAGCAGGAGATCGCGCGCAAGCAGGAGCTGCTGGCGGCGCGGGCGCGCGCGCTGCGCGTGACGCTGAAGATGCACGAGAACCAGGCGTCGCACATCGAGGGGATCTTCTCGCGCGGGGATCGGCGTGTCGCCGACATCCTCGAGGCGGCGTTCCATCTCGGCTGCCGGTTCGACAGCTGGGACGACGCCCTGCGCGTCGAGCTGTGGGATCGCGCGATCGCGGAGACCGCGGCGCGGACGGGCGTCGAGGTCAGCCGGTATCTCGGGACGCTGCCGGTGACGGCGCGGCTGCCCTGGGATCAGGTCGACATCGGCCTCGAGCCGGACTTTCTGCTCAAGGAGTATCGGAAGGCGCTGAAGGATCGGCTGTCGCCCCCGTGCGGCAAGCCGTTCAAGAAGCTGCTTCATCCGAGCAGCGTCGCCGCCGCCGAGGAGGCCGCCGCCGCCAAGCTGATCTGTTACGACTGCGGCATCGCCTGCGATCTCGGCGCGATGAAGCAAGAGCGCCTCTTCTACCTGCGGCGGATGAACGCCTGGCTTCCGTCGGAGACGAAGCCGGCCGTCCGCGAGGCCGACGCATCGCACGCCGGGCGCCGCCAGACCACGGCGCCGCCGAAGCGCGCGGCGCAGGGGACGCCGTTCCGCTACCGCCTGCGCTACACGAAGCTGGGGCGGGTGGCGTTTCTCGGGCACCTGGATCTGGTGCGGCACCTGCCGCGCATCTTCCGGCGCGCCGGGTTCGCGCTCTTCTACTCGGAGGGCTTCCACCCCAAGCCGGAGCTTTCCTACGGGCCCGCGCTCGGCCTCGGCATCCCGTCGCTGGGCGAGCTGGTCGACGTGACGCTCGTCGACGACGTCTCGCCGGACGAGCTCTTGCGGCGCCTCGCGCGCGTGACGCTGGACGGAATCGAATTCACGGAGGCGGCGCGGCTCGGGCCCGCCGATCGCCCGGTCGGCGGCGTCATCGCCGAGGCGGAGTACGCCGCGCGCCTTCCCGACGACGTCGACGTCGGACCGGCGTTCGCGCGCGCGGGCGGCAGCGATCCGCTGCCCGTGCTGCGTACCTCGGAGAAGAAGATCGGGCGCGTGATCGACGTGCGCAAGACGTTGCTGAGCGCCGCGCCCTGGGATGACGGCGAGGCGCGCCGTCGGCTCGACTGGGACGGCGGGCAGACCGTCACGTTCCGGATCGCCGTCGGACCCCAGGGCAGCGCGCGGCCCGCCGAGGCGCTCGCGGCGCTGTTCGGCGAGGAGATCGCCGGCCGCGCCGATGTGGCGCGTCTCGGCTTGCGCGCGGGCAAACCGCCACAGGCGGAGGCCCAGCCCGGCACGTGATCGAGACCGAGGGCCTGAGCAAGAACTTCGGCGCCACGGCCGCCGTGTCCGGGCTGAACCTCCGCGTGGAGGCGGGGGAGGTGATGGGGTTCCTCGGGCCGAACGGATCCGGAAAGACGACGACGATCCGCCTGCTGATGGGGCTGCTCCGGCCGACGGCGGGGCGCGCGGCGATCCTCGGGCGCGACTGCCACACGGACGCCGTCGCGCTCAAACGCGACGTCGGCTACCTGCCCGACGAGCCCTTCCTCTACCCGTACCTGAGCGGCACCGAGACGCTGGAGCTGGTCGCCGGGCTGCACGGTTTCGCGCCGGCCGAGGGCCGCCGCCGCGCCGCCGCGATCGCGGAGCGCATCGGGCTCGCCGAGGCTGCGCGCACCTATACGGTCACGTACTCGCTCGGCATGAAGAAGCGCCTGGCGCTGGCGCTCGCGCTGATCCACGAGCCGCGCGTGCTCATCATGGACGAGCCGACCAACGGTCTGGACCCGGCCGGCGCCAAGCAGATGCGCGAGACGATCGCGGCGCTGGCGGCCGATGGGCGCACCATCTTCCTGTCGACGCACCTGCTCGACGCCGCGGAGAAGCTGTGCCACCGCGTGGCGATCATCCAGCGCGGCAAGCTGGAGGCCGTCGGGACGGTCGACGAGCTGCGCGCGCGCTACGAGGCGCCAGGGACGACGCTGGAGGATCTGTTCCTTCGCGTGACAGAAGCACCGAAAAATGGCGGCTGAAAGCGTCGTCGCGTCGGGACCGCTGGACGCCTTCCGCCTCGCGTCGATCCTGATCCGCTTCAAACTGCGCTCGATGCGGAACGCGTTCCGTGTGCGCCGGCGCGGGCGCACGACACTGTTCGCGACCATCGTCGGCGTCTTCACGGCGTTCGCCTACGTCGGCCTGTTCACGCAGGCGTTCTCGGTCATCGCGCGCACCGTCGGCCTCCCGGGCCAGCTCGCGGCGCTGGCGCTGGTGACGGGCACGATCGCGTTCGGCAGCCTGGCGGCCCGCGCCGCCAGCAGCGAGGCCGTCCGCGCCGGATCGCCGGAGAACGAATTCTTCCTCGCGCGGCCGGTGTCGCTGCCGGCGCTGGTCGTCGGGCGCGGGCTCGCCGACGCGGTCACCGATCCGGTCGGCGGGCTGTTCCTGCTGCCGGTGCTGATCTCGGCGACGTTCGTCTGGGATCTGGGCGCGGTGGGCTGGCCGCTGGCGATCGCGATCTCGCTGCTCGCCCAGATCGCGATCTCGATGCTCGCGTACGCGGTGCAACTGGCGGTGGTCCGCTACGTGCCGGGTGGGCGGCGGCGGATGATCTGGACCGCGTTGCGGCTCGTCGCCGCGCTGTCGCTCGCCACGCTGTGGATGCTGGGCACCTGGGTGATGCGGGCGCCCGCCGCCCTCGGTGAGCGCGCTGCCGCGCTCGCGCCTGTCTTCAAGTTTTCGCCGGCGATGCTGATGAGCGCGCCGCTCGCCGCGCTGGTGCAGGGCAGGCCCGGGCTCGCGGCTGCGGCCCTGGTCGTGCTCGTCGCCGCGGTCGCCGGCACGATGCTGCTGGTCGTGGCCCTCGCGCGGCGCGCGGGAATGACCGGCTGGGAGGAGGCCGGCGCCGTCTGGGCCGAGGCCACCACCGGCCCGCGCCCCTCGGCCCGCCTTCCCACCGCGGCGACGAAGGACCTCCGGTTGATCGTCCGCGATCGCTCGTCGCTGCTGGCGCTGGTCGCGATGCCGGTGATCTTCATCGGCGTTCAGATCTTCGGCGCCGCCGGCTGGGGCTGGACGACGGGGAACCTCACGCGCGTGTCGTGCTTCGCGTACTCGCTGGCGCTGTACATGGGGACGATCGGGCCGCTCACCCACATGCAGGCCGAGAGGCGCGCGTTCTGGATCCTGCGCTCTGTGCCGGTTCCGCTGGCGCGCCTGCTCGCCGCCAAGGGGCGCGCGTGGGCGATCATCGTCGGCGGAATCGCGGCCGCGGTGTTCGCGATCATGTCGGTGTCCGTGCCGGGCGTTTCGGTGGAGAAGCGGCTGGCCGCGGGACTGCTGGTGACCGCGGGAGCGGCCGGCATGAGCTTCGTGGCGGTCGCAATGGCCAGCGGCGGCGCCGATCTCTCCGACGAGACGAACAACGCGGTCGGTCCGTCGACGATCTACGCGTACCTGTTCGTGGGTGGCCTCTTCAACGTGGTGCTGATGGAGGATTCGCTGACCGCCGTCGCCGGGCTGATCCTCTACGGGCTCGCCGGCTGGGCCTACTGGCAGGCCGGCGTCGAGCACGCGGGGTTCTGCATGGACGCGGAGGAGGTCCGCGCCCGGCGCCTGCGCGCCGCCGACGGCATGACGATGCTGATCGTTCTCGCCGCCGGAGGGCGCGCGTTGCAGGTCGCCCGGGAAAAGACCGGCGGCGGGCTCAGCGCTGAAGCGGTTAGCAACTCGCAGATGGTCTTGCTCGCCCTGGTCGGGATCGCAGCCTGGAGCTACCTCATCCGCCGGCCGCGATCGGTCCCGCGCCTCGGCGCGGTCGCCTCGTTGCTCATCGCAGTGGGTGCTGGCGCGCTGGGCGCGGGCGCCGCGCTGGCGGCGGGTCACGCCCGGCTGCCGCTGCCATGGTGGGCCGTCGCGGCGGCCATCCTTCTGCTGCTCACGGAGGAACTTGTCCTTCGCGGCATCCTGCAGCGCGCGCTGCCGCTGCCGCGCGTCGGGGCCGCCGTGGTCAGCTTCGTGGCCGGCGTCGTTTCGGAACAGCTTTCGTCATCGTCGTGGGCGAGTGGACGCACGGGGGTTCTGACCATCGTCGCCGCCCACGCAGGGGCGGCGCTGGTCTATGCCCTGACCGGGCGGGTTGCCGCGTCGATGGTCACGCGCGTCGTGATGACGGTGCCGTTCCTCGGCCTCTAATCATCCAGTCGGCTTAGTCCTTTTCCGTAACAACCGATTTGGAATACGATGATCACGATGCGGTTCTGCGCACCTTCGCCTACCTCGCGGCGCCATTGGGGCCGTCTGTTCGTCGCAGTTGGGTTGGGGGTGATGGGGCTTGCGTCCTGCGGCGTCGACCAGAGTGGCCTCGGTTCGATGCCGTTTCTGCCGCACGATGCGGCCTCCGGTGACTCCGCGGGCGTCGCGGGCGTGACGGGTTCAACCGGCACGGCCGGGACGACTGGAACCGCCGGGGTTACCGGAACCGCGGGCATCACCGCGACCGGCGTGGCCGGAACGGGCGGCGCCCCGAGCGGCAGCGCCGGAACCAGTGGGGATGCGGGCACGGTCGGCACCGCTGGCACTAGCGGGGACGCGGGCACGGTCGGCACCGCTGGGATCACCGGGACCGCGGGCATCACGGGAGCCGCGGGCACCGGCGTCGCCGGTATGAGCGGTGACGTCGCCGGAATGAGCGGCGGCGTCGCTGGGTCCGGCGGCGGCAACCCCGCGGGCATAGCGGGCGCCATCGGGGCGGCGGGTCGTGGCGGTGGCGGCGGCACGGGCCTGGCGGGCACCGGCGGCACAGGAGGCGGGAACGTCGACGCCGGCCCCGACGGGAACGCCGACGCGGGCGACAGCGGGATGGTCACGCCGTGCAACCCGACGACCTGCAAGGACGGCTGCTGCAGCGGCAACAGCTGCGTGAAGGCGCGCACCGCGAAGCTCTGCGGCGCGATGGGCGCGGCGTGCGCCCCCTGTGGCGGCTGCCAGATCTGTTCGACGATGGGTCAGTGCAAGATCGACACGGCGTCGCGCTGGACGATCGTCGCTGTTTCGGCCCAGCTGCCCGATCGGATCAGCGGCCGCAACTGGGATCGGAACTTCGGCGACATGGGTGGTTTGCAGCCAGATCCGTTCTGCGAGTACGAGAATCCGGCCGGCCAGGTCACCACGACGACCGCAGGCACCACGGACACGCTCCAGGACACGTTCAACCCGACCTGGAATCAGACGATCACGCCGGTGGGGGTGACCGTCGCGGCGTCGACCCTGATGTCGACCAATCCGACCTGGCAGATCTGGGTCGGCGATGACGACGGTTGCTCCGGAATCGGGGGCTGCCTGGGCGACGTCGCCTGCACCATCCGCCAGGCGATCACGGAGGCGCAGCTCACCAGTGGTCAGCTGGTGGTCAGCAACCACCAAAGCTGCAACTCGGTCACGCTGAAGTTCGTCTGTCAGGCGCCGGCCACGGCCGCGCCCTGACAGTCGTCAGACCGCGGAGCTCAGGCTTTCGCGACGAAGCCCGACCGGAGGCAACGGGTGCAGACACGGATGTGGCTGCGCGTCCCGTTCGACAAGCGGGTGTGCACACGGCGCAGGTTCGGGCGCTGAATGCTCTTCGTCTTGATGTTCGAGTGGCTGACGTTGTTCGCCACTATGCGCTGCTTGCCGCAGACTTCGCAGTGCGCTGCCATTTCAAATCCCTCCGGAAGGCGCGTACCTTTAGCACTGGCTGATGACTTTCGCAAGCAAGCGCCCAGCGTTGACCGCGGGCCTCCTTTCCTTGCTTCTGTGCTCGACGACGCAGGAGGGCTGTCGCTGCCACCGGGGGCGGCCGGCCGCTGCTGACGGCGGAGCCGCTGCGGCCCCGGCGGCCTGGCTGGGGGGCAGCGTCGCCGACCGCCGGGATCACCCCGTGCCCGAGGCGCGGGTGCTCGCCTTCCCCGTGGGCGGGGACGGGGGGACGCCGTTCGAGACCACGACGGATCTGAGCGGGCATTTTCGACTCGCGCACCTGCCGCCCGGCCCGTACCGCCTGCTGATCGAGGCGGCGGGCTTCCCCACGACCGAGAAGACCCCCGTGACGGCCCCCTCCGACGACGCCGCCATCCGGGTCGAGGGGGAAGGGCGCTCGATCGTGGGCCGTGTGACCCGCGGAGGTGCCCCGTCGCCGGGGACGCGCGTGCTGCTGGCCCCGGATGCCGGCGGTCCGATGCGCGAGACGCTGGCCCGCGCCGGCGGCGGGTTCGCGTTCGGCGGCCTGGGTGCGGGCCGGTACGCGGTCCGCGCCGTGGCCGCCGACGCCGCCTCGGTGACCGCGCGCGCGATCGAGGCGAGCGACACGCCCGCCGCCCGGGAGATCCAGCTGGAGATCGGCGCGGTCCGATCCGTCGCCGGTCGCGTCGTCGACGACGCGGGAAAGGCGCTGTCCGCCGTTCCCGTCCGGATCGAAACCGACAAGGGCGCGCCCGGCGACGATCCGCTGCCGACGCTGGTCGATTCCGACGGCGCGGGCCGCTTCGCGGCGCCTGTTTCTCCCGGGACATACCGGCTGTCCGCATCGCGTCCGGGCCACGTGCTCAAGAAGGCGCCAACGATCGACACCGTCGATCGGAATCCGCCGGGCGAAGTGGTGCTGGAGTTGGTGCGCGGCGCCCGCGTGTTCGGCAAGGTCGTCGATTCGCGGGGCGGCGCTGCGTCCGGAGCGCGGGTGCGCTGCGTGGCCAGCTCGATCGAGGATCTCACGGTCCAGACGGGGCCGCTGCCGCTCGCGGCGGAGGCGGCGGCGCTGCCGTCGGGCGCGGGGCGCGCGCTCGGTTCCACGCGCGTCGCCGTCGCCGATCGCGACGGGCGGTTCGCGGTCGACGATCTCATCCCGGGCCGCTATCGCATCGAGGTGGCCCACGGTGGCGCCGAGCCGCTCCGGAGCGACGAGTTCGTGCTCGCCCCGGGCGAGCGCCACGACGCCGGCCGCCTGGAGCTGCGCGCGGGCTTCCCGGTCACGGGACGCGTGGTCGACGAGAGCGGCGGCGGGATCGACGGCGCTCGCGTGGTGGTCGCGTCGGGCGGCTCGGGCGCGTCGGCGGGGCTGTTCGCGCTGAGCGACGCCGGCGGGCAGTTCTCGCTGGCGCTGCCGGCGGGCGCCTACCGGCTGTCCGCCAGCGCAACCGGGCGAGCCACGGTCCAGGTCGTCGTGGACGTCACGGCGGGATCGTCGCCGCCCGCGCTGCAGATCAAGCTGATGCGTGCCGAGGCCCGCCTGGAGGGCATGGTTCGTGACGACGGCGGCAGACCGCTGGCCCGGGCGCGCCTCTCGGTCTGGCCGGCGGGCGCGTTCGAGGCCGGCGCCACGCCCTCGGGAACGCCCGTCGGGGGCGGAGTCGCCGACGTGGGCGGCCACTTCAACATCGCGTCGCTTCCGGCGGGCGAGGTCCGCCTGGAGGTCAACCACCCCGACTACCCGATCAGCTTCCAGGGCGTCACGACGGGCACGTTCGCGAACCTGACCGTGCCGTTTCCGGGCGGAATCGCCGGCGAGGTCAAGGCGAAGACGACCGGCGCGGCGATCGCGCGCGGGCGCCTGGAGGCGACGGGGCCCGGCGGCGCAAAGGCGAGCGCCGACGTTCGGCGCGACGGGACGTTCCGCCTGCTGCGGTTGGTCCCGGGGCACTGGCGCGTGAACGTCGTCGCGGCCGGCTTCCACAACGCCGAGCGCGAGCTGGACGTCCCCGCGAGCTCGAACCTGGGTGAGGCGTCGATCCGGGATCTCCGCCTCGAGCTGGACGGGTCCTAGCGGGCTCCCGGCAGTCAGGGGGCCCCCCCGGCCGAGGCTGTTTTTTTTGCGGTGCGGCGCGAGCGGTGGCTCAATCAGATGATCATGGAACAGCAAGACGTTTCGGTCGGGGCCGCGGTGCCGGCCTCGGTCCCGGTGGAGTCGTTGCGGCGCGGTCTCTCCAATGAGGTCCGCGCGTCGTTGGAAGCCGTGCGCGTGGCGGGAGTCGTCGCCCGCGCGCGGGCCCGTCGCCAGACGCTGCACGCGCGCATCGCGCTCGCGACGATGCTGATCGGCCTGGCCTTGTTCGCGCTGGCTTTCGGCCCGCGCCTGGCACGCGAGATCCGCGCGCGTCGGCACCACGTCGTGGCGACCGCCCCGGTGGCCGTCGCCGCTCCAGCGTCAAGAGCTGCCGCATTGCCGGAGCCGGTTGCGCCAGCGCCGGTCGCCGCCGCCACGGACTCGTCGCCGGTTGCGGCGCCACCGAAGCCGGGCGTCACCGCGGACGAGATGGGATGCGACGCCCGATTGCTGACGCACGCCCCCTGGCGCCTTTCCGCCGAGGCGTGCGCGCGAGCGTTCGACCTGGATCCAAACAACGCGAGACTGGCGCTCGCGATCGCCCAGGCGGAGCAGGCGCACGGCAGCCCCGAGGAGTCGGCTCGATGGGCGGAGCGCGCGCTCTCGCTCAAGCCCGACGCGGCCGAGGCCTACGTGTTGATCGCGCGTGCCGCCGCCCGTCGCGGGCACCATGACGAAGCGCGCGCGGCCTACCGGCGCTATCTCGAGCTTGCCCCGCGCGGATGGCACCAGACCGAGGCCCGCGCAGCGCAGAAGTAACGCGGTGACGGCCGCGCGCGGCTCGCGGCGCGTGCGTTAGTCGCGGCCCTGGTGATGTCGCATCGGCGTCGTCGCCTTGGCGCCGCCATTGAACATGTTGGTGGCGCATGGAAACTCGAGATCGATTCTCATGCTGGCCGGCTCGCGCCAGGTCGTGCACGCGGTGCCGCTCAACACCATTTGCGTCGGAGCAGCCGCGTCCACGTTCCAGCCATTCGTCGCGCTGAGCGGGATCTCGACCCCTTCGATCCTGACGTGGGCCTGATTCAGCTTGGTTGTGTCGACGGTGATCGCCTTGCCGTTGATGTTGCTGAGATCGAATGTGCAGCTCTTCACGGGCGTGAGCGCAGATGAAAGCTGCGTCGCCAGCATGTTCTGATCGCCCGCGTTCGGCTGGAAGGGCTTGGTCGGACCCGCCGTCGCCGAATACGTCCCAACTGTCGCCGTCGGTCCCCGCGTGGTCGGATGTCCGGATGCGGTCAGGTCGGCGCGCCAGGGGACAATGCCGGTGCACAGATCGAAGATCGCGGTCGTATCCAGACCGGACGTCAGCGACGCGACGGTCGGCTCCCCGGCGCCGGCGTTCGCGAAAGCGTTCAGAGTGCCCGTGGGGAGATTGAACTGCGCCGTCTGAAGGCCGACGACGAGTGTCCGGACGTTTGCTGCAAACGCATCCTGAATCGCACCTACGGTGGAGTCCGATGCGCAGATCTCGATCGAGTCATCGCAGTAGTCCTCCTGGCCGTCGGTGATGAAGACCATCTGCTTGTCGCCGGGGCTGCCATCGGCCTTGAGCGCATTGGCGGCCGCCCGGATCGCGTACATCGCCGGCGACTCCCACTTGTTCCCGGTGGTCGAGACGTCTGTCTCACTCGGCCATGCGAGACCGTCGTACTTCGCCTTGATGGCGGCCGCGTTGTTGAGCGCAGGGGCGACGTCGTCGGTGAGCGTCCCGTTCATGATCGGGCACATTCCACCTCCGGCAGGATTGGTTCCGTAGATCGTCGTGAAGCCGAAACGGACCTGCGAATCCAGTTGCGTGACCACCGCCTCGACCGCGTTTTTGAGCGTGGACCATGACGTGTCCGCCTTGTCGGGGCAGACAGCCGCGCTCGTGGTGAGGCAGTGGAACATGCTCGTCGACCGATCGACCACCAGGTAGGCCGTCGAGATCTTGGGCTCGTACTGGATCCGAGCCGTCTGGCAGATGCCGCCCGAGCCCCCCGCGCCGGACCCACCGCTTCCCGCGGCACCGCTCGTCCCGCCCGTCACCACGCTGCCGGCGGCACCGCTCGTCCCACCCGTTCCAATCGTCCCGGCAGTCCCGACCGAGCCGCCGGTGCCCGTCGTCCCCGCGGCGCCGCCCGCGCCGGAGGCGCCGCCAGTCCCACCACGTCCACCGCCACCACACCCTGCGACCAGCAACACCGCGATGAACGTACCCGCTGTCCGCTGCATCGTCTCGCCTCCGTGCCGCCGGCTCAGGCTCCAAGCCCGGTCCCGCGCGATCGCTTGCGCCGTCGGGCGATCGCGCCTCCCGCCGCCAGAGCCAGGCAGCACCACGCGGACACCGTGGCGGCCCTGGACGCGGAGGCGCTGCAACCGCAGCCGTCCTGGGGCGTGTCGAGATCGCACGTGTACTGGTTGGCGGACGCCGGATAGATGTCGCAGACGGCCTTGATCTCGTCGGACGACAGGGTGCGTTTCTTCACCTCGAACCCGCCCGGCGGAATCGTCGCGTACATGACGCTGTTCTGAACGGCGCTCGGCGCGGACGGGTCACAGGTCGGAACCGCGGCGTCCTTGTCGTCGACGGGCTGCTCGAGGTCGCTGAAGATGTTCCAGCAGCTGTGGCCGAGGCCCAGGACGTGGCCGAACTCGTGCGTGACGGCGTTCTGCAGGTCGTAGGGCGTGCTTCCGTCCGGGGGCGGAACGAAGTTGGGATCCAGATTCGCGAACTGGTTGTCGTACGCGTTGATGCGCACGTCCGCGTCGACGATGTGGCCGTCGGCCCGCGCCCACCCGGCGGTCAGCGCCACGACCTCCCACGACAGCCCCGAGTTCTCGGGGTAGGGCCGGTCCGGCGTGTAGAAGAGGACCGTGTTGCGCGCGTCGTACGCGGGGACGGGCGGAACGGCCTTCTCGTCCGCCAGCGACGGTACGATCTCCAGGAACGGGTGCGAGACGCCGTCGGGGCAGGTCACCGCGGACGGGCTCCAGGTGTGCGCCGCGGCCGTGATCGACTTGACCACCTCATCGCGGTTCATGCCCGTGTAGCCGTTCATGTAGATGGTCATCGGGATGCAGCTGACCTGCCAGTACTCCTCGATCCCGCCGTCGGTCCTCTTGCGCACGTAGGCGGACGCGGGCGTGGCGGTCAGGCCGAGCACGGCGAAGGCCAGCAACGAAAGGACGACGAGGTTTCTCGATCCGGCCACGGTTCAGCCGCGTCGCCGTCGGCGCGCGCGCGCCGCAACTGATGCGACGATTAACGCCAGCGCTCCCGCAAGGCCCGCTGCGGATCCCGCCGTGCTGGCCGTCGCGCAACCGCCGCTCGGAGGGCTCGGCGGCACGCAGGAGTTCGGATCCTGGGCGATCGGATAGATGTCGCACAGCCCCTGCACATCGTCGGGCGCGAGCGTGCGCTTGTCGACGTCCCCCGGATTGGCCGACGGGAACATCGTCGTCGCGAGGACGTCGGGCGACGCGCTCGCGCAATCGGGGATCGGATTGCCGTTCTGGTCCAGCGGCGCCGGCGGCTGCAGGTAGCAGGTGTGGTCGAGACCGATGACGTGTCCCATCTCGTGCGTCACGGCGTTCTGCAGGTCGTGGTACGAGGTCCCCTCGAGCTCGGGGTGCGTGACCAGATCGGTCCAGTTGAAGTGGAAGGCGTTCACCTCGATGTCCGCATCCTTGATGATGCCCGACGAGGTTCCGGCGGACACCGACGTCAGCGCGAGCGCGGCCGGATCGTAAGGAACGTTCGGGTCGCAGGCCCCGGTGGCTGTCTGCTTGCACCAGTTGCTGTCGCGGAAGATGACGACGTTCTTGCCGTCGTTCATCGCGCGCGGCGTCGAGTCCGTCGATGTGACCACGCTGATGGCGAGGTACGTGCACGGGTTGGCGCCGGCGCTCCAGGCGGCCGCCGAGGTGTCAACGGCGTTCTCGATCTCCGCGGCCGTCATCATCGCGACCAGGTCCTTCGGATAGAGCACCATCGGCACGCAGGTCTGTGACCACTGGAAGAGCTTGCCGTTGGCGGCCTTGTAACGCACGTAGGCCTCGGCGCGGCCCGCGAACGCCAGCGACGTCGCGAGCGCAGCGAGGATCGCCGCCCGCTTCACCGCGTCCCGCCCGTCGGGGGCGTCCCGTGCTTCGCCGCGAGGTTACGGACGTCAGCCCGCAGATCCTCGATCGGCCGCACGTGCGTCTCGAACACCGGCGAAGTGTTGCTCGCCGGCGTGGTGCGAATGAACGTCGCGCCCGCCTTGTCGGGGGCATGGACGACGAACCGGCCCGAGCTGGCGTCACGGCGCACGAGGCGTTTGCCCTGCGCCATCCCGACCACGTGGGCGTGATCGGCGCGGCCGCTCAGGAACACCACGGCGCGCTCGCCGGGCACGAAGTGCGTCATGCCGTGAACGACCTGCGTGAGATCCCCGACCGTGCCGCCCGGCTGGACCACGGTGAAATGCGTGCCGGCCGCCTCGGTGCCTTTCCAGCTCTCGACCACGACGAGATCGATCGTCGTCAGGATCTGCTCGTGCTGCGCGTCCCAGTCGGACTTGACCGACGAGACGTCGACGACCGCGACATGGTCGGACCGCGTCACCATGGTTTGCAGGTCGAGCGCCAGCACCAGGGAGGCGCGGGCGGGGCCAACCCCGACCAGGGCCAAGAGAAGGACTGACGAAATGAAGACAGCAATTCGGGCGCGCATGGTCTGAATGATACGGCCGAATCGGCGGTTTGTTGAGATGCGGTCTATGTGGCGGCGATCACGACGACGCCGGACGCGGCGGCGGCGGTCGCGCCGGGCGGCGTGCCGGCTCCTGGCCGCGCCGGTGGCGTCGGACGCACATGATAGGTGCCGCCCGTTCCCGGCAGGGGAGGACCGGCCTGCGCCTTCTCGCGCGCCAATTCCATGAAACGGTACTGACTGCGCAAGCTCGCCTCGCGCGTGGTGCCGTCGGCGGAGGTCTCGGGCTGCACGCGGGCGTAACGTCCGTCGGACATCAGGCGCCGCGCCTTGACGTTGTCCTTGAGGGCGATCGCCAGGATCTCGTCGATCACGCGATCGCGCAGCCCCTCGTCGTCGACCGGGAACATGACCTCGATCCGGCGCTGGAAGTTGCGCGGCATCCAGTCGGCGGACGACAGGTAGACCTCGCGCTTGCCTCCGTTGCCGAAGTGAAAGATGCGCGCGTGCTCGAGGAATCGATCGACGATGCTGATGACGCGGATGTTGTCGCTGGTTCCCGCCACGCCCGGGCGCAGGCAGCAGATGCCGCGCACGATGAGATCGATCGACACGCCCGCCTGCGACGCCCGGTAGAGCGCCTTGATCACGGGCGCGTCGACGAGCGCGTTCATCTTCGCGATGATCCGCCCCTTCGAACCCAGCGCCGCCTCGCGCTCGATGAGCGCGATGATCCGCTCCTGCAGGCCGTGCGGCGCGATGGCGAAACGCTTCCACGACGGCGGCGACGAGTAGCCGGTGAGCAGGTTGAACAGCGCCCCCGCGTCGTCCGCGTAGGCGTCGCG
>Ga0070686_100001354_pt1 | contig 13848 bp, 14 predicted proteins | sample KBSS23LmetaG_FD_65654 | JGI IMG/M metagenome (GOLD analysis project Ga0070686, IMG submission 65654) | Switchgrass rhizosphere microbial communities from Kellogg Biological Station, Michigan, USA - KBS S2-3L metaG | ecosystem: Host-associated > Plants > Roots > Rhizosphere ...
TCGGATCGGCGGCTCGGCGCGATGCGGCAACGCGCGATGCGGCGGCCGAGCGATGATGGCCGTCGGCGATATAGAGTGCCCGCATGGCGTCGAATGCCTGCGTCAGCCATGCGACCTGGCACGGGTCCTCGATGCGCCAAATCGTGTGGCGCACGCCGCCGTCCGCCGTGACATCAGCGACAGGCAACCCGGTCGTGACTTGCGCAAGCAGGGTGTCCACTTCCGGCGCATGCGGATAGGCGAGCAGCACCGGTCCGGTTTGTGCATTCAGCGCTTCGATCTGGCGGACGCGGTCATCTTCCTTGTCAGGACGGGTGAACTCGTGTTTGCGGATGCGATTCCTCTCGTATTCGGCGATCGCGGCCGCCACCACCATGCCGGTCTGCGCGTGACCATCCATGATCAGACGGTAGGCGTAGTAGCAGGGATTCAGGTCGCGCTCCAGCACCTTCTGCGCAAGCATGCGCTTGAGGTTTTCCGCGGCCTTTGCATAAACCTCGGGGGCGTGAACATCCGTGCCCGCGGGCAAATCGATTTCCGGCTTGGAGATATGCAGGAAGCTCCAGGGTTTGCCGGCAGCGGCGGCTCGCGCTTCCTCGGTCGTGAGCACGTCGTAAGGCGGTGCGGCGACCTCAGCCGCGCGACCTGGTGAAGGCCGCAGACCAGTAAACGGGCGAATCAGGTGCAAGGAAATCCTTCTAAGGATGTATTTGCACCACGAAGATCACGAAGACACGAAGAAGAGCAAAGAACCGTGACGAAATGCTTTGCAGGGTCCGGATAGCGTCAATATCACAATGGCGAAATTGACGTTGATCCTCCCCGACCCCCAATTCATTCCAATCATTCCAAGCTTTCTTCGTATTTCTTCGTGTCTTTGTGCCTTCGTGGTGAAAATTAGACCTGTTGTATGTTAGCCATGCTTGAAAACGATGGTCTTAGTGTGGGAAAACTCGTGCAACGCTTCCATGCCCTTTTCCCTGCCGTGGCCGCTTTTTTTCACGCCCCCGAAAGGCAATTCGATACCACCGCCGGCGCCGTAGCCGTTCACGAAAACCTGGCCGCAACGCATTTTCCTGGCCACCCGAATTTGCCGGGCGCCATCGCGTGTCCAGATGCCGGCCACCAGGCCGAAGTCCGTCGCATTGGCCAGTCTGACCGCATCCGTCTCGTCTGAAAAGGGAATGATCGACAGCACCGGGCCGAACACTTCATCACAGGCCAGCGAATGATCGCGCGGCACCGGGCCGAAGAGAACAGGCGCGATGTAGAAACCGCCCGGCGGCACGCCTTCGGCGAGTTGCGCTTCCGCAAGCACCGGTATGCCGTCCTTCCTGGCGCGGTCGATGAAGCCTCGCACACGCTTGCGCTGGTTTTCCGAAATCAGCGGCCCGCAGTCCAGGTCCATTGCATGGCTACCCACGCGCAACAGCTTGAAGCGCGCGACGACCTGTGCGACGAATTTTGCGTAAATGGATTCCTGTACCAGTACACGGCTGCCCGCCGAACAGGTTTGTCCGCCGTTTTGAACGATGGCATTGACTACCACAGGCACACAGGCGTCGAAATCCGCGTCCTCGAAAACGATCTGCGGCGATTTGCCGCCCAGTTCCAAAGTGCAGCCGATATGGTTCTCAGCCGCGGCCTTCTGCACCAGCGTGCCGACTTCCGGCGAACCGGTGAAGGACAGGAAATCGATGCCCGGATGGGCCGCGAGCGCGGCACCGGCTTCCTCGCCAATGCCGGTGACGACGTTCAGCGCACCGGGCGGAAAGCCCGCCTCCTGTGCAAGCTGCGCCATTCGTAGCGGCGCAAGGCAGGCATCTTCGGCGGGCTTCATGACGACCGCATTGCCCATCGCCAACGCTGGCGCCAGGCTGCGGCCGAACATTTGCGCCGGATAATTCCACGGAATGATGTGGCCGGTGACCCCCTTCGGCTCGCGCAGAATGGTCACCATGTAGCCTTCGAGGAAGGGAATGGTATCGCCGTGATATTTATCGGCTGCGCCGCCGTAATACTCGAAATAGCGCGCAGCAGAAGTAATGTCGGCCCGCGCCTGTTTCATAGGCTTGCCACAATCCCGCGCTTCGAGTTGTGAAAGCTCTTCGTGATTGGCGAGGATCGCCTCACCGAGTTTGCTCATCAGGCGGCCACGCTCGACCGCCGTCAATTTGCTCCAGGCCCCCTCCTCGAAGGCATGGCGCGCGGCTTTGACCGCCGCATCCACATCCGCGGCGGTCCCGCGTGCAATCGTGGCAAAGACCCGGCCGTCGCTGGGACTCACCATCGCCACCGTGCGCCCATCTGCAGCGGCCTGCCATTTGCCGCCGATGAGGTTTTCGTAGGTACGGATGTCCTCGACCGCACGCCTGGCTACAGTGACATTCATTTCAAAATCCTTTGGATCATTGTTTAAGGGGCAACAGCGTCAACTCGACACGTCTGTTCGCGGCGCGTCCCGCCTCGGTATCGTTGCTCGCGACGGGATGGGATTCGCCCGCGCCAATGCTGATTGTGCGCTCGGACTTAACGCCTTTGCCGACGAGGTAGTTGGTCACGGTATGGGCGCGGCGCTCGGAAAGACCCTGGTTGTATTCCGTCGTACCGACGTTGTCCGTGTGGCCGGCAACCTCGACGATGGTCTTTTCGTATTTCTTCAGCACCATGTTTACCCCATCCAGCACTTTCGGAAAAGACGGGCTCAATTCGGCACTGCCGGATTTGAACGTGATGTTGCCCGGCATATTCAGCGTGATATTGTCGCCCTGCCGGGTGACGGAAACGCCGGTACCTTCCATCTCCTTGCGCAGATCGGATTCCTGCTTGTCCATGTAGGCTCCCACGCCCGCGCCGGCCAGTCCGCCGATTCCGGCACCGATCATTGCGCGTTTCCTGCGCTCCTGCGCATCGCTGCCACTGATTGCGCCCACGACCGCGCCAGCAGCGGCGCCGATTGCCGCCCCCTTGCTGGCTGCATTGATTTTCTTCTCTCCGGTATACGGATCAGTGGTCTGGCAGGCACTCAATCCCAAGACCATGCACGCGAGGCCCATAGCGGCAGTGCGACACAAGTAAGTCCGTTGCATTTAAATTCCTTTCGTGGAGGGGAAAATACGAGGGCGCAATTCTACCAACAGCCATCCGGCGGATTGCGATGAGCTGTGTCGGGAATTGACGACAACAAGTCGAAGCACCCTGCCAAACAACCTCAGCGCAGCGAGCAGCGGTCACGGTCTGATGTAGACAAATCCCTCTTTCGCCTGAAGTCGCGCGATCTCGGCCACTCCGGAAGGCACGACCTGGACCTTGTCCACCAGATCTTTCTGGGTCAACTGCAGCGCCTTCATGCTGTTTTGGCAGATGCGGAATTCCACGCCTTTGGCCGTTAGCTGGTCGACCCAGTCTGCATACGGCCGGCCCGATGCATCCTGCGCACCGAACGTAAAAGCGCGAACGCCGGTCGACAACGCAACCGCGACGATCTTCGCCCGGGGATCCGCACTCAAGTGGTTATTGATGTTGTTCATTGCCAGCGTTGTGAGCCTGTCGTCGGGAAGGTGGTACACGGTCTTGATGACATCATCTGCCCGCACGGCGGTCGCGGACAACAACGCGCCTGCCAGCAGGCCTGCCAGCAACATCAACAATGCATTCGCTCTCATAAGCCGTCTCCTGATATTAGGCCGGTCACAACAAACCCAGCCGAGTAAGGTCGGCCCGCAGTCTGGGCGGGTCACTGAAATGCACGGCGTGCATGCCGGCGTGGCGGCCCGCCTCGACGTTGCGCAGGCTGTCGTCGATGAAGACCGTATGCGAGGGCCGCAGCCGGCAACGCTCGATGGCCAGCGCGAAAATCCGCGGATCGGGTTTGGCCAGTCCCACTTCGCCTGAAACCACGATGTCTTCGAACCACTTCAGGAATTCGAACCGGCGGCGTGCAATGGGAAAGGTCTCGGCGGACCAGTTGGTGAGTGCATGCAGCCGGTGTCCCCTGCTGCGCAGCTCCGCGAGTATTTCCACGCTGCCGGCGATTTCATCGCGCAGCATCTTCTCCCAATCGTCCCGCCACAGCGCGATCTTGCCTGCATGATCCGGATGAAGGGCGCTGCGTTCGGCGACCGCCTGGTCGAAGGTCTTGCCGGCGTCGATCTCCAGGTTCCACGAGGGCGGCGCGATTTCGGCGAGAAAGTGCTCCATCGCCTGGTCGTCTCCGTCGAAATGCTGCCGGTACAGATAGCGCGGATTCCAGTCGATCAGGACCGCACCCAGATCGAACAGAATCGTATCGAACGACCCCTTCTGCAATTCAGCGCCTTTTTTTCCAGGCATCGTATTCGGCGCGCATCGAGTCATTCGGCGGATAGGTGCCGGCGATGGGCGCCCCCGCCTGGACTTTTTCAAGTACCCATGCCTCCAGTTCTTCCATCTCCAGTCCGCTCTGCGCGATCTGGTCAACTAAGTGACGCGGAATGCAAACCACGCCCTCCTCGTCGCCTACCATGATGTCGCCCGGCATCACCAGCACTTCTGCGCATCCCACCGGCACGTTTATGTCCACGGCAAGATGGCGATGGATGTGAGCGGAGGCAGCCATATTCCTCGCGAACACCGGGAATCCCAGTTTCTGGATCGACGCGTAGTCACGCATTGCTCCATCGGTCACCGCGCCAGCAGCACCCCGCGCCTGCAGGCGGGACATCAGGATTTCCCCGCCGGCCGCCACAGTGTCGACATTACGGCAATCCAGCACCAATACCTGTCCAGGCTGGATTTCATCGATGGCCTTGCGCTGGGGATATCCCGGCTTGCCGATTGCCTCGAAAGTCGCGAGGTCCTCGCGTGCCGGTACGAACCGCACCGTCACGGCCTCTCCTGCCATGCGCAACGCCGGGTTGAGCGGTTTCACGCCGGTAAGATAGGTATTGCGAAATCCCAGTTTGAACAGCTGGGATGTCAGGGTCGCGGTTGAAATGCGCCGCAGTTGATCGAGGATCTGCGGAGCAACGGAAGCGGATTTCATGTTCTGAGCCTTTAACGGGGGGCCTTATCGTAACCCAGACGGCTTCCCTCCCTCTTCCAGCGGCGTTGTCGGTGAAAAGCTGACCGTCCCAGCCGCTGCGCGCCCTTGTCGCAGGTGCTTCCCTCAGCGCAATCCGCCCTGCAATTTCCCGAGCTCGATCTGATTGATGGTGGGCGGCAGCTTGATGGACAGGGCTTCGATATAGGCGCGTTCCAGGTCCTGCGCCTTGCGATTGCGCATTGCCACGATGAGATTCGGGCGGACCTCGGCCAGGGAGCGCGTGCCGGCCGGTTTCTTGTCCAGCAGTTTGATCAGGTGCCAGCCCGCAGTGGACTTGATGGGCGCGCTGACTTCGCCCTTGTTCATGCCGGTTATGGCCCGGCGGATTTCCGGGACCATCTGTTCTTCGCTCACCCAGCCCAGCTCGCCGCCTTTTTCCGCGCTTTCCTTGTGCGCGGAGTTTTCCTTTGCCAGTTTCGCGAAGTCGGCTCCTGACTTGCCCAATCTTGCACTCAACTCGCCGATCTTCTTCTTGGCTTCTTCGGCTTTGGACTTGTCCGCGCCCTCGGCCGCGGGCAGAAATATCTGCGCAACCTGGTACTGGGCCGGCGCGAGAAGTTGCGCCTTGTTCGCTTCGTAAAACTGCTTGATTTCCTCCTCGGAAGGATATCCCTCGGCAGGCTTTGCGACATTGCCCACGAAGGTGCTTACGATAACCTGATCGTGTGCCCTTTCGATCAGCGGCTGCAGTTCAGCACGCTTGTCCCAACCCTTTTGCTTGGCCTCGTTCAGCACTGCCTTGCGCATCAGTTCGCTGCGCACGAGCCGTTCGAGCGCCCCGGGATCGCTGGCCAGTTGCCGCTTGTTATCTGCCGGTTGCGCCTCCAGGATTACCATCAGCTCCGCACTGCGCAATTCGACATCCCCCATCTTTCCCACCAACTCGTCCGCAACGGCGGAAGAGCAAAACAGAAGGCCGAGCAGCAGCAACGGCACGCCCTTACTCTTGAACATGATTCTTCTCCAAATAACGGATTGCCGGAACGGATAGGACACGCGAGACAGTGTTCCTGCAGCCGCTACTGACTGCAGCTCTCGATGAACATCGCCGCCTCGGGGAAAAGGCGGTCGGAGTATGAAAACGAACTACCGGCCTTGCGGCAGCAGTATCGGCCGCCGGACCAGCGTCGCCGGCCCGGTTTGCCGAAATCAAAACGCAAGAAGCTTACTTGAGGTGTCCAGCGACGAGCTTGGTCATCTCGAACATGGATACCGTCTTCTTGCCACCGAAGACTTCCTTCAACTTGTCGTCGGCGTTGATGTTGCGTCTGTTCTTGGCGTCCTGCAGGTCGTTCTTCTTGATGTAGGCCCAAAGTTTCTTGGTCACTTCGGTGCGCGGCAGCGGGGCGCTCCCGATCACGGCCGAAAGCGAGGCGCTTGGCGTCATCGCCTTCATGAAAGCCGCATTGGGCTTGCGCTTGACTCCAGACTTCTTCTTGGGGGATTTCTTTGCCGGCTTCTTCGCGGCGGCTTTCTTCGCGGGTTTCTTGGCAGCGGCCTTCTTCGGCGCGGATTTCTTCATGGATTTCTTTGCAGATTTCTTCGCAGCGGTCTTCTTTTTTGCGGCCATCGTGGTGCCTCCAATATGAGTTTGCACGTATCTGAATTTGCGTTGCCTTGCCAGAAGCAAAGGCACGGCGAGCAGAGAATGCCGAGACGAGAGTGCGTTGTCAATCGGAGAATGCACGTTTCTCATAGGGAAGCAACACTCACTCGCGACGCATGCGTCATTGTTTGCCGCCGCCGGTCGCCTGTCTGAGAACGGCATGCCGGGGTGAGAATCGCTTCCTGAACCCATGCCAACCCGTTCACAATACGCATCCCGACGCCCATTCCACGCGCATAGTCGAGATGCAGCTGACCGAACAGGAACGAACAATGATCGCCGCCCACGTTGCCGCTCTCGAGGCGAAAACCGGCACACAAGTGGTCGCCGCAGTGGTCGGCAAAGCCGACTCCTACCCCGAGGCGCCATGGAAGGCGTTCGCTCTCGGTGCCGGCGGGGGCGCGCTTGCGACGGTCATCTGGCAGCTCATACTGGCCGACTGGCCGACGGAAATTGCTCAGGCTGGAGATGTTCTGGTCATACTCGGCAGCGGCGCGTTTTTTGCCTTGCTGACCGTGCTGTACTTGCCGTTCGCGCGATTGTTCGTCGATCGCGAACGACGCGACGTTGAAGTGTCGCAGTTCGCCGAGTCGCTTTTCTTCCGGCGCGGGCTGGACCGCACCCGCGGGCGCGTGGGTATCCTGCTGCTCGTGAGCCTGTTCGAGCGAAAGGTCTTGATCCTCGCAGATGAAGGGTTCGACGGTCGCATCGGGGCGGAAGATTGGAGCGTTTTGACCCGCCGTATGACCTTGCTGCTGCGACGAGGCACCACCGCCAGCGCATTGCGCGCGGGCCTCGACGCCATGGTGGCGTTGTTGCTTGAACGGGGTTACTACGCAATAGGCGCGGACAACGAGTTACAGGATGTACTGGACATGACGGCCGGACGATGAAGGTTCTTCTGCAATGGGCAATTCTGCTATTTATGGGGTGGTGTGCTTCGCTACCGGCGGGCGAGACGCCCATTCCCTATTTTTCCGGGCGCGTCGTCGACCAGGCCGAAATCCTGTCCGCTCCGGCACGCAGCCGAATCGGCACCATGTTACAGGCGCACCAGCGTGCGACCGGCAACCAGATAGCGATTCTTACCATCGATGGCATTGGCTCCGAAAGCATTGAGGATTTCGCGGTTCGGGTTTTCGAGAGCTGGCAATTGGGCGAGCCCGAAAAGAACAACGGGGTGCTGATCCTGGTTGCACCCCGGGAACGCCGCATGCGCATCGAAGCGGGATACGGCCTGGAAGGCATTTTTACCGACGTCGCTGCCGACCGAATTATCCGCAACCTCATGGCACCTCGGTTTCGCGAGGGTAACTACGATGTGGGCATTGAAGCCGGCGCGACCGGCGTCATTCAGATTCTGAATGGCAGACTGCCGGCAGCCGCGGAAGACGACTGGGCGGCGCCCCCTCGATCCGACGCGAACTTCCACGTCCAGCCTGCGCCAATGGCGCTCGCACAGCGGATCCTCGTCAGCCTCTTCGTATTCGGCATCATCGGCTTGTTCACCTTTCTGGGTCTGGTCACGCCAGGCGGCACGGGCTGGTTTTTGTATTTCTTTCTTATCCCCTTCTGGTCCCTGTTTCCGTTGGTCATCCTCGGCGGGCAGGCGGCTCTGATCATCGTCGGCGCCTATGCAGTGCTTTATCCGCTAGTCAGGATCCTGATCGGGCGTACGTTCTGGTATGTCAGGGCGCAGGATGACCTGAAGTCCAAGGGCATGGCTCGGATTGGAGGGGTGACGTTTCGTGCGGGCGCCAGCGGCGGTTCCAGCGGATTCTCCAGCGGCGGCGGATTGTCAGGCGGAGGAGGACGTTCGGGTGGGGGCGGGGCGAGTGGGAGTTGGTAGCCGAGCAAGCGAAAAAGACTGCACTTGTGCTGAATGCTGAACGCAGTGGCGGAAATCGACGGACACCCGCCTGTCAGAATTTCGCAGGAATCCAGATTCGCTGTCCCACTGCTGCCGTTTCGCAGCAGCATCCCGCATGTAGCTCTATTGGTTGACAGGTGCCCCGGGGGCAGCGGCAGCGTCGGGAACTGATGGTCGCTGCGTCGCACTTTGCTTTAGCGCCCGAATGCGCGTATCCAGATCGAGATAGAAGTTCTTGACCTGTGCAGCGGAATCCGATTGCGCCTTTTGCAACTCATCGAGGGACCCGCGCAAGGAGGCGGAATTGCGCCGGATGTCTTCGACTTCGCGCATCAACTGCAACATCCCTTCGGAGCTGACCAGAGCACGCGTTTCCGTCACCTGTTTGTTCAACGCCGTAAGCTGCCGCGTCAGCGCTTCGTCGGTCTCCTGTCCGGTTTTAGCTTTGGCCTCCAGGGCAGCGGATCGCCGCGTGGCCTCCAGCAATCCTATTTCAACCACGCCGAGGCGCCGGGTTGCCTCGTTGAACGCGACTGCATTCTGCTCCAGAAGACGCTGCTGCGCTTGCAACCGCGAGTCCATTTCAGCGCTCTTTCGCCGGATGTCGCTGAATGCTGCACCATTCTCCGCAAGTTGACGGCGCTGCTCCTCGCGCACGGCGACGAGACTGGCAAGGAGTTCCTTGGACGCCGCCTGAGCGTTGTCCAGTTGTGTTTTCGTCGCACCATTGCGAGTTCGCATTTCGGCCAGAGCAGCTTCCATCTCGCGCGTCGAGTCCTGGGTATGTTTGACTTGCGCACGCAGTTCCGAGATCGCCGCCGCATTGCTGTCCACGCCGGACCGGAGACCCTTGACCTCATAGCCCGCTTCGGCGGTTTGCGCTTCCGTTTTCCGCAACTGATCCTGCGTCGCGCAGCCCGAGGCAATCAGTACGAGACTGGCCGAGGCGGCCACAAACTTCCAATGCATGCCGGTTCTCATGGGCCCGGCCTCAATAGACGATGTCCACGCGCCTGTTCTTGCTGTAGCTCTCTTCATCTTTGCCCGTTGCAATTGGTTTTTCCGAACCGAAACTCACGACTTCAATACGGCTCGCGTCAGTACCGGCGAGCTCCAAAGCGCGTTTGACCGCGCGGGCGCGCCGTGTGCCCAGCGCAAGATTATATTCGCGGCTGCCGCGTTCGTCGCAATTGCCCTGGATCTCCGCCTTTACGCCGGAGTTTGTCTTCAGATAAGCGGCATTTGCCAGTACTACCGCGTCGTATTTCGCCGGGATGGCGGCTTCGTTATAAGCGAAATACACGCTGCGATCCATGGCTCCGGGAGGCGGCGCCGGGTTCTCGGTTTCCAGCTCTGCCCCAGCGGCGGCCCGACCTGCGGCTGCAGCCTGCGCACCCTTGGACCCCTCGGGAAACACGGCGATATCCTCTTCGCGCTTCGAAGGCGCCGCGCCCCGCGGTTTTGTCACGACCGGGGTGCCCTCCGGTACAGGTACTCGCCCATCTCCCTTTGACACTTGCGACTCTTGCGCGGCTTGTTGTTCGATTTTGGCCGCTTCGGCTCGTTGGCTGCGAATCTTGTTGATCTCGGCATCCTGTTCGGCGAGCTCGCGCTTCAACTGCATTTCTTCGCTTTCGGCGCTGGCAGCGGCAGCGGAGCTTTCGGACGGTGGGGTGGCGCTGGCGCGCGGGGCGGGTTCATCGGCAGGGAGCGCTTTCGCAGGAGCAGGCGGGGTGGGCGCAGCCTTCACATCCGGCGCTTTAGTCTGCGCATCGGGTTTCACGGTCTGCGGGGTAGTACTGCCGGCATCGTCAATCGGCGCGGGGGCCTGCTCCCCCCCGCTGCTGCTTCTTTGCGTCGTGGCGCAAGCCGCGAGCACGGCGCAAATCAACGCAATTGAAAAATTCCTGGCAATCCCCGATGTGAATGTATCCATGATTTTCCCCTTCATGAAAAGCCGCGGTCCACCAAATTCCTCCGTCGCCGCCGATAGACAAGAATTGTGACAAATTGTTTCATCCGCTGGCAATCGTGTCCTGTTGAAAGTCTCACTGCCAACATTCGCGCAGATAACGGTCGCCTGTCAACGGCAGTTGACAATCCATTCTGCCGGCATAAATGCAGCTCCGCCGACGTCTAGCAAGGTCGCCCATTAGCAGCTGCAGCATATACGACCGCGTCGAGCGCGATACAGCCTTCGCCTCTTGCGCCCAACAGCACCGGGTTCAGATCCAGATTCACCACCCCGGCTTGCGAATCTAGCATCAGGCGGCACACGGCGAGAACTGCTTCGCAAAAGGCATCGACGTCCAAGGCCGGCTCTCCACGCACCCCGGCCAGCAGCGGCGCTACCCGAAGTCGTGTCAGCGCGTGTTGGACTTCAGCCGCGCTGAAAGGCGCAACCAGCAGTTGCACGTCCGGCATGGCCTCGACGTATTTGCCGCCGTCACCGACCAGCACCACCGGTCCGAACACTGCATCGAGGCGGGCACCGATCATCATTTCGCGGCGGCCGCGGGCCATTTTTGCAACGATGGCGCCATCGAATCGCACTCCGTGCGTGGTCAATGCGCGTTTCATTTCTTCGAAGGCCGTGCGCACCGCCATGGCTTCGTTCAAACCCAGGCGCACCAAGCCCAGTTCGCTCTTGTGCGCCACGTCGGCCGAACATCCTTTCACCGCAACCGGCCCGCCGAGTTCAGACAGTGCAGTCACCGCTTCGTCGGCGCTCTGGCACAACCGATACTTCACGACCGGGACTCCCGCATCGGCCATCAGTTTCAGGCTATCCGCTTCGTTGAGCATTGGGCAGGGTTGCACCGGCGCAGCCGGTGAGCGCGTGCTGGGGGCCCGTCTGCCTTTCGCCGCGTGCATGAGCTCACCGTGCGACAGGAATTGGTTCAAGGCCGCTACCGCTTCGTATTCGGTCGGAAATACGGGCAGATCATGTGCTTTGAAACGCGCAGCGATATTGGGCTGCGGAATCGCGGCCACCAGGGGCTTGCCAGTTGACCTGGCGAAATCGGCGGAATCCCGGGCAAAAGCCTCGACGTCATAACCTTGGCCTGCCACCGGGATCCCGATCAGAAAGGCATCGGCTGCGGAATCGCGTGCGAGCACGGGCAATATCTGCGAGAACAGCCCGCTGTTGGTAAGCAGTGCCGCGGTAATGTCGATTGGATTGGTGGTCGTGGCGAATCCCGGCAGGATCTTACCCAGTTCCGCGCGCGTGCCCTGCGCGAGTTTCGACAATGGCATGCCCACGGTGCTCGCTGCATCGGCTGCCATCACGCACACCGCACCGGAATTGCTTATCGCGACCAGCCTGCGGCCTTTGGGTTTCCAGCCCTTCAGGTACATCTCCGCGCTGGCAACCAGTTCAGCAGTGTCGCGCGCGCGCCAGATGCCGTGCTTCTCCAGGAAAGCGTCGACGGTCTTGTCTTCGTTCGCCAGTGCCCCGGTATGCGACCTGGCTGCCTCCTGGCCAGCCGCGGTACGGCCGGATTTGAGCGCGATTACCGGCAGGTTGCGCTCGTGCGCGATACGCGCGGTCTCCGCCAGGAAGTAAGGATCGTTGATGCTTTCCAGATAGAGCAGCAGCAATTTCAGTTCCGGATCCTCCGCGACGACCGATGCCAGCTCCGAAACGCTCACGTCGGCATCGTTGCCGGTGGCGTGCGAATGCCGCACTCCGAGTCCACGAGCGCGCAGCAGGCCGTAGGGCACCACGCTCATCGCACCCGACTGGCTGACGACGGCAATCGGTCCATCCATCGGCGGCGCTTCGATGTACATGGTAGAAAACGACAGGATCGCGCCGGTCCCGAAGTTGGCCAGGCCCTGCGAATTGGGGCCGACAATGCGCATCCCCACCGCGTGCGCGGCATCGCGCATGCGCTTTTCCTTGGCCTTGCCGGCGACCGGATCCGTTTCGCCGAAGCCCGAAGTCATCACCACCGCGGTTTTTACCCCGCGCCGCGCGCACTGCTCGACCGCCTCGATGGCCGCATCGCCCGCAAGCGCCACAATGGCCGCCTCCGGCGCATCGGGCACATCGGCCAGAGACGGATAGGCTTTGAAACCCTGGATCTCGGCGCGTTTGGGGTTGATGGGATAGACCGTGCCTTTGAAGCCATGGCGGGCCAGATACAGCAGCGGGCGTCCGCCTATCTTGTTCTCGTTCTCCGATGCTCCTATGACCGCGACGGATTTCGGGTTCAGTACGGTTCGCAGCGAGTCACGCAGCACGTCGGTCATATGGCACTCGTTATGTGTTGGATGTGGCATTTCATGGCCCGGCGGACGACGACGCGCTTCCCGCAAACGGGCGTACCGCTAACGAGTCCGCGCGTCCCGCCTATTTTGTTTTCGTTCTCCGATGCGCCAATGACCGCAACGGATTTCGGGTTCAGTACGGTTCTCAGGGAATCACGCAGTACGTCGCTCATATGGCACTCGTTAGATGTGTTGGATGTGGCATTTCATGGCCCGGCGGACGACGACGCGCTTCCCGCAAACGGGCGTACCGCTAACGAGTCCGCGCGTCCCGCCTATCTTGTTCTCGTTCTCCGATGCTCCTATGACCGCGACGGATTTCGGGTTCAGTACTGTGCGCAACGATTCGCGCAATACATCTTTCATTGGTACCCCCTAAAGATTTCAACCCAACGCTCCTAATGCCGGCCTTTGGCCGGCTATGAGATTTTCTCGAAATAAGGAATCTTGTGCCCGGCGAGCTGGGTGAAACGGGCGAGCACGCGGTCGCCGATCTGCAGATCGGGATCGCCGTGCGCCATCAGGCGGAAGCCTTCATCGGCATCGACCAGCGCGATCAGATAGGGCGCGTGCGCGCGCATTTCCTCCGTCGGTGCTCGCGCGACCAGGGTGCAGGCGTGCACCGTACCGCGTCCGGATGCCTGCAACATTGTCGGCGCAGCGGTGCCGCATGCCGGGCAAAAGCTGCGCTGGAAATACCAGGTCGCCTTACAGTTACTGCAGCTTTGATAAACGATTCCATCGCCCTCTTTGGTCCAGTCGGAAATATTCATGCCGCCGCCTCGTTTACAAATTGAGTTTTGCATAGGATTTCGCGTCGGCGACTGGCGGCAATCGCGGGCGGTCGCATCCCCGCAACGACGCGGGGCGGCCGACGAGGTGGAGCAGGGGCCACATCGATTTTGATGGGGATGCGACCTGAGACGGACGCATTGGTCTGCCGGCCGCGAATGTCTGCCTCCGCGGTCAGATCCCCATAAAAGCAATGGGGCGCGCCGTACGGCGGAGGAAGGG
>Ga0070686_100001356_pt1 | contig 13844 bp, 13 predicted proteins | sample KBSS23LmetaG_FD_65654 | JGI IMG/M metagenome (GOLD analysis project Ga0070686, IMG submission 65654) | Switchgrass rhizosphere microbial communities from Kellogg Biological Station, Michigan, USA - KBS S2-3L metaG | ecosystem: Host-associated > Plants > Roots > Rhizosphere ...
TTAATGCGAAACACATCGGATGATTTCGCTTCAATCGCTGAAGACATGATTACGATTTACCTCAGACAAGTATTTGATCCTGACTCTACACGAGTTTCGCCCGCGCCACCACCGACGAAATGTACGATCTCGATCCGGTCGTTTTCGCTGAGGGTCGTGATCTCCCAATCACGGCGACGCACTACAGTTCGATTTAGCTCAATCGCGATGCGTGTTGAAGGCAGGTGCAACTGGTTTACAAGATCCAGCAGTGTCGACGACGCCGCTAGCTCTTGCCCTTCACCATTCAGGTAGACCCGCACGCCGGTCCTCCTACCGCTTTGGATGGATTATGCAGCGCACTTCGGCAGTGTGATCCTTTGTGTTGGCTTTGATCAGTACCGCCGCACGACCGGAAGTAAATTGAGGGATTTGTATGGAGACTGTAGCTATACCATCTTTGTGAGTTTTAACTGAGTAGAGCATTGGTCTAAATGTGGTGCCCAGGACTTTAATGGAAACCGCAGCGTTGCCTACAGGATCCTCCTGCTCGCCGTTGCGGTTCGTAACGAGCACGCGAAGCATTGGGGTTTCGCCTGCATAAAACTCAAGCTCGTCGAGAAGCCGAACAACGAGACCCTGTTGAGGTCGCGCCACCGGCTCGGAAGTGGCTGCTCGCTTTTTAGATCGTCGCGAAGGACGAACGACCGTTTCTTCTTCGTCTACAGCCTCCCCGCTCACATCCTCAGTTTCAACCGCAGGCGATGGTGGTGGCTGGTATTCCTGACTACGCTTCGATCCCATCTCGAAGTCGAATGTCACAGGAGCCTGCTCATTTGTGTCGTCGCGTTCTATCGGTGCCGCAGCCTCGAGCTCGGCCTCGCCCGTTGTATCCGCCGGATCGCGACCACTCATTTTCTTAAGGTCATTAAGGCGACCCGTATGAATTGCCGCGCAGATGAGGCGATGTTGTCTTTTGAGCCGTTCGGCTAGCACTTCATCACTGAACCCATCTCGGATTAGATCTTCATAAGGCGCGCGCTTGCTCGCGAGAATAGCTCCACCTGAATAGACCAGGGACAGAATAATGGGTGAATCGAGCCCCTTATCCTCGGTCTGGACGTGGTAGACGACGCCCTCGTATTCGATGTCAGTATTGAATCCGGTGATCAATCGCTTGAGCTCACATTTTCCGACGGGGCACTCACGAAATTCCTCGCACGCGCGCGAGAGGTTTTAAGACGTTAACACAGCCATTTTTTCAGGGTCAATCTGCTTTTTTTGGCCCCATTCTACGGGAGAAAGCTTGCTTGACACCCTTGATCACTTCGTCTAGCATCGCCCTTGTACAATGATTCTCAATCTCGTTAGTGCGTGGCTGCCACGAACGATCGCTTGTCAACCTGATCGTTCAGCGACAGTGGAAGACTTCGTCTGAGATGCAGTTTCGTCATTACGACTACCTGCCCATTCTGTTGATGTTCATTGTGGCCGGCGGCTTTGCGGTCGGAAATGTTCTGCTTTCTCAACTCGTCGGACAACGAAAAAGAACTAAAACCAAATTGATGCCATACGAGTGTGGCAAAGATCCTGTTGGATCAGCACGCGAAAGGTTCTCTGTAAAATTCTACCTTATCGCGATGATCTTTATTCTGTTTGATATAGAAGTGATTTTCCTTGTTCCGTGGGCAGTAGTTTTCAGAACGTTAGCCGCACAAGGACTTCGCTGGTTTGCTTATGCTGAGATGATGCTCTTCCTCGGTCTCTTGCTTGTCGGCTACATCTACGTTGTTAAGAAGGGGGCATTTGACTGGGGTGAGCGCGCGAGGCGCGAAGCAGAAGCAGAAGCCAATTTGCTTCATCAGGTTGAAGCAAGGAGATCAAAACAACAACGACCTGCGGCATAAGGAAATATGGGACTCGAGAACGTCATTGCTGAAGCTTTACCCGAGGTACTTACGACTCGGCTCGATTCATTAATCAACTGGGCGCGCAAGTCTTCTCTGTGGCCTGCGACGTTCGGCCTGGCATGCTGCGCTATTGAGATGATGAATGCTACCTCTTCGCGCAACGACCTCGCACGATTCGGGTCGGAGGTTTTTCGCGCGAGCCCAAGACAAGCTGATGTAATGATTGTTTCAGGTCGCGTATCGCGCAAGATGGCGCCGGTGCTCCGACGTATCTATGACCAAATGCCAGAGCCGAAGTGGGTCATTTCAATGGGCGCGTGCGCAACTTCTGGCGGAGTCTTTGATAATTACGCAATTGTTCAAGGCGTCGACAAAGTGGTGCCGGTCGACGTTTACATCCCTGGTTGTCCACCACGCCCGGAGATGCTGATCCACGCCGTAATGATGTTGCAAGACAAAGTGATGAAGGAGAGTGTGAGGGATCGACGCGACGTGCCTGAGGATGAAGCACGCGAATCGGTTGTGCCAGGGACGTTACCCGTTACTGATGGATCGACAGCCCGGCAGAACGTGCTTCCTGAATCGCGTCCTTACACTATTGCTTCGCGACACGAACGGCGACGTTCTTCGTAGAGAGAGTAGAGCACTCGAGTAAATGGAATCCGGGGTCGATAACACACCACTGTCGTCGCAGGCAGAAGGAGATAACTTTCAGACGCCGTCACAACTGGTGGCGGCGTTTGAGCGTGAACATCCCGAATGGGTCTCTTCTGTTCTGACTGCGCACGGCGAAACGACGGTCGTCGTCCCACGCGAACATATTGTCGATGCCTGTTCGTTTTTAAAAACATGGCCGCCTGCGTTGTTTAATTTCCTGGCGGACATCTGCGGCGCTGATCTAGGCGTAGAAGAAGAACCACGCTTCGAAGTCAACTACCACCTCTTTTCCACAACGAAGCATCATCGAGTTCGCCTAAAGGTTTTGCTGAACGAAGAAGATCCGCATGTGCCGACGGTGACGGGCGTGTGGCGCACAGCGAATTGGCACGAACGCGAGACGTACGATCTGTTTGGCGTGATCTTCGACGGCCATCCTGATCTGCGTCGCATCCTGTTGCCCGAAGATTGGCAGGGACACGCACTGAGAAAAGATTTTCCGTTGAGAGGTTATGAGCCGTATAGCCTGAAGTGAAACATTTTAGATTTTTGATTGTATTCCACGACGAGGCTTTCCAATCACCAATCTAAAATCAAAAATCTAAAATTGGCTGTTTAAAGCACATGAGTACAGCTACCAACATTCCGCCGCAATTCGAAATTGTCGATCGTCCACTCGACACGCAGATGACAATTTCGATGGGACCGCAGCATCCGTCGACGCACGGTGTGCTGCGGCTCGAGCTCGTCCTCGATGGCGAAATGGTGATCAAGGCTACGCCCGACATCGGTTATCTCCATACCGGAATGGAGAAACTATTCGAGTACAAGAAGTATCAGCAAGGCATCGTGATTACTGACCGAATGGATTATCTGAATCCGCTCGGCAACAACCTCGCGTACGTAATGGCGGCTGAAAAGCTTCTGTCTCTTGAAATACCTGAACGCGCGCAAACCATCCGCGTTCTGATGTGCGAATTGCAGCGGATTGCCTCGCATCTCGTTTGGCTCGGCACACACGCGCTAGACATCGGAGCAATGACCGTCTTCTTCTATTGCTTTCGCGAGCGCGAGAAGATTCTCAACATCATCGAAGCTGCATCCGGTGGCCGACTGACGCCTTCGTATTTCCGCATTGGCGGTCTCATGATGGATCTGCCGGCCGGGTTTGAGCGGCGCGTCAACCAGTTTCTCGAGGCTTTCCCCAAAGCAGTTGATGAGTTCCACACACTCTTAAGTGGAAACAAGATCTTCCAACGACGAACCCAAGGTGTCGGGCGCATTTCTGCTGAAGATGCAATCGATTGGGGCTTGTCGGGTCCGTGCCTGCGCGGCAGCGGAGTGAATCTGGATATTCGACGCGCAAATCCGTATTCAAGTTACGAGCAATACGACTTCGAAGTGCCGACAGAGCCCGATGGAGATGTTTGGGCGCGGTACATGGTGCGAATGCGTGAAATGCGTGAGTCGCACAAGATCGTGCGGCAAGCACTGTCGCGTTTGAAACCTGGGCCAGTCAAAGCTGACGCGCCGAAAGTAGTGCTTCCAGATCGTGAGGCGATGAAGAAGCACATGGATGCGCTGATTCATCACTTTCTTATTATCGCCGAAGGCTTCGACGTTCCTGCCGGAGAGGTTTACCACCCGATCGAAGCTTCGAAGGGCGAGTTGGGTGTTTACATGAAGTCAGACGGTGGTCCAAAACCTAGTCGGGTTCATTTCCGCGGTCCGTCTTTCGTGAATCTGTCGGCACTGCCGCAAATGTCAGAAGGTGAAATGGTAGCGGATATCGTGGCCGTAATCGGATCGCTGGATATCGTACTTGGGGAAATTGATAGATAGAGATTTGAGCTTAGTACTTGGTACTTAGTGCTTTGTTCGCCCTTTTGATAAGGCATCAAAAGACGCATCGCAAAGTACAAAGAACAAAGCTCTAGCAAAAAGAGGTATGAGCGCTAATTTGGTAAAGATTGGACCTCTGTCTCAACCGGTAGATATCGGTGATGAGATCGCACAGTTTTCGCCGGAGATTGAAGCAGAGATCGATCAGCACCTTGCGAAGTATCCGGTGCCACGTTCCGCGATACTGCCTTTGATGTTCATCGTGCAGCGTGAGCGTGGTTATCTCGATCCTCCGGGCGTTGCTTATCTCGCAAAACGTTTGGCGTTGCGTTTCACTGATATCTGGGAAGTCGCGACCTTCTACTCGATGATCTATACCGAGCCTGTTGGGAAATATCACATACAGGTTTGTCGAACATTGTCATGCAAGATTCGCGGCGCAGGTAAGATCACTGAACACTGTTCACAGAAACTAGGAATCAAGCCGGGTGAGACTACTGCTGATGGACGCTTTTCACTGTCCGAAGTCGAATGCTTGGGTTCCTGCGGGACGGCACCGATGTTTCAGATCAATTTTGATTACCACGAAGATCTGACACCAGCGAAAGTAGATCAGATCTTGGCGTCGTTGCCTTGAGTCGTGAATCGTAAATCGTGAATAGTGGATCGGCGTCTTCGATTCACTATTTACGATTCACTATTCACTATGTTCATCGGAGCGATCGGTTGCGAACCACTTCAACTGGCGCGAGTTCATCTTGAAAACTCGCGCTCCCTCGACGTGTATCGTCAACACGGAGGCTATGAAGCACTCAAAAAAGTGCTTAATGGCATGTCGGCAGACGACGTCATCAATGAAGTCAAAAAATCAGCGCTACGCGGTAGAGGCGGAGCAGGCTTCCCGACCGGAATGAAGTGGAGCTTCGTTCCGAAGGATTCGCCAAAACCGAAGTACGTCGTTTGTAACGCCGACGAATCAGAGCCGGGGACTTTCAAGGATCGTTACCTGCTGGAGCGCGACCCTCATCTGCTGATCGAAGGGATGCTGATCGCTGCTTACGCGCTCGCTTCAAAAACCTGCTACATCTACACGCGCGGTGAGTATCGATATTTGATCGACATCATGGATCAGGCGCTCGCTGAAGCACGTGCCGCCGGGCTGGTCGGAGCAAATATTCTCGGCACGAATTTCTCGTGCGAGATCTACACGCACACTGGTGCAGGAGCTTACATCTGCGGCGAGGAGACGGCTCTACTGAGTTCGCTTGAAGGAATGCGTGGACATCCGCGTATGAAACCTCCCTTCCCTGCAGTTTCTGGTCTTTATGCGTCGCCAACAGTCGTGAACAACGTCGAGACTCTGACCGCTGTGCCCGACATTATCAAAATGGGTGGCGAGGCATATCAGAAACTTGGAACGGAAAAGAGTGGCGGAACAAAACTGTGGTCCGTATCAGGCCACGTCAATCGACCAGGCGTCTATGAACTACCGATGGGCTACGACGATATGGAAAAGTTCATCATGGAAGACTGCCAGGGCATGTTGGATGGGAAAAAACTGAAAGCAGTCATTCCAGGCGGTTCATCTGTTTACATCATGCGTGCTGATCAGATTATTGGGAAAGACGTGCGCATGGACTATGAAGGTTTAGTCGCCGCCGGCTCGAGCGTCGGTTCGGGCGGTTTCATTGTGATGGACGAAACCGTTGATGTGTTCGAGTCGACGAAGAATCTGACTGAGTTCTACAAACACGAGTCGTGCGGTTGGTGTACGCCATGTCGAGAAGGAACGGATTGGTTGGTAAAGGTCTTCAAGCGCGTTGCGGATGGCGCTGGAAGGCTGGAGGACGTGCAACTGATGCTCGACCTCTGCGACAACATCGAGGGCAAATCATTTTGTCCGCTTGGCGATGCTGCGTCGTGGCCTATCCAATCAGCCATCAAGCGATTTCCTGAAGATTTTAAGAAACGGCTTGTGAATGGTGAATCATGACGCTTTGTGCTCTGTGCTTGGTACTTTGTGCTTTGTACTTAGCGGTTCGAACAAAGCACAAAGGACAAAGTACTAAGTACGAAAGTAACGATTCACTATTCACCATTCACGATTAACGAATCATGTCGACCGAATTAGTCAACATAACTATCAACACCAAACCGTTTCAGGTGCCGAAGGGTGCACGTTTGATCGACGTGTGTCGTGAAAACGGATTCGACATTCCCTCCTTCTGTTATTACTCCGATCTCGCGTTGCAGGCGTCCTGTCGCATGTGTCTCGTCCGTATCGAGAAGATGCCAAAGCTGCAAACCTCCTGCACGATCACGTGCACGGATGGAATGGTAGTAACCACGCAGAGTGAAGAGATCGAAAAAGCGCAACGCGGAATGAACGAGTTTCTGCTCGCCAATCATCCACTTGATTGCCCGGTATGCGATCGCGGTGGCGAATGCGAACTGCAGGAGATGACTTTCGACTGGGGTGGCCTCGAAGAACGCTTCACTGAAAAGAAGAATTACCATCCCGAAAAGTATCTTTCGCCGATGGTCGCCAACGATCCGCAGCGATGCATTCTCTGCAAGCGCTGCACGAGGGTTTGCGATGAATGGATGGGCGAAGACGCAATCGAGGCTGGCGGACGCGGCGCGCACACCGTAATCGGTACATACCTCGGATGGCTCGATTGTTCCCAATGCGGAAACTGCATTGAAGTATGCCCGACGGGCACACTGCTCGACGCAACCTACCGGCACCAAACGCGACCCTGGGAACTAGCGCAAACCATTTCGACGTGTTCGTTCTGCTCTGACGGTTGCCAGATGTCGCTCGGATCACGCGGCGGTGAGTTGATGCGCGTTGTTGCGCGCGATCGCTACGTCAATGGTTTGAATGGCGAATTTCTCTGCGTGAAAGGCCGCTTCGGACATCCATTCGTAAATCATGAAGCACGTTTGCGCACGCCTCTGATTCGTTACAAGAAGGGCGGAAAGCTGATTCCCGCAACCTGGGATGAAGCCATTCGTTTCACTGCCGAGCGTTTGGACCAAGTCGCTGACCAGTTCGGACGAAATGCCGTAGCTGTAGTGGGGAGCCCTCGCTTATCAAACGAGTCGCTCTATGCGTTGTACAAGTTTGCGACAGAGCTAGTCGGGACTGACACGTATACGACTACAGATGCATTCAGCCTCCAACCATTCTTCGACAATCTTGGCGGCCAATTAGCGACACACAAAGACATTCGTTACGCCAAGACGATTCTCTTGATTGGCGGCGAGCCTGAAGAACTGCAGCCTCTGACAGGCAAGCAGATACGCCAGGCAGTTCGGAACGGTGGCGCAAAACTAATCATCGTCAACTCAGTTCCGATTCGTTTGCGTGAGCAAGCGGCGCAATTTGTTCATGTACTTCCCGGCACCGAAGATGCAGTGGCGCTGGCCTTATCGGATCCAGCGCACAACAACTTGGCCGCACAAAAATGTGGCGTTGACGTAACTGACCTCGTGTCCCTACGCGAGACGCTCTCCAACACCCCGGGCGATGTCATCATCATGTTCGGTGGCGAATTGAGTGAGGCCTCACAGGCCGCGATTGCTCAATTGCCACAGTTACTCGCAAATGACCGTGGTCGCGTTCTGCTCCATCCGCTGCCACTATTCAATAACAGTTTGGGAGCACACCTGACGGGCCTAATGAATACAAGCGTGACGGCTGAGAGTGTGCTCGATGCAGCGGGTACAAACGTTCGCGCGATGTATTTGGCGGGTGGCTTCCTGTCGCAACAACTCGAAGAACGTGAAGCTGCGTTAAGGAAACTGGATTTTATTGTCGTGCAGGAGTTGTTCGAAACTGCGGCCACCAAGGTCGCTGATGTTGTGTTACCGGCAGCGTCATTTGCGGAAATTGACGGTACGTTTACGAACAACGACGGGTTCGTTCAACGTGTTCGACAATCGATCCCGCCCATCCATCAATCGAAGCCTGACTGGCTCATCACAACGCAGCTTGCGAATGAATTAGGCGTCGACTTCGGCTTCGGTATGTCTGCAACGGGAGTGTTCCGCGAGCTTGCTGAAAAGATGCCTGCCTTTGAAGGACTGCGATATCCATTGATGAAAGATGAGACACGACCAGTTCAGATCAAGCACGAGGCACGTCGAACGGAAATTACCGCCGCGATCAAGTCTCTGAAAGAGCGTGTCGAGAACATGACTGGCGATGGTCACAAATTGACCGGGACGCCAGACGTCGGCCACGAGTTATTCAAGATCGGAACCCTTACTGACAAGGTGCCGCAGTTTCATTTGTTGGCTGGTGGCAATCCGCGGCCCGAGAGTTTTCTGATCTCGCCGCTTTATCAAATAACGATTGATAGCGATATGCGTACTGAAGCGGCTGTTGCTAGTGATTAAGACGCATAGCTTCTAAGTACAAAGAACAAAGCTCAAAGTTCTAATTGGGATAGGCCCGGAATGGATTGGTCGACTGTCTTAGACATCATTCTTAAGTTCGTAGCAATCACGATCGCCTTTACGGTCGTGTTGCTGATCGTCGCCTACACCGTGTTGGCTGAACGACGTGTACTGGCGTTAATACAGGGGCGGTTGGGGCCAAATCGTGTCGGTTATGGCGGCGCGTTACAGCCGTTCGCCGACTTGCTCAAGTTCATACTCAAAGAAGACATCGTTCCCGACAAATCAACGCGCTTCATTTATTTCCTCGCTCCGGTTATTGCGACTATGGCTGCGTTGATGACGATGATCGTTTACCCGTTTGGACCAGAAACGAGTATTCCTTTCATTGGTACCATCCCTCTGTCGATCGCGCGCTTCGACGTGGCGTTGCTGTATGTGTTGGGCGTGACGTCCGTTGGTGTTTATGGCCTCGCCTTGGCTGGCTGGTCGTCGAATAACAAATACAGCTTGATGGGTGGCCTTCGCTCATCAGCTCAAATGATTTCGTACGAACTCGCGCTCGGACTCAGCTTGATCGGTGTAATCATGCTGGCGGGGACGCTCGACCTCCAGAAGATTGTCGAGATGCAGTCTGCCTGGCACGGCTTCCGCTGGATCATCTTTCTTCAGCCGCTCGGCTTCATAATTTATCTAATAGCCGCAATCGCTGAGACCAATCGGGTGCCGTTCGATCTGCCTGAAGCAGAAACAGAACTAGTAGCCGGATTTCACACTGAATACAGTGCGATGAAGTTTGCGCTGTTCTTCCTCGCCGAATACATCAACATGTTTACGGTGTCGATGCTGGCGACTACGCTGTTTCTTGGCGGCTGGAATGTCCCGTTTGCCGAGGACATTTTCGGGCGCGGAACATTCTTATTCGGACTCGTTAGTGTCCTGGGTTTTCTCCTGAAAGTAATCTTCTTTCTATTCCTGTACATCTGGCTCAGAGGCACGCTGCCGCGTTTTCGCTTTGACCAGCTAATGAACTTTGGTTGGAAGTTTTTGCTACCGGTTGCGCTGCTGAACATTTTTCTGACAGCAACGCTGCTTATCCTGTACATGTCTTACTCTGGGTCTCGTTGATGCTTGTACTGCTGTTCATTCTATTTGCCGGCCTTGCTATCGGGTGCGCGATAGCTCTCGTTGCCCAACGAAATCCACTCTACAGCGCGATCTCTTTAATCGGTGTCTTCATTTCATTGGCGTGTTTGTACGTCATGCTGGCGGCGCCCTTCATTGCCGCAGTTCAGGTGATCGTCTATGCAGGCGCGATCATGGTATTGGTCGTGTTTGTCATCATGTTACTGAACGTCGAGCAGGAAGAACGACGACGTTCGAGGCTGGGATTCCTCGTACCGGCAGCTGTTGTACTCGCAGCGGTGCTTGTCGCCGAAGCAGCATTCATCATTTGGTTCGTCGATAAGTCTCACGCGACACCCACTCAGAATATTTCAGACACCGGTCTAACGTCGTCGATTGGATCGGCGCTATTCACAAAGTATCTGCTTCCCTTCGAAATCACTTCGATTCTGTTACTCATGGCGATCGTCGGCGCAATGACGCTCGCGCGCCGGATTAAAGAGATTCCTGCGGGCGCAGCAGTGGTTCCGGGAGCTCAGGTTCTGCCTCTGCACATGTTTGATCGAAGCGTGCCACTCAGCGATACCAGAGGAGTTGAAGCATATGGCACGGAGGAAGTGGCGGAGGTGCTTGATCTACCAGACGATCACGATCTAACAAAGCGAGATTGATATGGTTCCACAACTCTCATGGTATCTGGCGCTGTCCGCCGTTCTATTCACGATCGGGGTCGTGGGCGTGATTATCAAGCGCAACATCATTGCGATGTTCATGTGCATTGAGCTGATGCTGAACGCGGTGAACCTGACGTTCGTGGCATTTTCAAGTTTCTTCCAGGACGTGACTGGTCAATTGTTCGTGTTCATCGTCATGACAGTGGCCGCGGCCGAAGCTGCGGTGGGACTGGGCATAATCATCGCGATCTTCCGTAACCGCGAGTCGCTTGATGTGGATGACGCAAGTATTTTGAAGTTTTAAGTTTAGTGCTTTGTACTTTGTACTTTGTCCTTTTTGCTGCTCGAACTCGTAAGTACAAAGCACCAAGCACTAAGCTCAAAGCAATAGACGCCAATTGGAAAACAATCTTCTCAGCATAATCATCTTCGCTCCACTAGCTGGCGCTGGAATTAACTGGCTCATCGGCAGGCGTGTTCGTGATGAACGATTCATCGGCATTGTCGCGTGCGGTGCTGTAGCCATCTCTACGATTGTTTCCTTCTACCTTGCCTTCAAACCCGGCGGTGCACTGCAAGGTAACGTGCCCGTGTTCGATCATATTTGGACCTGGTTGCAAGTCGGCCGCTTCCGCGCAGACTTTGCACTCGGAATGGATCGACTCAGCGGCACCTACGCACTGTTCATTACATTTGTCGGTCTCCTCATTCACATGTTCGCCGTCGGCTACATGCACGGCGAAGCAGGCTTTTATCGATTCTTTGCGTTCCTGAATCTGTTCATGTTCGCAATGCTAACGCTTGTCCTTGCTGACAACATGGTGTTGATGTTTGTCGGCTGGGAAGGTGTTGGTCTTTGCTCTTACCTGCTGATTGGTTACTACCTCGACCGAAAGGAAGCGGGTGACGCAGCCAAGAAAGCGTTCATTACAAATCGCGTCGGGGACTGGGGCTTTGTTCTCGGTATTCTGCTGACATTCATGCTGACTGGTTCTGTCAGCTTCTTTTCACACGCTGGTTCCGGTGGAGTTGTAGAGAGTGCGCTTCAGATTATCGCCTCCCGGCCAGTGGAAGCCTTCACCTGGCCGGTCATCTTCGCTGGTGGTGTCACATCTATCGCGGTTCTTCTCTTCATCGGCGCCGCAGGTAAGAGTGCACAGATCCCTTTGTACGTTTGGCTGCCAGACGCGATGGCTGGACCGACGCCCGTCTCCGCGTTGATTCATGCGGCGACAATGGTGACGGCCGGCGTCTACATGATTGTCCGCTGCTCAGCGATCTTCACGCACGCGCCAACCGCGATGTTTATCGTCGCCATCATTGGAGCAGCGACTGCTTTATTTGCCGCCACGATTGGTCTCGCTCAGAACGACATCAAGAAAGTCCTCGCTTATTCAACAATCTCGCAACTCGGTTACATGTTTTTGGCGTGTGGTGTCGGCGCATTCATCGCAGCGATCTTTCACGTGATCACACACGCGTTCTTTAAAGCCCTGTTGTTCCTCGGTTCCGGTTCGGTGATCCACGGTATGCATCACGAGCAGGACATGAGGCGCATGGGAGGACTGCGGAAGTACATGCCGATCACCTTCGCGACGATGGTTACCGGTTGGTTGGCAATCAGTGGCGTTCCCATCTTTGCAGGATTCTTTTCAAAAGACGAAATACTTTGGAAGACCTGGAGCGCAGTTCTACCAATTCCCGGCTTCAGCAAGATCCTGTGGGGCATCGGCGCGTTGACGGCTCTGCTTACCGCCGTCTACATGACGCGAATGATGGTCATGACGTTCTGGGGAGACGAACGATTTCGTGACGCGCATCTCGATTCAAGTGAAGATAATTCACACGCACACGATCAGCACGGCACTCCTGAACCACATGAATCACCCTGGATCATGACTGTGCCGCTGATTGTTCTCGCCGTGTTGTCGACTGTCGGTGGTTTCATCGGCGTGCCTTACGCGCTCAGCTCGTTCTTTACTGAACGTAACGTAAACGTCATCGAGCACACCCTGGAGCCGGTTGTCGCTCATGTTCCCGCTGGTCCAGCGCAGTCGCATAACGAAGGTGCAGCACTCTCAGCAGCTCCTGGCGAACACAGCGCGACTGAAACGGCAGCGGCAGAACACACGGCATCGGAGTCAGCCCCTGTACATAACGCTGAGGAGATCGCTTCGGAACGAATGTTGGCGGGACTGTCGGTTCTGATCGGCTTGGCTGGAATCGGAATCGGATGGTGGATCTTCCGCAAACGTCCACTGCTGCAAATGCCAACCATCCTGGAAAACAAGTACTACGTCGACGAAATTTACGACGCGACGATTATTCGGCCGATTGAGGCCGGATCCCGCGAAGGACTTTGGAAGATTTTTGATATTGGAGTCATCGACGGCACTCTGCACGCGATTGGTGAGGCGGTCGTCGAAGCCGGGCGGCTGGGTCGACATCTCCAAGCCGGATTTGTCCGCGGTTACGCAGCGATCATTTTAACGGGCGCGCTGATTCTGATTGGACTATTCGCGTTCTACAGCATTCCGAGATGATGAGCCATTTGCTGACATTATTGATACTCGTACCCGTAGCAGGCGCACTGGCGTCTGTCCTCTATGGCGTCGTCGCTAAAGGTAACGACGAGCATTACAAATGGATTGCTCTTGGGACGAGTGTGGTTACTTTCCTGCTTTCGCTGTTCTTGCTGCAAGGAATCGGAAGTTATCCGACGGCCGAGTTCAGGTTCGAAGAAAACGTCAGCTGGATAAGCTCGATAAATGCGCGCTATCACCTCGGCGTCGACGGCATCAGTCTTTGGCTGGTAATACTCACGACGTTTCTGATGCCGATTTCAATTCTTTCGAGTTGGACCGCGATAAGGCAACGCCTGCTCGCATACTACCTTTTCCTGCTCATTCTCGAGTCAGCGATGATCGGCGTGTTTGTTTCCCTCGACCTGCTGATCTTCTATTTGTTTTTTGAAGCGTCGTTGGTGCCGATGTTCTTCTTGATCGGCATCTGGGGCGGCGATCGTCGCATTTACTCGGCAGTGAAGTTTTTCATTTACACCGCTGTCGGCAGTTTGCTGATGCTTGTAGGCATCATTGCGCTTTACTTTATCTATCACTCGTTTGACTACACCACACTTGTTGCCGCGATGTCAGGTGACACTGCGTTGACGGGACCACTGGGCTTCTGGCTGTTTCTCGCATTTGCCTTCGCCTTTTGTATCAAGGTGCCGCTCTTCCCGCTGCACACGTGG
>Ga0070686_100001358_pt1 | contig 13841 bp, 28 predicted proteins | sample KBSS23LmetaG_FD_65654 | JGI IMG/M metagenome (GOLD analysis project Ga0070686, IMG submission 65654) | Switchgrass rhizosphere microbial communities from Kellogg Biological Station, Michigan, USA - KBS S2-3L metaG | ecosystem: Host-associated > Plants > Roots > Rhizosphere ...
CCTGCCTCTGTTACAATGCTCCAAATTTTATCGTTCATAATCTGATTTCCCTTTCTTTAATGCTTCGTAGGATTTTGTCGCGCCTAATCCATTCTTCCGCTTCAAGGCGTGACGTTCTGGCTCCTATGCTTTTACCGTCCCGAAAAATGATAACCCATTTTGCGAAAGCATGGTGCGGACGTATTTCATATTCACATGGCATGATTGCGGACCCATGAAATAGACACATAACCCGGACGATGAATAATCATAATACACAATCCGAAAATGTGAAAGTGTTTCAGGTGGCGCGTTCCCTTTTGAATTATACCCATTTGCCAGCCTTTCTAAGTATTGCGCTAACGATTGCTAGTGCAATCAATCCTAGTCCAATCACTAGTGCCATATCCCTTGACGCTAGTGACCAGAACCAATTTAATATTGCAGCGGTCACGCAACCCGCCATACGCGGATTTGATTACCGCCAACGTGTCTAATCGTAAAATTGCTTCCCTTGTTACGTTTCTTAAAACTGGATACCGCACAGCCAATTTTAGAGCGGTCCTTTTCATTTGCTTGGAAGCTATCGCCAGCTTCCATTTCAGAAAACAGCTTGTCCCATATTGCGCGGGCGGTTCTTTTGGTAGCAGGAACCGGGATACCCTTTTGAATTTCATATGACATATTAAAGCCCCTTCAAGCTGATTAGCGCGATTTGCTTAAAGTCGCCGCTTTCAGTCTTTTCCGCGACCGTGACGCTATCCCAATGCTCTACATAATCGGCGGCGGTTGCGAGCGCTCCGCCAAGCGTGAATTTTGTAATAATCAAAATTCCACGGTTTTCGTCTCTATCTCCAAAAATGTAATACTTGTCCATTGTCGTTACTCCTTAGCGGTGAGTTACGTTTATGAAACTTGCGGCGGTAATACGCAACCCAATACCAATGGTATCGGGTACGAATTTCAGCGATTAGCCAATTCACGACCAACAATCCCGCGATTGACTTTGCGGCGCTTTTCAATCTTAGCGGCGGCAATTTGGTAGCGCTCAAACCAAACCCGTTGAAGTGTCGAGGTATTACGCATTTGTCTAACTCCCTTTTTCGTTTCGACAAAAACCTTATACCCCGACAATTCTTAAGAAACAATTAAAATGCGAAACTTATTTGTTCCCGATTTGAGACATTTTCTAAATGCAAATGGTATTGCGATTTTTCCCCTTCCGCTTCGCGTTGCGCTCGGAGCCAACCGCAGCGGTAATTATTGTATTCGCGCGTTCCTGAAATAGCTGGTTCGTTCCGCTTGGAAGGATACGCTAGATAGCCCCGCAACTCCCAAGGTGTCATAAAAGCGCCAGTCATATTCTTTTACCTCCTGTCATTCTGATATTGCGACTAACGAAAGTCGCGAACGGCCCAAAGTCAGTTTCTACTGAATTGATATTCCGCCGCGCAAAGCTGAACGTCGGAACGTCATTGCGATAAAAGATTGTTGCTCCTTCGCATATCCTTATAATTTCTTCTCCTTCCAGTTTACAGCCTTTGCTAGCTTTCTTCAAAACCTTGTCGCCTGAATATATCGCGTACAGTTTCTTTCCAGCGATTGCGGCAAAGTCCCCGTCCGCTTCTATTTTCCATCCACCTAATTCAGTTTCGGACAAAGTACCCCGAAAATCCTCGCAGATAATACTATCAGTATCACAGTAAATAGGCCGAACAGATAAAGCCAAATTGCGTAGTAAGTTGGCCCGCGCTGCTCCGGTGATGCTAGCAGCGGTCGCAATATTATAAAAACCTCCGCGACGAGGAGAAGGACGCTCCCAAATAAAAATATCTCCGGTTTGTGAATGCAAAGTCCAACCATCCGGGTAATCCTCACTAGCTATTGGTTCCGGTACTTCCCCAATTGTAAGTTTCCAGCTTTTGAATTTACGCGGGTTAAGCGCAAACTTTCCATAGCTGGAATTAAGAACAAGCTTATACATAATATCTGCTAGCTTGTCTTTGTCCGCTTTCGCTTGTTGTCTTAGCGGATAGTAATAATTCACAAAATCGGCAAAGGATGATTTGCGGTCAAACTCCCATGCACTTTCAACCGATAGAATTTCTAACGTTCCCGTTTCTATTCCGGCTCTAATCTCATGGCCTGTTGCAAAGAAACGTCCGGTAGTATGTGGAAAATCCAAAGAACCATTTTCGGCGCGTTGTGGCAATGCTCCCGCCGACTTAGCTATAACTGTCGCAAAGTCTGTGTTGTCGTTTATCTCGTTATTCAATTCGTATGTTGCGCTAATCGGGTGCAGCGCTTCGCACATGGCGCTAGGATACATTGAATTACGGTCCACAACTAAAAAGCGGTTTCCAGTTGAGGGGCGCAATATTCCATTTTCAAAACATTGAACGCGACCGCCGTAATAGTATTCGCGGAATTTTTCGTCTATCGTGTCGCAAGTTATCTTTTCAAATCCGTGAAACGAATTTAAAACTTGCAATGCAGCACTGGCCGCTGTGAGTTTATCGCCAAAGCGGGAATGAAATTCTCTGACAAGCTGGAACAAGTTTCCACAGTCTGACCGGAGATACTTTCTAATTTCCTCTTTGTGTCGTTCTCTGACTTCCCGCCGCATTTTGGCATAATCAAAATCGTCCTTTTGAAATTTCGCGAGTGGAATATCAACTATAGCGTAGCTGTCGCGAAACTCTTGTTTTCCGAAGAATACTTGAACAAGGCGACCGTTGATAATTCGCGGGGTGGTGTTCTGTGCCAAGTAAGCAAGGAAAAAGTAAAAATCGAATTTGCCCCCGTTATGGGCATAGATAATAAATCTTTCTTCGAGCGTGTCGAGGTAATCAAAGAATTGTTTAACACAGTCGTCTCCCCAAAAATCAATATAACGGTCGTCGGTTTCAAATCCAATTGCGAAAGGTTTTACGAGAAAGTCAGGCGCGAATGGGTCCGTTTCACAATCGACAATTGCAAGTCTCTTTTTAGCTTCCTTCATCGGATACGGAATTGGTGCAATTGTTTCCTCGTCGTCTCCATCCCAATCAAATTCAATTCCGCCACTGTCGTCTGTTTTAAAGTCGTCAAAAGCTTCTAACATTTAATCCCCCAATAGGCGTTTTGCCATTCTACTTTCGCGCCTGTCGTTGGCGCGTTCTCTGTCATACTTACGCTGTTTTTCAATTCGCTGTCTGTGTTGTTCTTCTCCCTCTGCTAATCTCTGTCGCGCCTTGCGCTGTCTTTCTTTTTCGCGTTTGTAATCGGCTCCGCGCCTTTCGTCTTTCCTATCTTTCTTACGCGGGGAATATCTTTTCTCCCCGTAATAAGGTTCCATATTCGGGCGGTTGCTTCCCTTGGGTGGACGGAAGCGCATAATCACAAATTCATCAACCGCGCCTTTCTTAAACAGGTTTCCGCGTTCTTTCGGATTGGTCCCGTCATATCGCATTAGGTACGCAATCAATTCACGAATGTTTGCAAGTCCCTGTCTTGAATTATGTCCGTTAAGTTGGAAACCGAATTGGTCCTTTGGTCCTTTTAGTTGGTTCAATTCGTTTTCATGCTCGGCTAGCCATTCTAGGATATTGTGCATATCGTGAATGTTAGCGGGGTATTTGATTTCTCTAAATTCCCCTCGGTTCAATTCTGTAGTTAGCGCAATGTGTCCTTTATATACATCAGCTTTTTGTTTAGCCGCTGTCTTAGGAACCAATAAGAATTTTTCAACGCGGGCGGCAATTCCTCTGTCTGTATATTGCTTAGCGCGATGCGTGGAGATTTTGGAAACTGGCACAGCTAATTCATGGCCTAAAGCAACGCCTTTGAATTTCTTTAGCTTGCCTAGCATATAGCGCGTAGGTTGATGCGAGCGCACATCAACGCGCTTAGAAACGATTTGTTGTTTCTTTAATTCCGCAAGTTGTTTGCGATAAGAACGAACGTCTAATTGTGCGTTCTTTAATAGAAGCTTTGAACGCTTGCGAATATCGCGAGCGCTCCTTTCAGCTTGACGTACCGCTATACTTGCGGCATCTTTCTTCTTAACCAATTCCCCCTCCCGGTTTGTCGAGCGCAACGCTCCAACCGGGAGGCGGGAGCGGGCGGGAGGATTGGAACACTATCTTAGCGGACTGTTCCGCCTCCCGTCCGCAATGATGGACTAAGACGGGGACTTGTGCAATACTGCGATGGAACAATCCACAGTCTCGTTTTTCTGTGGATAAAAGAAATTAGGACTTGACAAAATGGCTTTAGTATGGGTCGAGGGCTTTGACTGTTACGGCGGTGGTATGTCCACAACTCCCGCCACAATGGGACAGATGGGCTATTCCAATATTAAAGGCGTATTGACTAACGGACGCACTGGCACATACGGTTTTAATTTCAATTGGAATTTTGGCGGTCAAGCCGGTTTCCTTACGCGCCCATTACTTACGACAACTAATAAATTAGGACAGGGGGCGGCAATGGCTCCTGTTGGCGGTCAGATGAACGCCAATAACGCAAACGGCGGCGGTTGTATTTGGCAATCCGCTGGTGGCGTTACTGAAATGAATGTTTCTGCAATGGGTGATGGAAGCATTGCAGTATTTGATAGGTCAGGAATTAACAAGGGTCAAACCGCGCCCAATATGCTAATTCCTGACAGCTATCAATGGGTGGAAGCTGTAGCTATTCAAAATACCGGAGGCGCTGGCACAGGATACGCAGAAGTCCGGGTGAATGGTATTCAGCGACTTGTAATTAATAATATCAATCTTCCAAACCTCTTTGCCTTTCACGGTATCGGCGGCGCTGGCGCGGGTAATCAGAATTTCATTTTTGACGATTGGATTACGTGGGACGGTAGCGGCGCAAATAATAATACCTTTATGTCTGATAGGCGTTTGGTTCTCTGTGTTCCAAATGCTAATGGCGCTATCCAGAATTTCACTATTACGGGAGCGCAACCGACAGCTTGGCAATCCTGTAACGCAATTCCGCCTGTGGATACGAATTTTATTACTGGCAATGCGGCGGGTGACATTTCGGAATTTGCAAAACAGAATGTAACAATTAATTCAACCGATATTGCGGCGGTTGTTGTATTGGGGAGAATTTTCAAATCTGATGCGGGAACAGCTAGCGGACGCATTGGAATTAATAGCGCGGCAAACGTTCTTAATTCTCCAACTATTAATCCGGGTACAGTTCCGGCTTGGTATCAATTTGTTGTGGAGAAAGACCCTAACGGGAACGTCCCTTGGACTAGAACGAATGTGAATAACGCAAATATTCGCATTACGCGGGATACCTAATGACAACCCTTAATTCCTCGCAGCTAGCTAACGTAAATGTGTTAGGTGGCGTAGCGAGTAGTTTCAACGCTTCGCAATTTGGAATGATTGCGGTTGCTTCCGCACCAGTCGCATTAAGTCTAAATTCAAGTCAGCTTTTTGTAATTGTGGTTAGTGGACAGGGACAAACGGTTGCAAGAATGGGTCCGGTAATAAAGCTAGGATGCTGGACGCCATGCGGCGTTTTAATGTGGAACCACAATTCAGACGGGAGATTATCTTAAATGCAAGCTTCACAAACTTTCGGAATTGCAAACGTAGTCGTTCCAGCGGGCGGTCCTAAAGTCGTTCCTGTGACGGTTGATTTTACAGTCAATCCACAGGTTTTGATTGATGCACAGAATTTAGTTTCGTCTGGAAAAATCGAATATTTGCAGGGCGTCTATATTGACAATTCAGGCAACGTAAACGCGGTCAGCTTGACCATGAGTACGACAAATCAAATTATTACCTGTCCCGCAAGGTCGCAGGGATACTTTGCTATTATGGTTCCTGACCCGCCGCAAATGTACGCTAATACTCCGATTGGCGTTGTAATTCCCATGTTCTTTTACAACGTCCCTATTCAACCCGCAGTATGGAAAACCCAATAATGACTGGTCCTGAAATGATGATTGCAAAGCTTCTAGGCGTTAAGCCGGAAGAAATGCGAGCGCAAATCGAAGGGGCATTGTCGCTAATGCGTACGGGTGCAGCCGCAGCCGAAAAGATGCAGCGCGACATTACCGAGATTAAAAAGCATTTGGGAATTGAGGAAGCAACGGAGGAAACCGCTAATGTCGGAGCAATCGCCAATCACGGTGGAAGCGCCAACGGTAATCGTATCCAACTCTAATGAGGAATTAGACAATGCAGGGGAACAGACACATTCCAGTAATGAAGCACATTCCGATGGGGCATCGGGCGATGCTGGACCCGGTGACGGACCAATTGACGCTCCCCAATCAGAAGGTGTTGCAATTGCCGCAATCGAGGCTGAACGGGACATTACACTCGCAGCAATTTCAAGCGAGACAGAACGGGCACGAATTGAAGTAGAGGCGGAACGAGTTGAAACCGTTTCAGAAGTCAATGAGGAAATAGAATTATGTCGCAGGGAAATAGCGGAATTGGCGGGGAAAATAACGGCACTGGAGAATTTATTGACCCCGCCGCCGCCGCTGGAAATAGTGGAGACGGAGGAATTACCGACAGTGCCGGAAACCGATTTGACCCAACCATCCACAGCAGCCCCGACAGTAGAAACGCAGACGGAACATTCCGAAGAAAGCGTGGAAGAAAGAGTGGAGGAAGCAATACAAAAAGTCGAGCGTCGGTTCAGGGCGATATAAAAGAAACGGCTATTTTCCTTACGCAAGGTCTAATGCTTTTTCATACGTCCCTAGCAGCAATGACGGGAACGCCTGAATTAATATTGGAAGAAGCGGAAGCTAAAGCCGTTTCGGAAAGTACGCTTACGCTCGCGGCAATGTACGATTTGACGCCTGACCCAAAATTGCAGGCAATGTTGAATTTGGCAATTATTTTGGGAACCACATACGGAACCCGTTACATTGCTATTCGTGCGCGTAAGGCACAGGAGAAAGAGGAAAAGAAAACGGGCGTTGCTGGCGTTTACGGTCCAGACGGTGAACCACAGGGAACAACCGAATGGAGAACCGAAAACGGCGAATGGCCTATTCAGCCTCCTAATCCTACAATCATGTAAGGAACAGAATTATGCAGCCGGGAACAGGAGCCGTTGCGAATGTACGCGGCGACCATTTTCTAATGCCTTCCGCTTCACTTGCTACATGGGCGCAAACTTTAGTGAGTGGCGCGGGTCGTTCTAAAATCAGATTGGGGAGTTTGCGCTAATGGGTACATCACGAAAACAACGTGAATGGTACGAGAAATTTCAAATTGCCAAGGCCATTAAAAAGACTTTGAAAAAAGGTATCAAAAAGTAACCTGCTCTAAAAGCCATTTTAAAGCCCGTACAGCGTGTCTAGGGGTTTTGGGTATCATTTAACCCCTAGACATTTGTTCACGATATGAAACTCTATTCGTTCTGGAATTGTTCTATTATGCCAATTATGACGCATAAATTCAGTAGCGAACAAGCGGCTAACGCCTTCTTTGCTAAATTGCGGGCGAAAGGGTTTCGACCGTGGATAACCCGGAAAATAAAGGGACTGAAACGTTCCTATATTGTCCAGTATGAGAGATAACCGGAATGGCGTTTCACTTACCTAGAAGCGATACCCGGACAACTGTTATTGGTTCAACGGGTTCCGGTAAAACGCAAAAGGCTTGCTGGTTATTGGCTCATTGCGATTGGCACAGGCGACCCTGTTACGTTTTAGATTTCAAAGGAGATAGCTTAATCGGTGATATTGGAATGACCGATATTAATGTGAATATGCCGCCACCCCGCAAGCCGGGATTGTATCGGGTTCCATTAATTCCGGGCGTTACCGATGAAGCGCTTACGCAATTCCTTTGGAGGGTTTGGAGAAACGAAAACGCAATTGTTTATACCGATGAAGGATTGATGATTGGTAATCGTGACCCTGCATTTAGAGCGCTGCTAACACAGGGACGCTCTAAAAATATTCAAATGATTACCCTTACTCAACGTCCGGTATTTTGTGACAAGTTTGTATTTAGCGAGGCTAATTATATGTTTGTCATGCGATTGCAAACAGAGGATGATAGAAAGGTGGTGAGTGGATACTTAGACGGAACCCCCATTGACCGCTTGCCAAGGTTCCACTCTTACTGGTACAGTGCGGAAGAACAGGAGGGGGCGCACCTTGCGCCAGTGCCGGGGAGGGCTGCTATCCTTGAAATTTTCGACCAACGCCGCGCATCTTCTAAAAAGGTATATGCGATATGAAAGGTTAAATAAATGGACGGTCCTACAATTCTTACTTGGAATGTTCCGAATTGGATTACTGTTGTCCTAATGGCAGTATTGGGTTTTGCAGTTATCGGACTTGCTGCAAATCAGCTTAATAAGATGGGAAGTGGCAATGAAGCTTCTTAATCTTGGTCTTATGTCCCGTTGGGAGAATTGGGCGACTATTCTTCTAATGCTGTTGATTGCAACGTTTGCTTTCAATTCCGTGTCGCGACTTGTTACTAATAACCGTGGAGATAATTAAAATGGCCGGACAGCCCCAAGTTGACCTTGCTAGCGCCAATGCACAGGCGCGAAACATCGTCCTTGCTAATTCCGTTCTCATGGTGCAGCCGATTGCCTCTATTACGGTCAATCCTGCCAATCAGAACGTTGTCAATATTCAGCCGCAGAATGTCGGTCTTACGCTTGGCTTTTATGTAATCGTTTCCGGTGGTGTTACCAACGGCGCGGGTACACAGGCCAATCTTACGCCGCTCGGCGCTGCAAACGTTTTGCAGAATATTACCTATACGGACTTGCAGAATATCAACCGTGTTCAGACAACTGGCGCGCATATTGCGCTTTTGAATACGGCTAAGCAGGGTTTTGGATTTGGCGGCAATTACGCGCCTAATCTCCCGTATGGACTTGGCGGCGCTAACTTTGGCGTTTTCTCCGCTCCCGCGACGATTGCCGCCGCTGGTACGGGTACGCTTCGTATGAATTATTTTGTTCCGCTTGCTTATTCGTCTAACGATTTGCGCGGCGCTGTTTATACGAACGTTGTTAACGCAACGCAGAATTTGCAGCTTACAATTAATAAAACGCCTTTTGTTGGAGCGACTGACCCAACGGCGGCTGTTTATTCTAATAACGCCGCTGGCGCTTGGACGAATAACGTAACGATTACGGTTTATCAGATTTACCGTGACCAAATCCCGACGAATGGCAATCAGCCAATTCTCCCGGTCCTTGACCTTAATACGGTTTATGACCTCAAGAATACTTCACTTACGGGAATGGTTACTAATCAGGATTTCCCGTTTGCGTTCCCGAATATGCGCCAGTTTAATTCTGTGTTCGCCATTTATTCAAATGGTGTCCAGCTTAACGCGGGTACTGATATTAATTATTGGTCCCTCGTTTCAGCCAATGCGACACAGCTATTTAAGCTTGACCCGCTAACGGCTACGCTGTTTGCGCGACAGACGCTTATGGGCGACCCGCCGCTCGGAACGTATTATTTCGACTTCCGCAACAAGCCGATTGATACCATTTCGTTTGGTAATATGACGCTCAATCTAAATGCGTCGCTGGTGAATGCGTCGGCATATATGACTGTCCTAACCGAAGCTTTCCAGCAGGTTCAGGCAATCCCATATGCTTCATCGCTGAATATCGGCTAAGGTAATGGGCGGGAGTAATCCCGCCCCTTGCTCTAGTTGCGAAGCGAGGCGGCAAATGATTAAATCATTTTGGGACGACACAAAGAGTTGGGCTAAAGCGCCGTACAATGACAACATGGACGTTGTTCATTGGGTTCTTTTTCTCGGCTTTATGCTTTGTGTAACTTATCTGTGGTCGCGGGTTATCCGCTCCATTCTGGCATAGGATTACGGCAATGAAAATCTTTGGCATTTCGGTTTGGACTATTTTCATCATCGTTGCGGCGCTAGTGATTGGGAAAAAGTTTCCCGGTTACGTTGCTAAAATTCCGGTGGTTGGAAACCTTTAATCGTGTCACAATCTACTAAGATAATTGTTGCTCTAATGCTCGCGTTTGTCATTTATACGACAATGCGCGGACATTTGCGTAATTATCTTCAAGTCATGGGATTAGCTTAGTGCCTTTGGCTCTACTATTACTAGGAGCATTATTCCTTACCGCAGCCGTTCGCGGCGACAAATGCGATGGGGAACAGTGCGCCGATGTATTGTTCCGAACCATGAAGGACGATTTTACAGGTCCGGGGAATTTCATTTATTGGGCATTGGCGCTTTTTCTTATTGGAGCGCTCGGCTATTACAAGCCGCTAAAACCCCTATCAAATGCGTTCCTTGGACTTGTTATTCTTGTATTGTTTATTTCTAATCGTGGGTTCTTTGCTAAATTCCTTGACCAAATCGGTTCTACACAGGCGACACATTCACAGCCTATTGGAGCCGATTTAGGTGGCGGATTGTTTAACATTCTAACCAACGGTTCGGGTAGCAGCGGGAATAGCGGAAACTCTAATTCTGTTTGGGACCAATACAAAAACGCTGTTCCTGATAGTGCGCTTAGCATTGTCGCGAAAATCTTTAAATTCTAGGAGTTTAATTCAATGGGTGACGCAATGGAAAAAATCACGACTATCGCGGTTGCGATTGTCGGCGTTGCTACGCTCGCGGTCCTTGTCAGTCGTAAAGCAAATACGGCACAAGTTATTGGGTCCGCTGGCAACGCATTTGGTACGGCTCTAGCGGTTGCCGTTTCGCCAGTTACCGGAATGAATACAAGTGTAAATCTCGGCGGTGGACTTGGCGGCAACGGATTTGTTAGCCCGTTCTAATCTCCACAAAAAGAAGGAGTTTTAGAAATGGGTTGGTTTTCATTTAAGAAAACGTACGATAATATTGGCGTTGGTACAAAAGACCTTGGCCTATTACCTCGTACAACGTATCCCGCTGGCGGTTCTTATCTAGGTCCGCAATGGAACGTTCGACGGTCAATGAAACCGTTTAGCGCTCCGGGTGTAATGCTAGCCGGTAAAACGCTAGTTATGCCAAATACCTTGCGCGGTTCTGGCGTTGGTATTCCGGGTCAATTTGCATTGACGCCACTTGGACAGGCACAGAAACAAGGCAGTTAGTCTAATGAAAATTCATTGGCAAGTAATTAAAAAGCCAAGCTTTATCATTGGCGCTATTGTCTTGTTTTTTGTCCTTCTATTCTTTTTGAATAGAAGTGGCGCAAATGCAAACGGTAGCGCGGCGGTACAGGGTCCATCAACGGACCCCGCAGCCGCACAATTAGCATTGGCTCAAATTAGCGCGGGAGTGCAGGGACAGGCAATTTCGGGTGACATTGCAAAGCAACAAGACCAAGACCAAACAGCAATTGCTCTAGCGACTATTGCAGCAGCCTCAAACGCACAACAGACAGCGGCGCAACAGGCTATTGCAGCGCAAACAATTGCCGTTCAGGAACACGGTTTGGATTTGCAGTATCAATCGAATATTGTAAATAATCAGGCACAGATTGATGCAATGTCAATCAATGCAAATTCAGCACTTGCTCAATTTGCTATTGGGGCAAATCTTCAATCGCACTTGGCGGATTTGCAATCGCAGTCGTTTAATCTACAGGCGGAATTAGACCACGTTAAAGACGTTCGCTTGCATGGCGGGCAACGTCTAGCCGTATTGCAGAATATTATTAATACGAATGGTGCCGTTACTGGCGGTTCATCCACGACTAGCTTTAGTATTCCGTCAATCTCGGTTCCTAATCTCACCCCCGTTGGAGGATTGGCCTAATGACGGAGGGACAGAAAAAGCTAGCGATTGTTGCGGTTATTGTCGTCGCAATCGTTTTGCTGTTCTGGCCGAAACGGGCGGGAGGCGCTACACAAACAACGGATGCAAACGGTAATCCAATTACCGTTTCTATTCCGAGTTTGAGCCTTCCGCCGCGTGACGGTCTAGTTATTAACATACCCGGATTGCCAGCCTTTACGCCTTATGCGTTTAGTCCAATTAGTCCGTGTATGTGTAACGGAGCAGCGCAAGGTTCTACGTTGCAAATGCCCGCAGGACTTTCAATTACGAATGTAACCAACATGGGGAACAGCGGACCGAATATTTATAACTATCAGCCCGCCCCAACGCAGCCGCGTTATTTCGTAGGAACAGCGGGCTAAAGTGTATCAATTAGGGAAATAGCGCTAGGAGCCATTTTAAAGCCCGTACAGCGCCTTTTCTCTTTTTGGCTACCTTTTGACCTCTGACAGTTTGTTCCCTATTTGAAACCCTAATTGTTCTGGAAACGTTCCACTATGAGTTATTTTGACCAATATAGCGGAGCGGCGGGAGGGTTTGCGGACCAGTACGGAATACCTAAGCCAATTTTCTTTGGACTAATCCAACAGGAAAGTAGCTGGAACCCATACGCTCATGCGACGACTTCAAGCGCATTTGGATTTGGGCAATTGGTCAATGGAACCGCAAGGCAATTGGGAGTTAATCAAAACGACCCCCTTTCGCAGCTTCGAGGTTCCGCGCAATACCTTTCGTCAATGCCGGGTTCTACATGGACCGAAAAGCTTGCACATTATTATCAAGGACCGGGAGCCAATATTGGACAGGATGGATTGAGTTACGCCAAATCGGTTTTAGACAAGGCTGGAAAAATGTTTGGCCTTGGCGGAAGCGGTGGAGGCGGATTTGACCCATTAAGCGCCGCAGCTTGCGCCGCCACAGGTGGAACGGATATTGGCGCTTGCGCTAATGCCGTTGGTGGAATTGGCGTTGGTAGCGACCAATGCGGGATGCTCGATTTTGTTTGTAAATTACAGAAATGGGTTAGCAAGAGTGAATTTTTTACCCGCCTAGCACTTTCTACTCTTGCGTTGTTGTTTATTCTAGGCGGTTTGTACCTGATGAAAGATAGGAGTTAAAATCTATGACAGATATTGTTCAGTCCGCTAAATCAGTCGTTGCATCTGTAGCGGGGTTTTTGTCGCATCACGTTAACGATTTGAACGCTGTTCATTCAGCGCTTTCCGAATTGGTTAGCATTGCGCCACTAGACCCGCAGGACAAGTCGCGAATTAATGACGTTCTTTCAACTGTTTCAAACAGCGCGGAGAATATTACGAATTTCCTTAATGGCGCTACGGTGGTTCCTGACCATAATGAGGTTGTCGTTAAGGAAAGCGATTTGGTTCACGCGGTTGCCGACTTCTTTAATTCGGATGCTGGTAAAGAGGTATTGGCAAGCGCCACACAGGGAAACTCAAATGGGTAGAGCAATCGCCGGACTTGCAATTATCGCCTGTCTTGCAATCGCCGCTTGCGCTACCACAAGCGAAAGAGGCTACGTTGTCTGCAACGATTTGGCACCTAATACTAGCTGTCCCGACAATACTGCTAACGTTGTGGTTGGTATGTAGTCGCGGAATTACTTTAACCCGTATAGAAGATAAGGTGAATTTTATTATGACACAGCTTTCTGACCTACAGGATACCCTCGCAGCAATTGGCGCGGACGTTGACGCAATCATTACGGACGTTGCTAAATTGCAGGATGCACTTGCAACTGCCAATGCCAGCACAGCCGTTGATTTGACGGACGCTAATAACGCCGCAAATGCAATTCGCGAAAAGCTGGATGCGATTAAGACGGGACTTGAACCCGCCGCCCCTGCATCGGAGCCTAGCGCGTAATATGTGGACTTGGGACCAATCGCAAGGCAAGCTTTACCATAACGGCGATTTTATCAGTAATGGTTATAGCGGTTCTGGACCGGGAAAGAATAACCCGGAATTACAAGCTAGCGTTGGGGTTGGTCCCATTCCTCGCGGGGATTGGTTACTAACTGGCGTCTGCAATTCAAAACAGACGGGACCATTTACAATTGCCGTACAACCGAAAGTCG
>Ga0070686_100001359_pt1 | contig 13840 bp, 10 predicted proteins | sample KBSS23LmetaG_FD_65654 | JGI IMG/M metagenome (GOLD analysis project Ga0070686, IMG submission 65654) | Switchgrass rhizosphere microbial communities from Kellogg Biological Station, Michigan, USA - KBS S2-3L metaG | ecosystem: Host-associated > Plants > Roots > Rhizosphere ...
CGGCGGCGGCATCATCCCGTTGCTCAACAATCTCTCCGGAAACCCGAATCCGGCAGCCGAGTGCCTCGACGCGGCGAAGTTTAACGCCTCGGCGATACCAGCGGGTGGCAGCCTGGACCCGATCGCAACGAAGTCGGGAGATAAGTTTCAGTGCTGCATCCATCCCTGGATGCGCACCACCGTCCGCAAGCGGTAGGTTCTTCCGCAAAACAAAAAGGGCGACGGTCGTAAGACCGCCGCCCTCTTTTCCGACCTGCCCGACCTGCCCGACGTGCCCGACCCGCCAGACCTGCCAGACCTAGAAGTTCATCTGGAAGCCGAATCGGACGTAACGGCCCTGCATGATGGTCGTCGGCGTCAGCCACGCGTTGGTGGCGGCGACGGCGCCATATGTCTGGTTCACGCTCATCACCGTGCCGGCATTCAGGACGTTGAAGATATCGGCGAAGGCCTGCATCCTCGTCCGATCGATCCGGAACGTCTTGCCGATGCGCATGTCGAGGCGGTTCTGGTAGTCGAGGAACAGCGAGTTCGGCTCGACCAGGTTGACGACAGTCGACGCGGTGCCCGTGGTCGACCCGATGATCGGCCGGCCGGCGATCGCGGACGTCACCGTGTAGTCGGCGCGGATGCCGGGCCCGGGGATCGACGAGAACGAGCCGCTCAGTTGAATGTCATAGGGGAACGAATACGCACCCGACGCCTTGACGGTTGTCCGGAACACGCCCGCAGGCTGACCCGAGGTCGCCAAGGTCACGTCGCAGAAGCGCAGCGAGTTCGGGTTGTCGCGCGCCGACGCGCCGCGCGCGCCGACGTCGAACGTCGACGTGGAGCCGTCGCAGTTCGAGGTCACCAGGCGATCGGTCGTCACACCGCCGAACAGGAGGAACTTGTCGCGGCGGAGGTTGCCGCTCACCTCGAAGCCGTTGTAGGTCGACGTATTCTGCGTCGAATACGTGTACAGGTTATCGGTGGCGACGCCGACCTTCGCCTGGCTGAGGGTGTAGAGCGGAATCGGCTGTCCCGAGAGCGGCAGACGCGGATCGGTCGGCGTCGCGATCGGGAACGACGTCCAGTCGGCCGCGCTCACGTTCTGATTGTCGACCACCTGCAGGTTGTAGAAGTCGCGGTGATAGAAGCCGACGGTGATCGACGTGCGCGGCAGCAGCTCGTGCTGGATCGCGGCGCTGTATTCCCAGTTGTTGGGCCGCGCCAGGGCGGGATCGGGGCGAACCGTCACCTGCCCGAAATTCGCGGTGCGCGGTCCAACTTCGTTGACTTCGATGTTGCCGTTGGCGTCGTAGATCGTCCCGTTGCGGGATAGATCGGTCCAGGTGACGGTCTGCGTCGTACCGCTCATGCCGTTGAAGTTCTGCGCGTAGCCGGCCGCCTGCGACGCGACATACTTGCCCGCGTTCGCCTTGAGCGCCGTCTTGCCGTTGCCGAACAGGTCGTACGCGCCCGCGAGCCGGATGGCCCAATCGTTCCAGTTCGGTACGTTCGGTATCGCCGGGAAATCGCGCGCGCCGATCCAGGTCGACGCTGGCGACGACTCGGCGGGAATCGAGGCGTTGAAGTGTTCGAACCGCGCCCCGTAGTTGAGCGTGAGCCGCTTCAAGGTCCAGGTGTCCTGCGCGTAGCTGCCGAAGTCGCTGTTGACATTCTGGATAGAAGTGGCCGGCGAGTTGTAGACGACGACCTGGAAGGGGATCTCGTTGCCGAGACCGGCGACGTTGATCTTGATCAGCGTGTCGATGTTCGCGTTGGGTGCGAACGTCCGTGAGTTCTGGCCCCAGCCATCGGTCATGCCGACCTTGACGGCGTGCGAGCCAGTCACGTAGCTGGCCGACGCCATCGTGCTGTAGTCCTTCGTGGTGCTCGAATACGGCGGAATGGTGTAACCGCACGCGCCGGTCAGCAGACCCGTCGACCCGTTCAGACTGGGCAACGCCGTGGGGCTCAGGCCCGGCCGGCAGTCCTGCTCGTACGGCTGGTCGTAGTAGGCGATGCCGGCCTCGAAGAGCAGCTTGTTCGAATGCGCGCGCGTCCAGCGCACCTGCGGGATCCAGCCGACGCCGAACGCGTCGGTAGACGCTTCCGGCGTGCTGATCGCGTAGGTGTTGAAGCCGTTGTAGAACTCGCCGTTGAACTGCTTCTCGACGTAGACGCGAATCTTGTCCTTGCTCGTGGCCGCCCAGGTGACGCGGCCGACGCCGCTGTAGTTGCCCATCAGGTTTCGGTAGGCCTGGCTGCCGTCGGGGAACTTCGAGCTCGGCACGTAGACCTTCGCGTTCTGATACTTGTAGGTGAAATAGAACCAGAGCTTGTCCTTGGCGAGCGGGCCGCCGAACGACGGGTTGATCTGCCAGTCGTAAGCGGTACCGGCGATCGCGACGACCGGCTGCCCATTGGCCTGCACCACCTTCATCGCGTCGGTGCGGTTGTCCGACTGCAGCGAGCTGCCCTGGCCGTAGGCGAAGAACGTTCCCGAGAAGCGGTTGCCGCCGTCTTTCGGGACGGTGTTGACCCGGATGCCGCTGCTCTGGATCTCCGCCGACTCGGAGCCGGTGCTGTAGGTGAGCTCCTGAACGCTGGCGTCGTTCATGTAGAAGCCGCTGTACTGACCGCTGCCGCACAGGTTGTTCACGCGCAGGCCGTCAATCGCGATCGTGAAGTCCGAGGTCGACGAGCCGTGGCTGGTCAGGTTGTACTGACCGAGCACGAAGGGCGTCACCGTCGTGCCGGGAATCAACAGCGCGCGCGCGACAGTGTTGCGGTCGGTCGTCGGAATCGAGTCGAGGATTTCGCGGTTGGCGACAAACGACCGCGTCGTGTTGATGACGTCGACCGCCGGCGTTTCGCCGGTGACCGTCACCGCCTCTTCGACGGCGCCCACCTGGAGTTCGGGGCTGACCTGCGCGGTGAACGACCCTTCGAGGACGATGCCGGTGCGGCGGACCGTCTTGAAACCGGGCAGCGTAAAGGACACGTCATAAGTGCCGGGGCTGAGATCGACGATCTTGTACTGGCCCGCTGAATCGGTCACCACCGATCGCGTCTTCTCGATCAGCGCCGGACTCGACGCTTCGACGGTGACGCCCGGCATGACCGCGCCAGTCGTGTCCTTGACGACGCCGGCAATCGCCACCTGCGCGTGGCTCGTTCGGGGCAGCAGAAACACCGCGGCCCACAAGAGGGCCGTACAGAGCACGACTCGACGCATACAGATCTCCTCCGCGTGGACCGGTGGTGTAAGAGGTCTCGACCTTACGGGTGCCCGCGCAGCCTGTCAAGGGCGAAAGTGGCCGGTCAGACGCCGAGGCGATCCTTCAGTTCACGAACCCGGTCACGAGCGACGGAAAGTTCGGATTTTTGTTCGTCTTTCAGGCGAACCAGCAGTCCGCCGTCTACTCCGGGGAAGAGTTCCTGCACGAACGAAAGATTGACGATTGTGGCGCGGTGAATCCGGGCGAAACGTCGTGCATCCAGACGCGCCTCGAGCTCGTTCAAGGTGAAGTCGATCACGTGCTCGCGACCGCCGGCGGCGGCAAAGGTGAGTTTGTCGCGGGAGGTGAAATGGCTGACGCGTGCAACGTCGAGAATCGTCGTGCGTTCGCCGACGCGCGACGCGATCCGCTCGACCTTGCGCGCCGGCGACAGCGCCGACGCCAGCTCGCGTGCAAGCGTGCGCACGTCCGGCGCCGCCGGCCGCGCCAGCCGCTCGGCCTTGTCGAGCGCGCGCGCCAGCCGCTCGGCGTCGATCGGTTTCAGCAGGTAGTCGATCGAGTGCACCGTGAACGCCTCGATGGCGTAGCGATCGTAGGCGGTGGTGAAGATCACCGCGATGTCGCGATCGAGCTGCTCGAGCAGTTCGAACCCCGTCAGGCCAGGCATCTGGATATCGAGAAACAGCACGTCGACATCGTGCGCGCGCAGGAAGGCGAGCGCCTCTTCGGGGTCGGTCGACGACCCCGCGATCGTGATGCGGCCGGTTGCCTCGAGCAGCCGCTGCAGCCGCTGCACCGCCAGTTTCTCGTCGTCGACGATGTAGACGCGCATCAGACCCTGGCGTGGGCCGTGGGGCTTGGGGCTTGGGGCTCCGCAGTGTCCGCCTTGAGCCGGACCTCGCGCGGTACTTCGATGCAGACCGCGGTTCGCGCGTGCTCGCACGCCACGGTCAACGAGGCCGTGTCGCCGAACAACATCTTCAAGCGGCGGTAGAGCAGGTCCAGGCCGTGGCCCGCGGGACGCGTTGCCGCGTCGAAGCCAGGGCCGTCGTCTTCGACGCTGAGCCGCAGGCGATCGTCGGCGACCACGGCGCGGACTCGGATCGACGCGCCATCGCGCCGTGGCGAGACGGCGTACTTGACGCTGTTCTCGACGAGCGTCTGCAGCGCCATCCGCGGCACCATCAGGCTGCCGGCGCCGTCGACGACGTCCACTGAATAGCGCAGCCGGTCGCCGAATCGGACGCGCTCGATATCGAGGTACGCGCGCACCACTTTCAGTTCGTCGTCGAGCGGCACGATCGGCGTGGCCGTGCTGTCCAGCGCCGATCGCAGCAGCGCCGCGAGCTGGCCGGTCATCCGTTCCGCACCGGCCGGATCGTGGTGAACCAGCGCCGCGATCGAGTTCAGCGTGTTGAACAGGAAGTGCGGTTGCACGCGCGACTCGATCGAGGCGAGCTGGGCTTCGGCCGCGAGCCGCCGCGCTTCGGCCTCGTCGCGCTCTTTCGTCCGCAGCGCCATCCGCGCATCGTCGAGCTGGCGGCGCATGCCTTCGACGACCGTCAGAAAGATGCCAAAGGTGAGCGTGATGGCGATCGACGCCTTCACCGATCCGGCCATCCACGTGGCGACGATGCCGGCGCCGTGCAGGTAGCCGATCGCGGCGAGAATCAGGATGGCTGTGAAGCTGCCGGCCAGGGCAATCGCGACCATGGTCGCGAGCAGCACCACCCAGTCGAACGGAAACGAGAAGCGGCAGGCGGCTGCGCGGCCGACGCGCGGCATCACGATGCCGAGCATGGGACCGATGATGGTCGAGAACAGCATCGAGATCGCGAACGCCTCGAGCATCTGGCGGGGCGGCGTGCGCAGGCTGATGCCGCTGTAGAACACCGTGACCGCGACCGCGGCGGCGACGTTGGCGACGATCACCCGCCTCCAGTAGGCGCGCGAGAACCGCCGCGGCCGGCTCGACTCGGTCATCGAACAGACGGTACGCCAGATCGGCGCAACGGGTATGCGAAAGCCGACGAAAGGTCGGAAAAGATCGATGGAGCGCGAAGGCTTCAGCCGAGCGGTCAGCCGATGGTGGCCGGTTCGGCAGTGGCGGCCGCGGCAGGCGCAGCGGCGGCTTTCGGCGCCCACTCGACGAGGCGGCCGTCCTTCGGGATGTGCAGCGCGACCGGCCGCACGTTCGCCGGGAGCGGCACCGCTTTCTTCGGGTTGGCGTAGACGGCATGCTTGCCGTGCGCCTTGTACCAGTCGGCGACCTTCGCGTTCTGGTACATGTTCTCGACAATCTGCCGCCAGCCGACGCCGGTGTTGTAGGCGCAAAAGGAGATCTCGCCCATCTGCGTCGCATACGGGATGATGCACATCTCCGTCCGGCGGAAGTCGTAGGTCCAGAGATCCTGGAACCACATGCCGGCGACGAAGAGCAGCAGCCACTCGTCGCCTTTGCGGTCGGCGTTGTCCCGCGCGCCGAGCTTGCCGCCGAGCTGACCGCCGCTCTGCTTGTCGAACTTGTGCAGGAGATCGACGAGACGGAAGCCGGCCGGCGCGTTCATCGGCCGGTAGTTGCGGAGCAGACTCAGCGCCGTCTGCAGCACGGTGAGCGCGCGGCCGCGGGCGCTGTCGGCGATCGCGGTGGCGTCCCTCAGCACCTGCTCGACGTCGAGGAAATCGGCGAGCGGCGCCCACTTTTTGGTCTTCTTGCTGACCATGAAGCCCATGCCGACGCCGCAGTCGGGATGACAGCCGCAGCTGAGCGATCCCCAGTCGGCCCCGGGGCCTTTCATCAGATCGGTGACGTGCGACATCGCGCTCGACGCCGACAACGGAAACCAGTCGCGCAGCGGATCGGTGACGCCGGTCTGCCGCTTCATGTCCTCGGCCAGGTGCGACAGCGTATAGCGCTTGCGATGCCGCTCGTCGTCGGAGATTTCCTCGTCGCGGCCGGTGAACGACACCGGCTGGAACGAGACGAAGCTCACCTTGTCGCAGTTCTGCAGGGCGAACTTGACGATCGGTCCCACCTGCTGATCGTTGACGGTGTTGACGATGGTCACGACCAGGCAGACGTCGATGCCGGCGGCGTGCAGGTTCTCGATCGCCCGCAGCTTGACGTCGAACAGGTTGCCGACCTTGCGATGCGCGTTGGCGTCTTCGCTGACGCCGTCGAACTGCAGGTAGGCGATGCGCATGCCGGCGTCGTGCGCCTGCCGCGCGAAGTCGGGATCCTGCGCGAAGCGGATGCCGTTGGTGGCCGCCTGGACGCTGAAGTAGCCAACCGCGCGGGCGTAGCGGACCGCGTCGAGGAAGATCGGCGAGATCGTCGGTTCACCGCCGGAGAACTGCACCGTCATCTGCCGCCGCGGCGTGATGCTGATCGCGTCGTCGAGCAGCTTCTTGACGTCCTCGAAGGTCAGCTCGTGCACGTAGCCGACCTGGTTCGCGTCCATGAAGCACGGATCGCACATCATGTTGCAGCGGTTGGTCAGGTCGATCGTCAGCACCGCGCCGCGGCCGTAGCGGATTGACGAGGTGCCGTGGTTGTGCAGCCTGTCGGTGATCGCGGGGAAGTCACGGCCGGGGAAGAGCGATTCGAGACGGTGCAGGAAGGCAGGATTGATGGCGAGCGTGTCCACGAAGACGCCGTGGCGCGGACACGTCTTCTCGACGATCACCTTGCCGTCGCGCTCGACGATATGCGCCTCGATCTCGCCGACGTGCTCGTCGACGAGCGACGCGATCGCCTGCTCGCCGGCGAGAATGCGCGCGCGCGCTTCGCGCACGCAGACCGGGCAGAGTGAATCGGTCGTGCGCGGCCAGCCGAGCGGCGGCTTGCTGCGCTGGCTGCTCTTCAGGAGCGGCGCCGCGGCCCACTTCGGCTGGAACGGTTTCGCGTCGATGCGCTGGTTGATTGCTTGAAACGCGGGCCACAGGATTCGGGCGGCCCCGGCGAGGGCAAGCTCGAGCGGTTTCCACGCATTCATGCCGGATTCGGAATATATCACAACGATCCACGGCCCAGTCGCGCGCGCACGAGCGCGTCGAGCGCCGCGCGATCGGTTTTTCCGCGCGCCGTGAGCGGAATGCGCTCGACGAAGACGATCGTCCGCGGCACTTTGTACGATGCGAGCCGCTCGGCGCAGTAGCGGCGAATGACGAGCGTCGTGATCGACGAGGCGTGGGCGTCGACGACGATGCAGGCGACGATCTGCTGGCCGCGCCGCACATCAGGCGCGGCGACGACGCGGACATCGGCAATGCCGGGCATCGCGCGCAGCACCGCCTCCACCTCGTCCGGCTGTACTTTGCGGCCGGCGATGTTGACGAACGACGACACGCGTCCGCGCAGCCGCAACCGTCCGCGCGAATCCCATTCGCCGTAGTCGCCGGTGAGAAACCCGCCGTCGACGAACGCGGCGCTGTCTTCGTCGAGATACCCTGACGAAACGGCCGCGCTCGAAACGTGAACGCGGCCATCGCGCAGCGTCACCGTCACACCCGGCAGCGGCGTGCCGACCGTGCCGCTGTCGTCCACCTCGTCGTCGGCGTCGAAGGCGATGCCGCCGGTTTCCGACGCGCCGTAGAAGGAGTGGATCTTGATGCCAAATCGATCGTCAAACGCGCGGACGGTTGCGGCGCTGAGCGGCGCGCCCGCAGAGACCAGCCGCCGCAGCGTCGCCGGCCATCCGCCAGCCGGCGGGTGGTCGAGAAAGTACTCGAACATGAAGGGCACACCGGGGAAGACTCGCGCCCCGAACCGGTGGGCATCGGCTGGCAGGAGTTGGGGCACGAACGAATCGCGCAGGACGCACGCGGTGCCCTGCAGGAGCAGCGGCAGCAGCAGGTTGCCGAGGCCGTACGAATGCGACATCGGGATGGCCGCGATTTGTGTATCACCCGCGCGGATGTCCATCGCCTCGACGATATGAAGGGCATCGGCAATCATCTGCGCTTCGGTCGTCGTGGTGGCCTTCGATGCGCCGGTCGATCCGGATGTCAACTTGAGGATCGCGGCGTCTGTCTGCCGGCGCCCCGCGCCGGGGATGCAGCGCACCTCGTCTGCGGTGACGACTGCCGCCGCGTCGAATCGCGCGGCCAGCGCGTCCACCTCTGCCGGCGCGGCACAGGCGTCCACGGCCAGTACCGCGGCGCCGAGCGCGCGGCACGCCAGCAGCAGCGCCGGCGCCGATGCCGCGGTGCCCACCGTCGAGACCACCACGTGCCCCTCGACGACGCCGCCGCGCGAGAGTCTCTCGGCGTAGTGCTCGTGTGCCGTCCAGATCGCCGACGCGGTCAGCGCCTGGCCGGTGGCCGGCAGGTGGATCAGCGGCCGCCCCGGGTCCTCGCGGCAGACGTCGGCAAAGTGTGAAACAAGGGTGCTCACAACTGCTTAATGGCCGTGGTCCGCGACCAGCCGCGGATCGACGCTGAGCTCCGCCTCGCCGTCCCAGATTGCGCTGAAGATCGGCCCGGTCATCACCGTCGTGCCGATCGCCATCAGCACCAGCATCGCGAAGAGCGTCGGCGTGATGAGGCCGCGTTCGCGGCCGAGATTCACGAGAATCAGTTCCACCATGCCGCGCGCATTCATCAGCGTCGCGATCGCGAGCGCGTGGCGCGGCCGGGCCCCGGTGAGGCGGGCGGCGCCCCAGCACGCCAGGCCTTTGCCGGCGCAGGCGGTGACGAACACGATCGCCGTCATCGCCCAGAGCGCCGGCGAATCGAGCAGCAGCAGGCGCGTGTTCAGCCCGGAATAGATGAAGAACAGCGGCACCAGCAGCGTCATCGTCAGCGGCTCGATCGCGCGGCGCAGCTCGCGCGCGAGCAGGCCTCGCGGCATGCTGACGCCGAGCACGAAGGCGCCGAACACCGAGTGGATGCCGACGTAGTCGGTGAACCAGGCGCCGCACGCGAGCAGGCACAGCACGGTCACGAGGACCGGCGCGCTCAGCGCATCGTCGCGGTCTGCGCTGCGAGCGAGCCGCTCCAGCAGGCGGCGCACGCCGAGCCATACGACGGCGACGTACACCGCCGCACCGCCGGCGGCGACGACGGCCAGCGCCGCGTTGCCGGTGAAGCTGCTCAGCACGACCGCAAAGGTGACCCACGCCGCCGCATCGTCCATCGCGCCGGCCGCAAGCGACAGCGACCCGACCGTCGTGCCGGCGATTCCACGCTCGGAGATGATCCGCGCGAGGACCGGGAACGCGGTGATCGACATCGCCGCGCCCATGAACAGCACCGCGTGCACGGGCCGCACGCCCGCGGTGAAAAAGCCGCCGCTTCCGACCATCGCCAGCGCGAGGACGCCGCCGAGCGCGAACGGAAAGGCGATGCCGGCCGCCGAGACGCCGAGCGCGCGGCGTCGGAACCGGGTCATGAGATCGAGACGAAATTCGAGGCCGACCGAGAACATGTAGAGCACGAGCCCGATCTGGCTCAACACGTACAACGAGTGGAGCGATGCGGTGGGGAACACCCGTGCCTGCAGCGACGGCAGCAGCGCGCCGAAGAACGACGGCCCGAGCAGGAAACCCGCGACCATTTCGGCGACGACGAGCGGCTGGCGCAGGCGCGCGAAGGCCCAGCCCAGGGCGCGACAGGTGGCGAGAATGATGGCGAACTGGATGAAGAGAATCGCGGCCAGCGCAGGGTCGGTCATCGTCGGCAGGGTTTTATACTACGCGCACATGTCGCTGATCGATTGCCTGCCGCATCAACCACCGATGCGGCTGCTCGAAGAGATCGTCGCAATTCGCTACGGTGAGAGCGCGACCGGGCGGCGTGTCGCGCACGCCGACGATTTTTATTTCCAGGGGCACTTCCCTGGCCAGCCCGTCGTGCCGGCGGTGATCCTGGTCGAGATGCTCGCGCAAGTTGGCGGGATTGCCGTGGCCGCATCGGAAGACGGCGGTCAGCGTCCGCAGCTGCGCGTGGCCGCCCTCGGTCCGTTCAAATTTCCAGCCGCCGCCACTGCCGGCGCGACGCTCGACGCCACCGCGCGCGTCGCCGGCCGCATCGGTGCGTTGTACAAGATCGAAGGCACGGTGACCGCCGACGGCGTGCTCGTCGCGTCAGGCAGCGTGACGTTGGCGGATTCGCCAGCGTAATCGTGGGCACCCTGAAAGGTGCCCCGACGGCAGGCCGGAACCCTCCCTCTCTTTCCTCTGTCGACCTTAGCGCCCTTGTCGGGTTGCTATATTTCAGCGACCCCTTCGATTTCGACCAGCAGCTCCGGCCGGCACACGCGCGCGATCGCCAGCTCGATGTGATCGGCGCGAGCGCACCGATCGAACACCATCCCGCGAATCCGACCGGCATCCTGCTCACGCGCGACGTAGACGCGAAGATCGCGAAAACGATCCAGCGGCGCCACGCCGCCGGGATCCGCGGTTGCCGCGGCGACGAGCGCCTCGAGGTTGCGCAGCGTTTCGGCCACCTGAGCGTCGACATCGCCGTCGTGCGTGGACGTTTCGCCGACGATGCTGGCAGTGCCGCCGACGAGGAGCAACGGGCGGCCGTTCACGGTGGCGATCGTCGCTCGCGAAAAGCACGGCGGCTGCGGTCCGTAGCGATGCGAGTATTGCCACGCCGGCGTCTGCCGCGGGTTCTCGACCGGAATGCCGCGCGCCGTCGCGGCGAGGCAGGCGATCACGAGATCGTCGCCGATCACGCCGACGGCTGACGCGGTCGGCAGCGTCCGGCCGAATCGCTCGGCGCCGCCCAGCCACTGCGTGTAGCCGCGATATCGGCCGCTGTTGAACACCATGTAGCGATCGAGACCGTCGCCCATCGAGTCGCCAGGCGACGGCACGAAGTTCCAGAACCTGATCGGCTGGCGCTCGATCGCGGTCAACGCCGCGCCGACGGCGATGTAGGCGTCGGCGACGTGGTCGCGCAGCACCTCCGCGCTCATCGCCCGTGCGCCGGCGATCGAGGTCGACAAAAGGGCCAGCGACGATGATGCGACGACATCCACAGTGCCGATGCGCAGCGCATCGGACGGCGAGACGCGCAGCGCGGTCTCGACCCACAGCGGCGGACGCGGAACAAGATGTCGTGGTGGATCGAAGAGAACGACGGACGAGGGCACCTGGGTCACCAATGCTGATTGCTGAGGGCTCATTGCTGATTGCCGGATCCATTGACCGCTGAATCAGCAATCAGCCGTCAGCAATCAGCAATGGGCGGCAATCATATATGATCGCGCGCGTTCCCTTTTTCAAAATGCGCGGCGTCTCGGTTGAGCTTCGGCGTGCGTTCCACGGCTTGCGCACCGAAGGCGGCGGCGCTGCGCGCGAGACCGCGGCGGTCGCGATCGGCGTCTTCATCGGCTGCCTTCCCGTCTACGGTTTCCATCTGCTGCTCTGCTGGATCGCCGGCATCGCGCTCGGGCTGAATCGCCTGAAGATGTATCTCGCCGCGAACATTTCAAATCCGCTCGTCGCGCCGTGGCTGCTCTTTGCCGAGATTCAGACCGGTGCGTGGCTGCGCCGCGGATCGTTTCATCCGCTCGAACGCGACTACATCGTCTCGACCGGCCTGACGGTGTTTGGAATCGATGCCGTCGTCGGCAGCCTGTTCATCGGTGTGGTGCTCGGCGCGATCGCCGCCGCGGGCACCTACAGCCTGGTGCGTGGATCGGGCGCCGATCGTCCGTTCGCCGAGCTGGTGCGTCGTGCCGCCGATCGGTTCCTCGACTCGAGCATCACCGCCTGGGAATTCGCGCGCGGCAAGCTGCGGATGGATCCGGTCTACCGCGCGGCGCTGTCGCCTGAACTCCTCCCCTCGGGCGGCACGCTCGTCGACGTCGGGTGCGGCCAGGGGCTGACGCTCGCGCTGCTCGTCGAGGCGCGGCTCGCCGCCGAGCGCGGCGATTGGCCGGACAGCTGGCCGCCACCGCCACGATTCGATCGACTCATCGGCATCGAGGCGCGCCGGCGGGTCGCCGCGATTGCCCGCCGGGCGCTCGACCGCGACGCGGAGGTGATCGAAGGCGACGCGCGCACCGTAACGCTCGCGCCGGCGCGGGCGATGCTGCTGTTCGATGTCCTGCATCTGCTGCCGCGCGCCGATCAGGAATCGCTCGTCGCGGCGATCGCCGCCCGCCTCGAGCCCGGCGGCGTGCTGCTGGTGCGCGAAGCGGATCCCGGCGGCGGCTGGCGGTTCACGGCCGTCCGCGCCGGCAATCGGTTCAAGGCGCTGGTGACGGGCACCTGGCGCAGGCAGTCGTTCGCGCCGCGGAGCGAAGCTGACTGGCGGGAGTGCTTCACGCGCCACGGCTTTCACGTCGAGATGCGGCCGATGGGCGAAGGCACGCCGTTCGCGAACGTGTTGTTTCGGCTGACGCGTGTCGGGGCTGGCGGCTAGGGGTTCGCCGGCCGCCGCTGCAGGACGCGTCCGATCCAGATTTCTTCGGCGACCGGGCGCTGCGTCGTGTCGAAGACGCCGCCGACGCGAACGCCGCAGTTGGTGGCCATCTGCCAGGTGGCTTCGTGTGCGGGCGGCGGCCAGCAGTAGCGGATGTCCGACCACAACACCGACGCGGTCCCGTCGGGGTGAGGGGTTTCCTCGGCGAACGCGAATTCGTGGACGGCAAGAAAGTTCCGGACGTCGTCCAGCGCGCGTGACGCGGCGACCAGCGGCGTCTCGGCGATCAGCGGGTGCACGAGCCACGTGCGAACCTCGCCGCTTGGCGCCGCAATCATCGAACCGCTTACGCGATCGGCGAGCCGTTCGAACACGTACCACGTGGTCAGCGAACCCCAGCGCGCTTCGAGCGCGCTCGGTTCCTGCGGCGCGACGGCGGATCGCTCGATCGCGAGGCCGAGCAGCGCTGCCTTGGCGCAGAGAAAGACGACCGCTGCCGCCACGACGATCTGCGACGCACGCTGCAGTCGAATCCGCGCCGGCCACAGCATCACCAGCCACGCCACCGAGATCGCGAGCAGCCATGGATCGGCCATCGCCACCAGCGGCGCCGAGACGCGGCCGTTGAACAACGGCCAGGCGATCGCGATGCGCGCCCCCGACAACAAATCGAGCGCGATGTGACTGAGCGCGCCGGCGGCGGCAGCCAGCAGAATCGGCATCGCCGTCTCGTAGCGCAGGCCTTTGGGCCTGCCGGACGGCCGCCGGGCAGCCCTGAAGGACTGCGCTGGGGCGCTGCGTGCTGCGATCGCCGCCGTCCGATCGACGATCAGCGCCGCCAAGGCCGCCATCGCCAGCGCACCGAGCAGGGAGTGCGTGCCGAACTGATGCGCGCGCACGTAACGATCCCAGCCGGCAAAGGCGAGCGCGCTGTCGGCATCAGGCGCGAGCGCGCCGAGAATCGCCGCCGCGCCGACAATCCGATTCTTCGGCTCGTTGCGTGCCGCCGCAACGACGGCGCGGCCGACGACGATGTGTGTTAGCGGATCCATTGTCGTTGGAGGGCGAAGGCTTCAGCCGAGCGATCCGCCGACAGTCGCACGCTCAGCTAAAGCCTTCGCGCTACGTCAAGTTGCGCGTCCTCCTGCGCATCCCAGTAGCGATAGAAGTGGTACCAGAACTCGGGATGGGCGCGGACGCGGGTGGCGAGCTGATCGGCGAAGTTCTGCGCC
>Ga0070686_100001361_pt1 | contig 13833 bp, 10 predicted proteins | sample KBSS23LmetaG_FD_65654 | JGI IMG/M metagenome (GOLD analysis project Ga0070686, IMG submission 65654) | Switchgrass rhizosphere microbial communities from Kellogg Biological Station, Michigan, USA - KBS S2-3L metaG | ecosystem: Host-associated > Plants > Roots > Rhizosphere ...
GTGAGCCGCGTGATCCAGGTGCAGTTCGCCGACATCGAGCTGCCGCGCGATTTGCCGCGCGGCCGCAGCCGCGCTTTGCCGCAGCCACGCGTCGCAGCGCTTTATGCGCTCGCTGGGTTGGAACTTCCGCAGGTCGAAGAGCGGCCGAAAGCGAAGTCCGGCAGACAACGCGCCGCGCCTGACAGGCGACGCGTGGCGCCCGACCGACGAGCTACTGGCAGGAAAAAGTCTCGCCGCTGACGTCGCGGCTGTCGGGACCGAGCAGATACAGATACGGACCGACAATCGCGCTCGGCTCCACCAGCGTTTCCGCGTCTTCCGCCGGATAGGCCTGGCGTCGCATGTTCGTGCGCACCTTGCCGGGGTCGATGCTGTTCACGCGGATCTTCGGCCGGTTCTCCAGCTCGTCGGCCAGCATGTGCATCAGACCGTCGCTCGCCCACTTCGATACGAGATACGCGCCCCAGTACGCGCGCGGGCGTGGAACGACGCCGCTCGAAGTGAAGATGATCGACGGATCGGCCGAGCGCTTCAGCAGCGGCAGGCAATAGCGCGTGAGGATGAACGGCGCGGTGACGTTGACGTGCATCGTGCGCATCCACTTCGGGATGTCGTGATGCTCGATCGGCGCCCGCTCGCCCAGCATGCCGGCGTTGTGCAGCAACGCGTCGAGCCGGCCGAATTGCTGCTCCAGTGCGGTCGCGATCTTCTCGTACTCTTCCGGCCCGGCCTTCTCGAAGTCGAGCGGCACGATCGAGGGCCGCGGCTGCTTGGCTGCGACGATGGAGTCGTATACCGCTTCGAGCTTGCGCACGTTGCGCCCGTGCAGGAGCACGGTGGCGCCGTGCGCGGCTGCCGCCTGCGCGACGGCTTTGCCGATGCCGTCGCTCGCGCCGGTGATGAGGATCACGCGACCCTGCAGCACGTCCGCGGCCGGTTGGTAGTTGCGAATGTCCGTCACTGCTTGCTTCTCCGCGCCGCTTTCCAGGCGACCCATGGTTTCTCGATCGGCCCGAGCTCGATGCGCGACTGCGCGACATTGTAGTCGCGCGCAGCGATCCGCTGGAGCAGCCGGCCGTGAAGTGCGGCCAGCACGGCGAGCGGACGCAGCGGCGTGCCTGTCGACGTCAGCGCGGATTGCAGCTCTTCCTGCACGGCGTCTTTGAACTCACGCAGCGCTGGTTTGACATGCGGCGCGACGTCGCGGGCGCGCAGCTCTTCGAGCGTCACGTTGTGTGCGGTGAGTCGATCCTGCGGCAGATAAACGCGGCCGTCATACGCGTCCTGGCGCACGTCGCGCAGCATCTCGCTCTCGCGAACGCCGATGCCGATGCGGTTCGCAGTCGCGCGTGCGGGTTCATCGAGCGGCGCGGGCGCCACGAGTTGTGCGGCGATCACCTCGTGGATCGCGCCGCCGCTGCGTGATGCGTAAGCGCGCAGCTCACGCATGTTCGAGTAAGTCATGCGCGCCAGATCCATGTCCGCTGCGACCATGATCTCGTGCAATTTCGCGAACGAGGTGCGGTCCACGGGGCTGTCGTTCAGCAGGCGCGTTGCGGGATGCTGCGGGCTGCCGTTTACCAGGCGATCGATCTCGGCCCGCCACCACTGCAGGCGCGTGTGCGCGACGTCGTGGTTGGCGCTCTGGGCGGACTCGCGGATTTCTGCGTCGATGACGTAGAGCGCGAGCACTTGATCGCGTCGGTCGTCGGGTGCGTAGAGCAACGAGAAGTAGCGCATCGAGCCGGGCGGCGCGGCGCTGTTTACCAGCGAGTCGTCGAGCGCAGCCACCGGGCGGCCTCAGCCTTGGGACTCGTCAGACTGCTTCGATTTCGACTCCGACTCCGGCTCCGGAACGCCAGCGAACAGATCGTAGTCTTCGCTCCACTGCGGCTCGCGCGTCAGCTTGTCCACCGGCTCGAGCGACTCGATCTCGCGCTCCGGCCGCACGCCCAGCTCCGTGAACTTACGCGCGCCGGGCAATACCTGGCGTTCCAGCGAGCCGACAGCCGCGTTGAAGGTCTCGACGCTGGTCGCCAGGTTGCGGCCCAGCTTCGTGAGGTGACTGCTGAACACTCCGAGGCGCTTGTACAGCTCCTCGGCGAGCGTCCGGATCGTTTCAGCATTCTGCGCGAGCACTGTCTGCCGCCAGCCGTAGGCGACGGTCTTCAGGATCGCGACGAAGCTCGACGGCGTCGTGATGATTACGTTCTGCCGGATCGCGTCCTCGATCAGCGACGGCAGCTCGGCGAGCGCCGCCGACAGGAACTGATCGCCCGGGATGAACAGGATGACGAAGTCCGGGCTCTTCTCGAACTGATTCCAGTAGTTCTTCGAGCTGAGCTGTCGCACGCGCTCCGCGACGGCCTGGGCGTGCCGGCGCAGGGCGGTCGCACGCACGTCGTCGGTGGTCGCTTCCGACGCCTCCAGGTACGCATCGAGCGGTGTCTTCACATCGACGACGAGATCGCGGCCCTCCGGCATGTGCACGATCATGTCCGGGCGCAACGCGCCGTCTTCGGTCCGCACATGAACCTGCTCGGCGAAGTCGCAGTGCTCGACCATGCCCGCGAGCTCGGCCAGCCGCCGCAGCGTGAGTTCGCCCCACTGACCGCGCACCTCTGGCCGGCGCAGCGCGTTGACCAGGGAACGCGTCTCCTTCTGCAGCGCCTGCTGCCCGACCATTACCGATTCGATCGAGCTCTTGAGGCTGCCGAATGTCTCGGCGCGCTCCTTCTCGATGCGCTGGATCTGCTGCTCGGTCTTGTTCAACGCCTCGCGGATCGGCGCGACCAGCGTCTCGATCGCCTTCTCCCGCTGCATCAGTACCGACGCGGCGTTCTGGTTGTGCTGCCCGAGATGCTCGCGCGCCAGCTTCAGGAACACTTCGCTGTTCGAGCGCAGCGACGCGCCGGCCACGTTGTCGAAACTCGAACGCAAGCGCTCGATCGTCTGGTCGAGCGCTGCTTGCCGCTCACGATCGATCTGCTCGTCGGTCTTGACCTGCGCGCGCACGACCGCGAGCTCCAGGTGCAGCGATTCGCGCCTGCGCCGCGCGCGCCAGGTCGCGGCGAGGATGCCGATCAGCACGCCGATGACCAGGCCGACCAGCGCCGCGACGACGACGCCTGTGCTCACTGGCGCTCCTCGGCCCGGCGCAGATGCATCATATAGTTCACGTCGACGTTGGTGGATTGCCGCGCCGAGTTCTCGAACGGATCGTAGGCGAGCCCGGCGATGTCCTCGACGCTGAGCTGCGCGGCCCGCGCCCAGCGCGCCAGCTCCGAAGGCTTGATGAAGCGCTCGTACGTGTGAGTGCCGCGCGTGAGGAGATTCATCACGTACTCCGCGCCGACGATCGCCAGCAGATACGACTTCAGATTGCGATTCAAGGTCGAGAGGAACACATGGCCGCCGGGTTTCACGAGCGAGTGCAACGCGCGCAGCACGCTATCCGGTTCCGGCACGTGCTCCAGCATTTCCATGCAGACGACGACGTCGTACGCGCCGGCATTGTGGGCAGCGTGCGTTTCGGCAGATTCGCGCGCGTAGCTCACCGGCAGCTTGCTTTCGAGTGCGTGCAGCTCGGCGACCTCGACCGTCTGCGGTCCAAGATCGATGCCGGTGACCTGCGCGCCGCGTCGGGCCATTGCCTCGCTCAACAAGCCACCGCCGCAGCCGACGTCGAGCACGCGCTTGCCCGAGAGGCCGGCGCGATTATCGACGTAATCGAGCCGCACCGGATTCAGTGCGTGCAGCGGCCGGAACTCGCCGTGCGGGTCCCACCAGCGCTGCGCAATGGCGTCGAAGCGCGCGATCTCTTTCGGATCGTGATTGGTCGAGGGGCTCATGCCGGCTGTTCCAGACTGTCGCGAATGCGGGCTTGCCAGTACTGCGCCCGATGCAGCACGTCTTCAAGATCCAGGTGCGTGAGACGGCCGTCCTGCACCAGGCGCCGGCCTGCGACCCAGACATCGCTCACCTGATCGCGCGACGCGGAGAACAGGATCTGCGCGATCGGATCGTAAACGGGCTGCGTGTGCGCGCGGCTGAGGTCGAAGCAGCACAAGTCGGCCCACTTGCCCGCGACCAGCGAGCCCGTGAGCTCGGCGAGACCCAGTGCACGGGCACCGCCGAGCGTCGCTGCACGCAACCAATCGTGCGGCGGAATGGGGGAGAGCGTCGGGAACAGCCCGCGCGCGGTCAGCGCAGCGGCCCGCAGCTCGTCGAGCATGCTGAGATCGTTGCTGCAAGCGGCGGCATCGGTACCGAGCGCCCAGTTCACGTTGTGCCGCTTCAGCGTGATCGCCGGACACTCGCTGATACCCAGCTTCATGGCGGATCGTGCGCAATGGACCACGCTGGCGCCGACGCGGCTCAGTTGCTCGACTTCGCCATTGTCCAGCTCGGGAGCGTGCACGGCGGTCAGCAGCGGCGACAGCAATCCAACCCGCTCCAGGCGCCCGAGCACCTGCTGGCGATCGAGGCTGCCGAGCGAGCGGGTCTCGACCAGTCGCATCGTCACCGGCAGCTCCAGCTCGTCGGCGTTACGGCGCACGCGCAGGAGTGTTTCGTCGCCGCTCGAATCCAGGTCGGGCGCGAGCGCGGTCGTGATCAGGGGATCGTCGCGATACTCGTCGTGCAGGGCGATCCCCTTCGCCAGGCATTCGTTGGCCGACCCAGCCCACGGGCTCGGCGTGTCCGCGACCGGCAGGCCGATGCAGGCGCGAATCTTCGCCGCGGACGCCGCCTGCGCGGTGACTTCGGGGAACAGGTGCAGGTCGGCGAAGCAGGTGGTGCCGCTCGTGAGCATGTCGGCAATTGCCAGCTCGGCGCCGTCGCGGACGTACTCCGCGTCCATCCAGCGCTGCTCCAGCGGGCGCACTTGGCGATTCAGCCAGTAGTCGAACGAGGAGCTTTCCGCCGCGCCCCGCAGCAGCGTCATGGCTGCCCGCGTGTGTGCGTTGACGAAGCCCGGGAGAAGTACGTGGTTGGGCCGTGCGACGACTTCTTCGGCCGCAAAGCGCTGCTGTGCCTCGCGTGCCGGGACGATCGCGACGATCGATCCGCGGTGCACGGCGACGGCGTGATGTTCGAGTACACGGCTGTCCGGCTCGATCGGAACGACCCAGCGGGCAGTGATCAGGGTATCGATCGATTCCATGCAAAACGTGCGGGAAAAAACGGCGCGTGGCGGGTGCCGAAGTATAGCCCGAGAGACCGTCCGCAGCGGGCGATAAGGGTTCGGAGAAGTGACTCGCTGTGCTAAGATTCGCGACTTAAATTTTCACCTCCCCGACGCTCCGCATGGCCGAAATCGCGCGCGAAATCCTGCACGTCAATCTCGAAGACGAGATGCGCCAGTCGTATCTCGACTATGCAATGAGCGTCATCGTCGGGCGCGCGCTGCCCGACGTCCGCGACGGCTTGAAACCGGTCCATCGCCGCATCCTGTTCGGCATGCAGGAGAGCAACAACGTCTACTCGCGCCCCTACGTGAAGTGCGCGCGCGTGGTCGGCGACGTGATGGGCAAATACCATCCGCACGGCGACGCCGCGATCTACGACGCGATGGTGCGCCTGGCCCAGCCGTTCTCCATGCGCTACCTGCTGGTGGACGGGCAGGGCAATTTCGGCTCGGTCGACGGCGACCCGCCGGCGGCCCAGCGCTACACCGAGTGCCGCATGACGGCGCTGTCCTCGGAGCTGCTCGCGGACATCGACAAGGAGACGGTCGATTTCGTCGACAACTACGACGGCAAGGAAAAAGAGCCGGTCGTGCTGCCGACGCGCGTGCCGAACCTGCTGATCAACGGCTCCGCAGGCATCGCGGTCGGCATGGCAACCAACATTCCGCCGCACAACCTCGGCGAAGTGGTGACTGCGTGCATCGCGCTGATGGACGATCCGAACGTCTCGATCGCGAACCTGATGCAGATCATCCCCGGCCCGGATTTCCCGACCGCCGGCATCATCAACGGCTCGCAGGGCATCGCCCTTGCTTACGCGACTGGCCGCGGCCGCCTCGACGTGCGCGCGCGCACGACCATCGAGGAAGACGACAAGGGCCGGCAGGCAATCATCATCACCGAGCTGCCGTACCAGGTGAACAAGGCGCGGCTGCTCGAGCGCATCGCCGAGCTGGTGCGCGAGAAGATCATCGACGGCATCGCCAGCGACGGTCTGCGCGACGAGTCCGACAAGGACGGCATGCGCGTCGTCGTCGAGCTCAAGCGCGGCGAAGTCGCCGACATCGTGCTGAACAACCTGTTCAAGCACACGCCGATGGAGTCGGTGTTCGGCATCAACATGGTCGCGTTGCAGGACGGCCAGCCGAAGCTGTTCAACCTCAAGGAGATGCTCGAGCAGTTCGTGCGCCACCGCCGCGAAGTGGTCACGCGACGCACGATTTACGACCTGCGCAAGGCGCGCGAGCGGGCGCACATCCTGGAAGGCCAGGCGATCGCGCTGGCGAACATCGACGACGTCATTGCTGTGATCAAGGCGTCGCCGTCGCCCGCGGAAGCCAAGATCGCGCTGATGGGACGCGCGTGGGGCTCGGGCGCCGTGCCGCAGATGCTGGCTCGCGCCGGCGATGTCGTGTCACGTCCCGACGACCTGGGCGATGAGTTCGGCCTCAAGGCGGACGGTTATCGCCTCTCCGACGCGCAAGCCCAGGCGATCCTCGACCTGCGCCTGAATCGCCTGACGGCGCTGGAGCAGGACAAGATCGTCGTCGAGTTCCAGGAGCTGCTGGAGCAGATCCGCGACCTCAGCGACATCCTCGCGCGTCCGGAGCGGTTGCTCTCGGTCATTCGCGCCGAGCTCGAAGACATCAAGGCGAAGTACGCGGACCAGCGCCGCACCGAGATCATCCAGGATCACTCCGACCTGACGATCGAAGATCTGATCGAGCAGCAGGATGTAGTGGTGACGCTGTCCCATGGCGGTTACGCCAAGGCGCAGCCTGTCACCGCGTATCAAGCGCAGCGGCGCGGCGGACGCGGCAAAGCCGCGACCGCGATGAAGGAAGAGGATTTTGTCGAGAAGCTGTTCGTGGCGAATACCCACGACACGCTGCTGTGCTTCTCCAGCACCGGCAAGCTCTACTGGCTCAAGGTCTACCAGCTGCCGCAGGCGAGCCGCGGCTCGCGTGGCAAGCCTATCGTGAATCTCCTGCCGCTGCAGGAAGACGAGCGCATCACCGCGCTGCTGCCGATCCACGAGTTCGAAGAGAACAAGTTCGTGTTCATGGTCACGGCGCAGGGCACGGTCAAGAAGACCTCGCTCGAAGCGTTCTCGCGTCCGCGCCAGGCCGGCATCATCGCGATCGAGCTGGAGGGCGCCGACCGCCTGGTCGGCGTCGATATCACCGACGGCCACCGCCAGATCATCCTGTGCTCGAGCGGCGGCAAAGCGATCCGCTTCGACGAGAACGACGTGCGGCCGATGGGCCGTACGGCGGCGGGCGTGCGCGGCATCCGCCTGCCGGTGAGCGAAGAGGTGATCTCGCTGATCATCGTCGACGAGCAGGGCATGGTGCTGACGGCTTCGCAGCACGGCTATGGCAAGCGCACGCTGGTCGAGGATTTCCCGATCCACGGCCGCGGCGGGCAGGGCGTCATCGCCCTGCAGATCAGCGAGCGCAACGGCCAGATGGTCGGCGCGCTGCTGGTGAAGCCGGACGACGAGATCATGCTGATCAGCTCCAGCGGCACGCTGGTGCGCACGCCGGTCGCGGAAATCTCGATCCAGGGCCGCAATACCCAAGGTGTGCGCCTGATCCGGCTCGACGAAGGCGACCGCCTCGTTGGCCTGGAGCGCATCCTCGCCGAAGGCGGCGAAGGCGAAGAGGGCGGCGGCGAACCGGCGCTGGACTAGGTGCGCTGTAGGTCGGGCTTCAGCCCGACTTCCAACACGGATTGTCGGGCTAAAGCCCGACCTACAGTTCTTCTCCATCAGCGCATTTCGATATTCCTTCGACCTCATTCCGTTTCGCTATTGAGCTTGGTATACAAGCTGTCCGTTTTCACAACCGTTCTTCGAACAATGCGCGTTTTCAACTTCTCCCCCGGTCCCGCCGTCCTGCCCCTGGAAGTCCTCGAACAAGCCCGCGAGGAGCTGCTCGACTGGCATGGCAGCGGCATGTCGGTGATGGAGATGAGCCATCGCGGCAAGGCGTTCGTCTCGATCGCCGAACAGGCCGAGGCCGACCTGCGCGAGCTGCTGGCCGTGCCGAAGAACTACAAAGTGCTGTTCCTGCAAGGCGGCGCTACTGCGCAGTTCGCGGGCGTGCCGTTGAATCTGGCGACGCCCGACAGCGTCGTCGACTACGTGAACACCGGCTCTTGGTCGAAGAAGGCGATCGGCGAAGCGAAGCACTACGCGCGCGTCAACGTCGCCGCCGATGCCGGCGAGCCGTACGTATCGATTCCGGCAGTCAGCAATTGGAAGCGCACGCCTGACGCTGCTTACCTCCACTACACGCCGAACGAAACCATCGGCGGTGTCGAATACCACTTCGTCCCGGACGTCGGCAGCGTGCCGCTGGTCGCGGACATGTCCTCGACGATCCTGTCGCGACCGATCGACGTCGCGAAGTTCGGCCTGATCTACGCCGGCGCGCAGAAGAACATCGGGCCCGCCGGCCTCACGCTGGTGATAGTCCGCGAAGACCTGCTCGGTCGAGCGCGCCCGGCAACGCCGGCGTTCATGGACTTTGCGGCGATGGCGAAGGAAGGTTCGATGCTGAACACGCCGCCGACATTCGCCTGGTACATGGCCGGCCTCGTCTTCCAATGGCTGAAGAAGAACGGCGGCTTGAAGGCGATGGGCGAGCGCAACCGCGCCAAGGCGGAGAAGCTGTACGCCGCGATCGACGGCTCGTCGTTCTATCGCAACCCGGTCGCGAAGGACGCCCGCTCCTGGATGAACGTGCCGTTCACGCTCGCGAACCCGGAGCTCGACAAGACTTTCACGGCCGCAGCGAAGCAGGCCGGCCTGGTGACGCTCGAAGGTCATCGCTCGGTCGGCGGCATGCGCGCGAGCCTGTACAACGCGATGCCAATGGAGGGCGTGAACGCGCTCGTGGATTTCATGCGCACGTTCGAGAAGCAGCATGGCTAAGGAATCGTTCCGCATCCTCACGCTCAACAACATCTCGGTGCGCGGGCTGGAGCGCCTGCCGCGCGAGCGGTACGAGGTCGCTTCCGAGATCGGCCATCCCGACGCGATCCTGCTGCGCTCGGCAGACATGCACGAGATGGAAGTGCCGGCGAGCGTCAAGGCAGTGGCGCGCGCGGGCGCAGGCACCAACAACATTCCGGTGACCAAGCTGTCGAAGCGCGGCATTCCGGTTTTCAACGCGCCGGGCGCGAATGCGAACGCGGTGAAGGAGCTGGTCATCGCCGGCATGTTCCTCGCGGCGCGCAACATCTGCCCCGCGTGGGAGTACGTGCGCGGCCTGAAAGGCAACGACGATCAGCTCGACGAAGCCGTCGAGAAGGGCAAGAAGAGGTTCGTCGGCTACGAGCTGCCGGGCCGCACGCTCGGCGTGATCGGCCTCGGTGCGATCGGCGTCGAAGTCGCGAATGCCGCGCACTTGCTCGGCATGCGCGTGCTGGGCTTCGATCCGCAGATCACAGTGCAGCGTGCGTGGCAGTTGTCGTCCGGTGTCGAACAGGCGTTGTCGCTCGACGATCTGTTCTCGCGCGCCGACATGATCAGCGTGCACGTGCCGTTGCTCGATGCCACGCGCAATCTGGTCAATCCGACGCGCTTGCGCTTGGTGCGCAATGGCGGCGTCGTGCTCAACTTCGCGCGCAGCGGCATCGTCGACGAAGCAGCAGTGCTGGACGCGCTTGGCAGCGGCAAGCTCAACAGTTACATCTGCGACTTCCCGACCGCGCAATTGAAGGATCACCCGAAGGTCGTGGCGTTGCCGCACCTCGGCGCGTCGACGGGCGAAGCAGAGGAAAACTGCGCGGTGATGGTCGCCGACACGCTGCGCGATTTCCTGGAGCAGGGGATCATCCGCAATTCGGTGAACTTCCCCGAGGCGATCCTGCCGCGCATCAGCAGCGCGACCCGGCTTTCGATCTCGAACGAGAACGTGCCGAACATGGTCGGCCAGATCTCGACGGCGCTTGCCGCCGCGAACCTCAACATCGCCGACCTGCTCAACAAGTCGCGCGGCGAGCTCGCGTACACGCTGATCGACATCGACGGCAACGTACCCGAAGCGGTGCTCGGCAAGATGCGACAGATCGAAGGCGTGCTCGCAGTCCGCGTCGTCTCTGCTGCATGAGTAAGCGCAAGGCCAGTAAGAAGGCTGTAGGTCGGGCTAAAGCCCGACAATCGGGAGTCGGGCTAAAGCCCGACCTACAGCCCACTAACGATCCCTCTCAGTTAAATTCCATTCGCGATCGCATCGACGATATCGATCGCCGCATTCACGAACTGCTCAACGAGCGTGCCCAGTTCGCGCAGCAAGTCGGCAAGTCCAAGCGCTCCGCAGGCCTCGGCACCGCTGACTTCTACAAACCGGAACGCGAGGCGCAGGTCCTGCGTCAGGCGCTGGAGCGCAACCAAGGTCCGCTGCGCAACGAAGAGATCGCGCGGCTCTTCCGCGAAATCATGTCGGCATGCCTCGCGCAGCAGGAGCCGCTGAAGATCGCCTTCCTCGGCCCCGAAGGCACGTTCTCGCAGCAGGCGGTGCTCAAGCACTTCGGCCACTCCGTCCGTGCGCTGCCGCTCACGTCGATCGGCGAAGTGTTCGAGGAAGTGCAGGCCGCCCACGCCGACTTCGGCGTCGTGCCGATCGAGAATTCGACCGAAGGCACCGTCAACAACACGCTCGACATGTTCCTGAGCTCGCCGCTGAAGATCTGCGGCGAAGTCGAGCTGCGCATCCATCAGCACGTGATGGGCCGCATGCATGGCCTGGAGAAGATCGTGCGCGTCTGCTCGCACCAGCAGTCGTTGGCGCAATGCCGGCAGTGGCTGGACGAATACCTGCCGAACGCCGAGCGCGTGCCGGTGAGCAGCAATGCCGAAGCCGCACGTCGCGCCCGCGACGAAGACGGCACTGCTGCGATCGCCGGACAGGCGGCGGCAGAAATCTACGGCCTCAACGTCATCATCCCGGAGATCGAGGACACGCCGGACAACTCCACGCGCTTCCTCGTGATCGGCCGCAAGCTGTTCAGCGCCAGCGGCAACGACAAGACCACCCTGCTGGTATCGGCCGGCAACACGCAGTCGCCCGGTGCGCTCCACCGCCTGCTCGGCCCGCTCGCGGAGCACGGCATCAGCATGACGCGCATCGAGTCGCGCCCTTCGCGCCGCGGCAAGTGGGACTACGTGTTCTTCATCGACGTCGTCGGTCACGTCGACCAGCATCCGCTGAGCACGGCGCTCGAACAGCTGAAGAAGGAAACTTCCCTGTGCAGGGTGCTGGGTTCGTACCCGTGCGCGGTACTATGAGCGCATGACCATCGACCCAGCCAAGCTCGCCCCCGAGGGCGTCCGTACGCTCGCTCCCTACATCCCCGGCAAGCCGCTCGAAGAGCTGGAGCGCGAGTACGGCATCCGCGACAGCATCAAGCTCGCGTCGAACGAGAATCCGTTCGGGCCGGGCCAGCGGGCGCTGGAAGCAATTGCACGCGCGGCGCGGGAAATCGGCCTCTATCCGGACGGCAGCGGTTACAAACTGAAGCAGGCGCTCGCGAAGAAGCACGGCTGCAATACCCATTGCATCACGCTCGGCAACGGCTCGAACGACGTGCTCGTGCTGATCGCGGAAGCGTTTCTGTCGCCGCAGAGCGAGGCGGTCTATTCGCAGTACACGTTCGCGGTTTATCCGATCGCCGTGCAGGCGACCGGCGCGACTGCGCGTATCGCGTCGGCGAATCCTGCCGGTCACGCGATGCCGCTCGGCCACGACCTTGCCGCCATGGCGAAGCTCGTCAACGAGCGCACGCGCCTGGTGTTCGTCGCGAACCCGAACAATCCGACCGGTACGTGGGTCAGCGGCGACGCGCTGCGTAGCTTTATCGCCGGCGTGCCGGAGCAGACGCTGGTTGTGGTCGACGAGGCCTATATCGAATACGTCAGCACGTCCGATTTCCCGGACGCGAGTCGCTGGCTCGCCGAGTTCTCGAATCTGATCGTCACGCGCACGTTCTCGAAGGTCTACGGCCTGGCCGGGCTGCGCGTCGGCTATGCACTGTCGCATCCGTCGGTGGCGGACATGATCAATCGCGTGCGCCAACCGTTCAACGTCAACACGATTGCGCTCGCCGCAGCACTGGCAGCTCTCGACGATGCCGAGCACCTGAAGCGCTCGGTCGAGACCAATCGCGCCGGCATGGCGCAGCTGCAGGCGGGCTTCGATGCGCTCGGCGTGCGTCATCTGCCCTCGGCGGGCAATTTCGTGATGATCGACTGCGGCCGGCCGGCACCGGCCGTCTACGAAGCGATGCTGCGCCAGGGCGTGATCGTGCGGCCGGTCGGCAATTACGGCCTGCCGAATCATCTGCGCATCACCATCGGAACTCGCGAGCAGAACGAGCGCATGCTGGCGGCGCTCAAGAAAGCGCTGCTTCCATGACCGAGTACCTGGTCGAGCCTGCGGCGCGTGTTGCGGGCACCGTCCGGGTGCCAGGCGACAAGTCGATCTCGCATCGCGCGCTGATGCTCGGCGGCATCGCCGAAGGCATCACCGAGGTGCGCGGCTTCCTCGAAAGCGAAGACTGTCTCGCGACCATGCGCGCGATGCGCGCCCTCGGCGTGCAGATCGAACAGATGAGCGCGCGTGAAATCCGCGTGCGCGGCGTCGGTCGCGCCGGATTGAAAGCAGCAACACATGCGCTCGACATGGGCAACTCCGGCACGGCGATGCGTCTCATGAGCGGCCTGCTGGCAGGGCAGAGCTTCGACAGCGAGCTCATCGGCGACTCGTCATTGATGAAACGCCCGATGGAGCGCGTCGCGACGCCGCTGCGACAGATGGGTGCACGCATCGAAACCCTATCGGGCAAGCCGCCGGTTCGGATTCGCGGCGGCGCCGCGCTCAACGGCATTCGCTACGAGCTGCCGGTCGCCAGCGCTCAAGTGAAGTCAGCGGTGCTGCTCGCCGGTCTGTACGCGCAGGGCCAGACGACAGTGATCGAACCCGCCGTCACGCGCGATCACACCGAGCGCATGCTCCTTAGTCTCGGCTGCCGCGTCGACTCGGCACACGGCGAAATCCGTTTGACGCCGCCGCAGCGCCTGGAGGCGTGCTCGCTGGAAGTGCCCGGCGACTTCTCGTCGTCCGCGTTCTTCATGGTCGCCGGCTCGATCGGCGCTGCGATGCTTACGATCACCGCAGTGGGGATCAATCCCACCCGCACTGGACTGCTCGACATCCTCGGCCTGATGGGCGCAGACCTGCGCGTCGTGAACCACCGCTCGGCCGGCGCTGAACCCGTTGCCGACATCGAAGTGCGGCCGGCGTCGCTCAGAGGTATCCAGGTCCCGGAGCATCTAGTGCCGCTCGCGATCGACGAATTCCCGGCGCTGTTCGTTGCCGCGGCCTGCGCCGAAGGCGAGACGGTGGTGACTGGCGCCGAAGAGCTGCGGGTCAAAGAGAGCGACCGCATCGCCGTGATGGCGGAAGGCCTGGCCGCCATGGGGGTGCCCTGCGAAGTGCTGCCGGACGGCATCCGCATTCAGGGCCGACCGGAACGACAGGTCTTCGCCGGCGGTACCGTCGATAGCCACGGCGATCACCGGATCGCGATGTCGTTCGCCGTCGCCAGCGCGCGCTCGCGGGCGCCGATCCGTATCCTC